>Ga0315316_10001656_pt1 | contig 15862 bp, 9 predicted proteins | sample M160m3416metaG_FD_203702 | JGI IMG/M metagenome (GOLD analysis project Ga0315316, IMG submission 203702) | Ammonia-oxidizing marine archaeal communities from Monterey Bay, California, United States - M1 60m 3416 | ecosystem: Environmental > Aquatic > Marine > Intertidal zone | place: USA...
GTTGATCGGGTTCCATATTGTGTCGCCCAGGAAGAAGTCCCAGTCGTTGGTTTTGACGTAGACCGTTCCCGTGAACGCAGCTCTGCGGTTTCCTTCGTCATCCAGAATGCCAGGATGATCGATGCAATAATCGAGCTCCTGGTTTTTCGCCCCCTTCACATTGACCACGAATCCGAATTCGATGTCCACTTCTGCCGGCACATGAGTGGTCACCTGACCGATCTTTGGCAACTGTTTTGAGTCAGAATCCCACTGGGAATAGATTCCCCAAGTTCGCATTCGGATTTCCGGTTTTCGTCGGGCCATGATCAAATTGCAATCGGTACGTTTACCGCTGCATCCCGTGTAGCTCTGGTCGATTGCGGGGTGCCACTGGCTTCGCCAGTGCTGTCTTCCACGACTTTTGCGTACCGACGCACTGGCAAAGCCAGCGGCACTCAATCAGAAACATCGTACGCTGAGTGTGAGTTTCGTCTACTGTGAAAGTCGGTCCAGAATGTTGCGAGTAATCTGCATCACGGCAGGATCTTTACCTCGCAGTCCGTGAGCCCAATCGGTGGTTCCGGCTGTAAACACAGTGCCGCCTTTTGTGTAGACACCCATCACGGCATTGCCGACTCGGTCCTTCGGAAAACGGTCATACCACAGACAGTCACCGGGAGCCCAGCGGGCCGGACATGTGCCCAGCACGACAAATGATTCAGGTGTGCCGTCATCGCACGTCGGCGACGGAACGCCGTCCTGCCACGTGAGTTCGCAACCGTCGCATTCGTAACCGACAATCGTGTCGTTGCCGCCAAACCGGTCGCCCTGTTTCATCTGCGTTCCGCCGAAAATCCAGTGGTCCGGGCGGTGCACGCCAAACGACGCGTCGCCGTCCATGAATTGACCGTGACTGCGGTGATAACCGCCCCACAGGAATCCGACGCCCGTTAACTCATTCTCGGGGCGCTGCACCAGATGATGGCTCCACGCAGTCGCCAGCAACTTGTGATCGCCGGTGCGAAACAGCGGGTCGACGTTGTACCACTGTTTCCAGCACGTAAGAGCTCGGCCGCTGTCTTCACTGCGAACCTGCCAGCAACAGGTGTTGCCGCTGAAGAACGCGACGTTGCCTCCGCCCGCAATAAATGTTTCCAGATTGTCACGCATCGGTGCGGACCAGTATTCGTCGTGACCAACACTCAGCACCAGCCGGTAGTGCTGTAGCAGTTCGGAATGAAACTCAAGGTCACTGTTGACGGCATAATCGATGTCATAGCCGGCAGCTTCCGCCCATTTGATAAATGGTTCTTCCCAGTTGCCGAACTGCGACCGCAATGGCCGGTCGAACGAGACTTTGTGCCCCTGCAGTCCGTCGCGGTCGTGATACGAGTAAAGGCTGTGTCCGCCCCAGTTGTTGTAGGCATTGTATGTGTTCGTCGACAACTGCAGCAGGATGTTCGTGTTCTTCCCAGGGGCAGCAGACCGCACCACGAAAAACAGCGTTGTCGCAGCGTCGCTGTCGGTGGCAGCAACGGTTACTGTATAATAGCCGGACTTCCAGTCATCCGGGATTTTCAGTTCGCAGGCCACGGGCCACTTGCAGCCATCGGACGCGGCTCGGTCCGGAATCGGGTGAGCATTTGCCATAACGTCGGACTGTTTCCAGACGTTGACTCGTTCGTGTCCAGCACGTGCGACGGTAATCGAAAGTTTTTCCGCGGTCGTTGAAAGATGAAACGAAACCGATTCTCCGGGAACATAGCTCAACTGGTCTGTGTAGCCCTGGACATAAGGCGATGCCGGGGGCTGCAGATCAGCGAGAACGCAGACCAGCGACGGAGCTGTGACAGCACTGATCAATAGTGCAGTACGGAGTATTGTCTTCATCGATTTACTGCCTTTCTTCGTCACCACGTGGACGTCAGCGTTTGGCGGCCTGACGAAACATGCGGGCGACTTCGTCAAAGAATGCTTCCATGACCAGTTTGACCGGAGATGAACCATCGATCTGTCGTGAGGCGGTGATTGTTCGCTCCAGCATGGGCGACAGCAGGTCGAGCCCGTTTTTAGCGCCCATCCGTTGCGTCATGGCATCCGATAGATCCCCCTTTGCGAGTGTGCGCAGGCGTTGCTGGATGGCGTCCGCCACGAACCGCAGCAGCCATTGAGCGTTCTGACGCTGCTCCGCCGCGCTGGATGACATTTCTTCGATGCCTGAAACAACTGTGGCGGCCACCTTCAGCGGCTTCATGCCTTCCATCTGCTCAAGCTGCGCTGCCACCGAATTTTTTAGTTTTCGCAGCTCTGGATTCAGTAGTTGTCGAGCAGTTTCCAGGCTGCCTTCACACAGAGAGGCGATTGATGTGGCGTCTTCTTCAGATTCCACGATCTCCTGGGTGAGCAGGATCTGTTGCACATCGGGCTGGCTGAGCGGAAAGAATCGAACGATCTGGCAGCGAGAACGAATGGTAGGCAGCAGTGTGTCCGGGTTGTCGCACACCAGTACAATCAGCGAATGCGCCGGCGGTTCTTCCAGGGTCTTCAACAGGGCATTGGCACTTTCCGTATTCAGCAGGCCGGCATCATTGATCACGGCAACTCGGCGATCAGACGCCTGCGGGGCCATTGACAATTCGTAGCACAGGCCTTCACGACCACGTTTGCCGTCTTCTCCGGCAATCGCTGAGATGGGAATGGTGTTTTTTCCGGCAGGCACTCCGACTTCAATATAGTCGGGCCATGAATTTGCGACGAAGGCGCGGCACGCCCGGCAATCACCACACACCTGCAGTTCGGAAAGCTCATGATTTCGGCAGAACACTGACTGCGCCAGCAGATGAGCGAATTGACGCTTGCCGATTCCTTCGGGACCGGCCAGCACGTAGGCGTGGGACAATCGTCCACGCTGCAGCGAGCGTCGAAACAGCTCGCGCTGTTCATCATGCCCTTTCAGTTGATCCCACGAATTTGTCATGAACTCAGTTCTGACAGCTGCGTTTCCGCGACATAGATCGCTTTCAGCATGGCCTTGGCTTTGTTCAGCGTTTCTTCGTACTCAAGTTGCGGTACACTGTCTGCCACGATGCCGGCACCGGCCTGAACATAAATAGTCCCGTCGTGAATCACGAGCGTCCGCAGGGCAATGCACGTATCCATGTTACCGGTGAAGTCGATGTAGCCGACAGCACCGCCGTAAGGGCCGCGTTTGTGTGGTTCAATTTCGTCAATGACCTCCATCGCTCGTACCTTGGGTGCGCCCGAAACTGTGCCCGCCGGCAATCCGGCTCGCAGCGCTTCCACGGCGGTCATGCCTTTCCGCAACTGGCCAACGACGTTTGATGTGATGTGCATAACGTGGCTGTAGCGTTCCACGACCATCACGTCGCTTAACTCAACTGAACCGAATTCCGCCACTCGACCCACGTCGTTGCGGGCGAGATCAATAAGCATCACGTGTTCTGCCCGTTCTTTCGGATCAGCCAGCAGTTCATCCGCCAGTTCTCTGTCTTCCTGTTCCGTACGTCCGCGACGCCTGGTCCCGGCCAGGGGGCGGATCGTAGTTTCGCCATCTTCCACACGAACCATGATTTCCGGAGAACTGCCGACCAGGTGCAGTTCAGGCGTCTGCAGCAGAAACATGAACGGACTGGGATTGACCATCCGCAACGAGCGATACACGTCCACGGGTTTCGCTTCGCTGGCTCGCTGCAGTCGCTGGCTGAAGACAACCTGAAAAATGTCTCCGGCCTTGATGTATTCCCGACACGTCTCTACGCACGTTTCAAAATGGTCCTGAGTGAAGTTGGATTCAATTGGCAGATTGGGTTCGACAGTCAGGTCAATATCCGTCAACTGCAAAGAATCGTTTCCAACGGCCAGCCGAGCACAAATCTGTTCCAGGCGTTCTTCCGCGACTGCTCGAGCAGCATCCGGATCGCAGGCTTTTGTATCAGCCAATGCCACTGCCAGCACAACCTTGCGAATGTGGTCGAAGACGACCATGCCGTCATACAGCGCAAAGCACATGTCGGGCAGACCGCGATCATCCTCGGGCACATTAGGCAGGTGTTCGCTGTAACGGATGATGTCATAGCCGGCAAACCCCACGGCTCCGCCGCAGAAACGGGGCAGACCAGGAACAGGCACACATTCGTATTCGGCCACTAGCGCATCAAGATCTTTCAGAGGATCTTCGCTGTCCCATTCCTTTGTTGCCCCGTCGGCACCACGAATCTGAACTCGCCTGCCCCATGCGGTGATTGACAAAAACGGGTTGCTGCCTACGAAACTGTACCGACCGATCTTCTCGCCCCCGACCACGCTTTCAAACAGAAACGACCACGGTCCGTCGCACAGTCTTTGGTATGCCGTAACAGGGGTCAGGGTGTCCGACGTCAACTGACGAAATACGGGCACAAATCGCGCCTGTTCAGCGTACGTACGGAACTCTTCGGGTGCAGGATGGCTGACGACGGGCATGTTATTGATGCGGGCTGTTCTTATTGAGTTCGATCACGTGTCATCGTTTGCTGTGGCCAGTACTGACAGCTGGCCTCCGCAGATCGTCCGCCGTGGAACGAAACAGAAACCCTTGAAACGCCATCCCTTTTCGACGCCAAAAGCTGCAGGACGACAACGGCATGATACTCCGACACTGGTGGTTCAGTCCATCAAGGCGGTCGCACGCACCGATTCCGTCATCTGGTCAAGAACAGGACGCAGTTCATCCAGTTCAGCACTGGTCGCCTGCCACCAGACCAACAGCGTGAAATCGGATGTTCGGACACTGCGCAGGGCGGCCGTGTTCAGCAGTTCCATGCAGAAGAACGATACGTCTCGGGAATAGGCCGGCATTTCAGCCAGTGCCGCGTTGACCTGCTCGACTTCCGCATCCTCATATTCTTCCTGAAATGCTGTGACACACGATTCCACGGCCTGCGGCGGCGCCGGGCTTGTCTGAATAATTCGCAGCGTCCAGAAACAGGTCCCGGTACTGGAGACGGTAATAATGACGTCTTCGCCGTCCGTTTCCTCCTCAACCTGCCAGATGTCCGGGTAAAGAAACACCACGCCATGCTTGTTGTAGGGAACGATGCAATCACTGAAGTCGAGGTTCATAATGACGATAAACTGTGTTGAGTCATGGGAAAATGGCTGTTCGAAGTAAACGCACTCTGTCGCTCAGTCAGCGGTCGCCGGCAGTGCCGGCCCAAGCCATGGAGTATATATGCGTGCTTGAGCCAATGGCATTCCAGAGTAAACTGTTTGCCTTGGTCGTGACAAACAATATGACCATACATCCAGAATCTCGTCTTCCTTCGTCAAGAGCATCGAAATGACCAGCACAACTGCCACTTTCACACGCACAGCAGTCCACGTGAAAGTGGCCCTCAATTCCTTTTCGGAATGCCACTCAACAGAACAGAAGCCCTGTACCACGCTTCGTGTGCGGACGCAGCCCGTTCGATCACTGAAGAAACGCGTTTCCGGTATCGCAACGGTTCTTTGTCTGCTGGTGTCCTGTTCGTTGTCTGCAACCCTGTCAGCTGCAGACAAACGTCCCAACATTCTATTCGTCTTTTCCGACGACCACGCCCTGCAGGCCATTGGTGCATACGGTTCGAAAATCAATAAGACACCACATCTGGACCGCATCGCCAGTGAAGGAGCCGTGTTCGGCAATTCGTTCTGTGCAAATTCCATTTGCGGACCTTCACGTGCGTGCATCCTGACCGGGAAGCACAGTCACGTGAACGGGTTTCTGCGGAATGGAAACAGGTTTGATGGTACGCAGACGACATTTCCCAGACTGATGCAGGACGTTGGCTATCAGACAGCGATTATCGGCAAGTGGCACCTGTCCACCGATCCCACGGGGTTTAATCACTGGGAGATACTGCCGGGGCAGGGCAATTATTACAACCCGGACTTCATTCAGATGGATCGTACACGGAAACGTCGCGAAGGTTACTGCACAGACATCATCACTGACCTGACACTCCAGTGGCTGAAGGAAGAACGCGACCCGGACAAACCATTCATCATGATGTGCCAGCACAAGGCGCCGCACAGAAACTGGTCACCGCCAGCTCGTCATTTTTCTCTGTACAAGAACGAAGACGTGCCTGAGCCAGCGTCGTTGTTTGACAACTACGAAGGTCGGACAAAACTGCTGCTGCAGAACGAAATGTCAATCAAGGATCATTTCCACTGGGCTCATGACATGAAATTTCACGGAGACGGGCAGTTTCCAGAGCACTTTCAGAGCCAGCATTCCAACCGCGAGTACGCTCGCATGACCGAACAGCAGAAGGCTGCCTGGGATGCTCAGTACGAACCCGAAAATGAAGCATTTATCGCGCAGATGAAGGCTGGCGGACTGAATGACAAACAGGTTGTCAGCTGGAAATATCAGCGATACATCAAGGACTACCTGCGGTGCGTGCAGGCCGTCGACGATGGCGTTGGTCAATTGCTGGACTATCTGGATGATGAGGGTCTGACAGACAATACGATCGTGATTTACAGCTCAGACCAGGGTTTCTATCTGGGCGAACATGGTTGGTACGACAAACGCTGGATGTTTGAAGAGTCGCTGCGAATGCCATTTCTGATTCGATGGCCTGGTGTTATTGAGCCAGGTTCGAAAGCATCTGCGCTGATTCAGAACATCGATTACGGTCCGACGTTTCTGGACGTCGCGGGAGCCGATGTGCCGAAAGAAATGCAGGGCCGTAGCATGGTACCGGTTCTCCAAAATGCGGGGCTGCCAACGGCGTCATGGCGCGACGCCATTTATTACGCGTACTACGAGAACGCAGCTGTGCACAATGTCCCCAGGCACGATGGCGTTCGTACCGATAGATACAAGCTGATGTTCTTTCCGCGGACTCGCGAATGGAATCTTTTTGACCTGCAATCTGATCCGGAAGAGATGACGAGTGTCCACGGCGATCCTGCGTACAGGTCAATTCTGGAGGGGCTGAAGAAACGTTACGTTGACCTGCAGGACTTCTATAATGTCAACCCGGCCGCACTTCCGGCGACTCGGGGTGACGAAGCTGGCTGGCGGGCGAGAGACGCTCAACTGACAGCCAACGCCAGAAAGGGAGATATTGAGCTTGCCTTTATCGGCGACTCCATCACTCAGGGCTGGGAAGGACGTGGCAGGAACGTGTGGCAGACGTACTACGGCGACCGCAAAGCTATCAATCTGGGAATCGGTGGCGACCGTACCGAGCATGTGATCTGGCGATTAACTCACGGCAACCTTGCCAGCATCAAGCCCAAGGTGGCGGTTGTGATGATCGGCACCAATAACACCGGCCATTTTCTGCAGAATCCTCAGCAGGTCGCAGAGGGCGTGGAACGTATTCTTGAAATCATTGCCGAAAGGTCACCGAACACAAAGGTGCTGCTGCAGGGCATCTTTCCCCGCGGGTCGTCGATGCTGGACGTCCGACGTCTGAACAACATTGCCATCAACCAGAGCATCCGACGTCTGGCAGACAATCAGCGAGTCCATTACCTGGACATTAGCGACGTGTTCTTGCAACCTGACGGTACGATATCCAAGGATATCATGCCAGATGCTCTGCACCTGAGCGAAGAAGGCTACGAACTCTGGGCGACAGCGATCGAGCCCTGGCTCAAGGACGCCGGCATTTAGTCTGTACTGTACGAACGCGCAGTGAGTGCGGAAACCAATTTCAATTTTCCGCGGCGCAACAACGCAAGGTCGCACTTCAGAGATGTACGACCTTGCGACTCCCTTTTCCTAAACTTCTTTTGAGTCGATCCACGTCATCATGCGGCGGAGATCCTTGCCGACCGCTTCGATCTGGTGCATGCGTTCACGACGGCGAGTTGCATAGAACGATGCCTGACCGGCTTTGTTTTCCAGCAACCAGTCACGAGCAAATCGGCCGGACTGAATATCGTCCAGCACGCGCTTCATCTCTGCCTTGGTTTCTTCGGTGACGATTCGCGGTCCACTGCTGTAGTCACCATATTCAGCAGTGTTAGACACGCTGTATCGCATATAATTCAGGCCGCCTTCGTAGAACAGATCCACGATCAGCTTGAGTTCGTGCATACATTCAAAGTATGCCATCTCTGGCTGGTATCCGGCCTCGACCAGTGTTTCAAAGCCAGCCTTGACCAGCGCGGAAACACCGCCACACAGCACGACCTGTTCACCAAACAGATCAGTTTCTGTTTCTTCGGCAAATGTGGTTTCAATGACGCCACCCCGAGTGCCGCCAATTCCCTTGGCATAAGACAGGGCCAGTTCCCGTGAGGTTTCGGAAGCTCCGTCGCTGAGTGCGATCAGGCTGGGGACTCCCCCCCCTTTTTCGTACTCACTGCGGACCAGATGTCCAGGGCCTTTAGGAGCAGCCAGGGCGCAGTCCACGCCCTCGGGAGGAACGATCTGGCCGAAGTGAACGTTGAATCCGTGTGAGCACATCAGCAGATTGCCTGAGCTCAGATTTGGGCGGATGTCGTTGCGATAGACGTCGCCCTGCACTTCGTCCGGCAGCAGAATGTTAACGAGGTCGCCCGCGGCCGTTGCGTCAGCCGCAGACATTGGCTCAAAACCATGGCTCTTGGCAAGATCATAGTTGGGGCCGCCAGGCCGCTGACCGACAATCACGTTACACCCACTGTCTCGCAGGTTCTGGGCCTGAGCATGTCCCTGGCTGCCGTAGCCGATGATGGCGATCGTTTTGTCTTTAAGCAGGCTCAGATCTGCGTCGTCGTCGTAATAAACTTTAGCTGCCATCGAATTGACCTCGTTGAGTGTAAGGTTCTTGGTATTGAAGATTGAAGTTAGAGACGTTTGAAGTTCCGGGTGCGTCGTGCGACGAGCAAAGCCAATACCGGCTGCCTGGGCCGCAACCGTCGGGAGGTCACCGCTGAACAGCCTGCAGACTGCAGACTGCCAGAACATGCGTCGCCGCACTGATTCCGGATGCCAGAATACAGCACGAACTCGGCAAGATCAGGTCAGGACGCGGATGCTTCTGAACATTCCGGAATTACGTCCGCAGGCAGATCCTGAGTGATCGTTTCGTCACGCAGCATCGCGACTCGACCGGTTCGAACCATCTCCAGAATGCCGAATTCACGCATTCTTCCGATAAATGCCTCGATTTTGGTCTCCTGGCCGGAGATCTCGATCATGACATGTTCTGACCCGACGTCCACAATTCGGCCACGAAAAATATCCGTCAACTCGCGAATTTCGGAACGTCGCCCGTTTGCCGTGCTGACTTTAATCAGCATCAGATCACGCTCAACAAATTCCCGTTCGACATAGTCCTGAACCTTGACTACGGTGACAATCTTCTCCAGCTGCTTGCGGACCTGTTCGAACTTCTTACGGTCCTCTCTCACTACGAAAGTGATGCGAGAAAACTCTTCATTTTCCGTGGCGCCGACAGCAAGACTGTCGATATTGAACGCTCGTGAAGCAAGCATTCCGGAAATGTGGGCCAGGACACCCGGCTGATTCACCACCAGCGCAGAAAGAACGTGTCTCATCTCACGGGACTTTGTCAGAAAACCAAGGAAATTGCGGCAAAAACGAATTCTCCGCAGCGAGCGACGGCGTTGCATCGGCCAGTCTACGGGCACCCGCCGCCTCGAACAACCAGACACTGCCAATACCAATGTGGTTACGACCTACTTTGTCGTTTCGGCGACAGTTGCAGATGCGACCTCGCTTGCCAGACCCCGCGGAATCGTCGAATTGGCAATTTCTCGCTCATTCTCAGCCGACTCAGGTGGCAGTGTTGTCCCACCACTCCGCGTCGATGCACTCCTGAGCGATGCGAGTGAGAATGTCGGACGGAAGGGCATTTGCTGCCGCATTTTCAATCATTAAGACAGCGGCATCAGCAACGGGTTCGGTTCCGGGACCGGGCTCCGGAATATCACCTTCGTAGGCTGATGGTTGTTGGGAGGGCAGGTCATCGGGGACCCATTGAGTGACGGAAGACATTTCCGTCTCAGTCAAACCCACTTTGACGCTGGCCAGTAACTTCGCCGGATACTGAGATTCCTGGTTGTCGAAAACGATACCGCCGACGAAGGTCACAGGATTGCTCCATGGGCCTGTCGTGTTGTCGGCAAAGATGGCCCGCACCCAGATTCGGTAGTCGCCATTGTTCAGGGGCTGTGCATTGGGGTCCTGCGGGTCGATGGCGGTGTAGCTGGTCCCGGTGATGCCGTCGACATTGATAAACGTGAAGTCGACTCCCATATGGGCGACCCAGATTTCGTACGAGGCTGCTCCATCGACAGCCACCCACGTAAAGACAGGAAAATCAACTACTTCCGATTCTGTCGGCGAAGTCACCACGGGGCGTCCACCTGTGGCTGTGATTGTGAATGGATCACTCCACGGAGAAAAGTCACCGCGCGTGTCGACAGCTCGCACCCAGATCGTGTACTGGCCCTGTGGCAGATCTTGAGTAAACGTATAGGACGTCGAAGTACTTGTTGCGTCAAGAAACGGCGGACGTGAATTGAATTTGTGAACAAGGATTTCGTACCGCGCCGAACCGTGAATTGACGTCCATTCAATAGTCGGCAGCGCTGCTGTTACAAATCCCTGATCGGATGTCGGTGCCGTGATGGTTGGGCCCACAAGTGTGCTGAAACTGGTTGTTGAACTCCAAACGCCGTACACCGTCGGCAAGCCTTCCCCCATGTTGACGGCTCGCACCCAGAAGTTGTAGTCGCCATTTTCAAGCAGATAGGGAATTGGGTTCCCGTCGGCGTCAAGGCTCGGGATTTCACCGGCCGTCAGCACACCGTCTCCGTTATCAACAACCGGTGTTCCTGCCTGAGACTGCAGAATTTGAGTTGAGTGCGTCGTGGCATTGGCTGTCGCCGGAAGCGTATACCGAAAGTACGGTCCGGCAGTACCGGGCCGGGAAACGTAGACTTCATAATGAGTCGCACGGTTTACCGAATTCCAACTGAGCGGCGGCGAGTCCCCAAACGAAGGAGCATTGGGCCACAGGTTCTGCGGCATTTCTCCGACGTCAAAAGAATAGGCCACACTCCAGGCGGAAATCCGACCGCTCAGGTCGACGGAACGGATCCAGATACGATACCGGCCTGTCGCCAATTCACGTTCTTCACTGGTCGGATCACTGGGATCCTGAGTCAGCACGAACGAACGAACTTCCTGATAAGTCGGGTCACCGTAGACATCCAGTACGGGATCTCCATTGGCGTCCAGGACCGGCGTCAGATTATCCACCGTATATTGTTGAGCATACGTCGACGGATCAACGGGTTCCGTCGAACCGGCCGCGGTCGCCGCTGCTTCCGCGACGGCCTTTGCAGTCAGGTCCGTGACCCAGATCTGAAAACGATCGGCAGCCGTACCAGATGTCCACGTAATTTCCGGAGTGCTGTCGGCTGTCAGATGCTGAGGTCCCTGACCAGCCGGACCTGTTACGACTGGTGCAGAGCGAATAATGGCTTCTTCAGCAGATGACCAGGCGGATGTCCCGCCGCCCGTCAAATTGGCCCGTGCCCAGATTCGGATCTCGCCCACGGACAAATCGGTTGTGGGAGTAAACGAAGTTCCCACAATGTCTCTCTCGACGATGACGGTTTCATACGTTTCCAGACTTGTCACCCACAAGTCATAGCTTTCGGCGTTGGTGACGGCTTGCCAGGTGAATTCGGGCGTTGCGTCCGTAATCGTTCCTGTGGGCGTCAGAATCTCCGGCGTCGTCAGCAACAGGCGTGCCTCAAGCATTTCGATTTCGGCAGGGCTGCCCACCTGTTGACGGCGTCGAGCTGCGGAACGAATTTTTGATCGCGATGTAAAGTTCATCGTTTTTCCAGTTATTGAAACCAGCGGGTAAAGGTGGTATCCCCCAATCCGTATCGCCTTCATGGCGACCGGAAGTAGACGGCGCCACCGGCCCACACGTTGAAACACCCGGATTTCCGAAGGGGGTGCTCGCCAGCTCGCAGCCAATTCGCTGAATTGCCCAGTCTGGACATCCGGAACGATCCGCATCGTTCCACCTTCAACTCCTTCTCCGGACAGCGCAACGGCAGCAACTGCCGAAGTAGGAGACGCAGTACGAACCGATTTCCAACACCGTCAACGCAGTGCAGATCACTGTCACAACCGTTGCAATCGTTATACAGCAGGACAGGAGTATGCGAAGCGACCCCGGGGATTCCGACATTCGATCATTTGAGTATTCGCCACATTCCAGTCAAGATAGGGTCGACGTGAGCCGTTCTTTGATGCGTTCAGCGCACCTGCGGGATAAAATCTGAATCGCCCTGTCACATCGACCTGACCGTTGACCACTGCAGTTCCTGGTCAATGCAGATCTCCCATCAAATGATCTGTCAGCTGCGTTTTCCGGAACACGTGCCCGGGCCTGTCAGCTTACTTTGGAAAGTTATTGTTATGGATTTGCCAACATGCCCTTCGTGCGGCCAGTCAGTACTGGATGACGACGCTCAGGACTGTCCATTCTGCGGTTCCGCGATGGATGGGTCTTCAAAGAAGGCGGGCAACCCAAAAGCAACCAAACCGGAGAGCAGGAAACCGACCGATCCCGCTGGCGACAGAAGGAAACCTGCGGCAAAGCCGGAAGCCCCTGCCAGCGACGACCCGTTTTCACTTGCTCAAAGTCCAACTGCGGCGAAGGCGATTCAATGTGCTCGCAGGCCGGTGAAGGGGCGTCTGCATCGTGTTGTCTGTCCCATGTGTGAGACACAGGGTTTCATCCCCAAGGCGGCCGTCGGCAGACAGGTCAAATGTGCAAATAAAGAATGCATGGTTCCCCTGTTTACCGCGACGGGTGAGGAAGCTGCGGTCAAGCCCCGAGCCCCTGCGCGAATCAGTGATGAAGCGCTGGCCACTGAGAAAAAATTAACAGAGCCCTCATCGGCGAAAAATCCGATGGTGATGTACGGGATTGTTGGTGCAGTTCTGCTGGTGGCAACCCTGGGGCTGGTGTTCGTTCTGAATCGTCCCTCCGATGACGACAAGAACCTGCAGCAGCCATACGACATGTCCAAATTTGATTCCGTCGACGTCGATGATGCCGAACCGTCTGACAACGGTAAGCCAGTTGTGGAAGATCCGGACGCACAGCAGGCGACGGACTACCGAAGCAAGGCGATCGAGCTTGTTCAGGCGATGGTCAGAACGTCGCGTGAAAACGGCAATCGCGACAAGGCGTATTGTCGACGACTGACAGGTGATGCGTGGCTTCGTCTGGGAATGCCGAATAAAGCGAACACAGAATTTGCACAGATGAAAGTTGTCGCGGGTCAAACTCGTCGGAACACCGCCTATTACCGCATCGGACCGTTGACGGCCGAATACTGGAAAAGTCGTCTGGCAGGCGACGAGACAGCCGCCAGCAGGTCTCTGAACGATGCAAAGTCACTGGTGGGCGGCATTCCGCAGTCCGGCGGCGTTGCCCTTGAATCGGCAATAGCTCTGGCCGCCGTGCTGGTCGATTCCGACGACACTGCCGGAGCTGCCGCACTGATCACCAGGCTGCAGCGTGACAAGTCGGTTTCTTCGCAGGTTGATGCAGTGCGACATGCGGCGTGGGTATCTACTGCGTCTGCTCTTTGTGATGTTGAACAGCTGCCCTTGCCGCCATTGGAGATTTTCTCATGGAACGAACCCATGATAACCGCGGTGGGTCTGCACCTTGCAACGCTCGGCCAATGGGAATCCGCAACTCGATGGGGCGCGTCTCAGAACGGGCTCACGGCCGGCGATACATTCGCAGCTGTTGCCCAACAGATGGTGGCTGTAAACGCAGACAATGCGACAAAAGAAGCTCTTGTCGCAGCGGCCGTGACCAGTGGTGCGGACCAGGCGTTCAGAACGAGAGCGGTACTGTCGATGGACGCCGCTGCCGACGCGTTCTGGGCGAAAGCGTCTGAGGCCGCATTCGCTGTCTCCGGCACGACGATGCCCATGCCTGATATGGCCGCAGTTATCGCCACAAAAACTCCGGATCTGTCCGCCGTATGGCTTCAAGCCGAGGGCGTGGCTGACTTCGCAGCAGCCTGTGTCAAGAGAGGCGATGAAGCTGCTGCCATAAAAAACATTCAGACGATCTACTACCTCGTGACCTCCACACTGCCGCCCACGGCTGACATCCGAAAGGCGTCAACAGAGATTGAAAAAAACGAAAGACGCGTGCAAGAGCAGATTGAACAGGAGCTTGGCCTGTCGGATGTTGGACAGGTGAAAACAAAATTCATTGCTTATCGCCGCGGTATTGACCGTTTTTCACGAGCTGCTGAAGAACGACGACTGCGTCTGATTGCGATGCTGGCACGCGTAGTCAGTCGTCAGGGAGCGGCGGCCGTCCAGCAGGCGATGGCGGCCAATGATGGTCTGCGGCAGGAAATCGGACTCGACGGACTCAGCGGCTTGTTATTTGTTGCTGCCGCCTGTTCCGGTCAGGACCTGCCTGAGGCATCGACTGTGGACCCCGCGATTGCCGTACTCATTTCCGGGCGGTCGGACGCGGTAGCGGAATTTGCCGCTGTAGATGGCCTGGTCGCTGCTGCCAGGACCTGGCACGATGACGGGACAGCGAAAGGTGTGGCTGCGCTGGAGAAGGGGACAAGCGTGCCGGGCCTGAGGGCCTCGACGGCTGTGTATATCGTAGCGTGCGCAGCCGAAAAGTCCGACACTCCCGAAGGCCTGCTGACGACGATCGGTGAGCTGAAAACGCCAACATGGCGAGAGTCCTGTTACGAGACCGTCACACGAAGAATGACTCGCCGAGGAATGCTGAGTGAGGTTCTGTCCGCCGTGAACGCAACAACTTCCACGCCCACACAGCGAGTGGTGGCCATGTACGGCACTGTCCGCGGCAGTCTTGACGTTCTTGCAGCAGCTGACCAGCCATAGCCCGAAAACGTCACAGATTATTCTGCCATCGCACGACAAACCCGCTGGCTGCACTGGTAACATTCAGAGTCCATAGACCAGACGATTTCAGATAGAATTCCTGCCGCTGCGACACCCCGCACGGTCTATTTCTCGAAAAGGCGACCTATGAATTTACCCATCGATCGACGTTCGCTTCTCGCATCTTCTGCAGGTGCTCTTGCGGCAGGTCTTGCGGGGCAGACTGCTTCGGCAACCACAGTCGTAAACAGACGCAGCAACTACAGAATCTCCCTCGCACAATGGTCGCTGCACAAGGAGCTGAACGCCGGCCGACTTGATAATCTTGACTTTGCCGCAACGACAAAGAACAGATTCGGAATCGAAGGGGTCGAATACGTCAATCAGTTCTTCAGGGACAAGGCCGAAGACAAGTCCTATCTTGCAGAAATGAATAAGCGAGCTGCCGACAACGGCGTCACGCAGCTGCTGATCATGATTGATGGAGAAGGGCAACTGGGGGCAGCCAGTCTGACACAGCGAGTCAAAGCGGTTGAGAATCATTACAAGTGGGTGGAAGCTGCCAGGACGCTCGGATGCCACGCCATCCGAGTGAACGCGGCCAGCTCAGGCAGTTATGAAGATCAGGTCCATCGAGCAGCCGACGGCCTGCGAACTCTCTCTGAATTTGGTGACCAGCATGGCATTGACGTGATTGTGGAGAATCATGGTGGCCTGTCATCCAACGGCAAATGGCTGACGTCAGTCATGCAGAAAGTCGACCACAAGCGATGCGGAACGCTGCCGGACTTTGGCAACTTCGGCATCGACCGAAACAAGAACGAGTGGTACGACCGCTACGCGGGCACCAAAGAACTGCTGCCATATGCGAGAGCTGTGAGCGCCAAGACGTACGATTTTGACGAAGCACGCCCGTTCGTTACCGTTGACACCCGCTGGGGC
>Ga0315316_10001657_pt1 | contig 15849 bp, 7 predicted proteins | sample M160m3416metaG_FD_203702 | JGI IMG/M metagenome (GOLD analysis project Ga0315316, IMG submission 203702) | Ammonia-oxidizing marine archaeal communities from Monterey Bay, California, United States - M1 60m 3416 | ecosystem: Environmental > Aquatic > Marine > Intertidal zone | place: USA...
GGTCAGCCCGTCGGGCTCGGCGTCATCCTCCCCGGACTGGCCAAGGTCGGGAAAATGGGCCAGCTCCCAGGTGTCGGGCAGCGCGTCACCATCAGAGTCATTGGGCAGGTGCAAGCCGTCCTTGAAGGCGATGTAGTCAATCTCCACGGCAGCCTTCTGGTTGGTCGCCGAGAGCTGCAGGGAAATATAGGGGTAGGATTCATCGACGGTGGTCGAGAGCTTGATGGTGCGCGCGATGATCGGCACGGTCGAGCCGTTGCGGTAGACCCTGAGGTCATAGAGCGAGGCATCCGCAGCGTTTTGCTCGGTGGTTACCCAGAACTCATTCCAGGTAGTCGGGTCAAGGGACTGGAAGAAGGAGGAGTTGTCATCACTGATGAGCATGCCGTCCTGCTGGTAGCTGCTGTCAGTGCCGGCCATGCCGAGGGAGAAACTGATGCGACCACCCGCACCACGCAGGTTGACCATGCCCTTGGCGCCGCTGTGCGGGTCGAGGCCATCAGGGGCACTCGGCAGGTCACCGGCGCTTCTCGGCAGACGCAGGCGAAAGGCGATGGTTGCCCCGTCATCCAGGAAGTCAGCGGCAACACCCTCGCCGGAGGCAAGGTCGTGGGTCAGGGCGAAGCGCCGGTTGTTGTTGGTGCCGGAGGTGGTGACCGCATCCACCATGAGCAGTGCGCGGTTGCCGGGTTCGCCGGCAACGGGAACCACGGTAATGCCGCCGGGGTTCCCGGTGCCCGGGGCTGTGCCGTCCCAGTGATCAGAGTTGTTGTTGTGGTCCCAGGTGCCGTCCAGGGCCTCGGTGGCACTGCTTGCTGCGGCATTACCATCAAAGAGGTAATCCCAGCCACCGCCGGGCGGCAGGTAGTCCTTGGAGAAGCCGAAGGTGATAAGAAGAAGGTATACAGGGAGGGTCAGTCGCAGGGGAGACATGGCTAAGATTGTTTTAGTGGAAAAGGTAGGATGAGGGTTGGATATAATGAAAGGTTGCACAGTTTTATCACGTACAAATCAACTGCCAGCAGATTAATGCCTCAAATATTAGCATCTATGACCGGGCTGCCTGAATTGAAACGGCTTCGCGAAACATTGACAGAAATAATGAAGGGCTTGCAGGTATTATAAGCGGCTTTCCTTTAGTTGATGATAAGGGGTGTTAATTGGCTCCCTTTAAATGATCCGCTCTGGGGCTGATAATTCAGAAAGTTTCTTCTTTAAATAATTTTTTGGTGTCAACGTCGTGACCTACACCTTGAGGGTAAGCCTTATACGAGTGAGGTCTGGCGGGAGTGATTGTAGACCGGATGAAAGGCTTTCTTCGCAGGAGTTCAGAGCAATTGCATCACGCCGGGTGCCGTTCTAGGATAGGTGATCATGTTCAGGAAGTTGCGGTCATCACCATTGTTATTGGCAGCAATGTTAATGCCAATAACAGTGTGTTGGGCTGATGAGCTCAACTGGGAGAGGGAAAGGAATTTCTGGTCCTTTAAGCCACCAGTGCAACCCGCCGTTCCGGTGGTGGAAAGAAAGGGCTGGATACGGGGAGACATTGACAGCTTCATCCTTGCAAAGATGGATGCTGCAGGCCTGGTTCCCGCCCAAGAGGCAGATCGTCGGGTTTTCCTTCGCCGTGTTTTTTACGACCTCTCTGGTCTTCCCCCAACTGCAGAGCAGGCAGAAAAGTTTGCCACGGATATTCGTGATGATGCCTTCGAGCAACTGGTAGACGAGTTGCTGGAAGCGCCCACTTTTGGAGAACGCTTAGCAAGTATCTGGTTGAATATTGCACGTTATGCGGAAGACCAGGCACACCAGGTGGGCAATGATCAGAAGTTCTTCTACCCGCACGCACACCGGTATCGCCAGTGGGTTATCTCAGCCTTTAACAGTGATCTTCCCTATGATCGATTTGTTCGCCTGCAGCTTGCTGCCGACAGGATGGGGGAGCAGGGCAAGGGTGATCTTGCGGCTCTGGGATTTCTCGGATTGGGGCCACAGTATTACAACCGTGGCCGGCTTGAGGTGATGGCTGAGGAGTGGGAGGACGCTGTTGATGTCGTCACGCGCGGCTTTATGGCGCTTACCGTGGCTTGTGCGCGTTGTCATCAGCACAAGTATGATCCGTTCACTATGCGTGACTACTATGCCCTGGCCGGTGTCTTTGCCAGCACGCAGGTGGACAAGCGAAAGATTGAGATTGCTGACGGTTCCCAGGCCGAGGCACACGTGGTCAAGGATGGAAAAGTCAAGAACCTGCCCGTTTTTCGCAGGGGCAATGTCGAGGATAAGGGGGAGGAGGTCGCAAGGAGATTTCTTGAAATCCTGGCAGGCCCCGAGCCACGGCCGTTTGCTGGCGGAGGCAGCGGCAGGGGGGATCTTGCTGCAGTGATCGCTGATCCGAAGAATCCACTGACTGCACGGGTGATGGTTAACCGTCTCTGGCAAATGATCTTTGGCAGAGGGCTGGTTGCCACCACCAGTAACTTCGGTAAACTTGGCGCACGCCCGACCCACCCGGAATTACTCGATTACCTTGCCTTGCGATTTGTAGAGGATGGCTGGTCGGTAAAAAACCTTCTCAGGCAGATGGTGCTCTCATCAACCTATCGTCAGAGCTCTTTCGTTTCGAGGCAAAGGCGATCACTGGATGAGGGGAACCAATGGTTGTCCTACATGGAGCGCAGGCGGCTGAGTGCTGAAATGCTGCGGGATTCCCTATTGATGGCCTCAGGTGAGCTTGAGCACGGTGACAGCGGGAAGGGCTCCAAGAATGTTGCCGATTCCTCAAACGTGCGACGCACGGTTTATTCAAGAATTAGCCGCAAGGAGCTCGATACATTTCTTGCCATGTTTGATTATCCGGATCCCAATGTCCATGTGTCGCATCGTGACCAGACGGTCACCCCGGCGCAGAAGCTATTTCTGCTCAATAGCCCTTTTGTCATTGCCCGGGCCGGCAAAGTTGCGGCAACTCTGCCCGGGGACAATACGGTCGGCAAGGTCGAGTGGGCTTACCGCAGGATTCTCTCACGCGGGACACAAGACAATGAGCTTGAAGGGGCACTGAACTTCCTTGGAGAAAAGCAGAATCCCGGCCATCAGGACTGGACGCGGTTTGTGCAGACGCTTATGATGTCAAACGAGTTCCTTTTTCGTGATTAGTAACGGTCATCAATTGCCAGTTTCCCGGCGCTCCATGCTTGGCCGCATGGCCGGTGGTTTCGGCATGCTGGGCTTGACCGGAATGCTTGGCAGGACACCCGGTATCGCGGCCAACCCGGCAAGTTCAGGGCTTGGCAATATCCCACCACGAGCAAAGCGGGTCATTTTCCTTTTTCTCAACGGGGCACCTTCACACATTGATACCTTTGATCCAAAACCGGCCCTTGCCGATCACCAGGGCAAGAAGCCGGAGGGCAAGCTCTACAAGGCGGCCAAAGCCGGCTATATGCCATCCCCGTTGGAGTTCAGGCAGTATGGAGATTCCGGGCTTCAGCTCAGTGAGTCCCTGCCCAATCTTGCCCGTGTCGCGGATGACCTGTGCGTGATCCGTTCCATGCATTGTGATGTGCCAAACCATGAACCTGCACTATTGCAGATGCATACAGGCGTCTTACAGCCGACACGTCCTTCGCTCGGGGCATGGGCACTTTACGGGCTTGGTTGCGAGAATGAGAACCTGCCGGGGTACGTGGTGCTCCGGCCGAGCCCGAAGACTGTCGTTGGCCCGGCCCTCTGGAGTGCCGGGTTTTTGCCCGCAAAATACCAGGCGGCAAGCGTGATTACGCGCGACATGGCCGTCGACAAGTTGTTGGCCAACATCAAGAACGGATCATCCACGCTGGGGGAGCAACGTCAACAGCTTGATCTCTTATCCAGGATGAACCATTCGCACCAGCTCCGGCGTGGTGGCGGGGATTCTGACCTGGAGGCCCATATTGCCACGATGGAGACGGCATACCGGATGCAGATCGAGGCTACGGATGCCTTTGATATTTCCGGGGAATCCGTCCGGACCAAAGAGGCATACGGCAGTTCAAAGTTTGCAAAGTCCTGCCTGCTTGCCCGGCGCCTGGCCGAGCGGGGAGTGCGGTTCACGACAGTGTATTACACGGAGGATGGCAATAACCAGCCATGGGATTCGCACAAGGATCACTACAATCGCCATGCAATACTGTGTGCTGATGCCGAACGGGCTGCTGCGGCACTGATTTCGGATTTAAAGATGCGCGGCATGCTGGAGGAAACCCTTGTTGTGTTTGGCGGGGAATTCGGGCGCACTCCCTATATGCAGAAACAGGACAAGGGAAAACCGGGACGGGATCATCATCACACGGCATTTTCAATGATGCTGGCCGGGGGTGGCCTAAAGGGAGGTGTTGCCTATGGGCAGTCTGATGAATTCGGCATGCATGCCGTTGTTGACCCTGTGCACGTGCATGACCTGCACGCAACGATTCTTTACCTGCTGGGCATTGACCATGAGCAGCTCACTTATCGGTATGCCGGGCGTGATTTCCGGCTAACTGATGTATTCGGCAAGGTCGTGCACGATGTGATTGCCTAGGTTCTCAGGCATTGGGTGCCCGCTTGAAATCTACTGGGCGTAGACTTCAAGCTGGTGGATTGACCAGTGTTTGCCACGTGAATGCCCGTGTTGGCTGATGCGAACGTGCCGGGCCTTGGTTGCTGGCAGGACAATTTCAAGGATTGCATTTTCCCCCTTGCCACTGGCAACTGGTTTGCTCCACTGCTTACCGTCACTGGAGATCTCAACACTGTATTGCCGCGGGTAGTCATCCGCTGATTGGCTGGAGTCGAGCACCAGGGATGTGAGTTCACGTTCATTCCCCATGTCGAAGGCGAACCACATTCCCGGTTTTTGAGTTGTGCCACTTGACCAGCGCGATTTGATATCATTATCGATTGCGGCCTTGCAGCCTTCAGCGTGGTGGCTGGCGGTGAATTTCCATTTCTTCATCTCCGTGTTGGCGACCGGCGCCATGGCCAGGATTTCCGAGGATTTCCACATTTCCTTACGCCCTTTGGTGGCGGCACGCACTGCGGCCACTTCCGCAGGCGTAACCACTGAACCGTTGTTGCCCCAGGATTTCCGGACATAGGTGAGTACTGAGGCGATCCATTCATCATCATAGGACTCCAGTGGCAGCATGGGACCGGGAAACTTCCTGCCGTCGAGTTCACCGATCATGCCTTTAAGCATGACCCTGATCGGGATGTTTTTTTTGCCGACCACGCGGTGAGAGCCCACCAGCGGTGCGCCCAGGGTCATGTTCGTGCCGACCACTGCCGTGCCCTTGCCGTTTTCCGCATGGCAGGCGACACAAATTGTCTTGTAGTTGGTTCGCCCCATGGTCAGGAATTTGTTTTCCTGCCTGCGTTTATTGGCCTCTTCGATCTGTGCTCGATAGTTGCGGGTGATTGCTGATAGCGCCTCGTTTCCCGGGTGCTTGTCCAGCACTTTGCCGATAATCTCCCCACCACCTTCTGCACCGCTCCGGCCAAGTGATAATACCAGCTGTATGGCAACCTCGATATCTGCGTCATCACTCATCCTGGCAAGGTTGCTTGTGAGTTCATTGTTGCCGGCCATGAGTTCGCCTTCGCAGAGGCGTATTGCGGCAGATCTGACGCGCGAATCTCCATCAGACATTGCCTTGGTAATGATTGATGAGTCAAATTCACCAAGCCCGTCAAGCGTCCATAGGGCGTGCAGTCGGCCGAGTGGAGCCGTGCCCTTGGTGGCCAGTGATTTCAATTCTGCAATGACGGACTTGTCGCCGCGCACCACGATGAGTTTTTGTGCCGTGTCGCGCCACCAGCCATTAGGGTGAGAGAGGTGTTTTACCAGGTCGGCGGTTTTGGTCCTGAGCATTTGCGGCTTCTTGTCACGTTTGGTTGTCTTGTGGACAACGCGGTAGATACGTCCGCGCTTTATATTCTTGTCTAGGCCATAGTTTTCCACGACTCCGCGCAGGTAAGAACCGGGCCGTACCCAATTGCCCTCCTGAATGATCCCTCGGTACATGTCGACAATATAGAGGCACCCGTCCGGGCCTGTTCCCGCGTTGAGGGGCCGGAAGTTAGCGTCGCGCGAGCGCATGAACTCGGTTCCGGGTGTTGCGTTCTTGACGATAATTTTACCGTTTTCGTTGACTACTTTCGCCCGTCGAACAAGGCGTCCGACCGGCTCGGGAATGAAGTAGTCGCCATACATGTCGGGAGCAAGGCGGTCGCCGCGGAAAATATGCTGCCCGGCGCACCCGGTGAAGTTGTTGAGGGTGAGACTGTCCTTGCGAAAGCGTCCGCCACCGCCCTGCACATCGGGAATCTGTACTAGGGGAAACACTTCACGGAAACCCGGTGCCTGCTCGCCGGGGAGTGATATTTTCCCGTAGATCATGGGCCTCTGAAAGCTCATTGCCGGGTTCTCCCCGCCGCCGGTGCAGAAGAAGTTGCGACCGACGTCATCATGGGTGACACCCCACTGGCCTGATCCGGACGGCAGTTGCTCTGCTTCAATATGGTCACCAACCCACCGGTAGCGCCTGTTGGTGTAGGTGACATACATCCAGTTATCGATGTTCCATTCCAGACCACTGGGCTGGTGCTCAAGGTTTCCGCCACGCCTGCCTCCCTTGTAGACAAGTTTTTTTTCATCCGCCACGCCGTCACCGTCCGTGTCACGGTAGGCGTGCAGGTCAAAGGTGTTGGTCTCACGGATAATCACCCGGTCATCGATTGGCTGGATCATGCGCGGCAGGATCAGGCCATCCACAAAGATGCTGCGCTTGTCCATTTTTCCGTCATCATCGGTGTCCTCCAGTAGAACCACCCGGCTTGTCGGGGTATGCTGGTTTTTTCCGTCAATATCCTGCATGTAGGTATTCAATTCGGCTACGTAGAGCTTACCGTTACCATCCCAGGCAATGGCAGCCGGCTCCTCGACCATGGGTTCCGCGGCCACCAGTTCCAGGTGATAACCATCAGCCATCTCTATCATGGCCATGCTTTCCTCAGGCGGGTAGGTGCGTGCCTTTTGGTCGTAGAGCTTTTGTTCAAAGGGCTTGGCGGGAATTTCCCCGGTAAATAGCCAGCAGGAAACAACAGCAAGGAGGGCAGCGGGAGCAGTGTTTGTTGGGAAATTCATTTTAGGAAAAAATATCGTATGTAAGCTGAGAATCTTTCATTAAAGTGTCAGCATAAAGTTTTTCTGTTGGAGCTTCATGATAACGCCACAATCACTTCATTGCAGGGCTCTTCTCTATCTTTTTTTCTGTATTGCCTTTGCCCATTTCCGGCTTGAGGCCAAGCCATTGCTTTCTCCCGGTGATTTCATTATCGCCATTGATGAGGATTTTTCTTCGCGAAGCAGTTCCCCGGGTAATGAGGAAGTCGCCAATGCCATTGATGGTAACGTGAATACAAAATACCTGAACTTTGGGCGCGAAAATTCAGGGTTCATTGTCACTCCCGCATCGGGAGCGGCGGCGGTCCAGAGTTTCCGGATCACTACCGCCAATGATGAGCCTGCCCGTGATCCGGCAGCCTATGCGATTTATGGGACCAATGACGCGATTACCAGCACCGCTCACAGTGCAGGCAATGCCGAGACCTGGACACTGGTGGCAAGTGGTGAGCGATCACTTCCCGATGTCCGCTTCACGACTGCTCCCGTGGTGAGTTTTGGCAACAATGTGAGCTACTCCTCCTATTGTTTTCTGGTGACGGAACTCAAGGATTCGCCCCGTGCAAATTCCATGCAGTTCTCGGAGATTGAATGTTTCACGCTGCCCGATGCCCAGGGGAGATCCGTTCTCGCCCCCGGTGACCGGATTATTGCCGTCCACCGTGGATCTGCCGAAAGCAGTTCCCCGGTCAATGAGGAGGCTTTTCGCTGCATTGATGGCAACGTGAACACAAAATACCTTAACTTCGGTCGTGAGAATTCCGGCTTTATCGTGACACCCGGTATAGGTCGCTCAGCGGTGAGTGGTTTTACCATGACTTCGGCCAATGACTTTTCGAGCCGTGACCCGGTTCGTTGGGAATTATTTGCCACTAATGACCGCATACGCAGTGTTGAGCATTCAGATGGGAAAGCGGAACAGTGGATCCCGGTGGAGTCTGGAACCCTTACCCTCCCCACTGAGCGGTTTACCCGGTCGGAACCGGTCACTTTTAATAATTCGACTAGCTACACGTCATACAAGTTTTTGGTTCGCTCGCTCAGGGCGGATGCCGGTGCGGAAGCGATGCAGTTCTCGGAAATCCAGTTTGAGGGCAGTGAGGCATCCGGCATTGAACTGGACATTCAATCCTATATTTATGACCGTGCAGCGGCGACGCTTACCCTTTCCTGGGCATCCGAGCCCGGGCAGACATACACCCTTTTCTATTCTTCGGATCTCCGTGATTGGGGTATTGACGTGGATGACGGTATTATATCAGGGGGTAAGCAAACCTCCTTTGGCCCCTTTAAAGTGATTAATCCGGCTTCTTCCACGGGTTTTTACCGGGTGCAGCGCAATTAAGTCTGTTGTTTAAAGCAAGATGGATGATGATTCCTCCTTGTCCCGCCGGGTAAGCGATGTTTTGTATTCAGCGAATGCCTGACGAACCAGATACAGTATCCAAGAGCACAGAAGATGAGTTGATTGCCGTGCGGCGCGAGAAGCTTGCGCGCCTGCGTGAACTCGGTGTCAATCCGTTTGGCGCCCGCTTTGAGACTGACCGGGAAATCTGTGGGTTGAGCGCCAATTTCGAGGAGGGACTGAAGGTCAGGATTGCCGGGCGGATTACCGCGCACCGTGACATGGGCAAGAGTCATTTCTTTGATATTTCAGATTTCCGGGGGCGTATCCAGTGTTACCTGAATGCCAAGGCGGTCGGGGATGAGCAGTTTGAGGTTTTCAGCCAGCTTGATCTCGGTGATTGGATCGGTATAGAGGGTGAGACTTTCAATACAAAGGTGGGCGAACCAACAGTCAAGACAGAGACTTTCAGGGTGCTGTCCAAGTCACTTCGGCCGATGCCTGACAAGTATCACGGATTGGCCGACAAGGAGATTCGTTACCGGCAGCGATACCTGGACCTGATGTCCAATGAGAGCAGTCGGGACATTTTCCTGAAGCGCTCGCTGATGGTTAATGAGATCAGGTTTTTTCTTCAAGAGAGGGGATTTCTGGAGGTTGAGACACCGATGTTGCAGGATGTTCCCGGCGGAGCTGCTGCCCAGCCTTTTGAAACGTTTCACAACGCACTGGGAATGCCGCTCTATATGCGCATTGCACCCGAGCTGTTCCTCAAACGCCTGCTGGTCGGTGGCATGACCAGGGTTTTTGAGCTTAACCGCAACTTTCGTAATGAAGGGATCAGCCGTCGTCACAATCCCGAGTTCACGATGCTGGAGGCTTACTGGGCGTATGCCGACTTTGAGGCCATGGCCGACCTGGTCGAGGAGATGGTCTGCAGCATGGCCGAGAAATTCTGCGGTGGCCTTGAGATCGAGCATCGCAATGCTGATGGTGAGCTGACGAGGACGATTAACTTGGCAAGGCCATGGAAACGGGCTGCATACCATGATCTCATCAGGGAAGTTGCCGGTAATGACTGGTTTGATCTTTCCCCGGATGAGCGGCGGCGCAAATGTGAGGAACTGGGCGTGGAGATATCCACTGATATGGAGGATTATGAAGTGACCCAGCAGGTCTTTGAGAAACTTGTTGAGGAGCACACCTTTGACCCGCTTTATGTCACTCACCTGCCAAAGGAGCTTGTGCCGCTTGCCAAGCAGAATACAAGCGATGACTCGCTTGTTGATGTCTATGAGTTGATCATCAATGGCCAGGAGATATCTCCCGGGTATTCCGAGCTTAACGACCCGGATGTACAGCGTGCGCGCCTGGAGCAGCAGGCCGGTGAGGAAACGCAGAAGGTTGATGAGGAGTTCCTGCTGGCCCTGGAACATGGTATGCCGCCGGCCGGTGGCATCGGGGTGGGTATTGATCGCCTGATCATGATGCTCACCGGGGCCGAATCCATACGTGACGTAGTGCTTTTCCCGCAGTTGAAGCGATCCACGGCGGAAGACTGACTTGAACTCATTTTACCCCGTCTGCGTTTCTCTTTTGTGGTATACCAAGAATTTTCCGCACTCAAGTGCTTAAGAATTTCAGCCTCTTCATAGCCTTACGGTACCTCAAGCCCAAGAGGACCTATGTTTCGATTATTACCCTGATCTCGATTGTTGGGGTCACGCTTGGCGTAACTGTCCTTATCGTGGTGATTGCGGTGATGACGGGGTTTGAGAAAAGGCTTGAGAAGTTGATCCTGGGCTTCGAACCCCACCTGCGCGTTGAGCAGCATCGTGGAGTGGAGAAAAGGGGTTATGAGCAGGAGGAAGGAAGATGGGATATTGTAAGGAAAAACCTCGAGGAAATTCCGGGTGTCATAAACACAGATCCTTACGTGATGGGGCAGGTCTTGCTCCAATTTGGTCCGGAGGATGCCAGGAGGCAGTCAGCCCTGACGATGATGGGAGTAGAAGAGGATTCGGCTTCACTGAACAGGCGAATAGGCGAGATCCTGCAGGAGGGAAAGTTCGATCTTGGCTACAGCGCGGAAGAGGGGAAGTTTGGCTGCCTGGTTTCCCTGCAGTTTGCGCGTAAGAATCCGGGTATCGGCATTGGTGCACACATTGAAGCATTCTCGACTGTTGATATTGCCCCTGTTGTTGGTGATCTCCTGGCAGCTTCCGACAACGATGAGCTGAGTGATGAAGATCTACGGGCGAGGGTTAAGGAACTGACCGAGAGCATCCAGACTCCCAAGGATCTGGTGGTTACCGGGATTTTTGACTCGTTGCGCTACGGGGACGTGATCCTGGTGCCACTGGAAATCGGACAGGACCTGTATGAGCTTGATCTTGATGTGCACGGAATTTCCCTGGAATTAAAGGATCCCTTCAGGGCTGATCTTGTGAATCAGGAGTCGGTTCGACCGGGGCTGCCGGGCAACTGGGTGGCAGAAACCTGGATTCAACGTAACAAGCAGCTTTTTGATACCGTGCGTAATGAGAGGGGGATGATGTATTTCGTGCTTTTCTTTATTGTCCTTGTGGCGGCTTTCAGCACGATGAACACAATGATCACCGTGACTGTACAGAAGCGACAGGAGATTGGCGTCATGAAAGCCCTGGGCGCCAAGGTATGGCAGATTGTAGGAGTGTTCGTCGGGCAGGGAATGATCGTCGGCTTGATCGGCTCGATCTCTGGATGGGGGATCGCGTCCTTGGTACTGCACTATCGCAACAGTTTGCGGGATTTTCTGGCAGAGCGGATGGGCCTAGCAATTTTTCCCGAGGAGATGTATGGAGTCTCCGAGATTCCCTCGGAGATTGTCTCCAGCGACCTTGCCATCATCTGTATTGGTGCCTTTGTCCTCTGCACACTGGCTGCCTTGCCACCTGCTTACATGGTAGCTCGCCTTGATCCTGCCAGAGCACTGCGCGATTGAACCATTGAGAGACCTGTGCTCCTTCAGCGGAGGGTTACCCGTAAGCGCAGGTATTGCCTGGGCGAACCAGCAAGAGGAACCAGTGAGCGTGCCACGATAAGAGTGGTGCCGTCAGGCCCGGGGGGGCGCTCATCAATGGTCGTCGTGAAAGAATCCCCGCTTTGCCATGTCACCAGGTCGGTGGACACCTCAACGGAGTAGATGATGTCATCCGCAGAGAGGTTCCGTGAGTAATCGAGGCTGACATGCCCGGCTACAACACCCGTTTCCAGTGAAGGATAAGGCCCCATGGCATAGGCAATAATATCACCACCGGTAAAGGTTGTGGCATCTGATGAACCCGGATTGCCCCCGCTTCGACTGCTTGAGCGCCAGCTTGATGGCAGGTCCGGGTTGAGTTTTTTGTGGGGGGCGATCCTCACCAGGCTGGGGCCCAGACCGTCAGGTGCCTCAGGCCAGGGGGCACGGTCATTGAAGGAAAAGCTTTCAATGACTGCCCCTGTGGCGTCGTGCAGCGTGATCTGCTCACCGCTGTTGTCCAGGCTCCCATTGTATTCAGCAGGTGTCAGGACCATGCGGGAGCCTCCTTCAAGGACGCTTGTGGCCGGGAAAGTGTAGGATACCCCGGCGAAAAATTGCACTCCGGCAAGCTGCACGGGTTGGTTGGAGATGTTCATCAACTCGATAAATTCACCGGATTCTTCCGGACCTGCCGGGTTGTAGTGAAGTTCGGAGATCACCAGGTTATTCCTGTTGGCCGGGATGCCGACGACAAACCCGGCACTGTTTAGCGCAGACCATGTCCCATTTTCAAGGATGCGGGCATTTACCGGGCCGCTTGAGTTGAGTTCCACCGGTGTGTTGTAAACTTGTGCGGAAGGAGAAACACCGTTGGCCAACACGGTGGAATAGGTAACTTGTGGCACGATCAGGAAGTCGCTGCTGCCCACCGAGACGTTCATGCCCTGTAGGGCCAGCATATTGCTGCCGACTTGCAGCTCGGGAATTGCCGATGAGATGTCCAGTGGTTCATAAAGTAGGGCCTGTACGTCGGGATGGGATGTCGTGGCGCGTGAGTTCCAGGAAAGGGTTTCCGGGTTGTTCCTGCCGCCGACATATCTACTGTTGATGAAGGCGCTGTAGCCGTCATCAAACTTCATGTTCAGGGTAAGCTTCGTGATTTTCCGAAGAGTTGGCTGATCCGGGATAGAAAAGGGGACCCTGATCAGGCAAGAGGCGTTGCTTCTGTACATTTGCGGGACATAAAGATTGGTCAGGGGGTCGTAATGGGCGCTCGTTATTTCAAAGCCGATTCCGGTTTTCCCGGTTTTCCAACCCGAGTCGTCAAAGTCGATTCTTGTCCAGTTCACCCCCAGGTTACCATCACTCTCCTGCACGAGTGCGGTGGCCGGTGCATTTTCATCGAGCAGGAGGATTTCCTCTGGAGTAGCTGTCGTTGTTCGCGGGTCGGACCCGTCGGTCGTGAAATAGATAATGCCGCGGTTGCCGGGATTGGTCATTGAGAGCAGGAAGCCTGATGGAACCAGTCCGCCGTGCCGGCTGTATGCCGGCGGGGAAATTTCCGGATAAAGGCCCCTGGAACGGAGCTGATTGACGACAATATCCCGACGCTGCTTCAGGTAAGTGTCAAGAATCCACTGCTGGTCCGGCAAGTAGTGGTCGTTCCTGGTATACAGGGCGTATTGTGACGAATTCCACTGTGAGCCTGCCTGGACATCCCTTCGGAAATCTCCCCAGCGTGCCGATTCAGCAATGATTGGCAGGAACATCCTGTCGGATCGCCGGCGCCAGATGGTTGTTGCACCCTCAGGGCTAAGCGGTCCGCCGTTGAACATGTGCCGATGGGCATGATCGGCAAACTGCAGGCGGTATTCCTCATTGTTGCTGAGGTCCTGATGAATGCCGCTTGGGCGGTTATTACCGTTTTTTGAGGTGACATTGGCAGTTAGGGCGGCCGATAAGGGGGCGGGATTCTGGATCGCGCCTGCCCCGTTTGGAGAAATGGAGAACTCGGAATCCCAGGGAAAAAAACGGAACGGTTCACCTTCCGGCCCCTGCCCGGCGGCTCGCCAGTTGTGGCCGTCCCAGTCCCGGTTTCCGGTATAGAAGTTCATCAGCATGTAATCAATGAAGGCATTGATATCAAGGTGCCTGGAAAATTCCCTGTAGTTTTCCGGGTCAGAGATATTGCCGGCGGCAAGGGAGGCCATCCTGTTGTAGGCGGTCATGCTGCCGTTGGCGGCCCTTCCGGAGTTAATGGCATCATAACCCGCGGTGGATTCTCCGAAATAGGCGTTCATGTAATCGGCATCAGGACGCTCATGCATGTGGTAGATTCCCCAGTAGAGGCCGTTGATGTAGAGATGCACCCAGCGTCCGTGTGACCCGGGATTGCCCATCGCCAGATACAGGTCGTTGGCAAACTGGTCGCGGTTATACTGCGCATGTCGGGACTGGTAGTAGTGACGGTGAACCCAGCCGAAATTGTAACCTGAGCGCAGTTGCAGGAAATCGAACTCATCAACGGCGCTGTCACTGAATGGCGCGTTGCTGAAGACATCGTAGTTGAGTTTCCCGGTCCCATATTGCTTGCGGAAACGCAGGCTCAAGCTGTGCTTGGGTGTGTCGGGGTTGCGGCTGCTGCCGCCCTGGATGCGCAGCCCGGCGTTGATCTGGAAGCCTTCCTCGCGCTCATCATTGACCATCAGTTCCGCCGAGACAGCACGTTCCCAGTTATCCCCCTGGCTTTGCGGGTTTTGGTAAATTCCCTGCCCACCGAAAAAGTCCCCGGGGTTAATGGCAACAGAGAGCGTTGGCAAAGCCTGCAGGGCGGGAATCAATTCCTTGGAGTAATCAGGATGATTGACAATGTCGGGATCCATTCCGTAGTCAGCCGGCCGACCGGCCCAGGTTGCGGGAAGGTCCGGCGGGTTGTTTGCCTGGCTCAGCACATCGGCAAGGAACAGGTAGCTATGGGTATCGATGTTGGTCTCGATAAAGTCATTCCTGTAGGCTGCGGCACGGACAATGGTGGTGGTGCCGATTCGCAAGGGGTTGGTGTAGAGTGTGCCGTTGGAGGGGGAGGGGGCACTGCCGTCGGTGGTATAGAAGATATCGGCTTCTTCCGTTGCGGTGGTAATGACAAGCTCGAAGGGAGTGGAGTAGAAGCCACGGTTGACGTTGAATTTTGTATCTTTCACGAATCCCAGCATGGCATTGGGACCATTGCTTGCTCCCGGACTCGGCTCGGTAAAGTAACCCTCAGGAGCGTAGGAGACATCCTCGGGAAGGGGAGGGAAACGGGGGGAAAATTCCTGGATGACGGTGCTGCCGTCTGCGGCCACCAGCGCAAGGTATTCCCCGCTGTTGTCGAGGGCAAAATTGGTGTGCAGGCTGCCGTCAGCGTCGATATGGTTGGCCACCTGCTGTCCTGAGGCGAAGATGACTAGATATTCCCCGGCTTGCATGACCGTGCCCCGGGGCAATGGCCACTTGTCGGGTTTGAGCGGGTCGTCTGTCAGGTGGTAAGAGGAAATATCCAGGTTGGATGGATTCGGATTGTGGATTTCAATCCAGTCACTGGCGTTGCCGTCCCCGTCGAGCAGCAGTGCCCCGGAATTACTGGCGACAAACTCCGAGATGTAGACCGTGTCGGCCCGGCTGAAGCTGATAAATACGCAAATGGGCGCGAGAAGGAGACATATCGCTCTGAATGCAGGCATTCCTGGGCTTTAGGGGTGAGGGAGGAAATGGGGTTTGGGCAGGGTTGCCCTTGACTAATTATGACACGGTTTGCTTTTCCGGTCAGCTAGTTTTGCAGGAGAATCATGACGCCGTGAGCCGGTGGTGTTTCCCCCAAGTAAACGCCCTTGCGGCGAGTTGCAGGTTACTCAGGGCAGTTGCCAGTCAACCTTTGCTTCCCGGGCATTGCCGAACTTGTCGTCGTAGCGCACGAATCCGTTCTTGGCTCCAAACTCGTGGACCAACCGGGTGACCTTGACGTCGTAACAACAGTATTCGGCAACCTCCCGGTATTTGCCCTCACGCCACCATTTGATGGCATCAAGGCCCTGGGCGGTCTTGCCGGCACCCAGGGACGCGGAGGCAATGGCATCAAGTTTCATCCGGTGCCCCACTGCTTGCTCGACGCTAACCAACAGGTCAAGGCTGATACACTGGTCGTCCAGGCAGATTGGCTGATATCCCTCGAGGACCGCGTAATCAAAATTAATGTGGTTGAAGCCGATCACGAGGTCAGCTTTCATCAGTTGCCTGATGAGTTCATCCACC
>Ga0315316_10001659_pt1 | contig 15827 bp, 15 predicted proteins | sample M160m3416metaG_FD_203702 | JGI IMG/M metagenome (GOLD analysis project Ga0315316, IMG submission 203702) | Ammonia-oxidizing marine archaeal communities from Monterey Bay, California, United States - M1 60m 3416 | ecosystem: Environmental > Aquatic > Marine > Intertidal zone | place: USA...
AACTAACGCAGAACCTAATATTGTCCAACGTGTTATAGGCTCGTTTAATATTATAAATCCAAGCAAAACAGCAACAATAGGATTAACGAAGGCATAAGTAAAAACTATATTAGCTGGTAATAGCTTAAGAGCTTTAATAAAAGAAGTAAATGCAATTACTGAACCAAAGATTATTAGATAAGCCCACGCCAACCAGCTTGAAAAATTAGGAGAAATCTCTGGCTCAGATAAAAGAAATGAAGCTATAAAAAGAACTGCACCGCCAAATATTTGTTGATAGGCTGAACTAACTTCTGGAGATATTTTTAGCTCTTTTCTTTTTTGGTAAATTGATCCTGCTCCCCAACTTAATCCTGCAAAAATTAATAAAAAACTACTCCATAGATCATTTGTGGCGTTTGTGCTAATTGCGGGCCAATTCAAAACAGTTATACCGACAATGCTAATGAATAAAGAGCCAAAAAGATAAAAGCTGGGGGTTTTCTTATCAATATATGACTCAATTAGAGCAACCCATATAGGTGTACAAGCGATAATTAAGGCCGCATATCCAGAATTAACATTTGTTTCTGCAATCGCGACTAAACCATTCCCACCAGCCCAAAGAGCTATTCCTGAGATTAATAAAACAAAAAATTCATCACGGTTTATTTTAAGAGAGTTTTTATAAAAATTTTTTGCCAAACTCATTAAAATTATACTACCACAAAAAAGACGAGAAGCAGACATAATCATTGGCGGGAAACCGGACCCTTCTTGAACAGCAATTCGAATGGCTAAATAAGTGCTACCCCATAAAATATAAACAATACCTAAATGAATTAATCCAGCTAGGTTTAGCTTATTCAACAGGGTCCTGTTTTATTTTTTCTAATATAAAAACGATAGTTAGGTTTATAATCAGACCCCAAACACCAGCATGAATACCCCACGGTTTAGCAGGAATATCTACACCTAGTTTATTTGCAACCATAGTCCCCACAGCAAATAAAGTACCAAATGTCATTCCCCAAAGAATGGAGCTTGCTTTAATTTTTTTATAATACAGTCCTAAAAAGATAGCGGGGGAAACTTGAATTAAAAGTTCTAACTTGATTTCCAATAAACGCCAAATAGTTTGCGGGAGGACTATTGCTAAATAAACTGAAAATGCCATTATAGCCCAGGAAATCATTTTACCAATACTTGTTAGCTCTGCTTGGCTTTTTGCAGGTCGAAGTCGCTTATAAAAATCTTTTGTTATAATTGATGACATAGATAGAAGGGCAGAATCAACAGTAGACATAATAGCTGCAATGGTTGCGGATAAGAAAAGTACCATCATACCTGTTCCAATAGCACCTCTTTGACTAAGATCCTTCAATACTAATAAAGTTGCGCCTTCGCTCCCTTGTCGATCAAGCCCAGGGAATAAAGCTAGCGCTGTTAAGCCAACAACAACCATAAATAGCGTAGTAATAATTGGCATAAAAGCCATAATCTGAATTGATTTTTTTAAAGTACCTTCATTATTTGCAGAGTAGATCCTTTGAACAGCATGAGGGTAAATAGAAATCCCAAAAAACCCAAGGCAGATTGTGCTAAGCCAGCTAAGCTTCTGAGTGAAATTAGGAGGAATAAATTTTTGGGGATCACTCGCTTGAATGGCATTATAAATAAACTCAAACCCACCATATTCAATTTGTATTGTGATAAAAATAGTTATTACTCCAAACATTAGTATGATTCCTTGTAAAGAATCAGTCCAAGCAACACTGCGCATACCACCCATCGTTTCATAAATTACCATGACAAAGGACAATGCAATTACGCCATAAGCAAAAGGAATAACCCCGCCAGTAACGGAGACAACTATATATCCGATTGCTTTCAAATTTGTTAATATATAATTGGCTAATGCCATTAGGCATAATGATGCTGCAAAAAGAGTAAGCCTAGTATTTTTAAAACGAAAGTGAACATAATCTGCAGGCGTAATAAAATTATACTTTTTAGATAAGCGATATAGTTTAGGTGCATAAACTATAAAAGCACCAACAGCAGAAGATAAAAGCGTGACTAATACTAGAGCTTGATAGCCTTCGCGATATGCACGGCCAGCAAAACCAACCAACGTGTTACCACTATATTGTGTTGCATATAAAGTTAGAAAAAGAACCAGCAACCCCATACCCCTACCAGCTAAATAAAAATCAGATAAAGAGTTTTCTTTTCGGGCCCTTTTCCCTAGCCATCCTATTAGAATTAAAGATAAGATATAAATGCATAAAAAAGTGATTCCACCAGGGCCTAATAAAGCGGTTTGACTATTCATCTTCGGGTGTTTTCCAAACCGTTTGAATAATAAAAGATAATACCAATGAATATATTATTGCTGCGGTCATTGCATATAATCCCCAGTCGGGAAGACCAAACCATTTATTAGAAACTGTACTAAACCACCAAGGGACTGTTAGAAATAGTACAATCCAGGAAACAATTAAGCTTTTTTTAGTACTCATAGATTTTTATGAAAAATAAATTCAGGAATGACTTCTTCTTCAGATAAAATAGGACTTGGAATATTATTTAAATATTGTTCAAAAAATTCTAAAGAGAGTTGATTAACCAATGAAACAACTCGATTCCTATTATTAGAACCTACCTCTAGAAAATAACCAACAAAAGGTGAGAACAATGGAGCATCTGTATAATCTAGATGCCTAGAGTTTTTAATAGTTACCCAAAAACTAGGGCCTTTGTTATTGTTGGTTGAAAGTGGGATAAGCTCCATATTCTGTGGATAATCAGAATCATCCCAGTTTGGTCTACCCATATATAAAAAAGGCTGATTAATCCCTTCGTTTAAAACATATTTTGGGACAGGGTTAAGCCAACTATCTAAAACTGAAGTTGCCTTAATACGAGGATCTAAATAGGATGCGAGCATACTTGTTCCACCACCAAAAGAATGCCCAGTCATTCCAATTCGATTGAGGTCTAGATACCCATTTAATGGATGTTTTATTTTCCCAGATTGAATTTTTTCTAATTGATCGATTATAAATGATATATCTTTTGATCTTGTATTAATTTGTTTACTACGAATATTAATACTATCGGGATGCCCTGTTATTTCAGATCGATAATCTGCTAAACTACCATCAGAAAAAATTGTAAGGTTTGCATCGTAGGTATGGTTCAAAGCTGCGACGACATAACCATTGTTTGCAAATTTTTCTGCAAGGGCTGTATGTATTTGTCGCATACCGGTGATGCCGTGCGATATAATTATTACTGGGAAAGGAGCCCCCTTTTTATCTGGATTAATTTCTAAAAAACTATTGCTCTTTGTTAGGCTTATATGTTTCACTAAAAAAGATGGAAAGTTACCTGCCGCACCCAAAGTCTCAGCTCTTAGATCTAATCTATCAAGATATGGAGTCCGCTTGTTTTTTTTATTTTTTATTCCAGGATACCAAAACTGTACCATGAGTTGGCGTTTATCATCTGGATTCTCAGGTGTAAACCACTCTGCTCTATCATGGTCAATCCAATGATGTGTTAAAGAGCCTATGCTATAAGGCCCCGTTAATTTTGGGAGCTTTATTACAGGAACGGATACAGGTACAATTATAGATAAAGTCAATAATGATAGCAGGGCAGTTTTAATTAAAAACCCACTCTTTTTATGACCTATAAGAATAAGGATTGAAGCTGTTGTATAAGCGGGGAACATTTGCCATCGGGTCTGTTCTAGAAAGAAATGCAATACAAAGATGGCAAATACTATTTTTAGAAGAGTATTATTTTGGAATCTCTTTTCTTTTAAGAAAGATTGAAATACTACTAAGATTAGTAGTAGTAAAAATAGCCCTTCCAATGGTCGCATAAAGTATTTACGGTATTATTTTTACTTTGGTTGGATTTTAACTTTTTCAGGATCAATAGGTTCTGACATTCCCATATGAAAGGCTAAAAACCACATTACAAAAATACCATAGCCTAAAAATAAAAGTTGCCAGATCCAAATAGAAGGTAGACTAAATGGTGCCCACAAAGATGGTGTATTAGGATTTGAGAAAAGATCATTCCCAATAGTAGCAAAAGGACCAAACCCAACTAAAAACCAAAACAAAGTAAGTGCCCAAGCCAGCTTTACTTTATTTTTTCGTTCTTTGCTAAGACCAACAACTTCCTGAAGCAGTTGATGTTTTCTATTCTTTTTTTCTTTTTCGGCTTGAGATTCAACAGAAAACTTTGATACAAAGAATGTTGTTAATAAGTTAAAGAAAATACCCCAACCTGCACTGTGAATTGTCAATGGATAGGCACCCCACGGAACTCCAAACCATGCGGAGGTTTTATCTGTTAGTGTAACAGCAATTAGCCCAATGATGAGACCAGAAACAACACCCTTAGTTGTGAATCCTTTATAATAACAAATTCCAATTAAAGCAGGATACATCTGGAAGCCATAGGCAACAGCAAGTCCGCCTAGCATAACAATTGCTTGACTTGAGTTCGCTGCAACAATTAGTGCTGCACCTGCAACTAGAACAACAAAAAATCGGCCAATATTTTTTTGATTATTATCAGTGGCTTCAGGTGATATATATCTAGCATAGATGTCACGAGTTACCATAGCGCTAAAGGTAGACATGTAGCCTGAGCCAGTACTTTGCATTGCTGCTAACGCACAAACAGCTAAAAGCCCAACCAGCCATGGTGCTGCGGTAGAAAGTAAATTGATTAATTCCGGGATTAGATTTGTGTCTGAAATATTTTTTAGGACCCCATTTTGAACGAGGATATGACCACCGAGCCCTTGAAAAATTGTAAAGGTAAATAAGATTATTCCCACGATCAATGATGAGGCAATTACCTGTTGCCAACGAAAAGCTTGAGGGGTTTTATTTGCAAATGCCCACATTGAAAAAGCTGGAGAGGATTGTATTCCCATTAAAGCAAACATATAAGTCATACACATTATACCTGTCCAGGCACCACCGGCTGCTTTTGAGCCGGCCGAAACCATTTGAATACTGCCGGGAATAGCAACCTTCATTGAGTAGCCATCGGGCGTCAAGTTTTTTCCTGATGAAACATCATCTGTTACGATATTTGCCAAGCCCGTAGTAAAGCCACTCCAGCCACCCGAATAATGAAGAGCGACACCCCCAAGGATTGCAATACCAACTGCTAATAAAATTGCCTGAGCACAATCAACATAGGCTACAGATTTTAGTCCTCCAGAGGCAACGTAAATAACGACAACAGTGGTCAAGGCAAACATCCCAAGATTAACACTAATTAAGCCATCAGAAAGAACATTAAATAAACTCCCAGATGCTTTTAATTGAACACCTAAATAAGGTACGCTAAATAAAAAGGCAACTAAAACTGTTAAAAGTCTCATGGCATTTCCGCCATAATAATCACTATACATTTCACCAGGAGTAACATAGTTGTAGGCTTTTCCGAGAACCCATTGTCTTCTAAGAAAAAGAACGCCTGTGAAAGGAATCGTTAAAGCATAAAAAGAAGCAAAGGCATAAGGTAACCCATCGGTAAATATTTTTCCAGGATGCCCAACAAACGTCCAACCACTAAAACTAGTCGCAGTAGCAGCTAGAACAAAAACCCAAACCCCAATAGATCTGCCAGCAAGAAAATAATCAGTAGATGTTTTAGCTGTCCGCGCGCCTTTAAATCCCCAAAATAAACAATAAGCCCAATAAAGACCGACAAAGGCAATTAGCCAAATAAATTTTGCTTCCATATTTTATAATTTCCCTAATAATTATATCAGCAAGTATAACCTATAGAATTAAAAAATAGAAGATAGAATTAGTTTTTTAAAAAAACGTCAGTCGAATCAATTTTACCATCATTGTTCGCTGGGTAAATGCCCAATATTTTACACATCATCTCATAAAGATGGATATTGCTAAGTCCCGGTCCATTAAAGTTTTTTTTGAAAGCTGGACCATGAGCCAAGAAGATGCCTCGCATTGAAGCATATTTTGGATCATACCCATGTGTTGCTCCGCTAAAACGTTGAGCATGATCATCTTCTATAAAATAATCATTTGTTGATATTGACCAATGTTCTTTAGCTGAAAGAGTAAGCGGTTGAATTCTACGATGATTATTATAGTGAAGTCTTTCTGGTGCTCCACCTTTCTTGTATACATCCATTACAGAATTAGAATTTTTTAAAATATTATAAATTGAGTCTAGGTCCCCAAGCGGTTGTATTGCAGCTACTGGAGACCCATCTATAATATTTATTAGGTTCATATCAATTAGGTCATCTAAGAATATCATAGAATCAGGGGATGTTTTTGCCATTCCATGATCTGAAACCAGCAGAATATTTACTTTCTCAAATAAACCTCTAGCTTTTAATCCGAATATTAATCGCCCAATTGTTCTATCCATTTCGCCAATAGCTTGAAGGACCTCATCTGAATCAGGACCATATTGATGCCCATAGTCATCTGTATGACTAAAATATGTAGAAATAAATTTTGGTCTTTTATTTTCAGGGTAATCCACCCATTTCAAAATTTGATCGATTCTATCATCATGAGATATTGAACCATCATAAACGAAATACTCAGTTGGTCTAATCCCCATTATTTCAGCTTCTGAAGCAGGCCAGAACATGGTCATTGCTTGCTTACCCTGCTTCTCTGCCGTAACCCAAATCGGTTCTGCCTCGTACCATTTACCATCAACAACTGGTTTGCTCCCTTCTCCGATATAATAATATTCATCAAAAAAGCCATCATACATACGGTTAGCTACTATCCCATGATTTTCTGGATATCTACCTGTTACAATAGTAATATGATTTGGAAACGTTTTTGTTGGGAACGATGGAATGAGTGCTGCAGCTTTTGATCCCCCGTATATTAATTCATCAAAATTAGGCGTTTCAGTTTTATCAAAATAATCCCATCGAAAGCCATCCATTGATATTAGAATAAGAGGCTGCTCACCACCAGTTTCAGAATTATTATTGCAAGCATTAAATAATAAAAAAACCATTATTAATGAAAAATAAAGACGATAATAATCAAATTGAAGAGTAAATACTTTTTTCATAAACAGATGTTAATTTAGGCAATAGTTATGGCATTCAAAAAACTAGACTTCAAAAAACTTTCTAAGAAAGAGATGCTTGAGCGCTCTAAGTCATTTCTTAGTGAAATATCAACACGAAGAACTGTGCGTGAGTTCTCAAATAAAACATTTCCTATTGAGATAATTGAAAATTGTATTAAATCAGCCGGGACAGCACCATCAGGAGCAAACAAACAGCCTTGGTCTTTTACAATTGTTGAAAATAAAGAAGTAAAAGCTAAAATTAGAATAGCCGCCGAAAAAGAAGAAAAAGAGTTTTATGGACATAGAGCAACTAAAGAATGGCTTGAAGATTTAAATCAATTTGGTACGAATTGGCAGAAACCTTTTTTAGAAATAGCCCCTTATCTGATTATTGTGTTTAGACAAATATATGATGTTAATGAAAGTGGAAGTCAGCGTAAAAATTATTATGTCAATGAGTCAGTTGGTATTGCTTCAGGTTTTTTATTAGCGGCTCTACATAATGCAGGCCTTGCAACTTTAACACACACCCCTAGCCCGATGAATTTTCTTGGTAAAATATTAAATCGCCCAGAAAATGAAAAAGCATACTTATTAATACCGGTAGGTTACCCATCCGATAACGCAGAGGTCCCAAATATAAAGAAAAAACCATTTAGTGAAATTTCTAAAAAAATATAGCCAGACTTTTTCAGCTTTAACACTAGGCCTTTTGACGCTTCCAGAAATTTCTTTTTCCCAAGACTCAAACTTTACTTTATATGAACAAAATATTTTAGGCTCAGATAATAAAATTAGAATGGTGCCTATTAAGGGAGGGGAATTCACTTTAGGGAGTCTTAAAACGGAAAGAGGCAGAAATAAAGATGAGGGCCCCGCCTATAATATTATTATTGATGATTTTTGGATGGCAGAGATAGAAGTTACTTGGGATGTCTATGAATTATTTCTAAACCGAACTTCAGATCATGCTAGAGTTGAAAAAGAAAAAATAGATATAGATATTGATGCAATATCTGGAGCAACACAGCCGTATGTGAATTATAATAAAAGTGGATATCCGGTTATCAACATAACTCAGTATGCAGCATCGCAGTTTAGTAAATGGCTTACGGCAAAAACAGGTAATTACTACCGACTACCTACAGAAGCAGAGTGGGAATATGCCTGTAGAAGCGGAAATCAAAAAGCCTACTCTTTTGGAAATAAATCAAAAAAAATAAATGATTATGCATGGTTCAAAAAAAATAGTGAAGGTGAAATCAATGAGGGTCGACAGAAAAAACCTAACGGATTTGGTCTTTATGATATGCATGGTAATGTAGCAGAATGGGTGCTGGACAGTTATAGCCCAGAAAGCTATATTGCCTGGGGACAGGGAGCCAATAATCCAATAAAAAAGGATAAAGCATTGTACCCAAGAGTTGTTCGCGGCGGTTCTTATAAGGACAATGTAAATAAGCTAAGATCTGCTTCGAGAGGGTATTCAACACGAGTCTGGAAGCAACGAGATCCTCAAATACCAAAAAGTCTATGGTGGCACACAGACGCTACTCATATAGGTTTTCGGATTGTTCGCCCTCGTAATGAACCGAGCAAAGAAGAACTCAATAAGATGTGGGTTCGTGCAAAAAAGGAGTATTGAAATGTTATGAATAATAAAAAGCAAAAATTAAACCGTAGAAGCTTCATGGGTCATTCAGCGAAAATAGCGGCTGCAGGATTTATGCTAAACAAGCTTCCAGCCAGCTCAAAAAAACTTTTTGCATTTGAAGGTGAAATAAAAATTGCAGTTATTGGTTGTGGTGGCAGAGGCACCGGCGCAGTTTCGCAAGCCATAGAAGCAGATAAAGATGTTCGACTAGTTGCCATGGCTGATGCCTTTAAGGACCAAACAGATCAGTGCTTAAAATCTTTAAATGAAAAATATCCTAAAAGTGAGCAGATAAATATAACCGAAGAAACCATTTTTACTGGATTTGATGCATATAAAAACGCTATCGATCTAGCTGATGTTGTTATTTTAACTACGCCTCCCGCTTTTAGGCCAATTCATTTTGAATATGCAATTAATCAAAATAAACATGTTTTTATGGAAAAGCCTGTAGCAACAGATATTTCTGGAATTAAAAAAATTCTTAAAGCAGGTAAAAAGGCAAAAGAAAAACAGCTTAATGTTGTTGTTGGCTTACAAAGACATTATCAAAAGAATTATAAAAGTATAAAATCACTAATAGATAGAGGAAAAATTGGCGACATTATTTCTGGTCAAGTGTATTGGAATAGTGGTGGGGTTTGGGTCCGTCCTAGGGAAAAAGGACAAACAGAATTAGAATACCAAATGCGAAACTGGTATTATTTTAATTGGCTTTGTGGCGATCATATTGTAGAACAACACATTCATAATATTGATGTTGCAAATTGGTTTATTGGCTCAACGCCAATATCAGCCCAAGGAATGGGCGGCAGGGAAGTTCGCAAAGGGAAAGACCATGGGCAGATTTTTGATCATCATTTTGTTGAATTTACGTACCCTGAAGGTCAAGTTATTTCAAGTCAATGTAGACATCAAAAAGGATGCATGAATCGAGTTGAAGAAGTCTTCCAAGGTACTCGTGGAAGCCTTACAGTTAATAGTAGCAACTATGGAGTAATTAAAAATAAACGAAAAAAAGTTGTTTATAATCATAATGGAGAAAATGATATAAATCCATATCAACAAGAACATAATGAACTTTTTGCTGCGATAAAAGCAGGTGATTACAAATTAGATGATACAGTAAAAGGAGCAGAGGCTACAATGACAGCAATCTTAGGCAGAATGGCAACTTATTCTGGTAAAGTTATCCAATGGGATGAAGCGATGGAAATGGACCATAGCCTAGTTCCAGAACTGCATTCTTTTAATGATACGGCACCAGTTTTACCAAATCAAAAAGGTGACTATCCAATTCCAATCCCTGGCATAACAACTTATAGGTAAATTATGAAAAGACGATCTTTTATTAAAAAAGGAGCCTTGTTATCATCAGCTCCATTTATAACAACAGGCCTTTTTGCAAGAGCATTGGCAAATAAAAAAATTACTGAGCGGCCATTTAAATTAAACTATGCACCTCATTTTGGAATGTTTAAACATAATGCAGGCGATGATCTTCTTGATCAGATTCAGTTTATGCATGATCAGGGCTTTCGCTCTCTTGAAGACAATGGAATGAAGGGACGCTCAAAAAAGACGCAAAATGAAATTGCAAAGAAAATGGCAAAACTGAATATGGATATGGGCGTTTTTGTTGGACATAAAATTTATTGGAGAGAGCCCAACTTGACAAGCGGCGATAAAAGTCTTCAAGATGAGTTTGTTAACAATATTAAAGATTCCATTGATGTTGCAAAAAGAGTTAATGCAACATGGATGACAGTTGTCCCAGGCCATGTAGATTTAAAAAAAGAAATGCCATATCAAACAGTTAATGTTGTTGAGGCTCTTCGAAGGGCTTCTGAACTTTTAGAACCGCAAGGTTTAGTAATGGTACTAGAGCCGCTAAACTGGTGGAGTAATCATGCTGGGCAATTTTTAACAGAAATTCCACAAACGTATGAAATCTGTAGAGCGGTTAATAGCCCCTCTTGTAAAATATTATTTGATATTTATCATCAACAAATTTCAGAAGGAAACCTTATTCCTAATATTGATAAATCTTGGAAAGAAATTGCTTATTTTCAGATTGGGGATAACCCTGGACGGAAAGAGCCAACGACTGGAGAAATAAACTATTTAAATATTTTTAGACACATATATAATAAAGGCTTCAAAGGAATTTTAGGAATGGAACATGGTAATTCACAGAAAGGAAAATCTGGCGAATTAGAAGTTATTAAAGCGTATCGTAAAGTTGATAATTATTAGGAGGAAATTATGAAAAAAGGAATGTTGATATTAGCAATGTTGAGTCTTCTGGTTGGGCAGTCAAGACATATGCCTGCAGACACTTCAGTGGTAACAAAGCATAAAACTACAATAAGAGGTAAAAAGGTAGACTACAAAGCAACAACGGGAACACAACCAGTTTGGAATGATGATGGACATCCTATCGCAGCTGTTCATTACACTTATTATGAGCGGACAGATATTAAGAAAGACCCGTCTCGACCCATAATGATTTCATTTAATGGTGGGCCAGGTTCTGGTTCAGTTTGGATGCATTTAGCTTATACTGGGCCTATGATTTTAAATGTTGACGATGAAGGATTCCCTGTTCAGCCTTATGGCGTAAAAAGCAACCCACACTCTATTTTGGATGTTGCAGATATTGTTTTTGTTAATCCAGTTAACACAGGTTTCTCGCGTATTTTAGATAAAGAGACAAAGAAGGAAACCTTCTTTGGTGTAAATGCAGATATTGCTTATTTAGCAGAATGGATAAATACATTTATTCAAAGAGTTAATCGTTGGGAGTCGCCAAAATATCTTATTGGTGAAAGCTATGGGACAACCCGCGTTTCTGGATTGGCAGCTGCTTTACAAGGACGTCAATGGATGTATATAAATGGTGTAATTTTAGTTTCCCCAACTGAGCTTGGAATTGATTCTGGAAGCGGTAGAAGAGCTGGTCCCCTAGGTGCGGCACTAAGACTCCCTTATTTTACAGCTGCAGCATGGTACCACAATAAACTTCCAAGGGACCTTCAAAGAAAAGATCTTTTAGATGTGCTAGATGAAGCAGAAGATTATGCAATCAATGAACTGATTGCCGTTATAGCAAAAGGTGGCTTTGTTAATGAAAGAGAGCGTAAAAGCGCAGCAGCTACAATGGCTAGGTACTCAGGAATATCAGAAGAATCAATCTTGTCTTATAACCTAGATGTGCCAACTTCATTTTATTGGAAAGAATTACTAAGAGAAGAAGGCTATACTGTTGGTAGGTTAGATTCTAGATATAAAGGATTAGATAAAACAAAGGGCGGCGTTAGACCTGATTTTAATTCGGAGCTAACATCATGGTTACATTCTTTTACACCTGCTATAAATTATTATTATAAGAACATTCTTAAATTTGAGACAGATGTCAAATACAATATGTTTGGGCCCGTGCGTCCATGGGACAGGACCAATAATAACACAGGTGAAAATTTGCGCCAAGCAATGGCTCAAAACCCCTACTTACATACTATGATTCAGTCAGGTTACTATGATGGTGCCACCAAATATTTTGATGCTAAATATACTATGTGGAGAATGGATCCTAGTGGTCGAATGAAAGATAGACTTAGCTTTAAAGGTTACCGGAGTGGACACATGATGTATCTTCGAAGTGAAGATCTAAAGCTTTCGAACGATGATATAAGATCGTTCATTATAAAATCAACGCCGAAGAAAGGTGCCCCAGCAAAATATTAACATAGGCTATGTATAAAAGAATATTTGCTTTATGCATGATAATGTTGACTTTATCAGCATGCTCATCCTCCTATGGACCTCTAAACTCTATGGGAGGATATCAAGAAAAACAAATTGGTAAAGATATGATGGAAGTGAAGTTCCATGGCAATCAACACACCTCCAAAGAAAAGGTTTCACAGCTTTTGCTGTATCGTTGCGCTGAGGTCACTCACAAAGCTGGTTTTGATTTCTTTGTAGTTTTGAAAGATCAAAGCTATGAACAAGAATTAACGAACAGTCCCACGATTGACCAGCCATTTAAAACTGTAGAATCAAAATCTGTTGGCGTACGAACTGTTGTCTCTCCAGATCTCACAATGGATACCACCTCAAAAAATAGTATTGGTGTATATGTAATTGGAATGTTCAAAGAGGGCTCTGAAGATTATTCACAGTATAAGAAAAGCCATATTAAAGCAAAAAGAATATTAAAAGAGTACAAGCACTATATCAAATAAGCAACGAACGTAATAATTAGAGCTAAAACGGTCCCCTTTAAAGTTATAATTGTTGATTTACTTCGTTGGACTTTTAAAAAGTCTTCATCCCTTTCTCTTTGGTTTTTTTGGCCCATATTTTTAATACCAAAGAATGCATTTACAATACATGTTTTATCTAATGCTTCTAACAATGCAATCGTCATAACAACAGCTGGGAAAAATATAAATATTTTTAATAGACCAATATCATTTAAAATAATATAAATAAAAAATAGAGCAGTTATTACTAGGCTCACATAGCCAGTAATCCATCTTTTACGAATTTCTTTTCCTCCAATATTTGGGCAACTTTCCATATTATTTGCATACTCCTTTTGTCCATTTGGTTAACCCTGAGATTTCAGCGTAACAAGAGTTACTATATGTTTTATTATCGCAACCACAAACAGGGTCATAAATTTCAATACAGGCACTATCTGAAACCTTATCCTGATCAATACAGGTGTCTGTATTTTTATCTTCACAGCTTAATAAAGCAAGAGTCATTAATATTAAAACAACCTTTTTCATTATTGTTCTATAGCTGATAAAATTTTATTAATAGAAGGTCTTATTCTATAGTTAAGAAGGACATTTGCAAACGTAACAGCTCCCTCTTTATTAATTACATAAGTACTTGCGTAAGGAATCCCTTCCTTACCGCTTCCAATATAGCGGGGATCAAATATACCAAAATTTTTGGTTATTTTATTATTTTTATCCCACAATAAACTCATTTTTATAAATTGCCCCTTCTTATGAGAACTCTTTTTATAAGCAAGGCTTGATTCTGGACGCTCAACACTAATTGCCCAAATTTCTACATCTTTTGGGAATTTAAAATTTGATAGGTTGGCTAACTGCCTCCTGCAATGTGGTCACCAATAGCCACGAAAAAAAATTAGAATTAAATTCTTTTTACCATGCAAATCAGATAGTTTTTTGATTTTAGAATTTTCATCTTGTGCACTAAAATCTGGTACAAAATCACCAGGTTTAATCTTTATATTTTCATAACTAACTGTGTCAGGTAGTTCTTGCCCGTGAATGTTTGTGATAGACACAAAGAACATAAATAATAAAAAAGAGTATCTCATTAATACAAAGATTAAAGCTTTGTTTCTAAGAAATCCTATTTAATATATTTCAAGAATGAAAACATTAATTATTGCATTAGTCGTTTGGGTTTACAACAAGATAAAAGCTAGAAGAGAAAAAAAATCATAGCCTATTAAGTATTTACCCTATTTTTTAAATATATAAATTAAAATTAAGCCAATTGAAAATGGCAAAACCCGCTCCATCCAGTCTCCGATAGAATTAGGTAAGTAAAAAAATATTATTGCTAAAACAAACCCTGAGAGGATAGCTATAAAAACATTTCTCGAATGAACTTTCCATCCTAATAGCTTTGCAATTATCGCAGGTCCAAAAGCGGAGCCCATGGCAGTCCAAGCAAACAGAACACGACTAAATATTTTTTCAGGTAAGAAAATGGCAATTACAGCGGAAAGAAAAACTACAACGCCGGTTACAAGTCTAGATTGTTTTAAAGGGTCATTTCTTAGTTTTAAACCCACATCTAAACTAATTGATGAAGCACAAACTAATATTTGACTATCAGCTGTTGACATGATTGCTGAAATAACTGCAGCCATTAAAAGACCTTGAACAATAGGACTAAAAAGACTTTCTGACATTTTAAAAAAAATGTTTTCATTATTATTTAAATCAGTAATCATAAAATGACCAATGAGTCCTAATAGCCACATACCAATGAAAACGATGACAAACCAAATTAGCGTATATTGACGAGCACGTTTTAAAGAAGCCTCATCTTTTGCAGCCATGAATCTTGACAAGAGATGTGGTTGACCAAAATAGCCTAACGCAATTCCTAATTGTCCAAAAATTAAACCCATTGCCATCAATCCTGTATTCCCAAGTGTTAAGCTGGTAAACTCTGTTGAATTATTAATGATACTATCCAATAAAACTTTAGGCCCACCAAATTTAATTAATGCAACTAAAGGCATGGTCAAAGCAGTAAAGCCCATTAGAAAGCCTTGAATAGTATCTGTAATACTTACAGCTAGATAACCACCCATATAAGTATAAGCAAAAATGACAATAGCACTTAAGGCTATACTCTCAATGATATTCCAATTAAATGAATTTTGAAAAGCATTCCCAGCGCCTTGAAATTGAGAAGCAATATAGAAAGTAAATGAAAAAATTATTATTAATGAAGAAAGTAGAAGAATTGGTTTTTTCTCTTTTTCTTTAAAATCGTTAACCAATAATTGAGGAATGGTAATAATATTTTTAGGTCGAGTCATTCTAAAAATTTTTGGTGCTACAATAAGCCAATTGAAGAACATCCCAATGATCACACCCAAAACTAACCATAAGGTAGATAAGCCGAATTTATATGCAATTCCGCTTACGCCAAGTAAGGTCCAGGCAGACGAATTACTGGCTGAATAACTTATTGCCGTTATCAATGGGCCAATTTTTTTATCCCCTAAAAAAAACTCAGAAATAGATTTTGTTCGTTTTCTTGCGGCCCAGCCAATAGTAACTAAAACAAGTTTATAAATAATTAGCGTTGCTGCAATGATATATGATTTATCCATTTTTCACTTCCTTAATGGATCGCCTGCAACGCTCGCTACAATATTTAACATCTTCCCAAGTGTTTCGCCATTTTTTCCGCCATGAAAATGTCTTATTACATGTAATACAAATTTTTTTTGGTAAGTTTATTTTTTTCATCAAAATGTAAAATCAAGAAGATCCCCAAAGATAGA
>Ga0315316_10001664_pt1 | contig 15818 bp, 23 predicted proteins | sample M160m3416metaG_FD_203702 | JGI IMG/M metagenome (GOLD analysis project Ga0315316, IMG submission 203702) | Ammonia-oxidizing marine archaeal communities from Monterey Bay, California, United States - M1 60m 3416 | ecosystem: Environmental > Aquatic > Marine > Intertidal zone | place: USA...
GTCAAGACCAGGTCAAAGCGGAACAGTTAGCGGAATTTTAGTAAAGTAGAGACATGAAAGATTACGAACATGTCGTAATCTGGCTTGATTATTTTAACAAGACATTACCACGTAACAAAGGCAGAAGGTTATCAAAAGAAAAATGTGTTTTTGATCCATCATTAAAAGAATTAATCGATGCATCGAATGCAGCAGGTTTACAACCAAATGAAACTGAAGAACAGGTAAGATTTCCAAAAAGGCCGTATGTCAGGTCAGGTTACATCGTTCTACCAAAAACAGAAAAAAAGACAACAATACTTGAGAAAATTTCTCAAAAACTAGTTTCCAAAAGAGCAAAACAATCAAAGAAGTAACGAAAATAGCTACAAACTAAAGTTTTGTTGACAGAACTCAATGAAAACTATCAAAACGTATGAATTGTAATTGCAGGAGGTAGGTGAAGTTATGCACTTAGCCAATAGTGGCAGAGTCATTGTACGACTCAACTCAGAGGTACCTGAAGGTCAAATTCTTTGTGATAGCAATAGTCAGAAAATTGCAAAAGTTACAGAGTTAATTGGACCAGTATCAAGTCCCTTTGCATCAGCCATACCACTAACAAATAACTTGAGAAAGATTAGTGGAAAGAAAGTTTTTGCGCTTGATCAAACTCCTGCAAAGAAAAAAAGCAGGAGAAAATATAGATGAGTACATTAGAAATACAATCTTGTTGTAATGAATGTAAATCTCCAGTAGTAGATGACATTCATAATGGTGAGAGAATTTGTTCCGGATGCGGCATTGTCGTTGATGAACAAATGGCTGATTTAGGTCCAGAAACAAAAACATCGAATCTCGAAGATAAAATGAGATTAGCGAGAGCCTCTGGACAGACAACATTAGCACAACATGACATGGGAATTGCTACAGATATCTCAATTTCATCCACAGATTTTAGTGGAAAAAAGATCTCAAGTACTGTTTCCAGTCAAATGCAAAATCTAAGAAAATGGCAACAAAGAGTTCGAGTAACATCTCCACGTGAGAGAAGATTAACCAATGTCTTGGGAAAAATTTCTGAGACTTGTGATAGTTGTAATCTTCCAAAGAATGTTGTTGAGACAGCATCCATGATTTATCGAAGTCTTGATGGAAAAAATATCGAGGTCAAAGGTAAATCAGTCATAAGCATTACAATAGCAGTAGTGTATATGGCATGCAAACAATGTGGAATTGTTAGATCATTAGAAGAAATTTGCAAGAATGTTTGTGCACCAAAAGATGTAAAGGCGAAAACAAAGCTAGCTGCAAAATACTACAGAAATCTTGTTTTAGAGATTGGAAATGTAATCACTCCAGTAGTAACTATGGACAAATACATTTCAAAGATCGCGAATCTAACTAAAACAGATGTAAGAGTGGAACGACTAGCTTTAGAAATTGCTGCAAAAACAGAGACAAAAAGCATTACAGATGGTAAAGCACCAAATGGGATAGCTTCAGCGTACCTGTACGTATCTTCAGTTTTGTTAGGACAGAATGTTCTACAAAGAGACGTATCAACAATCTCTGGCATCACAGAAGTAACAATCAGAAATAGAGTCAAAGAAATTCTTTCAACACATAAGATGACTTTGACATTGAGACCTATTTTAGCCAAAAAATAATCCCCCCCTTTCTTCTTTATTTTAGATTAGGATTAGCTAAAATTCGTCGAGATTATATACGAAGATCAAAAGATAACACTATGGCAGTACTCGAGATAAAGGACTTACATGTAAAAAGAGAAGGAAAAGAAATTCTTAAAGGCGTAAATTTGAAAACAGGTCCAGGAGAAGTTCATGCAATTATGGGACCCAATGGTTCTGGAAAAAGTACCTTATCATATACATTATTGGCACATCCAAAATATGAGGTCACCAAAGGAGACATACTACTTGACGGAGAGAGTATTTTGGAATTAACAGCTGATGAAAGAGCGAAGAAAGGATTATTCTTGGGATTTCAATATCCAACAGAAGTTTCAGGTGTAGGTTTTTCACATTTTCTTAGAACATCTTACAACGCCCTAAGTAAAGCAATGAAAGGTGAAGATAGAGAAGTATTCATCACAGTGCGAGAATTTCAAAACTACCTTAAAGAAAACATCAATTCTGTTGGATTAAAGGAAGAGTTTCTTTCAAGATATTTGAATGAGGGTTTTTCTGGGGGGGAGAAAAAACGTGCAGAAGTTTTACAAATGGCAGTATTAAAACCAAAAATTTCGATTTTAGATGAGCCCGATTCTGGATTAGATATTGATGCGGTACAATCAGTTGCGAAAGCAATTAGTCAGGTATCAGATAAAGATTCAACAACAATTGTAATTACACATTATGCAAGAATTCTAAATTTCTTAGATAAACTTGATCAGGTTCACGTATTTGCAGATGGTAGAGTTTTGAAAAGTGGGGACGCATCACTTGCACAAGAACTTGAAAAACGTGGTTATGATTGGGTTTTAGAAGAAGCCAAACAATAAAAATAAAAATTATTTTAAATATTAGACAACAAATGAGTGAACATGTCTGAAGAAAATAAGAGATATTTTTTTAGTTTTTCATTTTTTAAAATAGACCCAAAATGGAGATGGATGGCAGATTTAGCAAAAGAGGAGTCTGCAAGAGAATTAGAAAATATTTTGGAAAATTCTCCAGTAAAAATTAGAACATATTCAACATTAGGATTAAGAGATGATGCTGATTTTTTAATTTGGTGTATGTCTGAATCAATAGAAGACATTCAAGAGACTATTTCAAAAATATATTTGACAGTAGTTGGAAAATACATCACTCCGTCCATAGTGTATTTCTCATCAACACGACCATCAATTTATGCGCAAACAAATAGAATTCACTCGTTTGTTGGTGGATTAGAGGCAAAAAAATATGCAGTGGTATATCCATTTATTAAAACAAGAGAATGGTATCTTCTTCCTCTTGAACAACGAAAACAAATGATGGATGAGCATATCAAAGTTAGTCAGAAATATCCACAAGTTGAATTAAACACAACATACTCTTTTGGCATACATGACCAAGATTTTATGTTGGCGTTTGAATCAGATGATCTAAATATTTTCCAAGATATGGTGATGGAACTTAGAGGTACAAAGGTTTCTGCATTCATCAAGGAAGATACACCAATGATTGTCTGTGTGAAAAAAGATATAGTTCCTATAATTACAAGTCTTGGATGATGGATGCATTAAAAGAATGGGCCACGGTTGTAAAGGCTCTGGAACAAGGTAAACAAACCGTAATTTTGAGAAAAGGTGGTATTTTGGAAACTGCATCAGGATTTAATATTGAATCTAAAAAGTTTTTTTTATTTCCAACATGGGAGCATCAAGAAACAAAACATGTTAAACCAGAATTTCATGATTTTCTAAATAATGTATTAGATAACAAACCAAATGAAGGATTTAATAAAATTTCATCATATGCAGAAGTATTGTATGAAAAGGATGTAGAATCTAATGATGTAATTAAAAATTTATCATCATTTCATGTTTGGAGTGATACATACATTCAAGAAAGAAGAAACTGGATGCCTGAAAAACCAATGAAGGCAATATTTTTAAGAACAATAAAAATTGCAGAATTTGATTTACCGTTACAATCAGAATTTTCAGGATGTAAATCGTGGATAGAATTAAATTCTAATTTTCAAGAAGGGCAATTAGCTTTGAAAGATTATAAAATTGATGAAAAATTGCAAGAATTCAAGGAGATTGTTAAATGAAATATAAAAAATTAGGAAAAAGTGGAATCAAGGTTTCAGAAATTGGTTTTGGAGCGTGGACAATTGCATTGAATTGGTGGGGAAAAGAAATTGATGAAGATGAAGCTAAAAGAATGTTGAAAAAAGCATATGATTGTGGAATAAACTTTTTTGAAACAGGAGACATGTATGGAAAAGGTAAAAGTGAAAGATTGATTGGCGAAACATTCAAGGATATGAGAAATGAGGTTATAATTTCAACGAAATATGGCTATGATTTCGAACAGGTAAAACAAATTGGCCATACAGAATTACCACAACAATTTGATGAAGTATTTACAAGAAAAGCATTAACCAATAGTTTGGATAGACTGAAAACAGATTATATTGACATGTATGGATTGCATAATCCAAAAATGCATCATATTAAAGATAATTCAATTTTTGATACACTTGATAAATTAGTTGAAGAGGAAAAAATTAGAACATACCAAATTGCACTAGGTCCTGCAATAGGATGGACTGAAGAAGGACTGGAATCAATGAAAAGAAAGAATGTGACTGCAGTTCAGACTGTTTTTAATATTTTAGAACAAACCCCAGGAAATGAATTGTTAAGTTCAGGTAATGAAAATGATGTTGGGATTTTAGTTAGAGTTCCAGATGCATCAGGAATTTTAACGGGTAAAGTAAATGCAGATACAAAAATCGATGAAAAAGACCATCGTTCAGTAAGAAAAGGAGAATGGATCAAGGCTTCATTGAAAAAAGTTGAAGAGTTAAGACCGATCGCAGATAGAAATGGACTAACTATTACAGAGTTAGCAATTAAATTCATTTTATCAAAACAAGGAATTTCGTCAGTATTTCCAACAGTAATTAGTGAAGAAGAAATTCAAACATTTTCAGACATGTCAGATGAAAAATACCTAACTGATTCAGATATGAAAGAGATTGACCAATTGTACACTAAATGGTGGTCAAATAATCCATATGAACTAAAAGCAACTCAAGTTGCATAAAATTGAAAATTTCACGAATCAATTCTCATTAAGATTTAATTGTAGATAATAGAAGATTATCATATGGGCTCATATTCAATTGTGCTTTTTTCAATATTGTTGATTTCGTCAGTTATTCTTGTATCAAATCTTGAAATTAGTTTTGCAGATGAAGTTATTGCAACAAGTACAGGATTTGAAGATTCAACCATACTTGAATTAAAAAATGCTCGAGGGAATTCAGCGAATATAGATACAGTTAGAATTTGGTTAAGTGGAGAAAATGAATTCAAATCTTTCAAAACAGAACAAGGCTGGATTGGAAAGAATACTCCACAAGGAGTCATTATATTTACATCTCAAAATTATGTCAATCCAGGTGAAGAAGTAAAATTTGGAATTAAAACTACAGAGAGAAATCCAACGATTAATTGGAAAGCAATAGATACGAATGGAGAAATTATTAGTTCTGCAAGTACTAGAACAATAATATCAAATGAATCTAATGATGGATCTGAATTAAATCAACCAAAGATTGTTGCCATAAATGAAAATTCAAATTTCAGATTCATACCAGAGAAACCATCATCAAATTCAGATTTTAGAATAGTTGGTGAAAACTTCGTTCCTAATCAGAATCTGGATTTCTATATAGGAGATGAATTGAAAAAAACAATTAAGGTGGATGAGGATGGAAGAATTTTGTTTTCATCAAAAACACCAATTAAAATCAATGATGAAAGAACTGAATTTATTCTACAAGATTCAGGAGGAAATGAAAAAACTATTAGTATTAGAATTCCAAATGTAGAAAATAGACAAATTTCAGATATCATAAAATTATCACTTGGAAATACACCTCAAGATGTAAAACGAGGAGACATGATAACTCTGAATGGAATGGCAACACCTAATACAACTTTAACAATTACAACCAAATATCCTGAAGGAGATATTCTGAATATAGAGACGATTGATGTTGGATTTGATGGAAAATGGACTTATAATAATTTATTTTCCCCAGAAATAAAATTGGGTGTTATTTCAATTGAAATAAGTGATGGTAAGAGCAATATTTTAAGAAATATCAATATGATTAGTGCAAAATTAATCAATGTCAGTTCAATAGAAACGAAATATGATGCAGGAGATACTGCAACATTTGAAGGAATTGCAATACCAAATCAAGAGATGTCCATCATAATCGAGGATTCCATAGGAACAGAAATCATCTCAAGAACAATATCTATTAGTGAAACAGGTTTTGTTAATTTTGATGTAAAAATCCCAAGAGGTTCAATTGAAGGCACTTATGTTTTATTGATGTTTCAAGGTAATGAAGAAGGAATTTCATCATTTGGAATAGGTCAGGAGCCAGAAGAGATTTTAATTTTAAGACCAACTAAATTGAATTTTGGAGGTAATGAAAATGCAGAAATTTTGATTCAAGGTCCTTCAAATTCACAAATCTCATTAATTTTGATTGATAGTGCAGATAGAGAAAAATTTTCAGAATCAATTAATTTGGGACCAGATGGTAAAGAATTGTATATTATAGACACAAGTGAATTAGGAACAGGGTCATACACCTTAAGTGGAAAAAGAGGTGAGAGTTCAGGTTCAGCAATATTTACAGTTGGATTAACTACAGGATCAGGTGCAATTTCAATTCAAGCAACTAGAGAAAAATATGACCAGGGAGAACAAATGCTTCTTCTAGGAAATACTGGTGCCGTAAATGTATTGTTAGACATTACATTTACTAGTCCAGATGGAAAAATAGTAAAAATCATTAAGACGTTTTCAGATAAAAATGGAATTTTTAAAATAGATAATTTCAGAATTCCATCAGATGCAATGCCAGGAGAATGGAAGATTAATGCAAAAAGTGGAGGTAATTTCAAGGACATATATTTCACGGTTAAGGGTGCAGATGTAGGACTCACGATTGAATTAGATAAAAGTGAGTATAGAACGAATAATTTAGCAAATATTTCAGGAGAAGGTGCTAGAGCATCAGCAACAGTCACATTGAAAATATTTGATATAGAAGGGATTAAAGTCACAGAATTGAATATCAATGCAAAAGCTAATGGAGAATGGATAACAGTGTGGCAAATTCCAAATGATTTGGAAATCGGAACATATGAAATTTTGGCAGATGATGGCGCATCTAATACAAACATACAATTCACATTAATTGAATAACTAACGGTTTTTATTTCTCAATTTTTTATATGTTTTTATGAATTTAAAAGATAGAATTGCAGATTATCCAAATTTTCCTAAAAAGGGAATTTTATTCAGAGATTTCTCACCAATTTTAGGCGATCCATCTGCACTGTCATTTGTGGTAGAAGAATTTACAAAGAAATTTCACCCTAATGATGTAGATATTTTTGCAGGCATAGAATCTAGAGGATTCATTCTAGCATGCGCATTAGCATTGAAATATAACAAAGGGATGATACTTTTACGAAAGCCAGGAAAATTACCTGGAAAAATTGTTAAAACATCATATTCACTTGAATATGGAAAAGCATCATTGGAAATACAAAAGAATGTAATTCAAAAAGGGCAACGAGTTCTTATTTGTGATGACCTACTTGCAACAGGTGGAACTGCAAAAGCTGCAGCAAAATTGATTGAGAAAATTGATGGCGTAGTTATAGGATTTGCATTCATCATAGAATTACTTGAATTAAATGGACAAGATAAAATTAAAGAATATAGATCAGAGTCATTGGTGGAATATTAATGGAAGAATCTGCAGAGATTGGAATTTTTGGTGGTACAGGCATTTATGATTCAGGGTTACTAAAAGAATCAAGAGAAATCACCATAGATACACCATATGGAAAACCATCTGATTCAATTACAATTGGTGAGTTTAATGGAAGAAAAATTGCATTTTTACCAAGACATGGAAAAAAACATACAATTCCACCACATATGATAAATTTTAGAGCAAACATTTGGGCATTCAAAGAATTAGGAGTAAAAAGAATCATCGCACCATCTGCAGTTGGAAGTTTAAAAGAAGAATTTGCCCCGCGTGACTTTGTATTACCAACTCAATTTTTAGATTTTACAAAATCACGAAAAGGTTCATTCTCTGAAGATGGAAGAGTGATACATATTTCAGTCGCAGATCCTTTCTGTCCAGAATTACAAAAAGCTATTTTGGATGTCGCTGATCAACAAGAAATTAAAATCCATAAAGAGGCAACCTATGTCTGTATCGAAGGACCAAGATTTTCAACTAAAGCAGAATCAAAATTTTATAAAAGTACAGGTGCAGAGATTATTGGTATGACACTCGTTCCAGAATGTCAATTAGCTAGAGAAGCACAAATTTGTTATGCGTCAATTTCAACTGTAACAGACTATGACGTTTGGGCAGAAAAACCAGTTACTGCAAAAGAAGTTATTGGGACACTATCAAAAAATGTTGAAGTGACAAAGAAACTTCTAACTATATTAATTGATAAAATCCCAGTTTCAAAATCATGTTCTTGTGAAAAAGCATTAGAAGAAGCAGAATTTTAATCATCAATGAAAGATTCTCGTTTTAATCCTTCAGGTAGAGTGAGATCACCCTGAATAAGATTTTTTTGTAGAGTATCAATTACAATATCAATATCATAACCTAAATCTTTGACGTTTTTTTCCACATCTTCAGTAAGTTTTACACCTATATTTTGACCTCCAATTCTTCCAAATGCAATTCCAGTAAACGGAAATGAATGTTCAGCAATAGAAAAATTACCAATAATCTTTGCAGCCATTTGAGTGCCAGTAATTTCTTGAATGTTAACAGTAATTTTCAAGATTAAATTTCAACTGCAGTATGTATATGATCTAATACGATAAAACTAGAATGAAAATCATCAACAATTTTGTAATCTTCAATTTGTAGATCAATAAGTTTTTCATCAGCGGTTTCAAATTTTATTATTCCATTTTGTTTTAATTTTACTAATTTCCATTTGTCTTTACCCTTTTGTAATTTACTTACAATAACTGCCCATTTTTCATCATCTTCAATTCTTGGCATTCCAACAATATCAGATATAGAATCAATTCCCAATGTTTTTTCTTCACAAAATGTTTTCATACATGAAGCACATCTCCAAACATCAACAGAACCAATAGTTCTTTCATCAATGTTTATGTTAACAGGAGAAAGATATGTAATTTGAGGATTATCACAACATTTGTAAATTTCCGGGGTTTTTGTTTTTTCATCAGAGTCACTCATATTTTTTCATTTTATTTGTTATATTTAGTCCTTACATCATCATAAGATACTTCAAGTGCAACACCAATATTATCAATATCGAGATTTTTCCTAAATTCTTTTTTTTCTCTTTCACACATTTTTCTATACATATTGACCGCCGTAAATCGAGGATGCATTGCTTCAAATTCGTCATTAGGCATATCAATAAATCCCCCCAACTCCACTAATTTTTTTGCATTTTGAGTTACATCATCAAGGGAAATATGCAAATCATTTGAAATTTGTGCTGTATTCATTTTACCATGAATCACAATGTGTAAAAATATTTTTGCCTGATTTTCAGTTAGTTTTATTTCAGATACAAGAGTTTGAGTTATTTCTGAGAGATTCATTTTAGAAATTATAATTCAAAATTATTTTTTGTTTTTTTGGTAAATTTTTTATTAACTATTTTAAATGAAATGCCCAATGCAACAAAATTAGTAATCAATCCTGCAATTGCCCCAAAAATCAAATCAGTAGTAATGGTCCATATAGTAAAAAACATAATTAGTGTAGGAACAGATATTATAATTGCAATTAATGACCCCTTAGCAATAAGATCCTTTGTTGTGATTTTTTTTGGAGGGTTTTCAGTCAACAGTTACAGATAGGATTCTGCCTATAAAAATCAAAGATGCTTTATATTTGGTAAAACTGATTTTGAGTGTATTGAGTAAATATGCAAATGCAACACAACCAACTGAAAAATCACTAAATTATGTAATACCTATAATTTTACTAGTTTTCTTTGGAGTAGTATATGCAATGTCATTACGAGGAGATAATGCATTTGTTAGTTTCATATTAATTGGAATTGCTTTAGTAACAATAGTTTATTGGACCAGAGTCATTAAAAAAATGATTATTACTCAAAAACCAAAATTTACTGCAAGAGAGCAAGAGACTAAGAATTGGGTCTACGATTTAATCAAAGGTGATAATGAAACAGTTTTTGTTGCAGAAGTTCCAGGTCCTGAAGATAAAATTGCAGTTAGATTAATCGATGGAATTTTATACATTAGAGGTTCACAAGGATTTTCTAAAGAAGTGCAAATTGAAGGACCAAAAGAAATGGAAATTGGAGATTTCAAATATAGGAATGGTGTTTTGACATTAAGAATAAAAACATCAGAAGCTTTTTGATTCTTCTAATTTTTTAGGCAAATATTTTTCAGTGATGTTATTAAGACCGTATTTAGAAAATGCTTCTAGTTCTGCTTTTCTCTTAATCTTTATGAATACTTCAAGTTCTCTTTTCCATAATCCTTCTTGATATCTAGGATCTTTCAATAAATCATAACAACGCTTTATGTCAGATTCAGTCATTGGAATTGTAGGGAGTTTAAATTTATCAATGTCTGTAGCCCATACACCCATCCATTTTGCATCAGGAACAGTTAGTCCTTTTAGATGTGCAGCATTTGCTGATCCAGACTTAATAACCATTGCAATGTGTTCGCCATACACATCACCATCAGTCAGGATTACAACTGGTAATCCCATTTCATCATGTAAACGTTTTAACAAAGTACGAGTTGAACGAGGAGCTTGACCTCCAGTATTGATAATTATTGATTTGAATTTTTTATCAACCTGTTCTTCAACAAATCTAGTAAACAGACCACCTTTCTCTATGGCAATTACAAGTTCAGCACTAGTGTCTACTAGTTCAGCAGAAGTCATACTTGGACCAATTGCATATCCGTCAGGATGACTGGAAAGATTTTGTGTCTTTCCTTCATAACCAGGAATTGTATATTCTATTGTTAAATCTCCAAAAATACTACTTCTTTCTTCAGGAAATACATAGAAGTCTTCTCGAGGTTGAGATAAGACTGCTTCTAAATCAACAATGATATTATCAGATTCTCCTTGATCTTCAAAATCGACTGCAAATGCTTGAGAAGAATAATAAACATCTCGAAGAGTGGATGACTTTTTTTCATGGGTTAATTTGTTAGCGAAGAATGCGAGCCATAATAATTGAGTGAACGAACGTAATTGAGAACTATTTCTCGAACTTCTTAGAGAGGTATTAGTTCCAAGTACATACTGTCTTAACTTCTTATCATAAATTATGTTACTAATAGAACGATTTGGGATTGAAAATTTTGGGAATTCTCCATTTTCAAGATCTTCGTAAACTTGAGCACCGTGTTTTTTGAGAAGTTCTATTAGATCTTTTGTTTTATTGAGTTTATCTTTTTTAGTCTGTTTTTTCTTCAATGCTAATCTCCTCTTTAATCATTTTTTTATAGTTTGGTTCTTTCTTATTTCCAGATAATTCAGTACAAAATTGTGCAACAAGTGGCAGATATTTGGTATATAGATTAGCACGTTTCTTTGCCATTTCAGCCTGACCTTTTTTAGACATATATCCAGAAAGTTTTCTAGATAAAAATTGAAGTGCCAATCTAAGTTCTTTTTCAATTTCAGGTCTATCAGCCACATTTTCTTTTCCTACAGTTTTGTATGGAACTCGTGTTGAACAAATATGAGAAACAATAACCATTGGTGCAGAATCATTTTTAACTTTGTATCTACCCCAATCAGTGTCATTTACAACTTTTAACACAACATCACTACCTTCATCATATAGTAGAGGTATACGATTTGCAAATCTGTAAACTTTTGTTCCACGTGATTGAATATTTCCGCCATATGCAATTCCCATTTCAATAATAAATGGAAACCCAGAATATGCAGATGCGGTTCTTTGTACAACTGCTTTGAAATCAGGTTCAAAAAATCGATCTATTCCTTTTTCAAGAGGTTCAGCACCTAGAGGAGCAAGACAAGTTGGATCAGGAGCACGAAATCCTTCATACGTTTGTAACGCATCACTTAGTTTTACTAAATCTTGATTGTTCATATTACCAATTCTAGTTTCAGGTTTGAATTTTGCAAACTTACAAAATTCATTTGCAGCGGTTGGTCCAACTCTTTGAAATCGTTTAGTTAGAAAATGTGTTAGTGATTCTCCTTGAACAGTATTTGCTAATTGTTTATAGTAAGGACTTTCAGGATCCATATCAACAGCAATTGTTTGCGATTCACCATAATCCCAATATGTAATTTTATTATTACCGATATCAACATCTTCTATTCGGATTTTTTGAAGTTTTTCGAAATCAGCTTCAAGAAACGACATTAAAGAAATTACAACACGTACAGGACGAGTGAGAGATTTCCATTTTTTATCAGTTTTTTTCATAATGTCTGCATAACTAAATTTATTTTTTGACATTCCAAGTTCTTTTCTAACTTTTTCAATCATTTTATCATCAACTGTTGGGATTTGATAATGAGTATCAACTAACATACGTCGTATTGTTTCAACATCAATTCCATATGGGTGAGGTGCAATTATGGTTGGCGAAGGAGGCATTGAACGAATGATTTTATTTTGTTTAATTTTTTCGCCTTTAGGATCATCAAAAGTTATCGTGGCATATGGAGTAATCAAAGTAATTTGTTTTACATACTCACGAATTTTTGTTCCTGCCTTGGAATAGTCTCCCTCTAAGCATATACTGACACTCAATCCAGTCTCAGAAATTTGTTTTTTAACATGTTTTTGAATTACAGGTTTATTTTTTTGAATATCTAATAACATTTCAAAATGATCTTGAATTTTACCATCTGTACTACTCTTCACAGTTACAGGTTTGTTAGTTGTAATTTGACCATAAAGAATGGCCATAGTTGCACCCAAACCAAACATTCCACGAGCTTGTTTAAGACCGAATTTTGAGCCATATAGAACAGTTCCAAAAGCTAAAGGAACATGTTTAGACTCAATTCCAGGACCATTATCTTTGACAGTTAAGATGTAATGTTTCGGATCAGGTTTGTCAGGTTCCACTGCTTTAATTGTCATGTGGATATTAGGTAAAATTCCACTATGATCACATGCGTCAAGAGAGTTTTCAACAAATTCACGTACTGCAGTGTATAATGAACGTGTAGGATTACTAAATCCTGCAAGATCACGATTACGATAAAAGAACTCACTAGGAGAAATTTGATTAAATTGTTCCTTAGAAGACATCTTGATTTTCCCACAATAATGCTTTATCAGCTTTTTCTCTTCTTCGTGCAGCTTCTAGTTTACTATAAACAGGACCATGCATACTACCACTACATAATGATGATATTGCATCAACTGCTAAACGTAATTGATTTGGCTCTCCAATTATTCCAACAGTTCTACCATAAACAGAAATTCTTGCACCAGTTAAATTTTCCATATTCAATCTAGCTGTTCCATTTTCACCAATAATTCTTCCTTTAATGCGTTCAATTTGATCAGGAGATTTACCACCAAATTCACGTAAATCGATAACATGTAGACTGTTTTCTCCATGTAAAAGTTGTAATGAATTCTCTGGAGAAAAACCCCTTCCAATTGCAGAAACAATTTCAACTCCTTTGAATGGACTTATGTTTCCATCAATTTTATCACTAGTTATCATTACTTCACCAGTTTCACTGTCAATGCTTAATTTAATATTACATTTTTTTTCGATTTGACGTTTGGTATTTCCAGATTTTCCTATAATAACGCCAATTCTTTCTATTGGAATTCTGATTAATTTTTCAAAGCTCATTTTATTATCCTTTCAAGAATGTCAGCAGGGTTTTCTACTGTCAATCCTCGTTTTACAAAGAAGTTAGTTATGTTATTAATGTCTCTTTTTAGAAAATTTATTGCATTAGGATGTGTTATGTCAACTGCCGATCCCAGATCGAATAATTTTAAGCCATTTTTAGTTTTGAATATATTATATTCTGAAAAATCACTATGAACCAGTTTTGCCTTTTTAAATAAATCAGAGATCAAGATAACAGATTGTTCATAATCATTTTGATCAACTTCCGATTCTAATAGAGTATTTTCAGGCTTACCATTACTCCCCTCAAAATCCATAATGAGTATATTCTTTGATACATGTCTAGGCTTTACTACAGAAATACCACAATCATAACATTTCGAAATATTTTGGAATTCCTTTCTAGCCCATAAATAGACCATATTTTTTGTTCCTTTTTTTACATTAGTAAATCTAGGATCTCCAGTAACATACTGACTTCTTTTTTTGAAATTGGAGGTGGATACTAGATAGATTTTCAATGCTATGTCATTATCTTCAGAATCTTTTCCCCAAAATACAACAGATTCTTTTCCTGCCTTAACAACTCCATTAACATAAGAAATTATTTTAGAAGTAATGAGTGAGTAAAGTTGCATAATGGTAATTTTATCTAAAACTTCATTCACTACTTTATTTTTTTTGAATCCATCATCAAGAGTTTTCTTTTTTTTCTTTTGTTCAAGTTCAGATTTTATCTTAAATTCGATTTTTTTTTCAGAATTAGTAGACATATCTATATCATATCTACAAATAGAAAATCATTTCTAAGATCAAAAGTCTTTAGGAATATGATCATTATCCTTTAACCAATCTACTTGAGGTAAGGTAAATCTCCAAACTATATCTCCTCGTTCATCTTGTTTAAAATCCCATGGCGCAATTACTACAACATCATTATCTCTAATCCATATTCGTCGTTTTAATTTACCACGAATTCTTCCTCTTCGAGTAATATCATCAGTGCATTTAACAAGAACTTGATCACTCCCCAAAAGTTTGATAACTCTACCATACATTTCGCCTTCTTCAGCTAATCTAATTTCTTTTAATACGCTTTCATTGAGTACTTTACGTTTTCCCACGAAGAATTTATGTGAATTTTGTATATAATTGTGGTGTTACATCTTAAAGACTAAAAGAAACGGTATACCTTCAATCAGTCTTACGCTTTTTTCTGAACCAATACCTAAATCAGTTGCTAAAGAAATTGTTTTTTTTCCAACCATATTGATAGAATTACATTTTTTTAGTAAATTTTTTGCTTCATGTTCATCCACGTCTCGTTCAGCATAATAACTTGGTTTGATTGTCATTTTTGTATTTCCATCTTGAAAAGTTTTATCTAATAACTCAGGATCACAAATGTTTAGCATTAGATTGCCGCTTGCACTAATAACTTTAGTAGAAAAAAGCATTATGCATATTTACCTTTAATCGTAGACTTTGCTCCACACGCCTCACAGATTAAAAATGAAATTCTATTTTCTTTTTCCACCTTGGTATCAGGACTTTGACATGTTGTACATTCAACATAATCTTTTAGATATATTCCGAATAATCTGGTAAAATCATCAGGATCACGTTTTCCAACAAAGATTGCTTTGTCACCTACACGATCAGCAGGAACTGCAAATTCTTTCGACAAATATTGTAAAATGATGTTAGGGTCTCGTCTTAATGCTTTTGGAAAATCTGCAAAATTTCTAAGAATTGTTTTTTTCCCTTCCCATGTAATGTCAATCAAAGGTAACTCAAAACGCTTACCAGTAGAAGATGTATTTGAAATATTTTTTTCAATTCTTTTTAATAAATTTTCATAATCAGATTTCGCCATAACTAACACTTGTTGAAATCCCCTATATGGGTTTAGTTAGAAAAAGGAAAGGGTGTCTAAGGTTTACCTATTCGGAAAACTTTAGTTCCGCATTCGCCACACACGCCTTTTACAGCTGGACGACCATTTTTTAATTTAGTCTCTTCTGCGTTTTGAATTTCTCTTTTTTGTCTGCATTTTACACAATATGCTTCAGTCATATAACAACCCAAAACAATCTTCTATTTGAAAAGAGAATGTGAATATTATTTCACTTTAGGCTAGAAGTGAGGGATTTTTTTTATAAACTAATCTAAGTA
>Ga0315316_10001665_pt1 | contig 15813 bp, 6 predicted proteins | sample M160m3416metaG_FD_203702 | JGI IMG/M metagenome (GOLD analysis project Ga0315316, IMG submission 203702) | Ammonia-oxidizing marine archaeal communities from Monterey Bay, California, United States - M1 60m 3416 | ecosystem: Environmental > Aquatic > Marine > Intertidal zone | place: USA...
GGATCACGCTCACTATTACTTCACAGAATATCTTGACGACAACGAAGGACGCCTTGAACTTTCCGGCAATACATCTTCACGGACACATTACAGCCACGATCTGCTGACCGAACGCGCGCTGACGTTCATTCGTGAATCGCGTGATCACCCATTTTTTCTGTACGCCGCGTTCGCCCTGCCTCATTTTTCCGCCAGAGAAGAAGACAGCGACGGCCTCGCCGTGCCTTCAACTCAACCGTATTCAGACCGCGACTGGGACCGGAAGTCAAAGAAGTATGCCGCGATGATACACATGCTGGACCGAGACGTGGGCCGCATCGTTGACCTGATTGACGAACTTGGACTGACAGAAAACACGATAATCATCTTCACCAGTGACAACGGAGGACACGCGACTGTTCCAGCAAAGTTCCAAACCAGCGGGCCGCTGCGAGGCTTTAAGCGGTCACTCACGGAAGGTGGCATCCGCGTGCCCTTCATTGCCCGCTGGCCGGGCAATGTTCCAGCCGACGTCACCAGCAAAGATGTTATCGCTTTTCAGGACATGCTGCCCACGTTCGCGGAACTCGCAGACACAGTCGTGCCCAAACACCTGAAAGTCGACGGCGTGTCGGTGATCGCAGCGTTGAAGGGTAAAGAACCGAGCCCGACCCGCCCCCCCCTGTATTGGGATTACGGGCACTGCCGAGGGAAGCAGTACGTCCAGGCCGTACGACTGGGTGACTGGAAGGGCATCCGCCACGTAAAGGCCGGTCTGATTGAACTCTACAATCTCGGTCAGGACACAGCAGAAGTCAACGATGTTGCTGTGGCGCACCCCCGAATCGTGGAACGCATCCGCATTATTATGGATCGGGCTGTAACACCGAATGCGCGTTACCAGATTGGTACGGTCTATCGTGGCAAGCCGATATGGACCACAGCCCAGTAAACAGGATTTATCGATCCGCTCGCATCACCGGAGACAGGAACTGCAGTATCGAAGTAATACCGCAACAGCAGTAGAAGGTATCGCGTCAACAAATTAATCTGTGCTCAACGGTCGCAATCTACGCACCTGCACACCCTCATGAAAACACCGTTCTTCCAATATTCCTTCGCAACATTCTTGTTTGGCCCTGCACATGCCCTCTAAAACTAACGCATCTCGCCGCTTTAAGAGAACGGAGTGGCAGCCAGGAATGCTCTCGAGCGTTTTGTCGAATCTGGTTGACGTCCTGCAGGCCACAGACGTACATGTCAGATTCAACGGAATGCAAACCGAGCAAACCGCCCCGGCAACCGACGACGGCCCTGATGCGGTCCATGACGTGACCAGCCTTCCTGTCGGTCAGAGAGTTCTCATCGCGCAGTACAGTCGTGAACGCGGCGATTCGGCAGACGTCAGCAACGTCGATATCCTGACCGTCGACATGCTCAGCGTTAACGTCGTTTCAGTTATTTTCGACGCGACAACTCCGGAATATCAAATCAGCGTTCAGGCTGGCAATTCTGACATGGCGGGTGCAGCATTGGCATTGCTGAAAGAACGATTATCTCTACACGAGATCCCCTAGCCGTGAAATTCGAAAAGTGAACGGTCATCGCTCTGTTCCCGCACGGTAATCGTTGCAACAGTTGAAGTTACACCGTTCGCACGACCCGATGCAAAACCGCACGGCACATCGGTAAACACGTTCCGGCACTTGCCGAGCAGTGTTCTGTCAGTAGATTATCGCTACCATGATAACAGTCCGGTACACTTGGCAGTCTCTGATGCGTGCATGCTGCTCCTGAAACGAAATGTTACATGCGTCCTCTGCACTTAATTCTGTCGGTTGTCCTGCATCTGAGTATAGCGGGGGCAGTTCAATCACGGGATAATGAGGGGAGCTCATTGCGAGCGGGTTCCGCTGCTGTCGAGATCTCACCGACAACTCTGCCGGCACTGCGAAACGGCGGTTTCCTGCAGGCCAGTTCTGATCGTGTTGATGATCCACTGCATGCTCGATGTCTGGCGCTGAACGATGGCGCCCAGACAATTGCGATTGTGATCGTCGATTCGTGCATGTTCCCGCGAACGTTATGCGACGAAATAAAACGACTGGCGACTGAGCGGACCGGCATCCCAACCGATCGCATACTGATCAGTGCGACGCACACTCATTCTGCCCCGTCGGCTGAAGACCTCTGTCTGGGATGCGGGCGCGACGAATCTTATGTGAAATTCGTCCCGGCTGGAGTAGCTCAGGCGATTGCGGATGCACAGGCAGATCTGCGGCCTGCGAAGATCGGCTGGACGGCAGTAGATGGCTCTGATTTCACCAGCTGCCGGCGCTGGATCACCCGCAGCGATCGAATGGGCAGTGATCCGTTCGGACGACGAACGGTACGAGCCATGATGCATCCGGGCTATCAGAATCTGAGCTACGTCAGTCCGGCGGGCCCCATTGATCCCTGGCTGTCCATCCTGAGTGTGGTGTCTGCAAAGGATAACACGCCGATTTGCGTGATGGCCAATCTGTCGATGCACTATTTCGGCGCGGGCGCCGGGTTTTCCGCTGACTACTTCGGGGAAGTTGCGCGGCTGCTGGAAGCCCGGATTGGAAAGATCAGCGGCACGCAGGCACCAGACGTTGTCGGCATCATGTCGCAGGGCACCAGCGGCGACCAGCACTGGATGGACTACAGTAAGCCACGTCGAGGAATCAATCGGCAGCAATACGCCGAAGGCGTGGCCGATCGCGTTCTTGAGGCGTGGAAGACAATCAGACATCGACAGAACGTCCCCCTGGCGATGGCCGAAAAACGACTCACGATCAGGCGTCGGATTCCGTCAACAGAGCGACTGGAGTGGGCTGGCCCAATCAACCGGAACCGAGGCGACATTCCACCGAGAAACCAGGTTGAAGTCTACGCGCAACAGGCCGAGTGGATTGATCAACATCCCGATACCGAAGTTGTGCTGCAGGCCGTGCGGATCGGTGAATTGGGAATCACTGCCATTCCGAACGAAGTTTTTGGAATCACGGGCTTGAAGCTAAAAAGACAGAGCCCACTGGCGGTGACATTTAACCTGGAACTTGCCAACGGAGGTGCGGGCTACATACCGCCGCCGGAACAGCATCGGCTCGGCGGTTACACTACATGGCCTGCTCGATCGGCGGGCCTGGAAGAACAGGCAGAACCACAAATTGTCAAGACGCTTTTGCAATTGCTCGAATCGGTGTCGGAGCAACAGCGAAAAACACTGACGGATCCGGCTTCAGACTACTCAGATGCGGTGACGAACAGGAGTCCGGTCGCATACTGGCGACTGGGTGACATGTATTCGACACAGGTACGGGACGCTGCTGGCCAGAATCACGCAGAGTACAAGGGTGGTGTTGCACTTTTTCTTCCGGGGCCGGATGGATCCGGGCTCGCCACGTCCGGCTACGGAAACCGATGCGTTTACCTGGCTGGAGGACACTTGGAGGGACATCTGCCCGAACCTGCAAAAGACTACACCGTATCCATGTGGTTCTGGAACGGCCTGCCCACGGCAGCTCGTGATGTCACCGGAACGCTGCTCCTGGTCGATGGAAACGTGCTGCAGATCGCGGGCAGGGCGGACGGCGACCAGGCGGGACGATTAGTTGTTCGAACGGAGACAGCTTCCCGGTTCGGCAGAACACCGGTTGCCACGAAAGGATGGCATCATGTCTCGATCACACGAACAGCGCAGCGGCTGCGCGTGTACCTGGACGGGCGCGGGGAACCGGAAATCGATGCACAGACCCGGCAGGCGGACGTCTCCGAAAAGATCCTGGTTGGCAGCGAAGGAAACAGTGCAACGACGTTTGATGGTAAGATTGACGAAATCGCGGTGTTCGACCGGGCGTTTACAGCGATCGACATCGCAGACCTTTACACCGTTTCTGAAATGACACCTCCCCCTCGGCCAAAACCAACAGTGCTGCTGGGCCCGAAGCCTTCAGACGCAGATGCGTTGAAGAAGTATGCCCAGGCCGTCATGACGTCGAAGCCAATCGCCTACTGGAGACTTCATGAAAAGTCCGCACAGTCTGCTGAGGATGTAACCGGCCGATTTCCGGCAACGTACGAAGAAGGGGCATCGCCTCTTCCACCGGGAACTGCCCATTCAAATTTCACAGGCGGCCGAGTGAGGGCTGACGTACCGCAACTGGGAAACACCTACAGCATAGAACTGTGGGTCCGAAATGAGTTACCAAACAATTCGCGTCCTGTGACCTGCTACCTGTTTTCCCGCGGCATTACTGGCGCTGAAGGCGCACCTGGCGACAACCTCGGCATCGGCGGCACACACATGAACAGCGGCCGGCTGTTCGTGTTTAATGGGAATCAGCAGGATCAGTCCGTTGTCGGTATGACGCAGATAGAACCGGGCAGTTGGTCGCATGTCGTAATGGTGCGGCAGAATCAGAAGATCACGGTGTATCTGAACGGGGATCCAAAACCCGAAATCGAAGGCGACCTGCCGATCACATGGCCAACGGAATGTGCAGACATGCTGCTGGGAGGGCGGAATGACAACTTCGCAAACCTGCAGGGGATGCTTGAAGAGATCGCAGTTTATGATCGGGTATTGACGCCCGACGAGGTGCAGGCTCATTTCGCTGCAGCGGCCGTCAAGCCGGTGGAAAAACGTGCGGTCAGTCAGACTAATGCCACGGACACACCAAAGCCAACAGAAGTTGCCCGGGCTCTCGAGACAATCCATGTGCGGGACGGTTTTGAGGTGCAACTAGTCGCCGCAGAACCACTGGTCAAGGATCCGGTCGCGATTGACTGGGGCCCCGATGGAAAGCTCTGGGTGGTGGAAATGGCCGACTACCCTCTGGGTATCGACGGAAAAGCAAAGCCAGGTGGTCGTATTCGGTTTCTGGAAGACACGAACAATGACGGACAGTACGACAAGAGTACATTGTTCGCTGAAGGGCTGAGTTTCCCTAACGGCGTACTGACCTGGGGCAACGGAATTCTGGTCACTGCTGCACCTGACATCACGTACATGGAGGACAGCACGGGCGACGGTCAAGCCGATGTACGCCGCATTCTGTACTCCGGATTTCTTGAAGGAAATCAGCAGTTGCGGGTCAACGGATTGCGATCGGGGCTCGACAACCGGGTCTACTGCGCCAGCGGCAGCCACCACGCTGGCTACGGTAAAGAGAACCGTATCGTTTCCCATTTAACGGGCAGAGAACATCAGATCGGGAGCCGTGACTTTTGCATTCGACCGGACACCGGGGAGATCGACGCTCAGAGCGGACCGTCTCAATACGGCCGCAACCGGGACGACTGGGGCAACTGGTTTGGCGTACAGAACAGCCATCCCTTGTGGCACTACGTGCTGGCAGATCATAATATCCGACGCAACTCTCACTATGCACCGCCGGACCCGAAGCAACAGGTCATAACGCCTACCAATCCACCGGTTTACCCGGCCAGCAAACGGCAGAAGCGGTTTCACAGCTTCGAACAGTCGGGGCGGTTCACATCAGCATGTTCGGCAATGATCTATCGGGATGAACTGTTATTTGAACGCGGCCCGGATCAGCACGCGTTTACCTGCGAGCCGTTTCACAATCTCGTTCAGCACAACATTATTACCAGCAACGGTGTCAGCTTTCGATCCCGTCGAGACCCGGCCGAATCAGAGCTTGACTTCTTCGCAAGTGAAGACCGCTGGTGTCGTCCCGTAATGGTAAGAACAGGGCCGGATGGAGCACTCTGGATCGTCGACATGTATCGCTACATGATCGAGCATCCACAGTGGCTGCCGAAAACGGGGCAGGACGAACTGCGTCCATGGTACCGGTCGGGTGAGAACCGTGGACGTATCTACCGAATCGTCCGCAGTGACCGGACCGTGCAACCAGTTGCAAAGCTTGACAGTCTTTCGCCCGAGGACCTTGTCGGAACCCTGGAGAACACCAACGGCTGGCACCGTGACACGGCCCAAAGACTAATCGTGAGGAACCGGCAGAATGCCTCCGTCGAACTGCTGCGAACGGTGGCGATTGGCAGCAAGCGGTCATTTGCCAGGCTGCACGCGATCTGGACGCTCGACGGTCTGGGCGCACTGGATCGCAGCACGCTCGAAGCTGCATTGACAGACCGTCACGCCGGCGTCCGACGAAACGCCGTGCGGCTCGCGGCGGGCGCAGACGTTGATGTCGATAATCTGGTGCAACTGGTTGACGATCCCGATGCCAAAGTTCGACTCGAACTGGCATCGACCCTGGGAGCCTGCAACGACGAGACAGCCAGTAAGGCGCTCGCTGATTTGGCATTGAGGTCGACAGACGAACCGTACATTACTTCCGCGGTGATGAGTTCACTGACTCCTCTCAATGCAGCAACCGTCCTGAGAAGAGTTGTAAATTCAACAGATTCGAAAAGTCAACCTCTGGTGCTCGATCTCATTAGACAGACTGTGGCCATGGGTGACGCCGACGCAATCAGCGAAGTTATCCGAATCGCGTGCACTGTCAGCAGCACAGGGGCGAATGCCTGGCGACATAACGCACTTGCGCAGACCCTGGACGGCCTGGCCAGACGTCGCTGGCGTGTCGACCGGTTGTCAGAAACTCACCGCGATCAAATCGCCATGACAATTCAGGATGCCCGTGTTGCGGCCGCAACTCAAACCCAGGCCGATGACCTTCGTAGTTCATCCGTCCAGCTGCTGGCACGCGAAGCTGATCGTTTGTCGGCTGACTTTCAGCTGATGGAACAACTGCTGGTCCCTCAGTCGCCAGTCGCCGTTCAGCGTGCCGTTGTGCAAAGGCTGGCTGAACGTTCGGAACTCGATGTCGCAGAAATTCTGTTGTCCGGCTGGCGATCGCATAGTCCGCTACTCCGAAACGAGATTCTGAGTGTACTACCGACTCGTCGACCGTGGGTCGAGTTCCTGCGACAGAAGTTGGAATCCGGAACAGTTCAAGTCTCGGAACTGAGTGCTGCGGTGCGTCAGCGTTTGCTGGTCGCAGGCGGGAATACCTCGGTGTGGAAACAGGTTTTGGCCGTCAGGTCCTCGGCAAATCGCGCCGACACTCTGCTTTCGTTCCGGCCTGCACTGACGCTGACCGGCGACCCGATGCGCGGCGCAGCTCTGTTCCGAAAACTGTGTTCGAACTGTCACAAAGTCAAAGACGAAGGCCATGAAGTGGGCCCGAACCTTGCATCGATTACGAACAAGACGAAAGAATCGCTCTTGACTTCGATTCTGGATCCGAACGTGGCCGTTGATGCAAAATACTTCAGCTATGTGGCCGTCACACAAAGCGGGCGAAGTTTTAACGGCATAATGGCCACAGAAACCGGCAGCAGTATCACCCTGCTTGCGGCCGAAGGAAAACGTCAGAGTATCCTGCGCAGCGATATTGATGAACTTCAGGCTTCCAGCAAGTCACTGATGCCGGAAGGACTGGAGAAAGACCTGACGCCGCAGGACCTGGCAGATATGATTAGTTTCATTCGCGACAAATTTTCGTTGCACTGATCCAGCAGCCGAGAGACTTCACTGGCAAAGCACGACGTCAGAACGCATCGCGATAAACTGCATCAGGCTGCCGAAGCGGAGCATCAACGGTCTCACCGGGGACAGACGCAGTCTACTTCGCAGATCCCCGAACGGTCAGCCAATTCGAAATTGTCTGAGTCACTATCTGAGCAGCATCCTGCTGGACGAAATGACCGGCATTGGGAAGCGTGACCAGCGTCAGGTCTTTTTCCAGCCATTGCCAGGTGTCATTTAACGCTCCAGGCAGCAGAGCCGTGTCTTTCAGACCGTGTATCATCAGAACCGGGCACTTCACCTTTGGCGGATCATCCGCAGGTAACTGGTACGGTTCTCGCGGATAGTTGGCTTTGTAGTAGTTCAGCATTCCCTTGAACGAAGACCGCTCAAATGCGGCGACATACTCTGCCTTCGCGTGTTCGTCCTCAACCCAGAACGACAGCCCGGCGGCAGTCAATCCTGATGCGGCCCCGGGCTGTTGAAAATGGCGCGCGTAAGCGGATGCCTTCTGCTGATCCGGATTGCTGGTCAGTTCTCGCTGCAGACCATACGGATGCGGCAGATTCAGAATGACAAGCCGGTCGGTCATTTCCGGATGAGCCATGGCATACTTCCATGCGACAGCCCCTCCCCAGTCATGCCCGACAATCACAGCTTTGTCCCGTCCGAAGTGTCGAATGACAGCCTGCACATCGCTGACCAGTTTGGGCATCGCATAGTTTTCCACGCCCTCCGGCTGGTCACTCCTGTTGTAGCCGCGCTGGTCGATGGCAACAACTTTGAATTGTTTTGCCAAAGTCGGCATCTGTGCCCGCCACGTATACCAGTAATCCGGAAATCCATGGATCATCACCAGCAACGGACCTTCGCCGGCTGTGACGAAATGTATCTTCACGTCACCAGAATTCGCGAATCCGTGTTCTCCCAGCTCAGCCGCAACTGCAGACACGTGCAATAAAGCCGCATAAACAACTGAGGCAATCACGTTGCGGCAGGCCACTCTGATCATTTCGTAGTTCCTGTAAGTAAGGCTGAGTCATAATTCGAGAACCGGTTGACCAGGTTCAGTTAGACGCACTGCTGACACCGACTCCGTTCCGGATGCAGTAAACCCGAGCGGATGTGCGGATCAAAAGTCGGTCGCCAGCGATTGCCGGTGTTGACATGGCCATGTCGTCTTCAGCAAGCGTGTTCCTGTGCAGAATTTCCAGTTCGTCAGCTGAATTCATGACGTAGGTAACACCGTCTTCATTCAGACAGAACACCATCCCGCCGTAACCCCATGGCGAAGTCGTGAAGGCCCTGCCCTGCGGAATGCGCTGCTTTTCAAAAACCGGCTCGCCGCTTGCCGGATTAAAACAGGCGATGAAGCCAAAGTCGTACAACACATACAGGCGATCTTCGTAAATCAAAGTCGAAGGGTTGTACGGTCCCGCCATCTTCTGACACCATGCGATGGAGTCGTTTGACACCTCGTCTTCTGCCAGCGTGATGTCGCCTTCCGCCCCGGGCTTAATTGCGTAGATCGGGCGGCTCTTTCGATCCCCGACATATCCGGAACTGACGTACAGAAGTCCGTTGTGCTCAAACGGCATGGCGATGGTGATGCTCGACATCCCCTTAAAATGCCAGAGCAACTCACCGGAAAGACTGTATGATCGTACCTGTCCGGTGCCCGGTGTTACGATTTCAACCCGGTGAGCATTCTTCCAGATGAACGGCGTCGCCCAGTTGCTTTTTTCCGCACGTGCAGTGCGCCATACTTCATCGCCCGACTCACTGTCGAGAGCCAGCAGGAATGAGTCTTCGTCGTTATCGTTTACAAGATAAAGACGATTATCGTGCAGCACCGGAGATGACGCCGTGCCCCATCCATTGCGAGTCTTGTGCGGTTCAAGACGTTTTTCCCAGAGAAGTTCACCTTCAAAATCGAAGCAGAAGACGCCAACGTTTCCGAAGTAGGCATAGACACGCTCGCCATCCGTAGTTGGCGTTTCTGACGCATAGCTGCTCTTCAGGTGAATTGCAGTCTGAGGCTTGCCTTCGTGGACCTGTCGCTGCCAGAGTACTTCCCCCGACATCAGGTCCAGGCAGAATACAACCCACTGATGAACACTACCCGGCAAATCAGGTCGGTCGCCGCCGAAATAGAGCCCCTTCTTCGGCTCTTCGGACGTTCCCGAATTAATCACGGACGTAACGAAGACACGATCGCCCCAGACAATTGGCGACGACCAGCCGCGCCCGGGCAGATCTGTTTTCCATGCAACGTTTTCCGTCGCTGACCATTTGGCGGGCAGACCTTCGTTGCTTGAAACGCCGCGAGACGCCGTACCCCGAAACTGTGGCCAATTGTTTTCCACTGCCACCGCGGGGACTGAACAACACGCAACGAACACACAGAGTGTCAGCGCGATCCGGGTTCCTGGCTTCATCCTGAAATCTCCGACAACAAAAAGTCAGACGGGGACTGCCCCCATCGTCAGGCGATAATATCCGTCACCACATTACCGTAAACATCCGTCAGACGGAAATCCCGACCACCGTAATTATACGTCAACTTCTTGTGATCGAGACCCAGCAGATGCAGCATCGTGGCGTGCCAGTCGTGGATGTGGACAGGATTTTCGACTGCCTGGTAACCAAGCTCGTCGGTAGCTCCGTAACCGGTGCCGCCCCTGACTCCTCCGCCCGCCATCCAGATTGTGTATCCCTTATTGTTGTGGTCGCGACCCGTGCCACTCTGAGCATAGGGCGTGCGACCAAACTCTCCCGCCCACACGACAAGCGTATCCTTGAGCATGTCACGTGATTTCAAATCCGCCAGCAGAGCAGCGACGGGCTGATCGGTCGCTTCGCAGGATTCCGGCAATGCTGTCTTCAGCAGGAAATGGTGGTCCCAGCCGATCGGTGCCGTCAGCTCAATGAAGCGGACACCCGCCTCGGCCATGCGACGAGCCAGCAGACACTGGCGGCCAAACCGATCCGTCGACTGACCGACACCGACACCGTATTGTTTCAATGTTGCCTCGGTCTCCGGCGACAGATCGAGCAACTGCGGCACCTCGTCCTGCATCCGGAACGCCAGTTCAAACGATTCAATCGCACCTTCAATTTCCGGGTGGTAAACGTCACGCTTGAGCTTGTGCGCGTTCAGATCTCGAATCAGATCCAGCTGCCGACGCTGCTGTTCCGTGCTTAACAGCGCATTCTCCATGTTTCGCAGTTGTTCCCCAGGTTCCTTATCGACCCCCAGAAGTTTCGCATAGAACTCAGGAATCTGGTTTGTGCCGATCCTGGTCGCCTGATAGACGGCGGGAAGAAACGCGCTGCCGTAGTTTCGGGCTCCACCGTTTTCCGATGGTGGATTCATCGTGATGAATCCTGGCAGGTTGCTGTTTTCGGTGCCCAAACCGTACAGTGACCATGCTCCCAGTGATGGTCGAGTAAACTGAAAGCTGCCCGTGTGCATTTGAACATACGCCTGCGAATGATTTGGCAGGTCAGTGTGCATACTGTGAATGAAGCAAAGATCATCGGCATGCTTCGCCAGGTTTGGACAGAGTTCTGAAAACCACAGACCGGACTCCCCGTGCTGTGCAAAGTCAAAAGGCGACTCCATCAGTCCCTGATTTCCGGCAATAGCGCTTTCCACAGTTTTGCGGCCCTCGTGATCGGCGAGCGCCGGTTTGTGGTCAAACAAATCGACGTGCGACGGCCCTCCGTTCATGGAAAGAAAGATGACTCGCTTTGCTTTGGCTGGAAAATGAGTCGATTTCGTTGCCAGACTGCTGTCCGACGGCGCGGCATCACGCGCAGCGGACTGCTGAGCAAGCCCCGCGAAAGCCAGGTACCCAAAACCGGAAGAAGTCGATTTCAGAGCGGCGCGACGTGAAAATCGATTCAACATAACGACATCACCTGAATACGTTCATGGAAAGACTCACCCGACAGCCATAACAGCGATCCGCTCTAATCCAGATTTCGAAATTCGGCTGTGGACAGCATTGCCTGACAGAAACTCAGCATTGCCAGGTCACCGTCAGTCTTCCCGGCTCCCACGACAAAGCGGTTCTGGCTGAGAAAGCCTGTCGAACGAAGCTGCTCGTCTGCATCAGGTTCACGGCCGAAACACAATCGAAACGCCCTTTGCACAAGTTCATCATCATCTGACGACTCCTGTTTCAGTCGCGTTGCCAGATTCCGGGCTCGGTCCTGCACGAAGGAGCTATTCATCAGATAGAGTGCCTGCATGGGCACATTGGTTGTATCTCGATCACCGGTCACATAGCTTGGTTCAGCAAAATCGAACAGGTTCAGCACGTCGGGCAATCGATCCCGAATCACCGGCAGATACACTGAGCGGTAGACAGAACCATCCAGATCCTGCGGCAGTTTCCTGTCGAGTCCGACCAGCGATATGGGCCGGTCACCAATCATCGTCGCGACCAGTGAACCTGCGGGCCGCGAGACATCCAGTTCGCCTGTGACAGATAACATTGCGTCACGAATCGCTTCCGCCTCCAGACGTCGCTTCGGCATTCTCCAGAGCAAACGATTGTCCGGGTCCTGCTGAAAGACGTTCGCATCATACGCCGACGCCTGCCGATACGTCCGCGAGAAAACAAGTGAACGCACCAGCCGCTTTAATGACCAGCCATCACTGACAAATCGGACCGCCAGAAAATCCAGCAGCTCCGGATGGCTGGGAGCAGCTCCTGTGGTCCCGAAGTTGTCGACTGTCGCGACCAGCCCTGTGCCAAACAGGTGTAACCAGACACGATTCACGAAGACGCGGGCGGTCAGGGGATGCTTTTTATCAGTGAGCCAGTGAGCCAGTTCCAGACGGCCACTCTGTTCAGCTGGAATTGGTATCGCTCCTGTGTGCGACAGTGCGTGGGGAAAGGTTCGTGGAACGACTTCTCCTTCCCGACCGAGTTCCCCTCGAGCCAGCAGTGGCACGTCAACGATTTCTTTCGCGTCAAGAACTCCCATGGCCAGTGGCAACGCCTGGCCTTCGTCGTCAAGAGTCTCCAACTTGCCCTCAACCGGCCCCCTGCGCCACAAGTTGGTCAGAATTTCTCGCAGTGTATACCGTTTCTTCGGCTCCTTGCCGGCGAACACAGCTTTCTGCGATGCTTCGATTTCCCGACGTTCGGTCTCCAGCACAGCGAACTTCGCCTTCAACTCTCTGAATTTCCTCGGCGACAGTGACTTGTGCAGAATCTTCTGACCGGAAACTCGCGGCAGCACTAAAGGGTTACCGCTTCGGCTGTTGGCAGGCGAGGTGAAGGTGCCGAAGAAGGTTTCAGTGCTGGCGAATACGCCGGCGAGGCCGTAGTAATCCTCCATCAGAAACGGATCAAACTTATGGTGATGACAGCGAGCACAGGCAATAGAACTGCCCATGACAGCGCGAGTCAGAGAATCAATCTGCTCATCGACGAGATCTGCTCGGAATTTCTTTTCGTTGTTTTCACCAAGGTTCTTTGTCCCGACAGCCAGAAACCCTGTCGCAGTCAGCAGGCGAGCTCGTTCTGCGTCGTCATCACTGGGCAGCAGATCACCAGCAATCTGTTCTGTCAGAAACCGATCGAAGGGAATGTCTGTGTTCACGGCATCAATCACGTAGTCACGGTACCGCCACGCGTACGGAAAGGAAATATTCGACTCTCCACCACTCGACTCACCGAAACGTGCCACATCCAGCCAGTGACGTCCCCAGCGTTCACCGAAACGGGACGACTGAAGCAGTTCGTCAACCTCCTTCTCCACAGCAGCATCCATCCCGTCCTTTTGCTGGGCGGTCAGAAACCGGTCAATAGCCGCAGGTGACGGGGGCAGGCCCACCAAATCGAAATGCAGGCGCCGCAGTAGCGTTAGAGGCTGTGCATCAGGTGATGGCTGCATGCCGTTCTCCTTCAGCATCGCCATCACGAACCGGTCAACGTCACTGTGTGACCAGTCCGCGTTCTCAACGACAGGTGGCGTCGAAGCGGTCGGTGGCTGATACGCCCAGTGATCTCGGGCAGCCCCGGGGCGGGAAACCGAGTTCTTCGTGGCCGTACCCGTAACGTATCGCGAATCGGGAGCCCCCGTCTCGATCCACTTTCTGAAGTTGCCAATCACCAGATCCGACAGCTTTGGCCCCTTCGGAGGCATCTTCAGATCAGGATCCGTGTGCCTCACTGCCGTCAACAGCACGCTGGCTTCCGGACGGTCCGGCACGACCGCCGGACCCCGATCGCCACCATCGCGAATGAAATCCCGAAAATCAACGCGCAGACCACCTTCCGCTTTCGCGGCCGAGTGGCATTCGTAGCAATGCCTCACCAGCACCGGCCGAATCTTCGTTTCAAAGAAATCGTATTCGGTGGACCGCCCCTGTGCGTCATCATCCGACTCTTCTGCCATGACAGACGTTGCTGCACACAGCACCATCCAAAGGCAGAACAATCGACTATTCATGGGGCCGGACATCACATCAGAAATGGAGATCAAAAGTCACACACAAATAATACCAAGTCCCCAGGGAAAAATGAGAGCCACTCTCATGATTGCTTTCCGGCGGACCTCAGATCGTCACTTTCCACCGGTGTCAATGACGTCCGCTCCTGGATAATATACCTCGCGTGTTTTTCTACCTTCTGACCGTCAAACCTGTACAATCGGGTCCCACTGTGAGTGATTGGCAGGCAGTGAGACGGTTTGAGTCGTCACAGAACATGTTTTATTCGGTTCGCGAAAGAATTGGTCACATGAAAGCAGTCGCCCCGTCCGCGGGTCTGCAACACAGACGATTGCCGCATAGGCGTTCAACGCCGCGACCTGTATTTTTGTCTGCCATCGTGTTCTGTATCGCCGCCAGCCAGGTGGCGGCCACCTCTGACACGACGACTTTCCGGACCAGACTGCTGCCGTTCCTTAACGCACACTGCATGGACTGCCACAACAGTACAGAGACTGACGGCGAACTGGATCTTACCGGGCTCAGCACTAACCTGGCCGACACGGAAGTCATGCGTCGCTGGGTGCTTATACACGACCGTGTGTCCGCCGGAGAAATGCCGCCTGCGGATCAGCCGCGTCCCTCCACTGCAAAGAAATCCCGGGTACTGGAGACACTTGCCGCTGCGTTAACAAAGGCAGATCAGGCGCGCAGTGACGTCGTGCTGAGACGTCTTAACCGAAATGAATATGAGAACACCGTACGTGATCTGTTCGACGTATATGTCGATGTGAAGTCGCACCTGCCACAGGATGCTTCGGTATCCGGGTTCGACAACGTTGGCGAAGGCCTGGCGGTTTCCGCCGAAGCCGCACAGGCTTACCTGATGGCCGCCGACGCGACGCTCGATGCTGTTTTCGGCCCGACACAGCCGCCAAAGCGAATCGACCATCGAACAAATCTACTTGATCAAAAGAATCACGACGGCACGCCTCGCCTGACGAATCACATCGGGAAGATGTTTCGGCAGACGGATGACGGACTGGTCATCTTCCAGTCCAGATACTGCCCCACAAACCTGGTCAACCTGGCCAGGCTGCGTCCCACAGCCGGCACCTATCGAGGTACGATTCGAGCGAGAGCGATTCAGAGTGAAGCCCCGGTCACACTGCGAATTTATGGTGGCGACACGATTGTCGGCAGACGCGAAAAACACCTGGTGGGTTATTACGACATCCCACCCGGTGAATGGACAACGATTGAATTCACGGACAGACTGGTCGAAGACGGCGGGACTTATCAGCCAAAATGTTATGGCACACGGGATACCCGCAAGGACGCCGACACCTATCCGGAACCGGGCATTGAGATCGGCGACATCACGATCGAAGGTCCATTGGAAGAGTGGCCGCCCCGCAGCCGCGAAAAGCTGCTGCAGGACGTCAAAATCGACAGGGGCACGCTGGACGACGCTGAAGCGGTCCTGCGCCGTATACTGCCGCGGGCATTTCGTCGTGCGACCAACGCTGGAGAAGTAGATCCCTACCTCGACCTCGTCAAATCGGCGATGAATGCAGGCCGCCCATTCGACGAGGCCCTGCGACTGGGCCTAAAGGGCCTACTGTGCTCACCCGAGTTTCTGTTCCTTGACGAACCTGGCCGTAAGGTCGTCAGCCAGCATGCTCTGGCGTCACGGTTGTCCTACTTCCTCTGGTCTTCCATGCCGGATGACGAACTGCTGGCTGCCGCCGATGCCGGCAAACTGAACCAACCTGGTATTCTGCGGGAACAGGTTGAACGGCTGCTGAGCGATCCGAAGGCCGAGGCATTCACGACG
>Ga0315316_10001671_pt1 | contig 15789 bp, 13 predicted proteins | sample M160m3416metaG_FD_203702 | JGI IMG/M metagenome (GOLD analysis project Ga0315316, IMG submission 203702) | Ammonia-oxidizing marine archaeal communities from Monterey Bay, California, United States - M1 60m 3416 | ecosystem: Environmental > Aquatic > Marine > Intertidal zone | place: USA...
CGATACTAGAAGACCTGATATAACCTTCTCTGTTGCAAAAAGCTTTCTTTCTCTCTGCGCTGGTTTACTTCAGGACGATGGGCTAATTCCGGATTTTGATGCCCCTATTTCAGACTTAGTAAATGATGGTGGATTTGATAGTCCACATAATAAATCCATTACTTGGCGCCAAATGATGCAAATGACCAGCGAGTGGCAAGGCAGCATGTGGGGCAAACCGGATCAAGTAGATCATAATCGCAACCTCAATATCGCTCCAAAAGATAATGCTGATAAAGGTAATGAAAGAGCGCTCAAATCTCCGGGGACCCATTGGGAATATAATGACGTCCGCGTAAATAGGCTTGCCCTTGCCCTCTTGAGGGTAGCTGAACGTCCACTTCCTGATTTACTGCGCGAACGTGTAATGGACCCTATTGGAGCAAGTAACGATTGGGAGTGGCATGGCTATGAAAATTCTTGGGTTAAGATTAATAACCAAAATATTCAATCTGTATCTGGTGGATCTCACTGGGGAGGTGGGATGTTTATCAGTAGCGAAGATCAAGCGCGTGTAGGGTATTTAATACTTAACAAAGGCATCTGGAATGGGGAACGTCTACTTTCAGAACACTATGTTGACCAGGCATTTTCCCCCTGCGATATCAATCAAGATTACGGATTATTTTGGTGGTTGAATAATTCTCAAACGCGGCTTCCCAGCGCTACAAAGACTGGTTTCTGCGCCGTTGGGTTTGGTTCGAATATGATTTGGGTAGAACCTGATTACAACCTAGTCGCTGTTGTACGATGGATCGAAGGTAGCGCTTTTGATAAATTTTGCGGCGAGGTATTAAAAATACTTAAGACTTAGGGTTCGAACGCCGATGGAGCTATTTGTCCTTTTATTTGAGTTCGTTGCATTAGTCGGCGGGCGCTAGAATCAAATGGGTCTCTTCTATGCATGGTTGCCCTATTGTCCCACATTAGTAAATCACCAACTTGCCACTGATGCGTATACGAATTTTCAGGCAAAGTAGCATAGTCCCACAAGCTATCCAGTAAATCTTCCGATTCCTCTCGTTCTAACCCGACAATATAAGCGTTTCGTCTTCTTCCTAAATAAAGGACTGGTTGGTTGGTACGGGGATGAGCGCACACTATTGGATGAGGTTGCCCCGCGCATGTCATTGGATCATTATCCTCCCGCAATCCTTTTCTAAGGAGGCCGCCTGAATTATATGTGCCGTCATGTTTTATTGATAGGTGCGCTACCTTAGCTTTTATCTTATCGGGTAGCGTATTAAAAGCGGTCACCATACTGCAAAGAGATGTATCGCCGCCCACTGGAGGAATTTCTAATGCGTATAACATTGATATATCGGGGGGATTTGGAAGATAAGACATGTCTGTATGCCATACAGCCTCGCCGGCCCCAAGCGATCCAATAGGCTCCTCATTTTCATTCAAAATATTGGATACGATATAGATCTCCGGGAAACCCGCAACAGCAGTTTGGCCATTCTCCATTTGCGGCGCATGATCTAAGTCGCCGAATAAACGGCTAAATTTCACCAGCTGTTCTGGTGATAGAGACTGTTCTCGGAACAAAAGACCGTTATATTTATCAAACGCGTCAGATATCACCGTAAATGCTTTCTCGTCTATCTTTGCCAGGTCAACATCCAAAACCATCGCGCCTATGTACTTTGATACAGGAATTATATTTTTATTGGCCAACACGTTCCATCTCCCCAGTCTAAGATAGAAAAACTGTCTTCCATTTTTAAGAAAAACTCAAGCGGCTGCGAATAAATTTTCAAATGTACATGGCTTAATTTCTATTTTCCCCATAATTCTGCTAAATTTTGTGAGCGTTCGACCTTCCGAATGGCAACATAACGGAACATGCAAACAAGTGTCATGCACAGAAGGGGATTAATATGACAACTATTAGAAAACGAGAAAAGGAAAATAGACGCGATCGACGACAAGAAAAAAATCTTCTGCTTGAGTACCAACATAATGAATTTGATATCAACGACATAAGTCTTGGCGGGCTATCTATATCTGCAGAGACGACAGTATTTTCTGAACTTCAGGAAATCGAGGCGACCATAAAACATCGTGATAATTTAATAGATATGAATAAGATAACCCTTCCTATGATTGTAAAGAGAATAAATAGCGAAACAAATGAGACAGCCTTTCAATTTCAAGCGCTGAACGACGAACAATTTTCCATCTTAGAGACATATTTAACCGGCCGAGCTATATCAAAAAAATCACCGATTATATAAACTACAAATTAATCGGATTACGATGGGATAGTAATGAAAACAGCAAGTAATGCCTGGCAGAACTTAAAAGAACATAGCCGGGATATGAATAATACAACACTTAACCAATTATTTGAGTGCGATGCAGATCGCTTCAATAGGTTTTCAGTTTGCCTTGATGACTTCCTTGTAGACTATTCGAAAAATCTCCTGACAGACGAAACGATGGCTCTATTAGCTCAACTAGCGATTAAAAGTAACTTAGTCGAACGAATAAAAGAGATGTTTTCAGGTTCTGCAATAAACATTTCAGAGAACCGTGCAGCGTTGCACACTTTGCTAAGAGAATCAAAACCAACATCATCGTCTGGGATGAATATTGAACGACTAAAACAAGTTCAAGAAAGTTTGAGCAAAATGACCACGTTTGCCGAGGGAATACAATCCGGTAAATTAACTGGCTCAACCGGAAAGCCTTTTAACAATATTCTACACATTGGTGTGGGCGGATCCGTTCTCGGCCCCAGTATGGCCGTGAAAGCACTAGCGCCTTATTCAAAGAACTCAATTGCCATTCAATTCGTAAAAAACGTAGATGGCGCAGACTTGCACGACAAGATGTCGAACCTGGATCCCGAAACAACTTTAATATTGGTTGCCTCAAAAACTTTTTTAACACAGGAAACTATGTTAAATGCACGATCGGCACGAACTTGGATCACGAAAGCTCTCGGTCCTAAATCTGTCGGCAATCATTTTGCAGCTCTATCAAGTAACTTAAAACAGACAGAAGAATTTGGTATTCTGCCCGAAAGGCATTTTGAGCTTTGGGACTGGGTTGGCGGTCGCTACTCGTTGTGGTCTGCTATCGGGTTGCCAATCTTGATTTCTATTGGATCCGAAAACTTCAGGCAGCTGTTGAGTGGGGCACATCAATTAGACAACCATTTCCGCAATTGCTCCCTAGAGAAAAATATCCCGGTTATATTGGGATTAATAAGTATTTGGCATCGATCAATATTGGGTTACAAATCTCATGCAATTATACCCTACGATCAACGATTGGAATTACTGATAGCGCACATTCAGCAACTTCAAATGGAGTCCAATGGAAAATCAATAAATCGTGACGGGTCAAAAATACCAACAGCTAGCTCAGGGGTAATATGGGGGGAAGTGGGAACAAATGCTCAACATTCCTTTTTTCAACTCTTACATCAAGGCTCAGATGTTATTCCCTGTGATTTCTTGATAGCAGCTAATGCGCATCACGATCTGCAACACCATCATGAAACTCTTATTGCTAACTGTTTTGCCCAATCTCAAGCGCTTATGAAAGGCCGTAATCTAGAGGAAACAAAGAACCACCTTCGCAAAAAAGGTCTATTATTAGCAGATATTGAGAGAATAGCACCCCATGCAACATTCCCGGGGAACAGGCCATCGACAACAATACTATACAAAAAACTTGATCCAAAAACGTTGGGAATGCTTATAGCAACATATGAACATAAAACGTTTGTAGAAGGCGCTATTTGGAACATCAATAGCTTCGATCAATGGGGTGTAGAGCTGGGCAAGGAACTCGCGAGTCAACTACTCCCGACAGTGAAAATGGAACCAGCGCCCAGTGAATTGGACGGGTCGACATCAGGACTAATAGATCAGATCAGGGGCTTTCAAAAGTGATCAATTAAAAGAAAAGTTCCCAGAGAATGTTTGGGATGATCAAATTTCTGCAACAGCGAACTGAAACTTTTATCATCAATACGATTTTAAGCTAAATGGGATGTAACAACTCACCCAATAGTGCATAACTAAGCTATCAATTTTTTGCTTAGTTGGAGTTTGTTGATATGGAAATTGTTGGTCTTGGTTTTCACTATGAAGAAGTACCAGTTGGACGTAAATTCCAAACTATTGGACGAACTATTACAGATGCAGATATTACAAATTTTATTAATGCAACCGGTATGGTTGAGACGATGTTTACAGACCTTGAATACCTTAAAACTGAAAGTGATATAAAAGGCCGCGTCTCCCCTGGTGCACTAGTGTATAGTTTTGCAGAGGGTTTATTAGTGCAATCTACCATGCAACATACAGGGTTTGCGTTCCTTAACATGGAACTAAATGTCCACGCACCAACATTTGCTGGAGATACCATCCATGTAGAATGTGAGGTGATAGAAGCCCGATTGACGCGGCGGCCAGGGCGAGGTTTGGTAAGAACTCGCAATGAAATTATTAATCAAAAAGGGGAAACAGTAATTACCTATACGCCGCTTCGAATGCTGAAATGCAAAGACCCAAAACTTCAAAGGACAGAAGATTAGTATTTTTTATGAGTGATCTTTCCCAAAACCTTGGCCCTCTTACCGGCATTCGAGTAATTGATCTCACAATTAATGTACTTGGACCTGTTGCAACGCAAATTCTCGGTGATATGGGAGCGGAAGTAATAAAAGTGGAAACCCCATCAGGAGATCCAATGCGCCAGATTGGAACGAGCAATACTGGTACTCTAGGCCCCTTTTTCCAAACAACCAACCGCAACAAAAAAAGTATTATCCTAAATTTAAAAAAGTCCGAATCTAAACGAGCTTTATTAGAATTATCGAAAACCGCCGATGTATTTGTCCATAACATGCGCCAGGCTGCAACTGAACGGTTAGGAATTGATTATGAAGTGCTTAAAGCAGTAAATAATAGAATTATATATGCGTCGGCAACTGGCTACCGGAGAGGTGGAGCCAAAGATGGACGCCCTGCATATGATGACGTTATACAAGGCGAAAGCGGCATAGTGAATTTAATTGAGAGAACAAATGGAGAAGCACGCTTCATTCCAATGCCCATTTCGGATAAGTTTTGTGGACATACTTTAGCATCCGCGATCGGCATGGCACTGTACCACCGAGAGAAGACAGGCCAAGGTCAGGAAATCCACGTACCCATGTTGGAGACGATGCTCTCTTTTAATTTAACAACTCATCTATGGAATGGCTCCAAGGGAAAGAACAACGAATTAGGATATCCACGTGCTCTATCACCATACCGGGTCCCGTATAAAACCAAAGATGGGATGGTCTGTGTTCTAGCCCATACAGACGAGCAATGGCATCGCTTATTAAGGGCCATCGGACGCGGTGATCTTATCCAAGATCCGCGCTTCACTCACCTGGCGCAAAGAGCGGAAAATATAGCGACGCTTCAATCCTACTTAGCTGAGGGCCTCGCACAGTTTACTACCACCGAAGCATTCCGGTTACTTGACGATGCTGATTTGCCAAACGGTCCGGTTATTACCTTAGAGGAAATGATGGATGATCCGTACCTCGAAGATACAAATTTCTTTCCCATAATAGATGACCAAAATGAAGGACCGTTGCACACGACGGCAATCCCTGTTGAGTTTTCAAAAACACCGGGGACCTTGAGAAATACTGCCCCCCCCCTCGGCGAACACACGGCTGAATTATTATTAGAGATTGGTTTCTCTCATGAAGAGATCGATCAAATATCAAAAAATAGAAGTACGGGATAATATTTCATTCATGCCACGCTTGACTGATTATACTAGCTATGAAGATGCCCATAAATTTTTTACAAAAGAAGCATTATGGGATCTTTTTGATGGCGATAAAGATAACTTAAATATCGCTTACGAGTGTATAGATCGACACGAACCTAATCGTATAGCGATAAATATCGCTACCGATACTGGAGAAAATCAGACAATTACTTTCGGTGATCTATCCACCTGGTCAAACCGTGTAGCCAACTGGCTTCAAACAAAAGGGTATCGAGCTGGAGATCGCGTTGCCATTATGCTGGAACCATCTTTGGAGTTCTACGCGGCTCTTTTTGGTATAATGAAAGCAGGCTACGTCGCTGTGCCTTTATTCACCGCTTTTGGTCCGGATGGGTTGAATGCTCGACTGAAAGACTGTGAACCCGTTTTAGTTATTTTAGACCCTAAGAAATCTGAATTAGCGTCAGGTACTGATACTGAAACTCTAATAGCTGATAATGGCTTTCTTTCCGATTTAGAAGCATATAACACTACCTATGTAACCAGCACAACATCGGCCGACATGGCCATGTATCAATATACATCCGGGACTTCTCGCGAGCTGCCTGAGGCAGTTAAGCATCGGCATCGCGCTGTCGTAACGGTTATGATTGCAGCACTCTATGCTACTGGCGTTCGGCCTGGTGATAAATACATGTGTCCATCCTCGCCAGCATGGGGACATGGTCTCTGGCATGGGACGTTGGCACCACTAGCGCTCGGGGTTGAGATTTCGACTTATGCTGGAAAATTTGATCCCGAGAAACTTTTAGCTGCCATGGAAAAATTTGAAATTACTAATCTTTCCGCAGCAGCAACGCACTACCGACTAATGCGGAATATCAGCAATCCCAAAAAGCATTCTTTAAGGCTCAAAAAACTCTCTTTTACTGGGGAACCCCTGGATACCGAAACTGCTCTTTGGGCCCGTCAAATCTTTGGTCATGATGTTTGCAGTATATACGGTTCGACAGAGGTGGGTGTAATAATCGCGAACTATCCGGGGGCAGACGATTTACCTGTAAAAGTTGGATCTCTTGGAAAACCGCTTCCTGGCTGTGGTGTTTCCATCCAAAACCCCCAAGGAAAGGCGTGTTCAGTCGGAGAAATTGGCGAAATTGTGCTATGGAGAAAAAATAATTTTTTCCGTGTCAAAGATTTGGGAAGTATAGATGAGGATGGCTACTATTTTCATCATGGCCGAGCTGATGATGTTATTATTTCAGCCGGCTGGACCATGAGCGCGGTTGAGATAGAAGATGTTTTATTAAAACACTCCGACATCGCGGAAGCAGCAGTCATAGGAGTGCCCGATACAGAGAGGGGGCAAGTAGTTAAAGCGTTTATCGTTTCCAAACGTTCCGAAAGTAAAGAATTCATTAGCGAGGTCCAAAGTTTTGTTCGTAACCGTCTTAGTAGACATGAATATCCAAGGATAATAGTAATAGTTGATGAACTTCCCAAAACACCAGCTGGTAAAGTTAATAGAAAAACTTTACGGGACCAGCAGTAATAATACCAAGGAGTTATTGTGAACAAAAAAACTGACAGCTTCCCGAGAATTACTGAAGAAGAACTCAATAATTTGAAATCCAGGATCGGTGTAAAAATATCTCGTGACCCAGAGCCTTGGTGTTTTGAAGCCACGCGCGACAATATCCGGCATTACGCACATGGCATTGGTGATGATAATCCCCTTTGGTGTGAGCCGGATTATGCCGCAAAAACAAAGTATAATTCGATTATTGCTTTACCCTCCTTTCTTTTTTCAACAAGCCGAATAGCCTCAGGATATGTGGGTGGGCTGCCTGGAATTCACGCAATGTGGGCTGGCGCAAATTGGAAATGGCACTTGCCTGTGTTTAGAAATGACGAAATCTCCACAGAATCATATTTGAAAGATCTCGTTGAACATCAAACGCAGTTTGCAGGCAGGGCTATCCAACAGATCTATCACGTCGATTTTTTTAACCAGGCGGGTGCGCTCGTTGCAGAATGTGACAGTTGGTGTTTTCGAACAGAGAGAGACACAGCTCGTGAAGAGGGTACTAAATACGGGAACCCTAATGAAGCACTTGAAAAAAAATATACTCAGGAAGAATTGGATGAAATTTTTCAACACTATGCCAACGAAGAAATCCAAGGCTCTAAACCACGGTACTATGAGGATGCAAAAATAGGTGAAGAACTTCCACGAATGGTAAAAGGGCCAATGACCGTGACGGGATTTATCGCCTATGCCCAAGGGTGGGGAGGACTCTATATTCGGGCGAATAAGCTCGCTTGGAAACAAGTTAGTAAACATGAGGGATTGGGCATTCCAAATCGATTTAATATTCCAGATTGTCCCGAAAGAGTTCATTGGGAACATGAATTTGCTACTAAAGTAGGCGCTCCCGGAGCCTATGACTATGGCCCAGAACGGTGTTCCTGGATGACACACCACATAACAAACTGGATTGGTGATGACGGTTTTCTAGTATCCTCAAATACAAAAATAAGACGACATAATCCTGAAGGGGATACAATTTTTATTGATGGAGCGATAACAGATAAATTTGAAAAAGATGGCGACGGCTTCGTAGAAGTAACTCATGAAGCAAGAAACCAAGACGGCGAACTCTCTATTCTTGGCACAGCCGTAGCTCGTTTACCAAAAAAATAATTTGGTAGAAATAAGACGATAATCTCTATCATTTGGTGAAAAAGAGAATAAGTTATGGGTGACTGCGACGTTACAACGAACCACAGGACATGTGATGCCAATCGATAAATCAAAATACAAACAGCTGAAACTAGATTATCCATCGGATAAAGTTCTGAGAATAACATTTGATAGACCAGACACCTATAACTCCCTTGATGAGGTAGGACACAGAGAGCTCGCCTATATCTGGCGAGATATAGATGACGATCCTGCTATAAATTCCGTGATTCTGACCGGAGCAGGAAAAGCATTTTCGTCCGGTGGTGATTTTTCAATGATTGAGAAAGTTATAGATGATTTCGATTATAGAGCGAACACTTGGAAAGAAGCTCGTGATCTTGTTTATAACGTAATCAATTGCTCAAAACCTATTATCTCGGCAATTAATGGTCCAGCAGTGGGCGCAGGCTTGGTGGCCGGTTTACTTGCGGACATATCCATCGCCGGGAAAAAAGCAAAGATCGTAGACGGGCACACCAGACTGGGGGTTGCAGCTGGTGACTCGGCAGTCATCAACTGGCCACTATTATGCGGCATGGCAAAAGCAAAATACCTGCTTCTGACATGTGAAGCTATCAATGGGGAAGACGCTGAAAAAATTGGCCTAGTCTCACTCTGCGTGGATGATGAAGAACTGCAGGAAAAAGCATTAGAAATAGCAAATAAACTCGCAACCGGTGCTCAAAGTGCTATTAGGTGGACAAAATATGCTTTAAATAACTGGTACAGAATGGCGGGGCCCACATTTGATACCTCCACTGCCCTGGAGATGTTAGGTTTCACGGGACCCGAGGCAAGAGAAGGGCTGGCTGCCCACCTGGAGAAAAGAAAACCCAATTTTCCCAGTGATAGCCCACTATAAGGAGAGCAACCAATGATAACAGATCTCGAAAATGAGACCCCAAAAGTTCCTGTCAAACCCATACCCGCAGCGACCGTTATTTCTCTTCGAGACTCCCCAACAGGCATGGAAGTATTAATGGTCCAGCGGACCAAAAAAGCTGACTTTGCAGGAGGGGCTCTTCTGTTCCCTGGGGGTAAGGTCGACGATAGTGATTATGAAATAATCAAGTCAGATTGTTGTAGTCTAACCGACGAGATACCCGACAACCTAAGGGCTATAAGAATTGCTGGTGTTAGAGAAATGTTTGAAGAGGCTGGACTTCTATTTGCACGAGCGCATGGAGAAGACGAGGTTATAAATGAAGATAGAGCAGAGCAAATCAATAATAAATATCGAACAGATTTATTATCGCAAAAAATTACTTTTCATGACATCGTCACCGCTGAAAGTCTAGTTGTAGCAAGCGACCTCTTAGTCCCTTTTGCCCATTGGATCACCCCAATAACAGGACGAAAAAGATTTGATACGCACTTCTTGGTGGCAAAAACTCCAAATGGGCATATAGCATCCCATGATGGTTCTGAAACACTCGATACGATTTGGATAGACCCTTTGTCGGCAATTAAGGAAGCGGAGGAAGGCAAACGTCGAGTGGTTTTTCCTACTCGTATGAATCTTAAAAAAGTAAGCGAATCAAAAACTGCAAAGGCGGCCGTAGAACGAGCAAGAGAAACACCCATTGTAACCGTTCTACCAGAGGTTCGCGATATAAATGGCGGCAGGCACTTAAAAATACCGATAGAGGCGGGCTACGGAATATCAGAAATTAGCGTAGATTACGCAGCATCTGATCAGCCTCCACCATCCAAAGATAATTAAATTAAAAAGGAGCAGTAAATCATGGACTTTAATCTTAATGAAAATGAACAAACTATTCGTGATACTACATTAAAGTTGGCTAGTGAATTTAGTGACGATTATTGGCTTGAAAAGGATAAAGTAGGAGGGTTCCCAGAAGACTTCTATAGTAAGTTTGCCGACGATGGTTGGCTTGGGATAGCAATGCCCGAAAAATATGGTGGTGCTGGCTTGGGTATAACAGAAGCCTCACTAATGATGCAGGCAGTCGCAGAGTCCGGCGCAGGAATGAGCGGTGCTTCAGCCTTGCATATGAATATTTTTGGTTTAAAACCCGTTGAGATATTCGGCAATGAGGAGCAAAGACAAAGGTTTCTACCTCCGCTTATAAAGGGCAAAGAAAAGGCCTGCTTTGCCGTGACAGAACCAAATACTGGTTTAGATACAACAAAATTGAAGACCAAAGCCACACCAGACGGCAATGGTTATGTAGTCAATGGATCAAAGATCTGGATCTCGACGGCACAAGTTGCAGATAAAGTGCTTCTTTTAACCCGGACTACCGACATAGAGGATGTAAGAAAGCCGACAGAGGGTTTAACATTATTCTATACTGACCTTGACCGCGATCGAATAGAAGTTCGTGAGATTGATAAAATGGGCCGTAAAGCAGTTGATAGCAACATGTTATTTATTGACGGCCTTAAGGTGCCAATCGAAGATCGTATTGGTGAAGAAGGTATGGGCTTTAGATATATCTTAGAGGGGATGAATCCCGAACGAATACTGATTGCGGCGGAAGCTATTGGAATTGGCAGGGCTGCTCTGGCGCGGGCGACACAGTATGCAAAAGACAGAATAGTGTTTGGGAGGCAAATTGGACAAAATCAAGCCATACAACATCCTTTAGCTAAATGCTGGGCTGAATTGGAGGCAGCAAACCTAATGACAATGAAAGCAGCTGCGCTTTTTGATGAAGGAAAACCCTGCGGGGCGGAGGCAAATGCCGCCAAATATTTAGCTGGAGAGGCAGGTTTTGAAGCTTGTCAAACTGCTGTTATGACACATGGTGGTTTAGGGTATGCCAAAGAGTACCAGGTAGAACGTTACATGCGGGAGGTAATGGTTACTAGAATCGCTCCGATAAGCCCTCAACTTGTCTTGAGTTTCCTAGCGGAAAGAGTTCTAGGGCTTCCAAAATCATATTAATCTGTTGTTAAAGAGAAGAAAAGAATATGATTTTTCTTCTCTTTTTTCTACGAATCATACCCTGGGTTTATACGATCTAATTTCCTTAAAAGTGCTGTCCAAGCCAGCTTATCCAAATGACCTTCCGCCTCTGTATTTTCAGACTGTCTAAACTGTTTCGCTGTGTGTTCGCACACCTCTTTACTTGGCAGAATTAGCTCCCCACCAGCCTGCGCAGCAACTTGAAGCTGACATGATTTTTCAAGGGAATGCATCTTTGTGAAAGCCTGAGCTACGCTTTTTCCACAAGTTAATAAACCGTGATTACGAAGCATCATTGCCATTTTATCCCCAAGGTCGGCGACCAACCTCTCCCTTTCATCAAGGTCAAGTGCAATCCCCTCGTAGTCATGGTATGCCAAATTATCGTAAAACTCTAAAGATGTCTGTGCCAGCGGTAAAAGGCCAGCTTTCTGTGCTGAAACAGCCATACCCGCAACTGTATGAGTATGCATGACACATGCTAAATCATGCCTCGCCTGATGAACCGCGCTATGGATAGTAAACCCAGCCGCATTAACCTCATAATCTGTTTCCATAACGATCTCCCCATCTGTATCCAGTTTCACTAGACTGGAAGCTGTAATCTCCTCGAACATAAGTCCGTACGGATTGAGAAGAAAATGGTTGTCACTACCAGGAACCCGAGCCGAAATATGGGTAAAAATCAGGTCGGTCCATCCATAATACGCCACTAATCGGTAACAAGCTGCCAAATCCACTCTAACTTTCCATTCTTCTTCAGAAACAGAATCTCTGACTGTTGGGTCTGAATAGGTTTCCAGCAATGCCATGGTATTCTCCAAAATTAACTTCGAATCGGATGCAGAATACATTAGAAAATTTCTTTTGTGAATTAGATCGTTGCGAAGACACACATTAAAACCGCAAAAAACGGCGCCTTAACTGGCTAATCGTAAAGTAAAAATCTCTTAATGTATCGCAATTGACAAAATTGTCTCTATGTCCGATCTTAGAACCCTGAGTTTTTTGTCTTTCGCGTAGTCAGTGGAGCTTGAATTCGAACAATGAAATCTCTTAAAATTTCTGCAGTTTTGTTAGTTATGGTTTTAAGCTTATCAGGTTGCTCTCGCGACGATTTCGATTTATCAAAAATTGCATCAACAACAATTTCAGGCTTTGGCGAAAAGCTTGGTAATTTAAGTCTTTCCGGTATAGGCGAACAAATAGGCATTCAAAGCGAACCATTAGTGAAATTGTCGCCAGCTCCGCTTCCCGTTTATGCTGTTGGTGATACTTTTGTTTATTCATCGGGCGGAACGTTAGTTCAGGAACAAGTAGTCAGTGCAAATGAGGACAGGGTCACTTGGACAAATGATCAAGGTATGATCTGGACAACAACCAGTGATTTGATAACCCCTCCTATGTCCTGGTCATCACATCCTGAACTTGGACGGGGCAGGCAGACTATTATTGGGAACCCCAGTACAATCTTTCCCCTTGCTAAAGGCAACAAAGTTGCGTTTGGAATACGAGGCAACAGCGAAAATGTTCCAACGGGTTGGCGCCACGAGCAAATCTGTGAAGTTTTGGGTCAAAAAGATATAACTGTCACTGCGGGGGATTTCACAACTTTCCACATTTCCTGCAAGCGCAAGGACCACAAAGAAGACTTATACTATTCACCATCCGCACAAAATTATGTCCTTAGAGTAAGAGAATTTGCCAACACAAAATCTCAGAAACAGCTAGTCTCGGTAAACCTAGGAAATGACAGAACAAAAAATATATCAGCAAAAGTAGACCGCTCGACCAGAGAAAGAACGAGCTTACCAAAGAAGATAAAAATACCGTCAGTTAAATATTCTAAAACAGGAATTCCCAGCTCCGGTAATCCTGAAGTCGATGCTTTGATAGTTAAATTGGAGGCAATGATAAAACGTTTTGAGGCATTATCCGTTTCCAAACCATTATCAAAAGAAGCTAAAAAAGTTAGTTCCGATAAAACAATTAGTAATGGCAAATATGGCGTCCATCTAGCGTCATACAGAACTGTAAAAGGAGCCAAAAGAGGTTGGAAAGTACTTAAGAGAAAGTTCAGAAAAGAACTCAAAGACCTCACGTTTGCGACAACAGAGTTTGATGCAAGCAAGGGTAAAGGCACTTTCATTAGGTTGATGGGAGTTGGCTTTAAGACAAAAAAAGCTGCTAATAAATTCTGCAAACGACTCAAAAAGAAAAGACAATATTGCAAGGGCGAGCGCGCCCGGCCCTAGATCCAATATTCATATCAGTGGGTATTCGTCGAAATGCCTCAATACTTAATTAGATAACCAGGTATTCCTAAAAGTGATAACTGATCAGTAAAAATAACAATGAGGTTATCGATTCTCTTTGTGCGATACACTTCGTGTAAAAGTATTGGAGATAGAATTGAGCCAACGAAGGACGTTAACCCATTTCATAGGTCTCTTTAATGATAAAGAAAATCAGGTTCTAACCGGAATTGGTTTGGCCGTACTGGCTGGTTTTCTTTTTGTCACTTCTGATACTGTGGTAAAAGTAGTAAGAGAAGATCTTCCCGTAGCCATGGTGGTTTGGGGTAGATTTATAATGCATCTATTATTGATGTTTGTTCTATTCCCTGGAAGAAAAATTATTCCTTTACTCAAAGTAAACAATCCAAAACTGATAATTGGCCGGGGATTGCTTTTACTTACCTGCACATGTCTTTTTTTCACGGCAATCGGTTATATTGGTTTAGCCGAAGCAAATTCAATAATGTTTATTTCTCCGTTTTTTGTAGTGGCGCTATCTATACCCTTGTTAGGGGAAAAAGTGGGCATCCGACGTTGGTCGGCTGTTCTAGTAGGATTCATCGGAATTTTAATAGTTCTTAGACCTGGATTCCAAGAAATCCATTGGGCTTACTTGCTCATAATTGGATGTGCATTTTTCTTTGCTCTTTTTACAATCATTACAAGAACCCTAAGTTTCACTGAAACAGCGACATCAATGTGGTTCTATACCGCATTGGTGGGCACGATTGGCTCTTCATCAGTAGTTTGGTTTTATTGGGAAACCCCTACTCCCTTCCAGTGGCTTCTGTTACTCGTTATAGGCGCGATTGGAGGCGGCTCCCACTATATCGTGATAAAAGCGTATAACAGAGCTGCCGCGTCTCTTTTGGCTCCGTTTCAATACGTTCAGATACTTTGGGCGACCATTTATGGCCTTTTAGTTTTTAATAACTTTCCAGATAGTTGGACATTATTAGGAACCATTATAATTATAGCCAGCGGTCTGTATGTTTGGGTGCGAGAAAGACAATTGGGTATGACCCGCCGAAGCACTAGTTGGCGCGGCGGCGCGGCGAGGTGAACACCGTAGTCATTGAACACAGCATTATGGCTGCAATTCCAAAGAAAAGGTAGGACGGCTCCGATTGATCTAGTATCCATCCAAAAAATGGTGGGGCTATAATACCACCAATACTAAAGCCTGATGTAACAAATCCAAAAACTTTTCCAAATGCTCCATCTGGTGTAACAGATCGAACTATCATATCCCTCGATGGCATTATGGCACCATGCATCACGCCCATTAGCCCCATGAGAACAAATATAAAGAATACATTGACAGAAAAGGCTCCGATGGATGCTATAATTATCGCAGTGGACAGAAAGCAAACTGCCGCTACTAAGTTATGTTTTTGAGTTCGGTCAGCTACAAAACCACCAATCAGGACCCCCACCGCACTTGCAACAAGATATGTTGACAAAATCAACGTAGCTATCTCTACGTCAGTTCCATGTTGTTGTCCCAAAGCCACGATAAGGAAACTCGCAATTCCTGTTGACCCAAGTGATAAGAGAGCGAAAAAACCTAGGCACATGAGGATTGGAAATGAAAAAAGAAGCTTCAATCCATGCTTCTCCGGTATTTTATCTCCCTCAGCAGGTGCAGCATGAGTACTTACACTTTTGGAATTATGTCTGAGGTGACGGGAATAAAACATCAGTAATATCGCTGTTCCTAAACCAGCTAGACCACAAAATGCTAACCCTAATCTCCAACCGAAATACATATTAAGAAAAATAATAATTGGCCCTGCAACAGCAAACCCAGCATACCCAGCAAATGTATGAAGGCTAAACGCTCTACCCATTCTATCTTTAGATACAGAAGCAGATAGGATCGCATAATCTGCCGGGTGGTAAACACCATTTGCTGCACCCGCAACAATCATGAGCACCAAAACCATAGTGTAACCAGGGGCAATCCCCATCAAGGTAAACGCTATTCCCTCAATAGCTAATCCAGATATTAAAATAAATTT
>Ga0315316_10001673_pt1 | contig 15773 bp, 10 predicted proteins | sample M160m3416metaG_FD_203702 | JGI IMG/M metagenome (GOLD analysis project Ga0315316, IMG submission 203702) | Ammonia-oxidizing marine archaeal communities from Monterey Bay, California, United States - M1 60m 3416 | ecosystem: Environmental > Aquatic > Marine > Intertidal zone | place: USA...
TCCTCCAGCCTGAGACGTTCTGTAGCTGTGAGCAATTCGGCGGAAACAAAGGCCTGACGGTCCTGGCTCCAGAACGGGTGGCTGGCCGTTGTGCCGATTGGGTTCCGTTCACCTTCGACATACAGAGACAGAACTTCTGCAGACGAGTGTTCAAAGCGGCCGGTGACAAGCCGTCCTTGACCTTCGATTTGTGCAGGACATTCGTCAATGCCGACAACCGTGGCCCAGTCGGCGATGTCGAGTTCGGAGAGTTCAAGCCATAGCCGACCATCACGATTTCGCTGAGCCTGTTCAATCCACGTCACCGGTCGGGCCAGCGAGACCTGCATCCAGCCACCGTCCGGCTTGTCAACGTGCAGTTGCAGCACTCGCCACGTATCGCGATCAAATTCCCCAAAGTCCCCCGCGGCCTGTCCCGGTGTTTCCGGATTATCGGCGAGAACCTTGTCACCGCCCGGACGGATGTCCTGAATTGCTTTACTGGTATAGCGAACGGTAGATACGTCAACCGGTGGAGATTCCGCGGCGACGGCCGTCGCGTGAATCGTCGACAGGTCGGCGTTGTTGTTCAGACCTATGATCGTACCGACACCAAGCGTCAGTATGGCCACGAACGCACAGATTCGCCGCGTCCACGTGAAGTGAGACGTCAACACTTCGCTGGCCCCTCGCCTCTCTTGAACACTGGTCATGCAAGAACTATCAAGCTCAAATCACCCAAGTTATGGCTGCCTGCCCGTTCCACACTGAGACCAATAGCCCCGTGGGTTCAGGCAATTAACACGCCTTAGATTTTTCGCAAGACGCAGAATACAACTCCTGACATCACGATCCCAATAACCATTGTGTAAAGCCGGTTGCGTAGCGATCGAATTGAATCAGTAGCATAGTTTCCGGTCTTCCAGAAGAACGTCACGGCGGCGAACAGCATTGCGAGAAAGGTGGTCCCCACTAGAACGTACTGTAGGGTCCATTCCGGCAATATCATTTTCGATAGAATCCCAAGCCCCAGAAGATTGACGTTGACAAGAACAAGTAACCCGAACTGGGAGTAATGATTCTTGAATTCCGCCTCGAAATCGTTGGCTTCTTCATTCATCCCAATAGTCCAGCGTGAGGTTTATGCCGAGGAGTACTCGCGCTGTCCATTCTGTTCCTTCGTACAGAATAGCGTTTACGAGCTGTCCGCCGCTCGACCGCAACGGCTGATTTAAGATCACGTTCCCGGAGGTTTGAAAACCGGAAATGCCGAGCCTTGTCTGGAATTGTCCTGCGAATGGTTTCCAAAATCTTGTAAGTCCGAACGGTACGGGGCGAACGCCCAACTGTGCTGCACCGACTTCCGTCACAAAAAAACCGTTTTGGGAAGAATACGGCCGCCACCTACCTGTTCGCCCGAATCTTACGAGAGAAGGTACAAAACCTCGCTGAGTCAGCCACGTACCTGGAGCATGTCGCGACAGGAACACTCTACCTTGCGCTAAGAAACCTCCGGTCCGACGTGACCCCTCAAAGTATGAAAAGAGTTGAGTTGACCCACCCCCCGAGAAAAATGAAATTGCAATCCAGTTCGCAGTCCCCCAGACCGTACCAACATAGGTTCCGGCTTCGTGTGCGCCATGATGACCGTACAGTGGATGAATCCATTCGGAAAAATCGGTAATGCCAATAGCCATTACGTCTAGCATTTGAGTCGTCGCACCCTGCAGACTATCCCATGCTCTGCCATCTACAAACGTCTCGCCGACGGAATCGACAAACGTGCCAAAACATGTTCCCCAATATGTGGCGTCAGACTCCGAAACGCCAAGATTCAAGAAACTCGCAATCTGGCTTTTGATTTTGAGTGTTTGCACGTCCCACGCCTGCTGACGCTGAGCAACCGCACTTTGCAACTCAGCAAGAATCTGATCCCGTTGAGACTGCAGATCAATGTCCATCTGACTGAACACAATCGCTAAGGCTGCGTTGGCCTGCTGTAACTTCACCGCTGCCGCAGCCGCGTCCTGTTGAGCCTTCAGGTCACCAGCGATGGTCTTCGTGCGATCTGTGTTCGTCAGAGCCACCAGTTCAGCGATCTCAGCGGTCAGAGCGGCGCTCCTTCCGCTTTCACAGTCAGCTGGGATGACCGCATTCAAGCACAGTCTGCAGATCGCTGAGTGAACGGAGGAACAGTCGTAACGGCGATTCCACTGCGCTACGACGGAAGACGCCCCGGCTTGCCTCAGACACGACAAGCATGCATACTTTCGTTAGTCCCGCTCCATATCCTTGTTCGGCCAGTCAATTATGCTTCCACCAAACCACAATCGTCGCTCTTTCCTGAAGGTCTCCTCGACCATGGTGAGCACGGTATCGATGTATACGGCCTCAACACTAAACGCACATCCTGTCGACAACACGGGACCTCTGATGGCCTACGTGGGAACCTACACGTCGCCCCTGCAGAACATGCGAGATACTCAGGTGGATCTGCCTCCGGGAAACGGCCACGGCATTCACCTGTTTCATGTGAATCGCTCCAGCGGCGCGATGACTTCCTGCGGTTTGCATGAGATGGGAACCAGCCCCAGCGCGCTGGCGTTTAATGAAGAAAAGTCACGTCTGTACTCGGCGAACGAAACGGAGAGAATTGGCGATGAAGAGGCCGGTTCGATCAGCGCCTTCGCTGTCAATCCTGACGACGGAACGCTGCAACTGCTGAACACCGTTAGCTCCGGTGGCAAAGGACCGGCGCACCTGAGCGTACATCCGTCCGGACGGTTCGTGCTTGTTGCAAATTACTTTGGCGGCAGCGTGGCAGTGCTTCCCATTCTTCCGGATGGAAGGCTGGGCGCCATGACGGATCACAAAAAAGACACAGGCGACGTTGGTCCCCCGAAGGCGACAAACGCTCCCCCCGGCAGCTTTGCGTTCAGCGGTCATGACCAGACTCATGCGCACATGATCAAATCTGACCCGACGGGGCGTTTCGTGCTGCATGTTGACCTGGGACAGGATCGGATCTACATCTGGAGATTTGATGAACGGACGGGTGTACTGACACCGAATGCCGCTCATTTCGTCTCGCTGCCACCTGGCGACGGCCCGCGACATTTTCACTTTCATCCCAACGGCAGGTGGCTCTACTCTCTGCAGGAGGAGGGCTCAACCATCGTCCTGTTTGACTACGATTCCACAACGGGCCGACTGTCGTCGCGGCAGACGATTTCCAGTCTGCCTCCGGGATTCGCCGGCAGCAATTTCTGTTCGGGCATCCTGGTATCTGACGATGGTCGTTTCGTCTACGCCGGCAATCGACTGCATGATAGTATTGGGATCTTTTCCATCGGTGAGAGCGGAGAACTGACGTTTGTGACAGAAGAGTGGACCCGAGGAAACTATCCGCGCAGCTTCAGCTTTGACCCCACTGGTCGGTTTCTTTATTCCTGTAATCAACGCGGTGACAATATTGCTGTCTTTCGTGTTGACCGAAAGACAGGCAGCCTGAATTTCACCGGACATTACACGCCCGTCGGAAATCCATCCAGTATCGTGTTTCTGGATCTCGCGTCGGACGCCTGAATGATTGTCTGTAGCAGGCCGTTTTCGAACAGAACGGCATGGCAGTGCGTCAAAACTTCCGGGACGCAATTTCGTGACAGAGTTGGACGCCGCTTTCCTTGCCAGCCCACACTTCCCGCGCTGCGAGACGGTGCGGCAGGCCTGGCGACGCCTGTACAACTTCATCTCGATGACACAGGCATAGCCGCCGAACACTGCATTCCGGCGGCGGGCCAGGGCGCAAACAGGTCCGCCACCTGCGAATGTTCCGTTGCTTCCAGGGAGCAGTAACGTTTAATGTCGCCAACGTCAGTTAACACAACCGGTTGACGCATGCGACCTTTACGCGTGGACGCAACAATCGCATTTGCATCTGTTGTCAGCATGACGCAGCTGTCCACACTTTCACACGCCCCTTTACCGTCATCACCTTCAAAGTGATCCCACAGTCCCGCCAGACAAAACACCTGATGATCGGGCAGCGTGTATTTGTTGTCGCCGCCGTTTATGGACGGCTCATAGAAACTGCTGGCGAGCAGAACACATCGCTGCGACGGAAAAGAAAACTTCCACGGCCATGTCTCATCGGCAGTTTCGCTCCTCGCATTAATCTTTCCTCGCTGGAAGGACTTTCGCGTGCGAACTCTGTCAGTGGGCTTCCAGCCCCGTGGCAGAAACCCCCATGAACGTGGCTCCACCGTCCAGCTGTTGTCGTCAAGCATACGCAGCGTCAGGACATCGTATATTGGATAGTAGTCCTTCGATGACAGACGCTCGGGCACGATGGTGACCGAAAACGATTCCAGAAACTTCGCAACCATTTCCGGAGCGGTCGTCAAACTGAATCGATGGCACATCTTTTCGGTTCCAAATATGTCGGGTGCTGGACCATTCGCCCGCATCCCTGGCTGCCCCGAACATGCGAACGCTATTTCTGATCCCAACCGGGGGCGTCGACAGCGGCCACGACCCTTTTTATTTCACGGTGAATACTTTCGCGGCCGACTGACAGCAGATCGTTGTGGCCGACGTTGTGCAGATTGACCCACTTCTTTTCAATATTCCCGATGGATGCCGGAGGCGCCGCATCAAAGAGCCGTCGTCCGAACTGTTGCTCCACCACCTCATCCTTGTCGCCGTGCATCGCAATCACTGGGCAGGAAACCTTCGTGATCCGTTGAACTGACGGGTATCGATCAACGAGAATCGCTCTGACCGGAAGCCACGGGTAATGACTACGACCCACGTCCACCATCGAGGAAAATGTCGCTACGACCACCAGCGCTGCTGGCGGAGTTCCAAACTCAGATTGCTGTGATGCCAGATAAACCGCTGCAGCGCCCCCCAGCGATGTACCGGCAATTACTATTCTGGAACAGGGGTAGCCGAGCGTCCCTACTGCGTAATTCCAGGCGGCATCAGCCGTCAGTTCCAATGATTTTTCGTTCATTGTTCCACTGGAATCTCCGTACCCGTGGTAGTCCACCGCCAGAACGTCCGCACCGGCTGTTTCAAACGTGTGATACCACGCCCCACGCCCCGCGCGATTACCTGCATTCCCATGAAAATAAATAACAAGCGGACGCGTCGCCGTTGCCTCAGCACTGTCCGACTTACGAAGCAGCCATCCGCCAATGGTGATACCCGCATCACAGGTCAACTTCAGGTCAGTCGCCGCAGGATACATCGAAGTCAGATCCCGGTAATCCGCTACAGCAAGACGGGACGCCTGCTGCGGGGCATACAAGAGACGTCGCTGAAGAAACCCAAACAAGACAATCACCAGTGCATAAACGACAAGAACACAACGCAACAGGCGACGGGGCCCGCTGGCCTGCTGAACAACAGCCTGTGCGTCACTTTCACTCATCTACTAACGTCCGCTGGATGTGCTCGTTCACGACACCATTACCCAACAGGGCCGACGTCAGGAATGCAGCCCGACTGACCGACTGACCGACTGACCGACTGACCGGAAAAGGACATCACTCAGACCAGCAGTCTATGACAACCTCACCATCGGATCCAGGTGACAGGCGAACGAAGTTGGGATGACAGCATACAGGGCAGTCTTCGACGTATTGCTGATGTTCTCCGCCGGACCAATCAATGGGGATTACAATCTCTTCACCGCAACTGTCGCAAATGTACGTTCCCTCGTCTTGCACGTTGAATGCCCCGCTGAAAACCTCATTTCCTGCTTCGTTCGTTCAATGACTTCTGGTACATCTCCTGCCAGTTCCTGTAGCGCGACGGAGTAGAACCGCGTCGCGATGTCGTGTCCTGCTGTTCTCTGTCTCGAGCACGATCACCAACGCGATCGCCAGATTTTGACGTCAGATCAAGACTCTTCAATAACTCTTCCACACGGCGGCGTTTGAGTCTTTCAGACATGTCATCTTCCCCAGACGGTTCCTCTAACGAATTCAATTGCTGCTGAATCCGATTGCTGAACAACCGCAGTTGATCTTCAGTCCAGCCCAACTCCTTCAGCAGCTCCTGATCCACCTTTCCTCGATCAAGCTCCTTTTGAAGTCGCTTCAGCACCATGTTGGCGGCCTGAGCGCCGTCGTGAACATTGGGATCATCTGATCTGAACTTCCCGTTGCCTTCTCCGCCGCCGCTGCCGGCGTTGTGCTCACCATCCTGCGGGCCTCCCTGAACGTTGCCGCCTCCTGGCTGTCTCTTTGACAGATAGTTTGTGTCTGACGTCTGTGTCGGAGAGTTACCAACTTGCCCTCCTTGCGCTCCGCCCTCTTTGCCGGGCCCCTGCTTACCACCTTGCTTACCACCTTGCTTACCACCTTGCTTACCACCTTGCTTACCACCTTGCTTACCACCCTGCTTACCACCCTGCTTACCACCCTGCTTACCACCTTGCTCGCCACCTTGCTCGCCACCTTGCTTACCCTGCTGGCCACCCTGTTTGCCCTGCTGGCCACCCTGTTTGCCCTGCTGGCCACCCTGTTTACCCTGCTGGCCACCCTGTTTACCCTGCTGGCCACCTTGCTCGCCCTGCTGGCCACCCTGTTCGCCCTGCTGGCCACTCTGTTCGCCCTGCTGGCCACCCTGTTCGCCCTGCTGGCCACCCTGTTCGCCCTGCTGGCCACCCTGTTCGCCCTGCTGGCCACCTTGCTCGCCCTGCTGGCCACGTTCCTTGCCCGGCTGTTCCTGTACATCGCCAGAATTCTCATTGCGTTCGGCAGGCTGACCCTCCAGGTCATTCATTCCTTCATCGTTGGGACCGTCCGGATCGGTGGGCTGATCTTCGAGGCCATCATTTGATGGTTGCTCCACAGTATTGGGTTCCCTGGTGTCGCCATTATTCGCGGCTGGCTCCACATTCCTGTCCGGTGACTCCACATCTGAATTCTGCGCAGCCTGTTCAGTCATCTCCGGGTCAGATGACTGAGGACCAGCTGATGGCGTTTGTTCCCCCTGCTCAGAACCCGCCTCAGTGTCGTCAGGCTCAATTTTCTGGTCAATTCCTGTGCTGGCGTCATCAAACGGCTTTGAGACGTCCGGGGCATCCGTCGCGGTTTCGTCGCGGCCGTTATCACCCTCATCACTAAGTTCCTCTGAGCTTGCATCCTGCGTTTCACCATCCTGCTGCTCGGCAGCGGTTTCCTGATAACGCTGCAGAATTTTCTGCAGCGCTTCGTCGTCAGACACCGGTGTGTCCGGTTCCTGAGTAGCGGAACCGCCACCCTGCTTATCCGACGCTGACTCGTCTTCCGATTCCGTCCCCTCCGAACCGGAGGGGACGGAATCCCCCGGATCCTTTCTGGAACCTGGGTCGGAATGAGTTGCGTCGTCCCGTCGTCCATCACCGGGGCCATCGCCTTCATTCACTGCATTCCCGCCTGCCTCACCATCGGACGACTCCGCACTGTCAGAACCAACCGGTTTATTGCTCGGGGAGTCTGCGACGTCTGACGGATTCGTTTTCGATGGATCTGATATACGATCGTCCTGTTCCAACTCACGTCGCTGCTGATCCTGGAGCTCCTTGTCCTGCTGAAGCCGTTCATGCACCTCTTTGATTGAGGCCGGCGGGCCGACATCAAACTGCAGTGTTCCGGTTCGTGACTGCCTGCCCAACGGCGGGTTGTTGTCCCGCGCAGTGAGGTGGTACTTGACGACGTCCCCCTGCTGCAGCCCCAGTGGCTCCAGGCGGAAGTCCCACTGACCGCTCCATGATTTCCTGAGTCCGTTTCGCGTAGCATCAAACAGCAGCTCATCACTACGCGGTTCGGCGTTTACTTCGATCTTCAGCTTCACAGAACGGAGCAGAAAATCAGGATCTTCTGCTTGTGCCAGTAACGACACGACAGCATTCGCAGGCACTCTCAGGTCACGAATCGGGTCCAGCAGCTTCACAATTGGCGGCTGATCGGGACGCACGTTGACCGAGTACACGGTCGGACGGGGGTCGATTTGCCCTTTCTGGTCCTCCAGTTGAATCTGATAAAACCCGGGAGACGTACCATCTTCTCGAAGCTCTACCGGAAATCGCCCGAACAGTTCCTTTCCTGTTATCGTCAACGGTACTTCTTCCGCCGGGGTATCGAAGGTTGGGTCATCACTGAATACCAGCCTGGCAGCAGCGACAGGCACATTCGCTTCCGCCGTCAATTCAATAATGCTGTCTTCCCACGCATCGATATTCCCGTCTTCTGAGGTGCGTGGAGGCAAGGCCATGTAATCCGGGTAGCTGTACGACAGTTGCGTCACGTTTGCTGTGGGCGGCTGGTCAACAGTAACGTGAAACAAGTCAGACGTCGCATCTCCCGCGATGACCTGATACGTGAGGCTCTGTCTTAACCCCCGTTCGCCGTCACCCAGCATGAGGACTCGAAAGCGACCGTGATCTTCGGTCGCGTGCATTGCCAGTTTCTCATCAACGAATCGCTGGTCGCGAGTCGAATATATCACTGTTACATCGTCAGGTAACTTTCCGCTGATATCGACCACAACTTCGAGTTCCGTCCCGGCAGGAACGACCACGTTGCCCGGTGCCACCTTCAGGATACGCGTGCGCGTCGCGACAGCAGCATTCGACAGCGACAGGGGCCGCAGAAGATTGATCGATTTCGGACTGATGACGACATACAGGCAGACCAGAACCACCAGCAAAAACAAGATGCCGCCCAGTCGCATTAACCATCGACGCTCGATCGCCTGATCCAGATTCACCTCTGACAGACGAACAGCCGCCCGTTTTTCCATAGCACGACGTATCGATGCAGGTGTCACAGTACCGGAAGTCGTGACGTCGACGAGACTCATCAACGCACCCTCCATTTCCGAGTGCGAGTCATCCAGCATGCGTGCCGCGTACAAAGGGTGGATCTCACGCGTCCAGGGACGCACCACGTATCGATAAACGATGGCACCGCAGAGGACGACAACCACACCCAGCATGGTCGCCCTCGTCACGGGAGCAAACCCACCGGGCACTATCCAATGGTCACAGATGGTAAACAGCAACACGTAACCAATCAGCAGTACGGCAGCCAGCAACAGAGCTGTCAGCAAATCAGTCCAGCGAATGCGATCGCGTGCAATCTGAATCTGATAGTCGATAAATTCGTCGCATTCTGCGTATTCACCGGATGGGCTGACTGCTGTGGACATGTTCATTTCTCACGTCTGACCGCCTCCGCCATATCGTAAAACGCTGAGGGCAGGGGACAATCAGTCTAAAAGATGAGAGAACCCGGACGCATCGGAATTGTCTACAAATGTGGGAGCTGTGCCAGATTATATCGGCCTGACGGACTTCGACGCCCCAAAAGATATCAAAACGGAGCGGTTGTTCGGTACTGCAGGACATCACCGCCGATAAATCCCAGAGGTTTTCCACGAATTACGGCCTGCCGCGAATGGATCAGGATCTGCCTGGACTGTGCACGTCAACGCTGGGAGACGAATCCACTGTGTGACAAGTTACGGTTTGGCTTGTGTACGCAGTGATTTGATGGTGCGTTACACTGACGGCAGTCTTCCGCCGACTATTTGTCTGAAGGTAAAGACGAATAGCGCTTTGATGCGTGTGCCGGCAGGTTGTTGCGGATAATGAACCGGTGACTCTAATTCAGCAGCAGATTGTCAAATTCGCTGAGAGCGATGTCGATCAGGCCGGCAAGAGTGGAATCGTCTTCCATCTCAAAGCTGTTAATCGCACCAATCCGTCCATGGGTGGCCGTCCCGTCGTCGGCATAGGTGTCATCTCCCGGGCCGGCATGGAACCCTGTGTCAAACGCGAATTCATTGCCCCACGTGTTTCCAACAACGTCGTCGTTGTTTCCGGCATACACATGCACTGAATTCCTGAAATCCGTATTCAGCAGGGCAATCAGGTCATGTCCATTTCGAGTCAGTATCGCCACATCGCCAGAGAACAGGCTGCGATGCACGACGATCGAATCTCCGCCCCTGCCGGTGTCCACGTATGTCGCGTTGCCGACCGTCACTTCCTGAAGAAACACCGTGTCGGCGCCGCCCGAGTGAGCCACCGAAAGGTCTCGCCCGACTGAGACATTCTGAAGACTGGTCAGGTTAACACTGTCACCGGATGTGAAGACTGCAACGTTTCCCGTAATCATGCTGTCATGCAAACGAAGCTGTATGTCTCCCCGTGGACTGGTGATGGACAAATCGCCGGCAACCTTGCTGTCTGACATCAGCAAGACATCGTCACCTGTGCCGAGTTCCAAATGTAATGAAGCATTCAGAGATGCATCGAATACCGTAACCTGATCCAGTCCTCCACGCAGCGAGATGGACAGGTTCACGGGGAATCCCGCCGTATGCGGAAACAGATAGATCGGGACGGCTGAACCATTGATCGTAGTGCTCCCGCTTCCCTGGATAATCACGTGCTGCTGTGCGTCCGCATAAACGACCAGCGAATTTGCCTGTTCGTTTCCGGAAACCAAAATCGTCGTATCGCGAATGGTGAGATTCAGATTACCAATTCCGGTTCCATCCCGTCCAAGTACGTTTCCGAAGTCGACGCCCTTCTGCTTCTGGCCTGCTATCGAAAACCCGAACGGGTCCGGATTCCGGGCATTGTAGATGAGCGCCGGCCGCAGCCAGTATCCGGGTTCCAGCTGTGCAATGAGGGTCCCTGAAAGAGACCGCGTCAAATCCCTGTCCCATCTGTACAGACCGCCGTCAGGGGTAATGTAATGCCACGATTGCCGACGACTCCAGAACCACTTTTCCTGCAGGCCGCCCCAGTTGAAGAAGGAACTGACCGAGGAACGGAAATCAAGTTCCTGATCGAGCTCGAAGGCCTGCTGAGCGAACGGACCTGTTGATTCCAGAAGCGTCCAGTGTGGTTTGGATATCTGACGTACGCGATAGTCGCCCGGCACAAGTCGCTCAAACGAATACCAGCCGGTTTCCGTCAGGGGGTCGATCTGACCATCGGCGTTTCGATCAGTGTCCGATGTCACGGTTGTCGCAACAATGTTGCCGGTTTTGTCTTCCAGTTGAACTGTCCAGCCATTCATTCCCGGCTCATTCGGAGTCCCTAGGCGGTCCGCATTAATGTCGTTCCAACTCCGCCCCTCAATACTGCCGGTCGGCACATTTCCGAAATCCAGACCGTGCACGGCCTCTTCGTCGTCAAGAGTCATGGTCATGAGCTCCGGCTCCGTTGCGTCATGCAGCAATCCGGGAACTTCGTGAACAAGCGGGCTGGTCCGGGCGACGAACTGTCCCAGCAAAGGCGCACGGCTTTCTCCGTCCCATCGGAACAGAGCGCCGTCAGGTGTAACGTAGTGCCAGCCTCCCGGGCTCAGCATCCATTTTTCACCGTCACCGCCCCAATTTTCAAAATACTTCCCTGTGAACTTCAGGTGCAACTGCTGGTCAAGGCTGTACAGCAACGCCGACTGTGAATCGGACGGCGCCGTAGTTTGCTGCCAGCCTCTCTGTGGCACCTCACTGACGCTCCATGTGCCGCTGCCTGCCAGAATAGAATACCGTCCGCTTTCGGTGAAGGGGTCGATGTGACCGTCGTTGTTGGCATCAATGCTTTCTGTGACTACTTCTTTAACAACCGCACCGGTATTGTCGAGCAGTTGAATTCTCCAGCCGTCCAGCCCCGGTTCATTCAGATCCTTGACTCCATCAGCGTTCAGGTCATGCCATTTCTGCCCTGAGAGAGTGCCGGCATCGGTGTTCATCCCCACACCGCTAAGGAGGCAACGGTGCTCGAGTACTTCGAGCGGCAGAGCCTGTCGTTGTCTGCGCCGCCTGCAAGTTGGCAACCGTTTCCGCAAATATCGCAGACCGAATGTGTCAATGCAGCCGAAGATGGGGTGTTTCTTCACGTTGCCAACTCCTGTACAAGAGTATCGAAACAAATGGAACGAGGTTCATTACTCGCTTTACGTTCACAGTTACGCGGCCAGGATTTTCGGATGCGCATACAGCTCCTCTGATTCGAATCCGTTGAAACAAATCAAGCCTGTCCGGAGAAGATCAGTGGTGGAACGGAACCGCCAACAGCAGAAAGGGTTCCGAAACTCGGTGGTGGGCTATTTGCGACGTAACCGATACGTGTCGCGTGGCCGCGTGGCCGCGCCAAAACCTGCGGGGAAACCAGTATATTGGGAAATGAATTTCGTATTGCGCAATGTCGTGCAGCGTCCTATTGTCAGATACAAAACGCTGAAACCTGATTCTGCCCGTCCGTCTGAACACAGCAATCCGAAATCAACAAGTAGACCCCGGACGTGACGAGGGACAGTCTGCAAGAGCATTCATGTACATTCGCTTGACCCCCATTTTTATCGACATGTTTCTTCTGCTTTGTGTGAAGACAATTTATCCGGTCCTGAGGAAACCATCTTCTCTGTGCTGTGATCTTCAATCTCAAAGCAGATGGCTGTCCTGTGCGGCGGCGGCAAAGTCATTCAGATGCCTGTCCGTAACCGATGTTTTGTGCCTTCGTCACAGCCGACTGAAACGGCGTATCGCCGCAGACAGATCACGGAAACCGTCACATTCTGTCAAACAGTCAAACGACTAAGTGCCGGCTTCACATGTAACGACAATGGACAGGCGACGCCGGCTGCCTTTCCTGAAGCGCGGGTCGTCTTCCTCTGCGGCGCGAAATTTATTGATTACCCGCGCAGTCTGCTCAAACCTCGCTCATGTCGTTCACGGTTCACTGACTCCAATGCTCCAGGAGTCCGGGCCAGAAACCGAACCAACTGAGTGGTTGAGCACCCGAGCGCTGCTGCGGCTCTGCGAACATCATACGACTTGGCATGTACTGCGTTCAGCGCCTCGGCGATCATTGATGCAAAGTCCGCGTGGTTGTCATTACATTGAATTCTTGACGCCACACATCTGGAGACCCACAAAGCCGATGGCACCACAACGTCAGATACGACCGTCCGATGCTGTACGGCAAGAGTCAGTCTCAGACGTTTTGCCGCAACATTTCGATTCTGTTCCTGACTGCGGCGTTCCGCAGCGGAAGCGACGACCCCGGTTGGTTCGTGAGTGATCTGAACCGCTGTCTCCACCTTGTTGCGATGCTGCCCTCCGGGACCGCTCGCGCGAGTGCGACGAATGCTGCACTCGCTGAGCAGCCGATCGATGGAAAGGCACGCCGGATGATCGTGTGGGGCGGCATCTGAGAATTGATTTGAAGCTGTCATTCGTGGCGTACGACCAGGACAGAGCGACGACCGCGAACGAGTTACCGCCGGCCACGTCCGCCTTTTCCGGAGGAATCAAACGTTGCCTTCTTTCGCAGCATGTGATGGTAGTGCTGAGCAAAACGATGTGATTCATCACGCACATACTGCAGCAATCGTAGTGCGTAGGAGTGTCGACTGAGTCGATGCGGCTCTGACTTCCCGGGCACGTAAATCTGCTCTTCTTTCTTTGCCAGCGAAATCGTCGCCGGTGGCTTTATGTTCAGGGCAGAAAATGTTTCAGTCACGGCATTCAATTGTCCTTTTCCACCGTCGATCAGCAGCAGATCAGGAAAGGACTCTCCTTCCTGAGTTAACCGCCGGAATCGACGAGTGACAACCTCCCGCATCGAAGCAAAATCATCGATCCCATCAACGGACTTGATCCTGTACCGTTTGTAGCCGTGCTTAAAGGGCAGACCGTCTATGAACTGCACCAGACTGGCAACCGTTTCTCCCCCCTGCAGATGAGCAATATCGATACCTTCGATGCGTCGGGGAACATCGCTGAGACTCAAAATCTTTTTCAATCCGGCCAGCCCCTTCCGGGGGTCGATGTAAAAAACCTCCGGCTGAGCATGCTGCTCCAGATCGCCGCGCAGATTCAGGGTCTTAAGGGCCGCAATGTCATCACGAAGACGAGCAGCACGTTCAAAACGCTGCTCCCTGGAAGCAAGTTGCATCTGCTTTTCCAGATCTTTGAAAAGCCGATCTTTCCCGCCATCCAGAAACAGTCGAAGTCGCCGGATGTCTTCTTTGTAGTCTTCCTTACTGATACGCAGATTGCACGGTGCTGTGCATTGATTAATGCTGGCGAGCAGGCATGGCCGAAACCATCTCCAGCGTTCGTCGTTCTCTTCGATGTCCAGGCTACAGGTCCGAAATCGAAAAATTTTCTGCAGCACAGCGATAGTGCCACGAAGCTGACCGGCATTCGCAAACGGTCCGTACAGTCGCACGCCCTTCGATCGTGGCTGACGAGTGAATTCGATGCGGGGGAAATCTTCCCGAGTTGAAATTTGCAGGTATGGAAACGTCTTGTCGTCCTTCAACAGGTTATTGAATCTCGGCTGAATGTCTTTAATCAGCCGAGATTCCATCAGCAGCGCGTCAACTTCACTGTCAGTTTCGATGTAGTCGATGTCGACAATCTCGGTCGTCAGCTCAGCTGTACGTCGATCGACCTCCGCAGCTTTTGTGAAGTAACTTCCTGCCCGACTGCGAAGATTGATGGCTTTGCCGACGTAGATCACCCTCGCCTGCTTGTCCTTCATCAGATAGACACCTGGTCCGGTCGGAAACTGCCGTACTTTTTCGCGTGCCGTCAACGGGCTGACGGGGCCTTCTGCAGGCAACTCGGCGGAAGCGTTCTTGTCGAGTGAATTTTCTTCAGGGTGATCCATTGACTGCAGTCGAATTTTCGTGATGGGGTTACAACAGTGCAGATGATACGCGATTTTCCTATATCACGGGCCATTGGATCCTGTCAGATTCCGGATACCGCACAAATCGACACCAGTGACTACTTGTGCCCTGTTTTCGGTCGTAGAATTGTGTGTAAGTGTGTTTGCCGTGCAAGCGAATTTATATTGAGCTGACGAGTGTGGCCGCATACCACGTTAAGGTCAAAGAAATCGGCTTCAGTCGATCGTGTCTATGACAGAAGAACATTCATCCAGACCAGCTACCGATGAAATTGAGATTATCGGCTCGGAGTCCGCATGTTCCTATCTGCCAAATCGCAGTTCGCAGATGATTTTCCGAATTGCCCTGTCACTCACGTCGACCAGGTACGAGGAACTGCTGTCGCGCGGCTGGCGGCGTTTTGGCAGGACGCTGTTTCGGCCACAATGCAGCGGTTGCGTTCAATGCAGAAGCCTACGGGTTGATATCGCCGAATTTAAAGCGACAAAAAGCCAGCGACGCGTCAGCAGAAAAAATGCGGCAATTGATCTTACGGTGGGCCCGACCACGGTAACAGAAGAACACCTGGCACTGTACAACGAGTATCATCGTGACATGCATCATCGGCGTCAGTGGCCCATGCGAGAAATCACTGCGGACGACTATCACGAATCATTTGTCGACGGAAACTTCCCCTTTGCCTATGAGTTTCAGTATCGGCTGCAGGGTAAGCTGGTGGCCCTCGGAATTGTGGACATGACCGGCTCGGTCATGTCCAGCATCTACTTCATTCACTCCCCTTCAATTCGTGCTCAGTCGCCCGGCACGATGTCTGTGATACGTGAAATTGAGCAGGGACAGCGGACAGGTCACCGCCTGCTGTACATGGGCTATTACATCAGAGAGTGCGGATCAATGAGTTATAAGAACCGCTTTGCACCTCATGAATTGCTGGCAGAGTACGTTCCGGACGATGCCGTTCCGAACTGGGTACAGCCCGATTCCTTCTGAGCACAACCGGCGGCTGGTATCGGAGCTGTCGCCGTTCGCCACTGCGTAACCTACGGAGCCGCCAATTCCGGAAATGCATTGGTGACGTTGAGG
>Ga0315316_10001675_pt1 | contig 15768 bp, 11 predicted proteins | sample M160m3416metaG_FD_203702 | JGI IMG/M metagenome (GOLD analysis project Ga0315316, IMG submission 203702) | Ammonia-oxidizing marine archaeal communities from Monterey Bay, California, United States - M1 60m 3416 | ecosystem: Environmental > Aquatic > Marine > Intertidal zone | place: USA...
ATGCAATAGTTAAATATTCTATTAGTTTTTTCATAGTTTCTCCTTAATTAAGCAATATCTCTATCACCAACGGCAACAGAATAATCGTTTAATATCTTGTTAATTGTATTTTTCATTTGTGTATCAACTTTATCAATAAAGAAATTAGATAAATCAGGAGATAAATCCTTAATATCTTTCTTCATATCGTTGATTCTTTTATAAACTACATTTCTAACAATTGGTATATTGTTGTTTAATGCAGATTTTGGCATATAGAAATTATCTAATATGTTTTTTGTTTTTTTGTCTTTCATATGTACCATATTATACCTAAATAGGGTAAAAGTCAAGTAAAAAGAGAGCAAAAAATGAACAAAATCACAGTTTTTTTACTATGTTCGCTTTTTGTTCTGGTTTCCTGTTCAAAAAGTGTTGAAAATTGCGTGTTTTTTGATTTTAAAGACGAATCAGTAAAAAACTATGCGAAAAATTTGTCGGGAAACGAAATTTATGCTCATATTCGTTGTAAATTTTAAGGATAAATATTAGTATGGAAAAATATTGTCAAAATTGTGGTTATCAATGTCATTGTAATGAAAATTGCGAAAAAGATTATGGGGAAAAACAAAAAACCATCGTTTGTACTCATTGCAGACATTCCGAAATGGATGATTCTTGGAAAGACCAAGTTTTTTATGACTCAAAAGACAATTTAGCAATGATAGATATGGAATAGGAGAAATTATGAGTAAAATGCGAGAATTTAAATTTATAGATGATGAAAAAGGCGAAAAAATAATAGAAGCAAGTTCATTTAAGAAGGCAGTCAAGTCTTTTCAAAATCAAGTAAAACAAAAAATGGTATATGTTGAATGGATTAGTAAAAAAGGTCAGGAAATGACCAAATGGCAAATATTACCATTAGGTCGGGAAAAAAGGTTAGGTAAATAATGAGTAATATTGATAATTTAGTAGAACAGTTAGGCAAATTAACAGTTGTTGAAGCAGGTGAGTTATCCAAGAAATTGGAAAAAGTTTGGAACCTTAATTTAAGTGAATTAACAGCAGCTGCTCAACCAGTACCTAAAGTAGAAGAAGAAAATGCTACTGTTAATGTATTATTATCAGGATTTGACACAGGTAAGAAAATAGGTGTTATTAAGGCAGTTAGAGCAATTAAAGATATGGGATTACTTGAAGCAAAGAATTTTGTTGAAGATAGTGCAGAAACTCCTGGCGAGTTAAAATCAAATATTGAAAAATCAGAAGCTGAAAAAATCAAGTCTGAAATTGAAGCAGTTGGCGGGAAAGTAGAAATTAAGTAATGCCAGCAGTTAGTAGAAAGGGTGATGATTTAAGTACAGGACACGCTTGTACTGCTATTACACAATTAGACACACCTGGTCAAGGTACAGTATTTGCAAATGGTATATTAGTTGCAAGAATTACTGATCCAACAGTATCACACCCAGCACCTCCAGTACCACCTTGTCCAGCTCACGTTAAAGTAGTTAATGTTGGTTCAGCAACAGTATTTGCAGTAGGTAAAAATATTGCTAGAATTGGAGATAGTACAGACGCAGGTGCTATGATTAAAGGTTCTGGAAATGTATTTGCAGGCGGTTAGAAAAATCATATAAATATACCTGATATGCCAAACTATGACGCTAGCACTACTAACAAGTCAAAACGAGCCACAAGAATCTATAAAGATATAGACCTAGACTTTGGTCGTAATACAGTTACTAATGATGTTAATAGTTTAACAGATGTTGAGGCAGTAAAAAGAAGTGTTAGAAATTTAATTAACACAAATCACTTTGAAAGACCTTTTCATCCTGAAATAGGAAGTGATGTTAGAGCAATGTTGTTTGAACCAATGACACCATTAACTGCTCTAAATTTACAAAGAAAAGTTGCTGAAGTTTTACAAAACTTTGAACCAAGAATTAATTTACAACAAGTTTTAGCAACTCCAGATATTGATAGAAATAGTTATAATTTAAAAATTATGTTTTATGTTGTTGGTGTAGTAGGGGATATAACCGTAGAAACAATATTAGAAAGATTAAGATAAAATGGCAAGTAATAAATTCATAGTCGCAGATTTAGATTTTGATACAATCAAAGATAATTTAAGAGCATTCTTACAAGACCAAACACAATTTTCAGATTATAATTTTGAGGGATCAGGTTTTTCTGTTCTATTAGATACATTAGCATACAACACACACTATTTAGGATTCAATGCTAATATGTTGACTAATGAAATGTATTTGGATAGTGCTGACATAAGAAAAAATATTGTTTCATTAGCAAAGATGTTAGGTTATACTCCAACATCACCTAAAGCACCTATGGCAAGTGTTGATATAACTTTAAATGATGGTGCAGGTTCTTCGGTTACAATGGACAAAGGAACTGTTTTTACTTCAGTAATAGATAATGTAACTTACCAATTTATAACTAACGAAGATATAACAATGACACCTGTTGATGGTGTTTACAAATTTTCTAGTGTGCCAATTTATGAAGGTACTTTAGTATCTTTTAGATATACAGTTGATAGTACAGATGTTGACCAAAGATTTACTATCCCTAGTGTAAATGCTGATACATCATCTTTAAAAGTTACTGTTCAAACTTCAGCAAGTGATACAACAATTGAAACTTACACATTAGCGTCTGGACTAAAAGGTTTAAATAGTACATCAAAAGCATATTTCTTAAAAGAAACAGACACAGGTAAATTTGAAGTTTATTTTGGTGATGGTATTTTAGGAAATAAATTAGCAGATGGTAATATAGTAATATTAGAATATCTTATTACAAATAAGGAAGAGGCAAACGGCGCTTCAGTATTTAAAGTAGGAAGTTCAGTTGGTGGATTTACAGATATATCAATAGTTACAAAATCAAATGCAGAAGGCGGTGCTGAGGGAGAATCAAAAGAGTCAATTAGATTTAATGCACCATTACAATACACATCACAAGATAGAGCAGTTACAACAACTGATTATGAAACTTTGGTTAAATCAATTTATCCTAATGCACAATCAATTAGTGCTTGGGGTGGAGAAGATGATGAAACGCCAATTTACGGAGTTGTAAAAATTTCTATTAAGGCGCCTAGTGGATCAACATTAACAGATACAACAAAATTAGATATAGTAAATAAATTAAAACCATATAATGTTGCTTCAGTAAGACCAGAAATAGTTGACCCTATAACAACATCAATTATGCTAGTTGTTAATGCTAAGTTTGATAAAAAAGGTACTGCTAAAACAGCAGATACTTTAAAGGCAGAAATTACGAATGCTATAGAAGATTACAATGAAAATACTTTAACAGCATTTGATGGTGTGTTTAGATATTCTAAATTAACAGGTTTAGTTGATGATGTTGATAATTCAATCTTATCTAATATTACAACTGTTAAAATGAGAAAAGAATTTACACCTACTATAAACTCATCTACAAAATATGATGTTTATTTTAGAAATGCTGTTTACAATCCACATTCAGGACACGAACCAATATTATCATCTACTGGATTTAAAATATCAGGTAATGCTAACGAAATGTTTTTAGATGATGATGGAATTGGTAATGTAAGATGTTATTATCTTGTTAGTGGTATTAAAACCGTTGAAAATGCTACACAAGGAACAATTGATTATGCAACAGGAAAAGTAACTCTCAATTCTATAGCAATTGCTGAAATATCTAATATAAGAGGTTCTATTTCTAAAGTAATTGAAATAACAGTTACACCAAGTTCAAATGATATAGTTCCTGTAAGAGATCAAATATTAGAAATAGATGTTTCTAATTCAATCATAAATGTTTCTGAAGATACCTTTATAGGTGGATCATCCGAGGCAGGTGTAGGATATACAACAACATCAAGTTACTAATGCAATGGCAAAATTTAATGATAAAATTTCAACGCTCATTAATAGTCAATTACCAGATTTTGTAGTTGACGAGCATCCACAATTTGTCCGATTTTTAAAAACTTATTATCAGTTTATGGAATCTGCCGAGTTGCAGATTACAACCATACAAAATACAGACGGTATAACTTTAGAAAACGAAACAGGTACATCTGCTAATTTATTATTAGATGGTTCAAAAATATCTTCAGAAAGAACACAACTAGATCAAGGCGATAAAATAATTTATGAAGATACATCTTATGGTAAATTTACCGTTGGTGAAACAATAACAGGTTATGATTCTAAAGCAACTGCTAAAGTTATTGCTGAAGATATAGCAAATAATAGAATATTCATAACAGCACAAGATAAGTTTGCTAATAATGAAGTTGTAACAGGTAATGATTCTAACGCTAAAGCAGTAATTAATAATTATCGTCCTAATCCAGTAAACAATATTCAACAACTTGCAAACTTTAGAGATCCCGATAAAGTTATATCAAACTTCTTAACAAAATTTAGAGATGAGTTTTTAAAAACAATACCAGAAGAATTAGCAATAGGATTAGACAAAAGAAATTTAATTAAAAATATTAAATCAATGTACCGATTAAAAGGTACACAAGCAGGACACGAATTATTTTTTAGAATTTTATTTAATCAAGTATCAGACACATTTTATCCAAGAACACAAATGTTGCGTGTATCAGATGGACAATGGGATACACAAAAAGTTTTAAGAGCAAGTGGTACAGTAGGTAATACTTCAGATTTAATTGGTAGAACAATTACAGGAAAAACTTCAGGAGCAACTGCTATTGTTGAAACAACAAAAATTTTTCTAATAGGTGCAACCTATGTTACTGAATTTATAGTTAACATTGAATCAATGGAAGGCACATTTCTAATTGGTGAAGAAATTTCAGGAACTGCTAGTGATACAGATGACTTTTATATAAAAGCAATTATTACAGGTATACCTGGAACAAAAACAATTACCAATGATGGTAATTTATATTCTACTGGTGATTTCTTATCAGTAACAGGTGGTGGACAAGGTGCTACTATTGCTATTGATGATATAGGATCAGGAAGTCTATCAGAAATTATTGTTGACAATTCAGGAACAGGTTATTCAGTAGGCGATAAATTAGTTTTTGATAATTCAAATACATATGGTTCTGGTGCAGAAGGATTTATTTCTGTTGTCAATGGTGGTATTACTGCTGAAGAAGGAACAAACGCTGAACATATTACGCTAGAATATGAAACAGAAAGAGGTGATATTTACCCTGGAAATAAAATTGTACAAGAAGATGAAACAAATTCAAGTTTAGGTGATATAACAGATATATTTTTAATTAATGAAGGAAGTGGTTATGTATCTTTACCTAGTGTGTCCATAACATCAAGTGGTTCAAATGGAAATGTTTTAGCATATGGTACTGAAATAGGAAGAGTTATTGGATTAAAAACAAATGAGTTAGGAGAAGGTTATGAAAAATCTCCAACACCTCCTATAATAAAATTTAGAAATTGTATGATACTAAATTCAGTATCAGGTAATTTTAATGCTAATGATACTATCACAGGCGGAACTTCAACTGCTGAAGGTACACTTGCTAGTTGGGATTCTGATAGAAGTTTATTAAAAGTAAAAGATCAAACATTTAATTTTGAATTAAATGAAATAGTAACATCATCAAGTGGTGGATCAGGAATAGTAAAAAGATTAGATATTGCTAGTGCTTCAATAGATGTTGTTTCTGTTGCAGATACAGATGGTAAATTTTTAAATGAAGATGGTTATATATCTGAGCAAACAATGAAAGTACAAGATAGTAAATACTATCAGGACTTTTCTTATGTATTAAAAGTAGGTCAATCTATTAATGATTGGCGAGATTCATTTAAAAAGACTATGCACACAGCAGGTTTTTATTTTACAGGTCAAGTTGATTTACTTAGCACATTAAACTTAAAAATTAAAATGCCAGTTGCTGGTATTGTATCAGGTGCTTCAGATACTCCATTATTTGCAGTATTAGATATATTGTATAGTACAATATTTGGTAGAAGATTAGGAACGGTTGATGATGGAACAAGTTTAAGAACAAATCCACATACACCAGGTTCAATAGATTTAGATCCTGCTACAATAGAACACTTTACACCAAATACAAGAGATTTAACTTTAACAAGACCATCAATTGGAATTGATTATACAAGTAGAGTAAGACGAGTAATTGATGGACAAATTGTTAAACAAGGGTACGCATACGGAGGTCCTAAATTTGGAACTTTAAATAAATTTGCAAATACAGTATTTGGTACAAGTTCTCCTGGAAGTAAGATAACTTTTGAAAGATTAAATGAGATTTTAGTACACGGAACAAGAACATCACTAGATGGTAGAAGTGGTATATTTTTAATGACTTCAGATGAAGGTGGTCAGTTAATTAAGACAGATTTTGCAATGCCAGTGTATTTTGCGGTTTCACAAGAATCCTTTGATAATACGGTTACAAACTTTGGACAAACATTATTAACTTTTGATGATACAACGCCATAATATGCTGGATAACATTATAAATAGTAAACAAGAGATATTAGTAACTGTTGATGGACAAGTAAAAGAAGAAAATAAAGATTATGAAGATATTAACAATGAAATCGTTTTTAAACAACCACCAGAAGCAGGTTCAGTAATAAAGGTATATAAGAAGAAATAAAATGGGAAAAAATACAATATTTAGAGGGACTACCGCAAATGATGGATCAGGCGATAATTTAAGATTAGGCGCTCAAAAGATAAATGATAATTTTACAGAAGTATATACTGCTTTAGGAGATGGTTCAACTTTAGCAAGTGGTACTTATGTTACCACAGTTTCAACACATACATTTACAAATAAAACAATTAGTGGTTCTTCAAACACTCTTTCAAATATACCAAATAGTGCTTTAGATACTATCGCAAATACTAAATTAACAAATTCAACTATTACAATTACAGGTGATGGTGCTGGAACTTCAGCAGTAGATTTAGGTGATACTATAACTTTTGAAGGTGGTTCTGGTATTACAACAACGGTAACAGCAGATAAAGTTTCTTTTCAAACAGATGGTTCTATTGTAACCGAAACATCAACAGATATACTAACAAATAAAACAATTGATGGAACAACAAACACTTTACAAAGTATCGCAAATGCTAGTTTAACAAACTCATCAATAGGAATTGGTGGACTTACATTAAATCTAGGAGATACAGACGCTACTCCTGCTTTAGATTTAACAGACGCAACAAATTATCCTACAAGTTCATTATCAGGTTCAATTACAAATACTCAATTAGCAGGTTCAATTACAAACGATAAACTTGTTAATAAAAAAATTACAATAGGTGATGATACATCTACAAACTTTGATGTTCAATTAGGTGATAGTTTTGAAATTATTGGTGGTTCAGGACTTTCAACTGCTATTGATAATAATAGAATAACTTTAAATGTGGGAAATCTTCCTAATACTTCTTTAGATAATTCATCAATCACTTTAGGAACAGATACTATTGCTTTAGGTGGTACTCAAACATCAATCGCAGGATTAAGTTTAACAGGATCAGGTAATGTAGATTTAACTGGTGCAGGTTCTAAAATGAGATTTGACTTTTCAGGATATGGTGCTTTACCAGCGGCTGCAACTTATGTAGGTATGTATTCTTACGATAGTGTAGGAAACAGACCTTATTATTCTTCAGGTAGTGGTTGGGTTAGAATATTAGATGAAAACTCTTCCGTAGCAACACATACAGATGTTAATACTTCAGGTGTTGCAGATAAAAATATTTTACAATTTTCATCAGCACAAGGTAGATTTAATGTTGAAGAAGGTCCAAAATTATTACAACAAGTTAATTATCAGTCTGGTGGAATGCAAACAGGAACAACAATATTTCCTGAAGATGACTCAATTCCTCAAAATGATGAAGGTAGTGAATTTATGACATTAGCAATAACTCCTAAATCTGCTACAAGTACGCTAGTGATAGATGTACAAGTATTTTATTCTCAATCAGTAGGTACTAGATCAGGTACAGGAATATTCAAAGATTCAGACACAGACGCAAAAGCATTTACTTCTAATTTTTGTGATGACGCAACAATGATGACTAATATGCACCTAAACTATTCAGAAGTGTCTGGAAATACTACTGCTAGAACATATAAAGTAAGATGTGGAAATATCGCAACCGCAGGTACTTTTACCTTTAATGGTCAATCAGGTGCAAGAAAATTTGGTGGAACCGTACTATCTACATTTAGAATAATAGAAATAGATTCATAGGAGAAATCATTATAAATATAAGAAAGATTAAAGAATTATGCCAGCAATAATAACAAATAAATTTAGATTAAACAACGCTGAACAATTTTCAGAATCATTTTCTGAAGCTTCAAGTAATGTTTATTACCTAGGTATTGGAAGACCACAACCTTTCGGTACTTCAACAAGACCAGATACTAGAACAGATTTTGAAGGAACAGACGCTGCTCCTATTACTCCTGGTGATACAGTTGCTAGAGAATTTTATACTTATGATGATTTAATTGCTGCTAAAAGAGTACAATCAATAGACACATCTTTTGTTATTCCTAGAAGAAACTGGACATCTGGTGTTGTATATGATTATTACAGACACGATTACGGCGAATATTTAACAGGATCGGTAACTACAAGACAAACATCAACAAGTGGTGCTACAACTTTAAATGACGCAACTTTTTATGTATTAACTACTGCTAGAAATGTTTACAAATGCTTAGATAACAACAATGGTGCTGCTTCAACGCAAGAACCAACTGGTGTTTCAACTTCAGTAATTACAACTACTGATTCATATAAATGGAAATTTATGTACACACTTTCTGCTGCTCAACAATCAAGTTTCTTGTCAATAGACTTTATGGCAGTTGCTTCAAACTCTAGTCCAGGACCAGATCAATCAAATGTTATATCTGCTGCTGTAGATGGTTCGGTAGATATAGTAAAAATTAAGGCAGGTGGTTCAGGTGGAACCGCAGGAACATTTAATAGTATTGCTATAAAAGGAGATGGTACAGGTGGACTTGCAAGTGTAACTGTTGCTGGTGGGTTAGTATCTGCTGTTGCAGTAACTACTCCAGGTTCAGGATATACTTTCGGAACAATAAGTAATGCTCAAATAGTTGCCGCTGGTGCAACAAGTTTAGTAGGTGCTGAATTAGATGTAATTATTTCACCTCAAGGTGGACACGGTGCAAACGCAGTAGAAGAATTAGGTGGATTCTTTGTAATGTTAAATACAAGTTTAGAAGGAACAGAATCAGCAAACTCTGGTGACTTTTCTGCTGTAAATGATTTTAGAAAAATTTGTTTATTAAGAGATCCAACAAAATCAGCAAGTGCTGTAACTGCTAACACAGCAAGATTAACAAAGGCAATTAAAATTGCAGACTCACCTTCACCAGGATCTTTTACAACAGATGAAGAAATTAATCAAGCAACAACAGGTGCTGTAGGTAAAGTAGTAGAGTGGGACGCAACAAACAAAATTTTATATTACATACAAACAAGACACAATGATTCAGGTGTTGACGCAAATGGTAACTTAACTTCTTTTTCTGGCACTAATGTTATTACAGGTCAAGGTGGCGGTGCTCCAACTGGAACACCAGATACAACAACAGGTACAGTTAATAATGTTTCATTTACTTCAGGATATTCAGTTCCTGAAATAGACCACGATACTGGCGATGTACTTTATATTGAAAATAGAACACCGATACAAAGAGCTTCAGACCAAACGGAGAACATTAAACTGGTCATAGAATTTTAAGGGAGAATAAATGCCAAGTCCAACTGACTTCAATCTCTCACCTTACTATGATGACTTTGCAGAAAGCAAACAATTTCATAGAGTATTGTTTAGACCAGCATTTGCTGTTCAGGCAAGAGAGTTAACACAATCACAAACAATAGTACAAAACCAAATTGAGAAATTGGGAGACCATTTCTTTGAAAAAGGCGCTATGGTTATTCCTGGCGAGATTGGTTATGATTTAAATTATTATGCTGTTAAACTTTCAAGTATTGATAGTACAAATACTTTAGCACATTTTACAAATGGTACTGTTTTAACAGGTACAACTTCAGGTATTACAGCAACAATTGTAAATCAAGTTGCAACAGATGGAACTGATCCAGATACTCTATTTGTAAAATATACTAAATCAGGTGGAACAAATAAAAATCAAAATTCTTTTGGAGATGGTGAAACAATCACAGGAACAAATAGTGATTCAATTGCTCTTACAGCAATAGTTAATACAACTGCTACAGGTAGTGCTGCTCAAGTACAGGCAGGATGTTATTATATAAATGGATTTATAGTAACAGTTTTAAATCAAACAATCATACTAGACAAATATTCAAACACACCAAGTTATAGAGTAGGATTATTAGTTACAGAATCTTTTGTAACTCCTACAACTGATAATACTTTAAATGATAATGCTCAAGGTGTTTCAAACACTAATGCTCCTGGTGCTCACAGATTTAAAATAGATTTAACTCTAACTAAAAAAGCAATTGGAAGTACCGAAGACGCAAACTTTGTAGAGTTGTTAAGATTAAAAACTGGTATAATTCAAAGTAAAGTTAGAAATACTGACTATGCAATATTAGAAGATACTTTTGCTCGTAGAACATATGACGAATCAGGTGATTATACTGTAAGACCTTTTGATATTGATATTAGAGAACATTTAATATCAGTAAATAATAGAGGAATTTATACATCACTTAATGGAGGTGACGCTACTAAACTTGCAGTAGGTATGTCGCCAGGAAAAGCATATGTTAAAGGTTTTGAAGTTGACAAATTAGCAACTCAATATATAGATGTTGATAAGGCAAGAGATTTTGATACAGAAAACAATATTAATACAAGATTTGATATAGGTAATTATGTAAATGTAACTAATGTTTATGGTACTCCAGATATAGGTTTTGTATCAGGTGAAACAGAAGCATTTAAAAGAATTAATTTATATAAAGTAGCAACTAATACTCGTGGTGTTGAAAATGCAGGTACAGGTGCTGGTCTTAATACAATAGGTCGTGCTAAATCAAAAGGGTTGGAATTTAGTTCAGGAACAGCAAGTGGTAATTTATTTGCTACAAATTCTGATAGAGAAGCAATATATAAACATTTCTTATTTGATATTAATTTGTTTACTCATCTTAATATTACAACAGGTCAAGCATTCACAACAGGAGAAAAAGTTTCAGGTGGTACTTCAAGTGCTACTGGTACAGTAGAAAGTATATCAACACAAACTGCTGCTAATGTAACTGCTATTTCTATCGCAAGTCCAGGTGTTTGTACTGCAACTGCTCACGGATTAAAAGAAGGACAACAAATAACTTTTGACGCTATATCAGCACAAGACCAAACAGTTTTAATAACAACAAGTGATATATTCACGGTTAGAAATCCAAGTACAAATGATTTTGAATTATACAGAGCAGATGGTACAACTGCTACAAATATAAATCAATATACATCTTCAGGAAATGCTGTACACGGAATTGTAGTTGTATCAGATGTAACTGGAACTTTTATTCCAGGAGAAACAATCACAGGTGGTACTTCTTCTAATACAGCAGATATTCAATCTAATAGACTTGGATTTACAGGAGTTACTTCATATGATTTCCCACAAGTTAAACAACTTGGTATGGCAGGTTCTCCTACTTATACATCGGATACAGCATTAGATTCTACATATGGTGTAAATAAAATTCTTTCAGGTACAATAGATGTTGGATCAGGTTCAAACACTTTGACTGGTATCAATACTTGGTTTACAGACGACCTTATAGTAGGTGATACAATTACATTTACAAACGATAGTGGTAATACAGAAACTCATATAGTTGAAGCCATTATTTCAAATACTAGTTTAATATTAATTAGTGCAACAGCAGCGGCTTCTACTAAAACAGTTGCAACAAGAAAAAGATCAGCAATCAGATCACCAGAAAAAAATGTTTCAGTATTTCAACTACCTTATGAAACGATTAAGACATTAAAGACAACTATAAATTCTGGTATAACAGATACAAATTTTAAAGTTAGAAGACATTTTGTAGGAACATTATCATCAAATGGTGATGTAACTATAACCGCAGGTACTAATGAAACATTTGCTGCTTTATTAGAAAAAGATTTTTCAGTATCAATAATGTCAACTGGTGCTGGTGGATCAGGTTCAGTTGGTGATGTATTTAGTTTAAGTGGTAATAACCACGAAAGTGATCCTATCTTTACACTAGGTGGTTCGCCAACAGGTAAAACATTATTAATAGATTTTGGTGCTAACTTCCAAGGACATAAAGTAAAAATTTTAGCAACAGTTAATAGAAGTGTTGCAGGTTCTAAAACTAAAACTTTAAGTACAGCACAAACAGTTCAAAAAACAGTTCAAACAGAAATTGAATCAGGTACAATAGGAATTGGTAAAGCAGATGTTTATAAAATTAATAATGTTTATATGGCAGCTGACTTTGCTACAGACGCAACTAATTTAGATACAGATATTACAGATAGATTTGATTTAGATTCAGGAATGAGAGATAACTTCTATGATATTGGAAGACTTATACTTAAAACAGGTTCATTAACACCAACAGGAAGATTGTTAATTAATTTTGATTTCTTCTCACACGGTACTGGTGATTATTTTGATGTAGATTCATATGATGGTGTAATTGATTATGAAGATATACCTAGTTTTACTTCTGGTACAACTGGAAAAGTTTATCAGTTAAGAGACTCTTTTGATTTCAGACCTAGAGTAGATGACGCTTCAACAATCAATTCAGGTGACCAAGACCGTTCATATGATGGATCAGGTGCTTCAACGATAGATGTTGTAAAATTTGAAACAGATATTACTTCTGATTTTGAATTTTATTTACAAAGAGTTGATAAAATTTATTTAGATAAAGAAGGTAATTTTAGAGTATTAAAAGGTGCAAGTTCATTAACTCCAGAAATTCCTGGTGTCTTGGATAACGCAATGCACCTATACACATTGTTTATTCCATCATATACATTGGATACAGCAGATGTAGGTATTGAACAAGTTGATAATAGAAGATATACAATGAGAGATATTGGTAGAATAGAAAAGAGAATTGAAAATGTTGAATACTATACTCAATTATCTTTACTAGAACAATCAGCACAAACTTTACAAATACAAGACGCAAATGGTTTTGATAGATTTAAAAACGGATTTGTCGTAGATAATTTCACAGGACACGCAATAGGTGATCCAGGAAATGTAGATTACAAAGTTGCTATGGATATGGCGAAAGGTGAAATGAGACCTACATTTAATGAAGACGCTATTGCTTTGGAAGAAAGAGATGATGATGGTACTGCTATTCAGGCGTCTGATAGAACGGCTGCTCAATATGCTAAAACAGGAGATTTAATAACTTTACCGTACACCGAAGTAACTTTAATAGACCAAAGTTATGCAAGTAAAACTGTAAATGTTAATCCATTTGGAATATTTACTTGGATTGGTTCTGTTGCTTTAACTCCACAAACAGATGAATGGAAAGAAACTGAAAGAGCGCCAGATTTACATATTACTAATGATGATGGTACTTGGGATACTTTAGTTAAAAATTCTGGTAATCCAAATTTACAATCTGTTGAATTAGGAACGGTTTGGAACGAATGGCAAAATCACTGGACAGGTGTATCAACAACTAATAGTACAGAAAATTTTGAACAAAGAGGTGGTCACGGTTGGAGAGTAATGCAAAGGGATGTCCAATCCACTACTAGAACAGGAACAAAAACACGAACAGGAATTAGACAAGTAATAGTTCCAAAAACAGTTACGCAAAATGTTGGTGATAGAGTTATATCTATTGCGTTCACTCCATTTATTAGAAGTAGAGATGTTGATTTTGTTGCAACAAGATTAAAACCAAATACAAGAGTTTATCCTTATTTTGATAATGACTCTATAAACACATATGTAACTCCTTTAGGTGGTGCATTGGGAGGAAATTTAGTTACAGACTCAAATGGTTCTGTATCAGGTACTTTCTCAATACCAGATCCAAAAGATAATTCAAAACCAAGATGGAGAACAGGTGAAAGAGTGTTTAGATTAACTAGTTCATCTTCAAACGATTTAACTTCAGCACCAGATACAGCAGCAAATGCTGAATACATTGCTAGAGGTATTATTCAAACAGTACAAAATACAATTATCTCTACAAGAACAGCGGGTGTAGAATTTAGAGCAACTAACGAAACAGAAAATATAACTCAAACAACTTCAACAAGAGGTGCTGCTAGACAAGTGGGATACCACGATCCATTAGCACAAACATTTATGGTTGATGAAGCTGGTGGAGTATTTTTAACTTCACTAGATATATGCTTCTCAACTAAAGACGCAAATATTCCAGTTACCTTACAAATTAGAAATACAGTTAATGGTTATCCAGGTCAAACAATATTACCTTTTTCAGAAAAAAGTTTAAATCCAGCAAGTGTAACTACAAGTACAGATGGAAGTTCAGCAACGACATTTACTTTTGATAGTCCTGTTTATGTACAAGAGAATACAGAATATGCTTTAGTATTAATGGCAAACACAACAGAATATAATGTTTTTGTTGCTAGATTAGGTCAGACGGCATTAGGTTCTAATAGAACAATATCACAACAACCTTATACTGGTGTATTCTTTAAATCACAGAATGGTGTTACTTGGTCAGCAGATCAAAACGAAGATATTAAATTTAAAATTAAGAGAGCGGAGTTTGAAAATGTTTCAGGTGTAGTTACTTTAACAAATAAAGATTTAGATGATAGAACACTTAAACTTAATCCATTACGAACAACAAACACTTCAGGTGTAGTTAGAGTTTATCATCCAAATCACGGAATGCACGGCACAGATAATAATGTGACCATTTCAGGAGTACCTGCTGGTACACATAATGGAATTGTTCACTCCGATATTAATGGAACATATACAAGTATTTCAAATGTAACTTTAGATAGTTATGATATTACAACTACTGGAACAGCAACCACAACTGGAGACATTGGTGGAGATTTAGTAGTAGCAACTCAAAATAGATTGTTTGATGTATTAAATTTAGGTGGTATACAAACTATGACTTTACCTGAAACAAGTTTAAGTATGTCTATTAGACCTACAAGTGGTCGTTCAATTCACGGTTCAGAATCAGAATTTGCTTTAACAGCAGGATCAAATAAAATAAATGTTGTTAGTAATGACAATATTCACTTTAATTCTCCTCAAATGGTTGCTAGTGCAATTAATGAAACAAATGAAATGGGAGGTTCCAAATCATTTTGGAATATCGTAACTTTAAGTACAAAAAACACTAAAGTGTCACCTGTATTAGATACTCAAAGAATGAGTGCTTTTACAATTACTAATAGATTGAATAATCCTACTTCAGGTAATACACCAGATTTTGTTGCCGATACTGCTTCAACAGGTACATCTACATCAGCAACTTATTGTACTAAATCAATTGTATTAGAAACTGCTTCAACTTCTTTAGATGTTAGATTAACTTCAAATGTAAGATCAACTTCTAAAGTAAAAATGTATTACAGAATTATAGGATCAGAAGATGATACTACTATTGGTAAAGTTAGTTGGACACCATTTAATACAGATGGTGAAGAAGATATAACAGTTACTCCATCAGAAGATAATACATCATT
>Ga0315316_10001680_pt1 | contig 15744 bp, 13 predicted proteins | sample M160m3416metaG_FD_203702 | JGI IMG/M metagenome (GOLD analysis project Ga0315316, IMG submission 203702) | Ammonia-oxidizing marine archaeal communities from Monterey Bay, California, United States - M1 60m 3416 | ecosystem: Environmental > Aquatic > Marine > Intertidal zone | place: USA...
CAACCAGACCAAGCACGAATGCCAAAAGCAGCGCTTGCGGCACGCAGAACCCTCTCGAGGCTCCTCTCGCCTGCCCCGGCCAGATCCCCGGCCCTGGCAGGAGAGAGAGCACGCAAGAGCCTCTCGCGCCTGTTCGACACGCGCGAGAGCGTGCCCGCCCGGACCGCAGCCGGGGACGGACCTCCTCGGTCTAAGGGCGGGAGCCCAGCCAAAGCACGGCCATCGAGGAGCCGGGAGAGCGGCGCAACGCGGGAGCGGCGACGAAGCGCCTAATGCAGGGTCTGGCGGGCGCGCTTGACCGGCTGGGAGCGCATCCGCTGGGCGTACGCACCAAGAACGTTGAGGACCTCGTCGAGCTTCTCGAGCTCGCCGGTGAAGGCCCCGAGCAGACGCTCGACCTCCCGCACATCACGCAGGTTGCGCTCGACGTCGGCCTGGACATCGGATTGGACCTCGACCGCCACCGTGGCCGCGCGCAACAACGCCGCACGCGAATCCTGACCGAATTCACCGTCCAACCCCTCGAGCCGCGTGGCCAGGCGGGGGGCCCAATGCGGCGACACGCCGGCGTCGATCAGCTCCTGCTCCCAGTCCATCGCCGTCGAGTCCTCGACAGAGCGGAGCTCCGAGCCCGTTCCGCGGCTCCTCTCCTGTTCCTCTCCACGCCGTCGCCACAAGCCCCAATCGAAGCGCCAATCCATCGTCGCGTATCCCATCCCGTATGGGCCCTGTTCGGGCCGGTCTTGCTCCCTTGTCCACGAGAGCTCAGATGACGAGAGTGGTTAGAGCAAGACACATGCCACGACGGGCCACCGCTCTAAATCGGCAGAAAACGCGCAGGTGTGGAGCAAACCCTGCCCATCACGCGCCCCGACGCGCTGATCGACGGCGCCGACCCGCAGCCCCGGGGTAAGCCGTACGCAGGAGGGGGGAAGCCATTTTCCTTTCAAGGGAAGTCGAGGTACGTCGGGCCGACATCGCCCCGAGCCGACGGGCCCAGTCCGGAGGCTCAATCGCGCCAGAACATCGGCACGCGCGCCTCGTCCGCCTCGTCCTCCAACACCCGGAGCTGGCGGTCGACCTCTTCCACCTCGGCCACCAGAGACGCTCTTTGTCGAGATCGGTTCGGGTTGGCCCGCTCCAATGCCCCCCGAAGCGAGTCGCGACGCGACGCGAGACCGGCGAACTGGGTCCGCCACTGCGCTTCGCTGCGCCCGCCGCGAATCAGCCCGGCCTCGACCAGTCCATTGGCCTGGAGCGTGATCACGCCCGCGACCGGGTCCACGCGGTAGCGGAAGTGGTTGAAGAAGGAGAGCCCCAGAAGACCCACCGACATCGTCTTGCTCACGGAGGCCGGGACCCGCTCGGCCCGTGCACTCCCGAGCGAGACGCTGTCGAGCGTCACCAGGGATTGCTCGATCGTCCCGTTGGCTGTGCCGTAATAGGCCGTGCGCGCGCCCGAGAGATCCAGCCCCAGCTGCCGCGCGACCGACTCGGGCAAGACCACGTCCGAGGCGCCCGTATCGACGTAAAAGGGCGCAGTGACCTGATCGTTGAGGGTGACGTTCACACGCAGGACGCTCCCGGTGCGGTCGACCCGAATCTGGTGGACCGATCGGGGGGACACGGCCCCCGCTCCTCGTGCCGCCCTCCGCGGCGCAGCGGGGGGCGCCGCATGAGGCTGGTAGTGCTGCACGACACCGCCGGTCCCTTCATCGACCGCACTCGCCTGAGCCGCCCGTCGGTAACGCGGCGGAACCTGATTCAGGTCCTGGGCGAAATGCCAGCCACCCTGCTCATCCTGCCACTTGAAGAGCTCCGCGACCGCGGTTCCGGCCCCGAGCACAACCAGGCAGAGCAGTCCGACAACGAAGCGCCCGCGACGACTCGCCCAGGCTCGAAAAGGGTTTGCGACCATGCCTCTCCCCACCCCTTGGCGGCGACTCGCGTGCTGATCAGCCACGAAAAGCGTCATCGGTGGAAGGACCGGAGCGCTTGAATCCGGCGGACGCCTCCGTTCAGCGGTCGAGGTCCGACGCATCTTCGGGCGGCAAGCCACCCGCAACCTCCGAGACGCCCGCCGGCGAGCCCCCCTCGCTCCCTTCGTCTTCAGCGGCCCGGCACGACTCGACCGAAACCTCCGATTCGGAAACGGGGCCCGACTCGACCGAAACGTCCGAAGCTTCCGCGACCGGCGCCGCCAGGGCCTCAAAGAACCCGTGGATCGACCGAGCATCCCGCGCGGAAATCCCCGGGACCGCTTCGAGCGCCTCGAGGTCGGCGCTGCGGACCGCGCGCAGCGACCCCAATGTCTTGAGCAGCGCACGTCGCTTGCCCGGACCAATCCCAGGAAGCTCTTCGAGAACCGAAGTCAGGTGGACCTTCGAGCGCAACTCGCGCTGGAACTCGATCGCGAAGCGGTGCGACTCATCCCGAATGCGCTGGAGCAGCAACATGCCCCGACTGCTCGGCGCGAGCAGAATCGGGTTCGCGCGGCCCGGCCGAAAGACGCGCTCGGCCTTCAGCCCGCCGCCGCGTTTGACCCGAACGCTCGGTGAGTCGTCGTCTCGCTCCTTGGACAGACCCAGGACCTCGACCTCGAGCCCGGCGTCCTCGAGCGCCGCCACCACGACGCCGACCTGCCCCCGGCCGCCATCGACCATCAAGAGGTCGGGCAGCGGCTCGGTCTCCACGCGACGCAGCCGTCGGTCCAGCACCTCGCGCATACAGCCGTAATCATCCCCCGCTTCCGCCTCTCGAATGCGATAGCGCCGGTATTCCCTCTTCACGGGCTCCCCATCGACGAAGCTCACGCGACTCGCGACCGCGAGCGTGCCCTGCAGATTCGACACGTCATAACACTCGATGCGATGGGGTCGGGCCGAGAGCTGGCAGCGCGTCTCGAGCTCATCGAGCGCCGTCTCGACGCTCTCCCGTGCCGCGAGCCGGGTGGCGAGCCCCAGCGACGCGTTGCGCTCGGCGATCTCGACCAGCCGCCGTCCCCCACCCCGCTGAGCCCAACGAATCGAGACCGGCTGATCGAAGCGCTCGCGCCAGAGCGCCACGAGCGCACCCTCGTCGTCGAAATCGACCGAGGTGAGCACCTCACGCGGCGGAGCGTGCCCTTCGCCCGTGCCGTAGAACTGTCCCAGGAAAGAGGCGATCACCTCGCCGTCGTCGAGCCGGACATTCGAGAAGGGGAAACCGCGCGCCCCGATCACACGCCCCTCGCGGACGTGCAGCACCTGCACCTCGACCTCGCCCCCTTGCCGCGCGACCGCGAAGACGTCGCGGTCGACACCGGATTCCGTCACGATCTGCTGGGACTCGATCGTGCGTTCGACCGCCTGGATTCGGTCGCGAAGCCGCGCCGCGTCCTCGTACCGCTCCTGCGCAGCGGCCTCGGCCATCTCGCGCTCGATATCCTCGACGAGCTCCCGTGACTTGCCACGCAAGAAGAGCACGGTCCCGCGCACCTGCTCGGCATAGGCGCTCTCCTCCGCCAGCCCCACACAGGGCCCCAGGCAGCGCTTCATTTCATACTCGATGCAGGGCCGGCCGCGACGCGCATAATCCTTGAAGGTCCCCTCCGTGCACGAGCGCAGCGGAAAGAGCCTCCGCAGCTTGGACAAGGAGGACTTCAGCGCGACGCTCGAGGTATAGGGCCCAAAATACTGGGCGCCGTCCTTACGGAAGCGCCGCACCATCGTCACTCGCGGCCAGCGTTCCCCTTCGTCGATGCGGAGGCCCAGATATTGTTTGTCGTCGCGCAGGCGAACATTGAAGGGTGGCTTGTGCTGCTTGATCAGCTCGTTCTCGAGCAGCAGGGCCTCCTTGACGTTGCCCGTCACCAGGACCTCGACGGAAGCTGCCCGCTGGACGAGCGCCGGAATCCGGATCCGCCCGTCGCCGCCGTTCACGTATTGGCGCACTCGACTCCGGAGGTTCTGGGCCTTCCCGACGTAGAGCACGGCGCCTCGCTCGCTCTTGAACTGGTAGACGCCGGGCCCCACAGGCAAGGCCGCCGCCTGCTCCTCGAGCGGGATGCGGCGACCCGGACGGCTCACTCCCATCGCTTCCGCCGGAGGCGGGGACAGGTCTTCGGGATCTTTCGTCTCCGACATGCGCGGCGCCTCTCAGGTCAGCCGAATGCGCTCGGCCTCGAGGGCCTTGACTCGGTCGCGCAGCTCGGCGGCGCGTTCGAATTCGAGTGCGCGCGCCGCCTCACGCATCTCCGTCCGAAGCCGCTCGATCAGCGCCGGAATCTCGTGTCGCGGCAGCCCCGGCTCCGACTTCTCCTCCGCCCGCGGCACGGTCACGTAGTCCTGCTCCCAGATCGAATCCTGCAGACGCGTGATCTTCTTGCGGATCGTCGTCGGCGTGATGCCGTGCTCCTGGTTGTAGGCCTCTTGTTTGGCCCGCCGCCGCTCGGTCTCCTCGATCGTCTCCCGGATCGAGGCCGTGCGCCGGTCGGCATAGAGGATCACGCGGCCCTTCGCGTTCCGAGCGGCGCGCCCGATCGTCTGGATCAGCGATCGAGTCGAACGTAGAAATCCCTCTTTGTCCGCATCCAGGATCGCCACGAGCGCGACCTCCGGGATGTCGAGCCCCTCGCGCAGCAGGTTGATGCCGACCAGCACGTCGAAGGTGCCCTCGCGCAACTCGCGAATGATCTCCATGCGCTCCAGCGTCTTCACATCACTGTGCAGATAGCGGATTCGAATGCCCAGCTCGGCGTAGTAGTCCGTCAACTCCTCGGACATGCGCTTGGTGAGCGTCGTGACCAGCACGCGCTCCTCCTGTTGAACGTGACCCTGGATCTCCGCGAGCAGATCGTCCACCTGCCCCTTGGCCGGTCGAATCTCGATCTTGGGGTCGATCAGACCTGTCGGACGAATGATCTGCTCGACCACGACGCCCTGGCAGCGCTCGAGTTCATAGTCGGCCGGGGTGGCCGACACATAGACGCGCTGACCGGCTCGCTCCTCCCACTCGTCGAAGCGCAGCGGCCGGTTGTCGAGCGCCGAGGGCAAGCGCCAACCAAAGTCGACCAGCGTCTCCTTGCGCGCCCGATCGCCCCGAGACATCCCGCCGATCTGGGGGACCGAGACGTGACTCTCGTCGAGCACGACCATGGTGCCCTCGGGCAGGTAGTCGTAGAGCGTATAGGGCGTCTGACCCGCGTTTCGTCCGTCGAGCCAACGGGAGTAGTTCTCGACCCCATTACAGAAACCCATGGTTTCGAGCATCTCGAGGTCGTACATCGTGCGCTGCTCGAGTCGCTGGGCCTCGAGCAGCTTATTCTCCTTGGCGAAGGCCGCCAGTTGGACCTGCAGCTCCTCCCGGATGCCCTCGCAAGCCCGGGCGATCCGCTCCTGGCCGGCGACGTAATGGCTCGCCGGATAGATCATCGCCTTCTTGGGCCGCGCCACGACCCGCCCCCGCAGCGGGTCGACCTCCGCGATCGAATCGACCTCGTCTCCGAAGAACTCGATCCGGACCGCCATCTCGCCCTCGTATTGGGGGAAGACCTCGACCACGTCGCCGCGCACGCGGAACGTCCCGCGATGGAAGTCGTGGTCGTTGCGGTCGTATTGCATGTCGACGAGCCGCCGGAGCAGATCGTCCCGGACCAGGTTCATCCCCGTCTCGACATAAACGTGCATCGAGCCGTAATTCTCGGGCGCGCCGAGGCCGTAGATGCACGACACGCTGGCCACCACGAGCACGTCGTCCCGCGTCAGCAGCGAATGCGTCGCCGAGTGGCGCAGCTTGTCGATCTCGTCGTTGACCGACGAATCCTTCTCGATGTAGGTGTCCGTCGTCGGGATATAGGCTTCGGGCTGGTAGTAGTCGTAGTAGGAGACGAAATACTCGACCGCGTTGTTCGGAAAGAGCTCCTTGAACTCACCGTAGAGCTGAGCCGCGAGCGTCTTATTCGGCGACATGATCAGGGCCGGCCGGTTCAGCCGCTCGATCATGCATGCGACCGAAAAGGTCTTCCCGCTCCCCGTGACGCCGAGCAGGGTCTGATGCTTGTCCCCCCGCGCCATGCCCTCACAGAGGGCGTCGATCGCCTGGGGTTGGTCCCCGGAAGGCGAGAAGTCCGACTGCAGCTCGAAGGCATTACCCATGGCCGAGAGTATAGGCCTCGGTCGCGCCCACTCCGATCGCGATCAGGATCCGGCCCGCCGCCACTGCGGACCCTCGGCCGAATCGACGATCTCGATGCCCTCGGCCGCGAGCGCATCGCGGATTCGGTCGGCCTCGGCCCAATCCTTGGCCGCCCGCGCCGCCTGGCGCTCGGCCAGGAGCGCGTCGATCCGCGGATCGGAGTCCGCCGCGGCTTCGGCGGCCTCCGCACGGGCCTCGCCCAGCGTAAGCCCCAGCACGGGCTCGAAACGACGCAGCAGGTCACGCCGATCCACCTCCGCCAGCGTATCGCTCCGGGCCACCTCCCAGACGACGGCCATGGCCCGGGGCGCGTTCAGGTCGTCGGCGAGCGCATCGCGGAAGCGCGTGTAATAGGGCGCCTGCACGGCGGCGTCGCCTTCCCCATCGACGCCCTCGAGTTCGAGCGCCACCCGCTGTAGCCGGCCAAAGCCCTTGGCGGCGGACTCGAGCGCGGCATCGCTGAAGGATTGCTGCTGCCGGTAATGGGCCTGGAGGAAGAAATAGCGGAAGGCGAGCGGGTCGATGCCGCGGTCGATCAGGTCCGAGAGGGTTTTCACGTTGCCCTTGGACTTCGACATCTTCTCGTCTCCGCCTTCGGCGGAGCCCATCGCCAGGAACTCGTTGTGCATCCAGAACGAGACCCAGGGATGGACGTCGTAGCCGCACTCGCTCTGGGCGACCTCGTTCGTATGGTGCACGGTCGCCAGGTCGATCCCGCCCGTATGGATGTCGAAGCGCTCGCCGAGGTAGCGCACGCTCATCGCCGAGCACTCGAGATGCCAGCCCGGGAAGCCGCGGCCCCAGGGCGAGTCCCACTCCTGCAGCCGCTGGACCCCGGCTTCTGCGAATTTCCAGACCGCAAAATCCGCAGGGTTGCGCTTGCCCTCGGTCACGCCGATCCGCGCGCCCTCCGCCTGGCCGGCGAGGTCGAGCCCCGCGAGCTCGGCGTAGCCCGGGAAGCGACTCGTGTCGAAGTAGACCCCGTCGTCGATGGTGTAGAGATAGCCCCCAGCCTCGAGTTGCCGTGCCAGGGCGATCTGCTCTTCGATGTGCTCGGTCGCCTTCGGGTTGTATTCGGGGGGCAGGCAGTGGACGGCCTCTCCGTCCTGACGCCAGAGCGCCGTGTAATGAGCGGCGATCTCCGCCGCGGTCTGGCCGGCCTTGCGCGCGGCGGCCTCCATCTTGTCCTCGCCCTCGTCGGCGTCCGAGACCAGATGGCCCACGTCGGTAATGTTGATGACGTGGGTGACCTCGAAGCCCTCGCTGATCAGGAAGCGCTTGAGCAGATCCGAAAAGAGCCGCGAGCGCAGATTCCCCACGTGCTGCTCGGCGTAGACGGTGGGCCCGCAGCTGTAGATCCCCACCCGACCGGGCTCGAGCGGCATGAAGGGCCGCTGAGAACGACTCCGGGTGTCGTAGAACTCGATCTCGCTCACCGCCCTGCTCTCCTCTGTGCAGACTCCACCGGCTCCACCGACTCCGAGGCCGCCTCGAGGAGCACGACCGCCAGCCCGGCGATGCCCTCTCCGCGACCGATCGCACCCAGCCGATCCGTGCTCGTCACCTTGACGTTCACCCGCCCGGGATCCGTCGCGAGCAGCGCGGTCAGATTCTCGTGCATCGCCGCCTGATGGGGCGCGAGCCGCGGCGCCTGCGCCACGATCGTCGCGTCGACGTTCGCCACGCGCCAACCCGCCCCGGCCATCCGCTCGACCACCGCCGCGAGAATCTCGCCGCTCGCGACCCCACGCCAGCGCTCGTCGCTCGACGGAAAATGCCGGCCGAGGTCGCCTTCGCCGAGCGCGCCCAGGATCGCGTCGGCGACCGCGTGGAGCAGCGCATCCCCGTCGGAGTGCCCATCCAGACCGCGATCGTGGGGGATCTCGACGCCGCCCAGCACCAGCGGCCTTCCCGGGACGAGGGCGTGCACGTCGAAGCCCTGCCCGATCCGGCTCATGACGAGGCTCCTTCCACCCGCGCACGCAACAGCGCCTCAGCGAGCAAGAGATCCTCGGGGCGAGTGATCTTCGGGTTTGGCGCCGTCGCCTCGACCATCGCCACGGGTCTGCCGAGCCACTCGACCAACTGGACGTCGTCGGTCCCGAAGCGCCCCGCCTGCGCGGCGCTCGCCATGGCCTCCTCGAGCCAGTCACGTCGAACGATCTGGGGCGTTTGGGCCGCCCAGCACTCGGCGCGCTCGGGGGTCTCGACGACCCGGCCCTCGACGACCCGTTTGATCGTGTCCCGCGACGGTTCACCGAGCAACGCGGCCCCCGTCTTTCGCGCCGCCGCCACGACGTTCTCCAGATCCGCCGTCTGCACCAGACACCGCGCGGCGTCATGCACCGCTACGAATTCCACCCCCGACGGCAAAGCGGACAGCCCCGCGCGCATGGAGTCTTGTCTTTCTGCGCCGCCCGCCACGGGGTCCGCCAAAACCGACGACGAGAGCCCCAACGCCGTGAAACGCTCGAAGTCGGCCGGCGCCAACACGGGCAGGATCGGCGCGAAGAGCGCCGCGCTCTCGAGCGCCCGGATCGAGTGCTCGAGCAGCGTCCGACCCGCGAGCGGCACGAAGGCCTTGGGCAGCGCGTGACGCAGCCGTGACCCACGCCCCGCGGCGAGGAGGAGCGCAGCAACCGTCCCCGGCATGCCTAACGCGCGGGCTCCCGCACGCTCTCGATCTCGACACGGTGGACGTCGAGAATCGTGCCCTCGGCACGATCGAGGCTGACCTCCGCTACTCGGTAGGTCTGGAGCGCGAGGATTCGCTGACTCTCGGCCTCCACCAGATCCTCCTCCTTCTCGAGGACCAGGAAGGGCGTCGACTCCCCGTGCTCGAGCCGGATGCGCTCGGCACGCAGCTGCTCCTCCGCCGCGAGACGGCGTCGTTCCGACGCCTCGATGCCCTGGGCCGAGGCCTCGAGCGTCCGGGCGGCCGTGCGGATTTCCTGGATGATCGACTGCTCGAGGCGCGTGCGCTGCGACTCGGCGCGCTGGAGTTCGAGCTTGCGTTGAACGACGCGCTTTCGCGCGGTCGTATTGGGGAAAGGAATCGAGAAGGTCCCCATGACGCGGAGATTGTCGGAGCCATCATCCGTGAAGAAGCTGTCATCAGCCTGGTCGAAGGGCCTGGACACCGGAGGAAAACAATCGGGGGGCTGACAGAACAACGGATTGAGTCTGGGATTGGGCTGGCCGGATATCCCCACGTACCCAAACTCCACTTCGGCGTCGAGGCGCGGCAGTCTCTGGTTCTTCGCGAACTTGAGTTCGACTTCCCTCTGGTTGATCCGCTCGCCGAGGCTCCGGAGTTCGGGACGTAGCGAGAACGCCCGCGCGACCGCTTCTGCGACATCCACGTCCTTCTTGTCGAAGTCGGCCGGGTCTCCGGTCGGGGAAAATTGCAGCTCGGTCGTGGCCGTGAGCTCGGGTCCGAGCACGACGTCGATCAGTCGATCCTGAGCGTTCCGGTATTCGTTGGCCTTCGTGATCACGTTGAACTCGCGATCGGCGACTCCCGCCTCGGCCTCGACGACCTCCACCCGCGAGACCACACCGACCTCGTATTGAGTCTGCGTCTGCTCGAGCAAGGCGCGCGCCGTATCGAGGCTCTTCTGAGCAACCCGGACCTGATCCCGCTTGGCGACCAGATTCCAGTAGGCGCCGACCGTCGCGAGGACGGTGTCCATCACCTTGCCTCGAAAACTCTCCTGCGAGGCTCGGTAGCCGTGCTTCGCAACCTTGACGCTCGTCCAGGGCGCATTCCAGATCAGTCCACGCGCGAGCGGCACTTTTGCTGTGATGAAGAAATCCGCATTGTATTGGTCGCTCAGGGTCTGGATGGAGCTGCGCGTGGAGACAGAGGACGCCCCATAGCGCGCGGAGAGACTCGCACCCAAATAGGGAAGCAGCTGCGTCACGCCCACCGACCCCCCTTTGACGCGATCCCGATTATTCGCGACTGAATTTAACCCGAAGGTATTCGGCGACTTCGTGACATCGTATTGCATGAACGCGTCGACCTGGGGGTCGTAGGCTCCCCAGACTTCCTGAGCAAAGGAGCGAGCGATCAGCGGCGCGTAGCGCTCGACCTGTACATCGAGGCTGTTCTGGATCGCCAATGCGACGGCCTCGTCGACCGTAATCGGCTCACCCGGTGTCACGATGGCCGCGCCCGGCGCAAGGTCTCCGGTCGCCTCGTCCGGCGAGGGCGAGACATAGATGGGTGCCTCACCCGCCGCCTCCGCGGCGCGACCCACATCGACCCAAGCCAGGCTGGCCATCGCCGCCAGGGCAATCGCGAGTAGCGGTGTTCCGATGGACCCCGTGCGTAACATGCCATTCCTCCGGCCCGGGATAGTATCCGAGCAATCCGCCCTCTGCTGAAGGCAGCCCGATCCGCCGACCACTGCCCCGGCCCGGGGCGGACCGCACGCGGTAGGTCACCGAAATCGTTCATTGATTGGGGGCGACCGGATGATGCGGGCAGGTCTCGCCCCGCGCAAGCCGGCGGCGGCAGAAGATCTCCCACTCGGGTCTGCACCTCGGTTCTGCGAGGCCTCGTCCCGGGCGGTCCCGTGCATTTGGGACGCTTTGCATCCGCCAGGAGACGGCAACGGGCGTGAGCCCCATCACGCTTTACGAAGCGGAACCGTTCCGATGCAGCGGGTTCGAAAAGCGTCCGCGTGAAGCGCGACAGGATGCGTTAAGATCGCTGATCCGGATGGGAGGCCCCTTCCGACGGACGCGATCGAAGGAGAAGACGTGGGGCTCTTCAGCTCGAAAGGTCGTGGGGGCGACTCGCCGCCGGATTCCGGCGCAAAGACGCGACGCCCGCAAGCCTCGCCGGACGTGTCCGCTGAGGCCCCCCCTGCCCGCGCCGAGAGAACGGCGCGCGCCGCGCCTCAGAAGAGCACTTCCAGACCAGCCGAACCGGACCGAGCGCCCGCCAGGACATCGGGACCAGAAGGAGCAAAAGCCATGGCCACGATTGGTCAATCCATCGTATTCAAGGGAGATCTGTCCGGAGACGAGGACCTCGAAATCGAGGGTCGAGTCGAAGGCCAGATCGAGTTCGCCAACCACCAGCTCACCATCGGCGCCAACGGAAGTGTCCAGGCCGAGGTCCACGCCAAGACGATTCTCGTCATCGGACAGGTCGTGGGCAACCTCACGGCGACGGAACGAATCGAAGTCCAGGCCACCGGCGTCGTGCAGGGCGATATCAAAGCACCCCGTCTCAGCATCCAGGAGGGCGCCGTCCTCAATGGCTCGATCGAGATGAGCAGCGCCGGGAAGACCGCCACCTCAAGCGCACAGCCGCCGGCGGGCAGCACCGCGGCGGCGACCCTGAAGTCGGCCTGACACCAGCTAGGGACCGGGTCTGAAACGAAATCCGACGGGCCTCGCCGAGGAGCACCCAACGGGCTCGACCCAGCGGCCCATATCGCGACGACCACGGCTTCAGCCCAGCGGCCGACCGCACCCCGCCGCAGCGCAGCCCGACGGCCCGGCCGAAGCCATGGACCCCCGTCGGATGGAGCGCCCCCCTTAGACGCGGGCGGCCTTGTTCACGCCCGGGCCCTGCTTGGGCGCCTGTTTGCCCCCGCCGTAACGCGTCTCGAGCGCAAGCAGCAGAGGCGAAGCGATGAAGACGGACGAATAGGTGCCGACGAGCACACCGATCAACATCGTCATCGCGAAGGGACGAATCACCTCGCCCCCCAGCAAATAGAGCGAGAGCAGCGCAAGCACCGTCGTGATCGAGGTCAGCACCGTCCGGGAGAGCGTCTGATTGACGCTGTCGTTGAGCACCTCCTCGAGGTCCGCCGTCGTGCGCAGCTCCATGTTCTCGCGAATCCGGTCGTAGATGATGATCGTGTCGTTCAGGCTGTAGCCGAGGATCGCGAGCATCGCGGCCAGGATCCGCAGGTCGAATTCCTCACCGATCATCACCAGGATGCCCGCCGTGATCGTGAGGTCGTGGACCACCGCGACGACCGCGCCGGGCGCGAATCGCGAGCTGAAACGAAACGCCACGTAGGCCAGGATCGCCAACGCGGACAAGAGCAGCGCCTTGGCACCGTCCTCTCGAAGCTCGGCCCCGACGCGTGGGCCAACGTACTCGACGCGCTGCTCGGTAAAGCCGCCGATCTGCTCTCGCAGGGCGTTCTCCAGGACCAGGACCTGCGTATTCGCCTCGAGACCCGAGGCATCCGCTTCGCCGTCTTCGCCCTTCTGTGCCAGGCGGACGGCCTCGGCCGCGACTGAATCCTCGGCAACCGAGTTGAACTTGATGTTGAACTCGGCGGAGCCCGCCTCACCGAAACGGACGACCTGGGGATCTTCGAAACCCTGGTCCGCGATCACGTTCCGGATGCGCGACTCGTCGACGGCGACGCCCGCGTCGAAGAGGAGCTGGACCTCGGTCCCGCCGGCGAAGTCGAGCCCGACCTTGACACCCTTGACGGATGGAAGCGCGCAGATGCCGCCGAGTACGATCAGCGCGACCGAGAGCGCTAGACAGATTCGGCGCTGACCCAGGAAGTTGATCCGAGTTCCGGGCGGAACGAGTTCGAAGGGCACGGTTTTCTCCTCTCCGACGACGAATGCGTCGCGCTAGATCGAAAGCGTCGAGACGTTTCGGTTGCCGGGATAGAGCTGAAAGAGCAGCCGGGTCACGACGAGCGCCGCGAAGACGCTGGTCACGATACCGACCGACAGGGTGACGGCGAAGCCCTTGATCGGCCCCGTGCCGTACTCGAAGAGAATCACCGCCGTGAACAGCGTCGTCAGGTTGGCGTCCAGGACGGTCCAGGTCGCCTTCTGGAAGCCCGTCGAGATCGCGGCGCGCACCGACTTCCCCGACCGGAGTTCCTCGCGGATCCGCTCGAAGATGATCACGTTGGCGTCGACCGCCATCCCGACCGTCAAGACGAGTCCCGCGATCCCCGGTAGCGTCAGCGTCGCCTCGAAAAGAGACATCAAGCCGACCAGCAGCACGAGATTCGCCAGCAGCGCGATGCTCGCGAAGACCCCCGAGAGCCGGTAGTAGCCGATCGCGAAGGCCAGCACGATCGTGAGCCCGATCAGACAGGCCCGCGCACCGCTCTCGATCGAGTCCTGTCCGAGACCCGGACCGACCGTGCGTTCCTCTTCGATCACGACCGGGACCGAGAGGGAGCCGGCGCGCAGAATCACCGCGAGATCCGCCGCTTCATCCGCGGTGTAGTTCCCCTCGATCTGCCCGCGCGTCGAGATCCGGCCCCGGATCACCGGGGCGCTGTAGACCTTGTCATCGAGCACGATCGCCATCGGCTGACCGATACTGCGCTCGGTCAGCTCTCCGAAGATCTCGCCCCCTTCCGGGTTGAAGCGAAACTCCACGATCGGACGCTGCTGTTGATCGAACTGGAGCCGAGCATCCTCGAGATACGCGCCCGTGATGTCGGCCGCCTGGGGCAGCAGGTAGGCCCCGATCTCGGCATCCGTCTCCGGGTCCAATTCGGAGAGGATGATCTGGTCCGCTCCGATTCCATTCGGATAACGAGCCAGGAGTGTCTCCCGCGACGCGTCCGAGTCCTCCACGATTTTAAATTCGAGGAAGCCCGTGCTCTTCAGTAGCGTACGCGCTCGCTCGCGATCGATCTGCTCTCCGGGGATCTGAACGAGAACGCGGTCATCGCCCTGGCGGGTCACCACCGAGTCGGGGATCCCGCGCTGTGGATCATCGATCCGACGCCGCAAGACCTCGAGCACCTGGGACATGGTGCGCTCGTGGACATCGACCGCCCACTCCTCCGTGAGGCGGTAGCGCAACACGAGGTCCCGTCCGCCCGAAGACTCCACCACGCCCGTGTCGTCCGCCTCTTCGATCACGGCTGCGCGATCCGACTCGGACGCCAACACCAGGACCAGTTCCTGGTCCTCGACGGCAGAGCGCATCAGCGTCACCCCGTCGGACTCGAGCCGCTCTTCGACCGAGTCCCGCACGAACTCGAGCTCCCGGACCATCGCCTCGTCGAGCTCGACGCCGACCACCCAGTGGATCCCACCGCGCAGGTCCAGACCCAGGCGGAGCCCGTCATCGGGCCAGAAATCGCTCTCGACTCGCTCGCCCTTCGACACGAAATTCGCTGCCGCGAGGAACGTAAACAGGACGAGCAACAGCGCGACGCTGATTGCCTTCATTCGAACGGGACCGTCCACGGTTCTCCCCCTAGCCCTTTGCGGCGTCTGCGGCCGGCTCGCCGGCTTGGCCGGCCTTCGTCAGCTGATCGATGCGAGCGAGGCTGATCTTCAGCTTCACCTTTTCTCCACGCACCCGAGCCACCTCGACCTCGAGCACTTCGCCGTCGACGGCGAGGACCTTGCCGTGCACGCCGCCCTGCGTGACCACCTCGTCGCCCTTGGCCGCGGTCTGCAGGAAAGCCTCTCGGTCCTTCTGCTGCTTTTGCTGAGGCCGGATCACCAGGAAATAGAAGATCAGGAAGATGGCGCCCATCATCAGGAAAAACGAAAGATCCGCTCCTCCAGGCTGCGCCTGCAGCAGGACCCCCGCACTCGAACCCTCAGCCGAACTCATTGCACCTCCCCTTGCGCGCGCCCTCGCGCGCGATCCGATCTCGGGCCCGACGCGGCCGTGTGCCGGAAGGACCAACGCTCAAGTCGGGTTCCGGGATAGAAGCGCGCGAGGATACGCTGATACGGCTCGCCGCGCTCAGCCATCGCGCGAGCGCCCCACTGGCTCATCCCGACGCCATGACCAAATCCAGACCCGACGAAGGCAAATCCCCCCTCCGTCGCCTTGACTTCGAAGAGCCGGCTGCGGAGCGCCAGGCTCGAGACCAGCCGTCGGAGCGCCCGGCCGCGGAGCGACGCCGTGCGATCCGCCCCGCCCTGGACATCGAGCTGCTCGACGCGGCCACTCCCCGTCCTCTGCGCCACCCTGAGCGTACGCACCGTTCCGATATCGAAACCCGCGGCGGCGAGCACCCGACCGAGGGCCTCCGACTCGAACTCCTTACGCCAATAGGTATGTGGCGCGTCGTCCTCTTCCTCGACCTCGACCACCCGGAGATAAGGTAAATCCTGCCCCCAGACCTCTCCTGCCGTGGCCGTTCGGCCACCCGCCGTCGAGTGGAAGACCGCCAGGATCGGCTCGCCCCCGTGCGTCAGCACTTCCCCCCGAGTCGCGCGGGCCGCGGCCCGCGTCGAGTCACTCTCGGCGGCAAGACCTCGATAGACCTGGCTCGCCGTCGTGGCGCGCACGTCCCAAAACGACCCCGTGCGCTTGCCGGCTTCGTGCAGCACGTAGGTCCGAGCCGCCACGGCCTGGGCGCGCAGCGCCTCCTGAGGCCAATCAGCCGACATCTCCCCCCCAACGGTCGAGGCCACGTAGGCCTCCAAATCGACGCGGTTCAACACCTGGATCTGGCCGCTCTCGGCCCGCACGGAGATCGTTCCCCACACCCTTCGACGGCCGACCTGCCAGGGTGCCGCTCCCCGAGGTGACCAGCGCTCCCCACTCGGCTGGCCATCGACGACGAGCCCCCCAGCGGCGATCCG
>Ga0315316_10001682_pt1 | contig 15729 bp, 15 predicted proteins | sample M160m3416metaG_FD_203702 | JGI IMG/M metagenome (GOLD analysis project Ga0315316, IMG submission 203702) | Ammonia-oxidizing marine archaeal communities from Monterey Bay, California, United States - M1 60m 3416 | ecosystem: Environmental > Aquatic > Marine > Intertidal zone | place: USA...
GATTGGAATACAATTCATCAAATGTTAACTCCATTTTTTAAAAATAATCTTGCTAGATTGGATCAAGTATTATTAGCAGATTATAATGGTAAATTACTATACAACTTTTCATTAGTTAATACTTCTTTACATGAACATTTTGGCATTAAATCTATTTCTCCATTTTTATCTTCTGAACTTATTTCATATTTTGTACCACTACAAAATAAGTACAAATATGACTACCAAAATAATATTGGTAAATTATTCCTTCGTAAATTACTCATAAAATATAATGCTGATTCATTTGTTGGTAAGCAAAAACTAGGATTTAATGTAAACACAACAGAATTGTGGAATTCATATGCTAAACAAATTTGTAAAAAATATATTGTTAATGGTGAAATTGTAAAAAATAAAATAATAAACCAGGATTGGATAGATAAATACATCGATGAAGATGAACTTGAAATCAGATATGTAAATAAATTTTTAGGACTTTTAGCTGTTGAAGTATGGTATAGACTATTCATTACTAGAGAAATTAATAGTAATACTACACTAGATTAATTTAGTATACTTGAATTGCCATAATAATGAAAAAAGATGTTGTTGCAGGATTAGGAGAAATTGGTTCTCCAATTTTAAAATTATTTTCTAAGACCGAAATAATTGTTGGATATGATCTTAATGAAAAATTAATGAATAAAAATAAATTTAATAAATTATATGATTTGTCAACATCATTCTTACATATTGCAATTCCTGTTACAGAAAAATTTGATTCAAATCTAATCCAACTATATAAAAAATTCCAACCTGAATGTATTGTAATACACAGTACAGTTCCTCCTGGAACCACCGAAAAACTCCAAAAAAAAATTAAATCGCCATTAATCTATAGTGCAACTAGAGGAGTTCATAAAAGAATGTTAAGCGATATTAAACTATATACAAAATTCTTTTCAATTTCTAATTCTGCTCCAAAAAAACAATGGGCAGTAAAAACATTTTCTAAAAAAATGAAAAATTGTGGTGTGAAGACTAAGAAAATGTCTAAACCAGAGACATTGGAATTAGCAAAAATTCTTTGCGATACATCATATCTTGGTTGGCTGATTAATTATTCACAAATTACTAATGTGATAGCAAAAAATTTTGGTGTTAATTATGATGAAATGTGGACGTTTTCTGATGAAATTCATAAACATTTAGGAAACAGACCAAAAATGTATCCTGGTTACATAGGAGGTCACTGCGTTATTCCAAATTTAGAATTAATTAATAATAAAACATTGAATCTCATCAAGGAAATGAATACATCTTATGTTAAAAAAATTAAAAATGCTAAATCAATTAATAAAAAATATCTCAAAACATAACTAATTTTTTTGAATGTAAGGTTTTATTATTCTCAAAAAGTTTTCTGCACTCGCATTCAAACTATATTCTTTTTGTATGAATTCTCTACCGTTCTTTCCCATATTTACTGCTAAAGAATTATCATTTTCAAATGAGGAAATTTTTTCTATTATGTCATTACTATCTCCTTCTTTAACCAAAAAACCTGTTTGACCATCAATCATTATCTCTGAATTCCCGCCAACGTCTGTTGCTATTACGGGTTTTTCCATTAATTGAGCTTCTTTCAAAGATAATGGTGTAGTATCCATCCCAGTAATAATTGCATAAACATCAATTTCACTAAGATAATCTCTAACCTTATCTGGGTATTCTAAAGATCCAAGCCAGTGAAAATTTTCAAATTTATCCAATTTATCTAAAATTTTATCTTTATACTGACCATCTCCTGCCCAGTAAAAATGGGTGTTTGGCATTGTTTCAATTACTCTTTCTAAAGTTAACATCTCTTTTGTTTTTCTCCACCAGTTTGCGTCTTGTAACATTCCAACACAAGGATGTTTTAATTTCATACCCTTAGTTTTGTACCATTTTTTATCATCAACACCTTCTATGAACACACTTGATTTTTGATTTGGATGATATTCCTTTACAACATCTTTTAGATATTTACAGATTGGAAGAATTTCTGTTGAACCTGCAAAAACTTGCTCTGCAATATTCGCTCTAATATCTACTATCTTTTTCATTACCTTGCCCTTGTAAATTGTATCTTTTGCATATTCTACCTCTGACCAATAATGTCCTCGTAGTAAAACAAATAATGGGATATCTCTTTTTATAATCTCTAATCCAAAATTACTTTGTCTATCTACTAATACTGCATCCGGTTCAAATTCTGATAATAATTCATTAAGTTTCTTTTTACTTGAAAAATATTTTCTTAAACTCTTTGTTGGGAATCCTATGAAATAATCTAATTCATTTACCAATTTGTATTCCACATCATGTTTCTTTAATGCATCTCCAAAATCTTTTAAATGAAAATACTTTCCAACACTCTTTTTGGATGTTCCTCCTCCAGCACCAGATACAATTAAGATACGCAACTCTTAACAGTGATCAATAATTTACAAATAAAAACGTGATTACTAATATGTCAGTAAAATTGAATTTTGGAATAATTGGAATTGGTAATTGGGGTAAAAATCTGATTAGAGATTTTTCTAAATATGGTCATATAGAAAAATTCACCAATACTGGTAATCATAAAAATATTAGATGGGTAAGAAACAATTATCCATCAATAGAGTATGTTTCAGATAAAAATAAAATCTTTAATGATAAAAAAATAAATGCAGTAATCATTTCTACTCCTATCAAAACTCATTATTCCATAATAAAAAAAGCACTTTTAGCAAAAAAACATGTTTTTGTTGAAAAACCTTTGTGTACTAATGTATCAGATGCCCATGAATTAATTAGAATTGCAAAAAAAAATAATCTGCTACTTTTTGTAGGACATATTTTCATATTTAATGAAATTCTTAAAAAATTAATTCAAATTTCTAAAAAAGAAAAAATACAACTTATATATTTTCAATGGACAAAGTTTGGAACATTTGATGAAGATATATTTCTTAATCTTCTATCACATGATATATCAATTCTTTTAAAATTATTTGGAAAACCAAAAAAAATAAAACTAATTTCTTCATTTGGATCCATTTCAAAAAATGATGTTATAACATTAAATTTAGAGTTTGGACAAAATAAAAAATGTCAAATTTATTTGAATAGACATTCATCTCATACTCAAAAAATTGTATCTGTATTAACTAACAAAAATATCTATTTTTGGGATGATTCTAAATTATACAAATACAATAAAAAATCAGGAAATTCTAAATTAATCTTTAAATCAAAACTAACACCTCTTGAAAATGAATGTAAGGCATTCATTAGTGAATTAGGAAAAACTCAAAAATCACAAGAATATGCTAATCTAGCAAAAGATGTTATACAAGTGATTCAGAAATTAAAATGAAAAAATGAAAATTGCAGTAATAGGTGGAGGTATTTTTGGAGTAACTACTGCGTTAATATTGTCGGCAAATCATTCCGTTGAACTTTTTGAAAAAAATTCTGATATACTAAAAGCTGCTTCAGGTTCTAATCAATATCGCGTACATAGAGGATATCATTATCCAAGAAGTAAGGATACTGTAATAGGTATAATTAATTCAGAACAGAGTTTTCAAAACATGTACGGTAATGCAATAGAAAATAACTATGAACATTACTACTGTATTTCAAAGAATGATAGTTTTACATCGCCACAACAATTCCTTGATTTTTGCAATGAATTTAATTTAGATTTTAAGAAATCAGAAATTTCATGTGTAAATAATGACTCAGTTGAATTTTGTTTGAAAGTTAAAGAGTCTCTATATGATCCAGAAAAACTAAAAGAACTATCTTGGAAAAAATTAAAGGAAAATAATGTGAAAGTAAATTTAAACATAAAAGCTGGGCAGGATATTTTTAAAAATTTTGACTGGGTTATAGTATGTACATACTCTAATCTAAATTCCCTAATTCAAAATCACCCTGAATTACAGAAAGAATACCAATTTGAAGTATGTGAAAAACCAGTTGTAAAATTACCTGAATCTTTTAGAAATAAGAGTATTGTCATAATGGATGGACCGTTCATGTGTATTGATCCTCTAGCAAATACAGATCTTCATTTGTTATGTAATGTTGAAAATGAAATACATCAAAATAATGTAGGATTATATCCTGAAATTGATGAAAAATACATCCCACTTTTAGATTCTGGTATCATAAAAAATCCAAAAATAACTAATTATGAAAAATTTATTCAATCAACTATTCCTTTTTTCCCTGAAATTGAATGTGCTGAGCATATTGGTTCTATGTTTACTGTTCGAGCTGTTCCTCCTAGAGTAGAAAATACTGATGCTCGACCTACACAAGTAACAAAAATAGATGAAAAAACAATCTCAATTTTTTCAGGAAAAATCACAACTTGTGTAGAAGCAGCTAATGAAGTAAAAAAAATAATTGATACAAACTAAAGTAAACCTTATGATAATTTCACAACATTGCTTAAATGTATAAAAATAAAGTTTATTCTATGAATCGAATACTTGTAATTACATTATTGATATCTTTTATAGTAATCTTTTTTCTTGGATTATTTATTGGAGTCTACAAATTTTTTCCTTATTCAGAATTAAATAATATTGCAAATCAATTTGAATCTAAAACTTCTGATTTTGATAATCGTCATTTAGATTCTGTAAATTTAGAAAATCTTGTTTCTATTCAAAACACAAATAATTTGAATGAAAAAAGGAATCAATTAATACAATTTATTTGGAAAACAAATACTATTCCAAAACAATTACCAAATCTTATTGATACCAATATTTCTGATGAAAGATTTAGTAATTTTTCTAATCTAAAACAAATTGACCGTTTAACTATAGAAATGGAACATGGGCTTTCCTCAATTGTTTATGTCTTCTCACCTGAAAATCATAATGGAAACGTGATTCTCTATCATCAAGGTCATTCTGGAGGATTTATCAATGGAAAATCAACAATTCAAAAATTCCTTAACAATGGTTTCACTGTAGCTGCGTTCTCAATGCCTTTGATTGGATTAAATAATCAACCAATTATTGAGTTAGAAAATATTGGTGAAGTAAAATTCTTCAAACATAATCAATTTGTGTATCTTGAATCAGAAAATTTTTCTAGCATGAGCTATTTCTTTACGCCTCTTTCTATAACATTAAATTATTTATCTACTAATTCTTCATTTGAAAATTTTCACATGGTTGGAATTTCTGGTGGTGGGTGGGCGACTACAGTATATCCTTCATTAGACACTAGAATTACAAAATCATTCTCAATCGCAGGTTCATTACCTCTCTCATTAAGAACTATAGTTGATGATGTTGGTGATTATGAACAATACCATCCGGAATTTTATTCAATAGCAAATTATCTAGACATCTACATAATGAGTTCATCTGGTAATGGTAGAGAACATATTCAAATTTTTAACAAATATGATCCGTGTTGTTTTGCTGGGAACAATTTATCTCATATTCATGATTCTATTCAACAATCAGTCATTACATTTGATTCTGGCAATTTTGAAATTATAGTTGATGATAGTCATAATGAGCATAAAATATCTAACTTAGTATCTGAATTAATTATAGAGAAACTAAGTTAATCATCCCAATCAAATCTTTTTCCAATAAGATCAAAAAGTTCTTCATTATGTTTTTTAAAAAAATCTCCTAATTCTTTGTGGACTTTTTTGTTCATTGGAGTATATTCCCCTTTTTGCATATGTTGCTTATCTCTAATTCGAATTTCTGGTATATCCAGAAATTTAAAAATTTCTTTGTAAATCTGTTCTTCATTTTCTTTAAACATCTCAGTAGATAACACAAGTATGTTATCTCTAGGAAAAATGTCAAACCAAGGTCTTAATTGCATTGCATACAAACTTTTTCTAATATAATGTCTACGTGCTTTTGGAAATTCACGTAATTTATTATCACCATATTCTTCAATTTCTTGTTTCAGTCTATCCATTTCCTCATTGACAGCCTCATCAAAACCAAGCTGTTCATCATTATCTTTCACTGAAACATGAAACTGTGAATAAGCTCTGTCAATAGGATTTCTTAGCATAACTATAATTTTTATTTCTGGTTTAATTTTTTTGATATTCTCTGCAGTTCTCTTATTTTCCATGTATCTAGTTGTTACATCAAACGCCAAAAATTTACCATGTTTTTTCTCAATCTTTTTTTTGTATGATTTTGTTGGAAAAAATGACTTGTACCAATTTACACCCAAATTAAAATTATCATTAAAGAATCCTATATTATCATGGTGTGATTCTACGATACATGGATGTTCTGGAAGATGTGAAAATAATGACGTCGTACCACATCTCTTTGCACCAATAATTAAAAAATCAGGTAAAACTCTTTTTGGGCCTGTAATTGCATAATAATGTCTTTTTAGTAATTGATGATATGCAAAACTATAGAATGACATTATAATAAAAAATTACAATATGATTATTTAATATACTGTGTCTCTCGTTTTTCATCATCGCTAAAAAGTACGCCTACGGTTCTTAATAATCCTACATTATTCTCTTTACATTTATCCATCAATTTTTTAATGTACACTTGAAACATTGATGGGTCTTCATTATTCTTTTTTATGTTTGAAAATAAATCATCATGATCTAACATAATAAATTTATTTTCATAATCTAATTTTGAAATTATCTTCTCAATATTCTTGACACCATTCGGACTCTCAATTTTTGGGACAATTGTAATATTTTTTGGTACTGAATCAATAAAATCATCAAGATCTGTATCATTATCTACATTTGAAACTGCAAAATATTTTATGTTATTATAATTTTCCAAAATTGGTATTATTTCATTCAATGTATATCTATTATTTGGTGGTTTTAGTCGTCCAATTGGTAAATCAACAAATATTCCGTAATTGATATTTTTTTTTAAAATAGACTCTAATTCTTCTATACTGTTGCACCAAGCCAAATTAATTCTTAGAATTGCATCTTTTGGAAAATCTAAGTCATAATCTGTTGCATTCTGTGAAATAATTAGCATTAATTATTTTTTTTATAAAAATTATATGAGTCTTTTTATTAATTTACACTATAACTCAATAAATTCAGCTTCTTTTGAAACACTATCAAAAATAATTATTGATGGATCTGGGAAATATTGATGTTCTGAAAAATTTGTTTTAGCCTTACTGTGACTTGAACCTGGATTCAAAATTAACGTACTCCGTTTTTTATTATGAATTAGCTCAGAATGTTTTGTATGTGAATGTCCATAAACAAATACATCAAATTTTTGTGAATTAATTATTTTATCTTTTTTGCGTAAATCTTGACCATGATAAATACAAAATTTTAAACTGTCAATCTCAATTTTTCCTTCATCTCCTAATAACTCTCCATTAACAAAAGAAAATGCATTTTCTAATCCTCTCTTTTCACCATCATTATTTCCAAATATTCCAAAAAATTTCACTCCCGCATCTGTTAATTTTTTAAATTCATTAACTATGGGTGGTGAAATTATATCTCCTGCATGTATGACTACCTTAACATTATTTTGTTCAAAAATATCTATTGCTCTATTAACATTGTCAACATCATCATGACTGTCCGAAATTATCCCGATTTTCATACTTGTCATATGGGTTCATAGCAATCAATATTAAATGATACTACAAAATTTATTTTAATTATGAAAAAATCATCACATGATTCTCTAGGTTTTAGGTCATGGTATTATTTCAGAATGGGATGGTCAACTTACTTTGCTTTTATTTTTGCTGCAATCAATACTCTGACTGTCACATATTACTTGGCTATTGAAAACTACCCTTCATTAAAAGCAATTTTTCCTTCTTTTGAAACCTACATCATCATTATTTGTTCCATTGGAATTCCTCTTCTAACAATAATTGGTTATGCACATTTTAAAAGAACAAAAGCAAGAAAAGCTGAAGTTGATGTTTTGATAGAAACTAATCCCTATGTACTACGTACTCTTGTTAATTCTGACATGTTAGTTATTCTTAATTTAAAGATGCTCAGCCTTTTGCAAAAAATTGGTGAAGAGAAAATGTCTGATGAACAGAAAAAAGAAATGAAAGAAATTAATGATGAATTATTAGAATTCACTAAGAACCGAAAATTCAGAAGTGAAAAAGATCTTGAATTCTTTAAAAATATAGATAAAAAATGGTTTGATTAACTATTCTGATTTATACTCAAGTTATATTTTAATATATTTTCCATCTCTAAAATAATTTCTTTTTCTAATTGTTGAATATTTTCCTCTTCTAATGGATCATTTTCTAAATCAAAAAGTGTTACGTCTTTTTTATGATCATCTATATTTCGAAAATATTTGTATTTTGAAGTTCTAATTCCTATGGTATTTGATGTGACACCTTCTTCAACATTTATTCTACTTTCGAGAATAGCAGGATTTTCTTTAACACTCATACCTTTTGCTAATGGTAACAAGCTTGAACCATCTATTCTATCATTGATCTTTAATCCTAAAACATCGAAAATTGTGGGATATATGTCGATACTTCTTACTTGTTGAGTGATTATTTTCTTTTCTTTTATTCCATATCCGCAAAATAATAAAGGGATTCTGAATCTATCGTCATAAACCTGGGCCGTTCCTCTGACAATATTTCTCATTACACGTTTTCTATATCCATTTTCTTCGGTGTTCTCAATTTCTTTTAGCATTGGATCACCACGTTTTTCAATAATTAAATCTCTTTTCTCTCTATATTTTTCAGATAATTTTGCACGTAATGGTTTAAACGTATCTGGTGTTTTAGAAAAAATCTTTTGGCCTAACTTTATCATATTACTTTTCTTAACAATTCTACTTTCTCTTGTTTTCTGATATAATTTCTCTAATTCTTCATCAAAAATACCTACATCTGAACTATGATCTGCAGTAATGATAACTAATGTGTTGTCAAGATTTACTTTCTTGAAAATCATTTCTAACCATTTATCCATTAATGATACCATTCTTTCATATTGATTATTTCCATTTCTTTTGTCATCAAATCCTTCTGGAATTATATCATTATGAAAAATTGCTTGACCGTGTATGTCATTTAAATGAATATAGTAAAACCAGGGTTGTTCTGAATTAATTTCATCAAATCTTTCCAGTATTCTCTCACCAACTCCATCATACAATGTTAAATCATCAGCATAAAATTCGATATTATTTCTAAAGGTATTGTCCAAATTCATTAATGTCAAAATTTTTGGGATTGTTGCATAACTCGCATAACCTTCAGTATACAATCTTTGTCCAATAGTTGATATTTCCTGTTTTAGATTATACACTTTATTTTGAAGTGACAATGTTGAAAATGGATACAATCCAGTTAAAACACTTGAAATTGCAGGTAATGATGAAGGAGCTGAACTAACAGCTTGTGAAAAATATAATCCATTTTGTATTAATCTATCTAGAGTAGGTGTGATTGATGATTTTTTATCTCCAAAAAATTTATCAGAACGAAATGAATCAATTACTAATAAAAGAATATTTGGTTTTGACATATTGTTATTGAAATCTATAACTTACTAAAAGAAGTTTTTTATTCATTTATAGTCACACATTTTGCCCAAAAATATAGTTTCTAAATGACTTCTTCAATTAATTTAATTAATGATTCAACCATTTTATCATTATTCAAATTTTTCAATGTGTGTGTTCTTCCTGCATGAGCAATTTTCCCCCACTCTTGATCATCTCTATTAGAAAGAAATTCCTCGAATTTTTCTTTATAATTTTTTTCATTAATGAATATTGCATTTTTGTAATCTTCAAAGCCTAAAATTTCTGCATCATGATTTTTTTCTGAGACTTCCATGAATGTTAGACACCCTGCTGCTGTAAGCTCCAAATATTTTATCACTGCATAATATGTTGAAGCAGCAATAGCACCTTGATATCCAGATACGTAAGATGGATAGTCTTGATGAACATAGGAATCTTGATCTTTAGACATTCCAGAATAATCTACGTATGGAAGTTGATTACAAAGAGTTCTTAATTTATAAAAATACCAGCTTGATTTTTTTGGATTTATTATTGCATTTGCAATACGAGATTTAATTTTTATATTTCCTATATTCCCTGTACTAAGAATTTTATCAGATATACGGTCATTAAATGGCTTCACTGAATTGTATAACTCAGGTTCTAATCCTGCCATTATGAATTTAAATTTTATTTTTTTGGGATAGAATTTGTAAAAGTAATTTTCTGTTATTGGTCCAAAATAATATTTTATTTTGTGTGATTCATGAATCTGTAATTTATTATATTTTTTTATATAATGTGGATCACCTGTTCTAGATATGACTGGAATATTTGTTTCTTTTATATCTGATAATTCATATGGAATAAATGGAAATGTATTATCGGGTAACAAGATAATATCAAAATTATTTCTTAAAATTTTTGTATCAAACTTATTTTCTGCAATAAAAAATTCTACATCTAAACGCTTATTCCTTTTTAATGCATGTTTGAAAAAATAATATAATGTATTGTCTCTGAAAGTGGAAGATAAAAATTTCATCTCTTTTCTATAAATTACTGCAATTCTAATTTTGTCAACCAATTATGCATCATCTAAAAATTTTGTTTATTAAAGTTGTTTACTTATTCATAATATCAAAATCATGTTAAATTGTTAAAAAACTTATTCAAATTTTTATTCAATAGAAACCTATTTCAATGAAAAGACTTGCTAAAAAATTAATTGAAAAGAATAATTCTTTGTGGAGGATCTGGATATATTGGTACAAAATTGACCGAAGTTCTTCTTGAAAAAACTGATTATCATCTTGTAATTATAGATAGGTTAGATTTTAAACTGGATTCTGACTTTAAAAGTAAATATTATGAATCTGAACGAGTTGAATTCCACCAAAAAGATATTCGTGATCTAAATTTTATGAATGAACAGCTTCATGAAGGAGATTACGTTGTAAATCTTGCAGCATTAGTTGGTGAACCTCTTTGTAAAATAAAACCTGAAGAGGCAGTTGACGTGAATTTTGAAGCAGCAAAAAACCTTGCAAATCTCTGTAAAGAGAAAAATATTAAAAAATTCATTCAATTATCAACTTGTTCTAATTATGGTCAAGCTAAAGAAATGGTTGATGAGGATGGTGAATTATTTCCTACATCATTGTATGCTGAAACTAAGGTAAATCTTGAAAAATATCTAATAAAAAATATTTCTAATGCAACAATATTACGTTGTGCAACCGCATATGGTCTATCTGTAGGTCGAATGAGATTTGATCTACTAGTTAGTGATTTTATTAAAGAAGCATGGTTGGAAAAACAGATTAATGTCTTTATGCCTGAAGTACATAGACCTATAGTTCACGTAAGTGATATCTCAAATGCAATTTTATTATGTATTGGACATGAAGGTAATCTCTCACGTGTGTATAATGTTGGTTCTTCAATTCAAAATTATACTAAACGACAAATTGCAGAAAAAGTTAGTAGTAGACTAAATGTGCCATTGAATATTGTTGAAAAGGTGGATAAAAGAGACTACATTGTTAATTTTGATAGAATAAAAAATGAATTAAATTTTTCAACTAACTTTCTAGCTGAAGATGGTATTGAAGAGATGGTCAAAATTCTCGAAGATGGAAACTTTGACCTGGAACAATCCAACGTTTAAAATATGAAATTCATTCCACAATTTATCCCATATTGGGATGAATCTGAAAAGAAAGCTGTAAAAAAAGTTCTAGAACATGATTATCTTAATGAATATAAAACTGTTAGAGAATTTGAAAAAAAATTCTCTGAATTTGTTGGTGCCAAATATTGTATCACTTGTACTAGTGGAACAACTGCAATCTATTTGGCATTGAAAGCTGTATATGATAAAAACACTCAAAAAAAAATTAACATACCTGATTATGCTGGAATTTTTGTTGGAAATGCTTGCATTCAAGCAGGAATATCTCCTATATTACGTGATGTATCCAAAAACGGTTCACTAATCTCTAATAATAAATCACAGTTTGTAGTTCATTCAAATGGCCGGTTGGGTTCTACTCACCTTTTAGAAGATTGTGCTCAGGCAATTTCACACCATACAAAAAATTCCATTAGTTGTTATTCATTTGCCAGTACTAAACATATCACTACTAGTGGACAAGGAGGTGCAATATGTTGTGATGACAAAAAAACATTTGATATTTTGAGTAGACTGAAGGATTTAGGCAGAAATGATAGACAAAATCTAAAACCAATGAGTGATCATTTTGAATTTTGGGGAATGAATTCAAAATTTACTGAGATTCAAGCTGCATTTGGATTAGCACAATTAAAAAAATTACCAAAAAGATTAACTCGTCTCAATAAAATGTATAAATTTGTTAAAGATGAATTAAAAAATGTAAAAGAAATAAATTTCTTTCAAGATTCTCCTCAATGGTATATTGATATACTTGTAAAAAATCCTGATTCTCTAATACAAAAACTCCGTGAACATGGAATACAAGCACGAAGATTCTACAGACCATTGCATCAACAACCATTATATGAAAATAAAAAATCTAATTTTAAAAATAGTAATTATCTTTATGAACATGGATTATGGTTGCCCTCAACTACAAATCTATCTGATAAAGAATTGTTATACATAACCAATAAAATAAAATTTTTATTAAAAAATGAGTAATTAATAGAAAGATTTTTGTACAGAACATAATTTTCTTCTCATATTGATGAGGTATAATATTGGTTTCAGAGTTTTGGAATGAAAAAAATGTACTTGTAACTGGCGGAGCTAGTTTTATTGGAAGTCATTTAGTCGATAAATTAGTTTCATTTGGAGCTTCCGTAACCATTGCTGACGATCTTAGCACTGGAAAAATGGATAATCTTAAACAATCACAAGATAAAATAAAATTCATTAAAACAGATCTTGAGTATAATTCAAAATCTGAAGCAAGAAACATTTTCAAAGATAACGAGGTCGTGTTTCACTTGGCTGCTGATCATGGTGGACGTGGGTATATTACAACACATCCTGCTGATGTGTGTTCTAGTTTTGCTGTTGATCATCATGTTCTTGAAGCATGTTCGGACACAAATGTTGGAAAAGTTATCTTCTCTAGCAGTGCTTGTGTTTATCCTACGGAGTTACAAAAAGATGTGGGGTCAGATTATAAATTAAAAGAAAGTGATTCAGATACCAGTAATCTTGATGGCTATCTTAGTGCTGATATTGAATACGGTTGGGCAAAATTAATGAGTGAAGTTCAAATGAATTCATTTCAAAAACAGTTTGGATTAAAAGGATGTCCTGTTAGATTTGTAACTGCTTATGGTCCACGTGAAAACGAAACTCATGCAATTATTGCTTTAATTTACAAAGCCGTTGAGAAAATGGATCCATATGAAATTTGGGGTAATGGTCAACAAGAAAGAGATTTTACATATGTTGAAGATATTGTTGATGGAACAATACTGTGTGCTGAAAAAATTTCAGATATGACGCCTGTAAATCTAGGAACTGGAAGACGTTATAAAATGGTCGATGTGGCAAAAATGATATTTAAAATTCTGAATTGGGAACCAAAAAACATAAAATTCGATGAATCAAAACCAACAGGTGCAGTTTCTAGATCACTTGACAATACTAGAGCTAAAGAATTACTTGGATGGGAACCAAAATATGATTTAGAATATGGATTACAAAAAACAATTGAATGGTATCTTAAAACACATAAAATTGAAGGTTCAATAAATGAACAAGCATTACTTGAAAATAATTTTGATGAAAAGCTATAAGAATAGAAAATATTTGGATTATTAATGGGAGAAACGTTTGCTTAAAAAACAAATAATATGTTATTTAATTTTAATTTCTTTAATTTCATTTGGGTTTAAAATTTTAGTTAGTGATTTTTCTACTCCTGTAAATTCGGATAATCTTGAATATGCACTTTTTGCAATAGCACATACCAATAATGATTTTTCACAATCATCTCACAGAGGAATGGGCTGGTCCGTATTTACTTCAGCATTTTTTGGATTGATTAATTCAGAAAATTTTCTTGATTATTCCATCACAATAAAATCTCTTAGTATTATGATTGGAATTTCTTCAATACCAATGATCTACCTAATTGGGAGAAAATTCTTTGATGATAGATATTCATTAGTTCTGGCAAGTCTTTTTGCGTTTGAACCACATTTGAATTATAATTCAACACTAGGGTTAACAGAACCAATATTTATTTTGAGTATGCTAGGAGCATTCTATTTTATTTTGAATAAAAATACACGTCTTATTACAATTTCATTGCTTCTTGCAGGTATTGCATATTGGATGAGGCTTAATGGTTTTTGGGTATTTTTTGCAATATCTATAATTTATTTCATCATTCAAAAAAAGTCATGGAAATTTCTTGGTCATTACATAATAGGGGTAGGAGTGTTTTTACTAATTATATCACCAATCCTTGTTGAACGTAATGAAGAGTTTGGCGATCCATTTTATTCAGTTTACAAAGATACAATATTTGCCGGAGATTATGAATCTCTACTAAGTGCAATTGGTACTGGAGAAAAAATTTCTGTATTTGATTATGTAGAAAAAAATGGTATTTTTGCATTCTTTAATACGTATATCATAGTAGGATTATTCAATACATTAAATGCTACATCAAGTCTTACTTTACCCTATCTTTTCTTACTAATTCCATTTGGAATTATATTCTCTTTTCGTGCCTTTGATCAGAATACTAATTTCATAAAATCAAATTGGATTTTAATTTTAACTTCTATAGGATTTTTGGTTTTTACAATGGCTATTGTTCCAGACAGACGATTTGTATTACATTTATTGCCTATTTTGATGATTTTTTCTGTAATTCCAATGCAAAGAGTCGTAGAATACGGTTTGAATACATTTTCTTTCTCTAGAAAACAAAAAGATATTTTCCTCATAGGAGTAATAATTACAATAATTATTCTTTCAACATTTGTAATAATTAGATATATTCCTGATTCAGAATTAGAAAATGAGAAATTAGAATTTTCAGAATTTGCTATCGAGAACTTAGATGGAGTCATACTGCGAGAATATGAAGGAAGTCTAGACTATGTTCAATATTTAGTGATACATGAATCTTTTAAAAATTATAAAATTAATAGTGATATTCTTGATGATTCAGATATTATGTTTGAAATTAATTCAGCTCCTAAAGGTGAAACAGTTTATGAATTAATAAAAGATGGAGAAAAATATGATTTAAAATATATCATTAGTAAAGAGAATCCAGGTTCAATTAATCCTTTCATGGATAATTTGTATTACGATTATGAAAAATATGATTATATAGAGAAATTTTTTGATTCAGATGAATACGGTTTTGAAAAATTAAAAATAAAAGTTTTTGAAATTAATTATGATAAATTCAATAATTTATCTGATTGAAAGTTCTTATTTTTCTTGAATTTCTTTTTTAATAAAATCTATATCAGAATCATTGACAAAAGTACGATTTTTAGTAAATTGTTCATATGTAGAAATTAATTCTTTTAAATTTTCATATTCCTTAACTTCAAGTTTTTCATCATTCATTAATTTTGTAATCAATTTCATTAATTGTAAATTAACACGAAGATTAATTTCATTATTTACTGTATTTCTTCTTTGGTAAGGATTACT
>Ga0315316_10001683_pt1 | contig 15726 bp, 17 predicted proteins | sample M160m3416metaG_FD_203702 | JGI IMG/M metagenome (GOLD analysis project Ga0315316, IMG submission 203702) | Ammonia-oxidizing marine archaeal communities from Monterey Bay, California, United States - M1 60m 3416 | ecosystem: Environmental > Aquatic > Marine > Intertidal zone | place: USA...
TCATTAAAAAAATGCTCTCTAGTATTTCCTACATTACTCCAGAAAATACAGAAGAATGGAATGCTAAATTAAGCGGAAAGCAATTAATGTATAGAGATTCCTATTCTACAAGTACAAGTGGTGGTGAATATTACGTAAGTGCCAGCTCCAGCACTACCATAAAAATGAACTTTTGTAGTAACGGACACTTTGTTTCTAATCATCGTTCATATAGCTCCATGGGTGGAACAGGTTTAGATGGAGATGTTGGCAGTGATAATGAGCAAAGTGAAGGACAGTGGCTACCCTATTGGTCGGGGCATGTTCATGCCATAAAGCTCATTTTCAACGATGGATCCTTACAATATTATCCAATAGAATACGATAACGGATTTATCTATGCCGATGGTAAAAAATTCACTATTGGACCAAGTGAGATATGCGATTAATCAATAGAAATGATTAAAAAAATCACACAACCCACATTAATTGTCAATGAATCTATTTGCCGGAATAACATCCGAAAAATGGCTGCTAAAGCAAAAAGAAATAATGTTGTTTTTCGTCCACATTTCAAAACACATCAGTCCGCAGCAATAGGAGAATGGTTCGCAGATGAAGGTATCAAGTCCATTACAGTATCCTCAGTTCAAATGGCCACCTATTTTGCCAATAATGGATGGGAAGATATTACCATAGCATTTCCAGTTAACCTATTAGAAATCCAAAATATTGATCAATTAGCGGCAAGAATTCAGCTTACCTTAATAATAGATCAGCAAGATTCAGCTGATTTTTTAAATAAAAACCTTACTAATCATGTAAACATCATGATCAAGGTAGATACTGGATACCACAGAGCAGGAATAGACGCTACCGACATCAATAAGCTCCAGCAGTTAATTAAGGCCATCGATAATGGCAACAGAACAGCTTTTACTGGTTTTTTAGCCCATGCAGGACACAGCTACGATTGTAGAAGCATAGATGAACTCAAGAAAGTACATGAACAATCTAAAAGTCAAATGCTGCAGCTTAAAGATGAATTTATAAAGGCTTACCCAAAGCTGACCCTCTCAGTTGGAGATACTCCTACATGTAGTACTATGGAAGATTTTAGCTGGGCCGATGAAATACGTCCTGGAAATTTTATTTTCTACGATCTTTCTCAAGTTACTATTGGCTCCTGTAATATGGAAGACATTGCTGTTGCACTAGCTTGCCCTGTAGTAGGGGTCTATAGTACAGAAAACAAGGTGATTATTTATGGTGGTGGCGTACATTTTTCCAAGGAAATCCATCCCGAAGATCCTGCTCATTATGGTAGGATAGTATCGTGGAATAATAAAGAATGGTCAATTACTGAGCCTGCTACTTATATTACAAAGATTTCTCAAGAACATGGAATCATAAAAGCCAATAATGAAATTATAAATAACATTAAAATAGGAGATCTTATCTTTGCATTACCTATACATTCTTGTATGACAGCAAATCTAATGAATCGCTATTTGACATGTGATGGAAAACTCCTATTAAAGGCATAATTTTTGGAAGTATATATAGACATACCTAAATTTACACCAACATTAATAAATCTTAAAACCATGAAAAAATTCCTCCTCCTACTGATTTTTCTTCCAAGCATATTCCTTGCTCAAAATGATGAAGACACACCAAAGATAAAACCAAAGATCTATAAGTGGGAATTAGGGTTTAACGGAGGTGTTAATTTCACCAATGTAACAGGAATGGATTCTATTAATTCCATCAATAAATTTGGGAGATTGTATGGCCTTACTGTTACCTATCATTTTAATCGATTTTTCTCACTTAAAGGTGATTTCGATTTTGAGAACAAGGGCTGGATGATCGATGATATCGACTATAACATCAATGGCATAGATACTTCAGGAGGTATTACACAAGTACTTAATTATTTCGACCTGCCTGCATTCATGCACATAGGATTTGGAAAAAAAATAAAATTCGATTTTAATTTTGGTCCTTATTTTGGCTATTTACTCAATGCTAAAACCATTAATTCAGACAATCAAGAAGTAATTATTGACCATCCCAGTTTTGGTGATTTTAGCAACATAGATTATGGCTTCATCTATGGATTAGGACTTGACTTTATACTCTCAGAAAGAATTTCTTTAGGATTTGACTTTTTTGTTGAAGAAGGCTTAAAAGAAATAAATGATCAAGGATTAAAGAACAGGTCACTAGATTTTGATTTTGGAATCAACATTTTGCTTGGTAAGAAAAAATAAAACCACCTATTTATCTACTGGATACAATTCAATCGCTTTCTTTAAACGATCCTTTATCTGAAAAGTAAGTATATGATAGAACATTACAAAATCACCTAATAAGCTATATAGAGGATGCTTAAAGGTGGCGGGTTTGTTTTTTTCAAAAAAATAATGTCCAGCCCAAGCAAAACCATATCCAATGACAGGAATCATTAAAAGAAACCAACCATTGTAAAAAAAAGCCAGCATAATAGGAACTAATAACAAACCAGTACCTATAAAATGTAATCTTCTACAAACAGGATCTGCATGTTCTGATAAATAGTAGGGATAAAATTCTTTAAATGAAGAAAATTGATTTTTCAAAATACCTAAATTATAATATTTACAAATTCACATTTTAGAAAATAAAACAACAAAATGGCATAAAACACAATAAAATAACAAATTTTAACGTCTTAATTGGGAAGAAATATTAAATTCGCAGCAAATTAGATCACTACAAAAAATCGGTTATTTCTCTAAAAGATTCAAAGAATTGATGCAATTCATTGCAAAGATCAACCTTTTTTTTAAGTGATTAAACAATTAAAAACAGATACAAAATGGGTAGACCTCCAACAAGACCAACCGATCTAAAAGACGGTTATTACATAGAAGTAAGAAATAAAGGAACAAATTCTGGAATCAAGCTAAGACGTGACACCAGAAAAGAGATGGAACAGGCAATTGTAGAATATAAAAAGATCAAAGACGTAATCATTTTAGGTGAATGCAAGAATTGTAAGTGGATCGATGAAGGGCATCCTAAAAAAGCCTAATTACATTTAAATTATTTGTATAAGCCATCTTCGGATGGCTTTTTTTATGTCTAAAATTTATGTAGATTTATGTGAAACTCAACCCAGTAAAATCATGAAAAAACTACTCCTTTCATTATTGGCATTTGCTACTTTTCCTTCTATATACAATGCCCAATGTACTCCCTACGATTGTTCTTCTATTCTACCTAATTATGGAGGAATTTGTGACACAATGCTAATGGATGGTACTGTCAATGTCCCCTACTCAGATTTTGAATCTTTTATAATTACAGATAATTGTTTTGATGCTGGCTTAATAGATCCAGGTAGTGCTGGTCTCAACATAAGAATTACCAATGTAGATAATTTCACTTACACTGGCCTTCCCAGTGGAATTACAGGAGTAACCAATCAAACGAGCTATTCACCCCCTGGAGGTGGATATGTAAATGGCTGTGCTTCTTTTGATGGCACACCTACCGAAATTGGCATATTCAACAATACAATTGATTTTTTGGCTGATGTACAGCTCTGTGGATTCTTTCCTATTAATCAAAACGATAATCCTGCCGGTTATGTCCTTTGGATGACTGTCAATCCAGACCCTTCATTTACAGGACTGGCTGCTAGTTATTGTGAAACAGATGGCATATCTAACCTTACAGTTACTGGAACTGCTGGAGGAATATTCTCAGGTCCTGGTGTTTCTGGAAACACCTTCGACCCTAGCCTGGCTGGCTCAGGTACTCATGTTGTTAAATATGTTGTTTCTGCTCAGCAAGGAGCTGCAGTGGCGCCTGCTGCTGATAGCATGGAAGTAACCGTTACAGTGAATGCAGCTTCCACCTATTATACTGACAATGACACTGATGGTTTTGGAGACATGAATGATCCTGGTACAGCTTATTGTACCAACCCTGGTACTGGATATGTAACTAATAATAATGATTGTAACGATGGGAATAACCAAATCCATCCTAATGCTAATGAAATCTGTGATGGCATCGACAACGATTGCAATGGATTTACAGATGATGCTGACCCAGGGATTATTGGCCAAACGACTTATTATGTAGATGTAGATAATGACAGCTATGGTTCAGATTCCGATCCAGGCACCTTGTTCTGTTTTCATCCTGGAACAGGATATGCTGCTAACAATCAAGATTGTAATGATGCAGATAGTCTTATCAATCCTAGCGCTACCGAAATTCCTGTTAATGGTATTGATGAGGATTGTGATGGTTCGGATGGAACAGCCGATTTAGATGGTGATGGATTCAATAACCTTACAGATTGCGATGACAACAATAATACTGTTTATCCTGGTGCACCTGAACTTTGCGACACACTAGACAATGATTGTGACGGACTAATAGATGAAGGACTCACTTTTGTGAATTATTATATAGACAATGACACTGATGGTTTTGGAGATGGCATTGCCTATTCATTATGTGCTAATCCTGGGACTGGATATTCCACTTTCGATACAGATTGTAACGACAATGACTCAACTATTTATCCAGGGGCACCTGAAATCTGTGATGGCATCGACAACGATTGTAATTCCCTTACTGATGACGGTCTTACTTTCACTACTTATTATACAGATATTGATCTAGACGGCTATGGAGACATCAATAGTGCTGGATCCTCTTTTTGTGCTAATCCTGGTGCTGGATATTCTTTAACGAATAACGATTGTAATGATGCAGATTCTACCATATATCCAAACGGCCTCGAAATTTGTGATGGTATCGATAACAACTGCAATGGTCAAATAGATGAAGGGCTAACTACAGACTACTATCTAGATAACGACAATGATGGTTTCGGCTTGGGTAATCCAATTCCGTTTTGTAATAACCCAGGCATGGGATATGCAGCGGTCGATGGAGATTGCAATGACCAAGATTCATTGACCTATCCTGGAGCACCAGAGATCTGTGATGGACTAGACAATAATTGTGACGGACAAGCAGATGAAGGATTAACTTTCACTAATTATTATTTGGATGGTGATGGAGACGGATTTGGAGATGGTGTAGGCGTTTCACTTTGTTACGACCCAGGAACTTCCTATTCTACAGACAGCACAGATTGTGACGATAATGACAATACCATCTATCCAGGTGCAACTGAAATACCAGATAATGGTATTGACGAGAACTGCGATGGTGTTGATGGTTATTTAGGAATTGGATTAATTGATCAGCATACTTTTAAGCTATATCCCAATCCTGTAAATGAGAATCTTACAATTACAGGTGCTCTTATTGAAAAGCTTCAAATAATTGACATCACTGGAAAAGTACTAATTAGCAAAGTACTATTGAATTCATCTATAGTTAATATTGATGTTAGATTGCTTGAAAATGGGGTGTATTTTGTGTTGATCAATACAGAAAATAATTCACAGACCCTGAGATTTATTAAAAATTAGCAACAAGTTAAAATGATCATGGTTGCTGTCCAGCTAAAATGATTAGATTAGAAGTAATAATCGGCTTTTAAATATTAGTCTATGCTGGATCAGGATGTTTTTAATTTTTTAAATCAGTTAAAACTAAACAATAATAGAGATTGGTTTAAAAAAAATAAACACCTTCATGATCATTCAAAAAAAATAGTGACCAATTACGCTGAAGAGCTGTTTCAAGAACTCAAAGCAGATAATCAATTGGACAGAGTCAAAGTATTTAGGATCTACAGAGATGTTCGTTTTTCTAAAAACAAAACACCCTATAAAACACATTTCGGAATAGGTTTTCACAGGACAAAACCAAAATATAGAGGAGGATATTATCTCCATATAGAACCTGAAAATTCATTCATAGCTACTGGCTTCTGGAAACCAGAAAAAGAGGATCTACTAAGAATCAGAAAAGAAATAGAAGCCGATCATTCCTATTTTAAAAACGTAGTCCAGCACCCTGTTCTCAACAAAAAATGGGGAACCTTAAAAGGAGATACACTAAAAACTGCTCCCAAAGGGTTTGAAAAAGATCATCCTGGAATTGAGCACTTAAGATTTAAACAATTCATCTTTATGAAAAAGATAAATGACCAGCAAATAGTCAAAGCTAACTTTAATGATTGGATAAAAGAGCAGTTTAAAGCAGCCAAGCCATTTGTCAATTTCATGGGAGAAATCTTAACTACAGACTTAAATGGAGAGTCGATTATTTAAATAATCAAAATACGGCAATTAATTTAGATGCTTATTATTGGGGGACACATGAAAAGAACAAGTCTGCTAGGTCTTCATCACTAACTCCTAATAGTTGAGAATCAGCTTCTTCAAAAGAACCATACTCCTTTTCAACTTTATAACAAACACAACTAGATATTTCATCCATAGATACTCCAAATTCTTCATAAACAGCTGTTTCATCAGCACCTGAAGATTTCATCCCATTTATAATTTCAAATTTACATTTTTCTAAATCGGATTGTGACCAATTACCTATTTGTGAACCGTTAGAATTTAAAGTAGTAGGTATGTCAACACATGTGAAAAACAATTTTTCTAAATCTTCCTCTCCAGCACCTAATAGCTGAGAATCAGCTTCTTCAAAAGAAGCATAATCCTTTTCTACATTCTCACAAACACAGCTCGCAATATCATCCATAGACATTCCAATCTCATCATAAACTGCATCTTCGTCTGCTCCAAAAGATTTCATTCCTATTATAATTTCAGATTTACATTTATCCAAATCAGATTGAGACCATTTTCCTTTTTTTGAAGAATTGCAAGAAATAAATAAAGTTCCAACCAATAATAAAAATATATTTTTTTTCATCTCCTGAATTTTAAATGATTAATATAATGAATATACCTATGGATTTAAAATTAATTTAAATATTCATTTTCCTAAGAATTAACATATTAACAAAAAGCAACCATTAAGATATTTTATAGTTCTATATATAGAACACTATTTAAATAAAGTAATGCTACCCCAATTATTTTTATTTATTTTAAATAAAAACTGTTTCAATCGCAACTATGGATTACCCATATCAGAAATAAAAGGGGTAGCTGCTTTATTTATTCTTAAAGAATAATTTCAACCCCTAATTATGGATCAACTAGAAATCTCAACCATCAATCAGCTCATTAGTACTGGAGGATTGATCTTTATCGCGATTTTCATCACTTTGTTTTACTCAAGGATCTACAAAAAAAAGGTCAAATTCAGGAAAGAGATTGTTTATCTAAAAGACATCATCTATCTTAAAAAAGTAATCGATAAATACAAAGCTGAGAACCTAACCAACAATGTCAATCAAAATTACATTACCTATAGAAGTGAGGTAGCAGAAGAGCTGGGCTATAAAGCAAGCAGACAATCCGAATATTCAAAGATAAAAGAAAGATTAGAAGTGCTTCAAAAACACGATCAGAACCTGGGTTATTTACTGGAAAACATAAGCAAGAATTAATTACCTTCTTCTTTTTTCATTTTGTATATTCTCACCCCTAAAAAGAAAGTTTTTACTGTAAGTAATAGAGACTACATGGTTTCCAACAGGCAGTGTTTTATTCTTTTGCAATAAAAAATTATATCCATAAGAAATACCTATCGAGGAACCGGATTTCTCAAGATCTAAAAAATCCATATACCCCTTCTTAATATTAAATGGAAAACGAGCAGAGATCTCAGGTCTTATAACAGGAAAATATTCATCTCCCATTAAATAAACCATGGCATTAGCGCCTATAGCTCCATAATATAGTTCACTGGCCCAATGCAGCTTTGGACCTAGCAATAGCTCATCCTTAAATGGGAAAAACTCACTTCCTATTGCCCACCTAGCTGAATTGACATTGTTATTCTTACGTTGCCCAATAGTGAGGTCTACTATAAAGTGACTAAAATCAGTAAGCCCACTTATATTTACCTGCATGCTTTTGGACGTACAATGATCCCTAAAAACCAAGTCAGAGTACTTAGGACCAGAAAAAGTATTCACTGCATTCCAACCATACTTTATATGAGGCATTTTAGCTACCGCAATCCTTGAAAATTCATCCTCTAAAATATTACTACAATGAGGAGGGCTATTCATTAATTGCAAAGCCACATTTAAACCTCGGAAATAGCCATAGCTACAATTTTCACCAGTCATTCCTATATTTAGGAATAGACCCATTCTAAAATCCATTCCCTGATGACCTTCCATTCCAACCAATCCAGAAACTATTGCATGTGGAAAAGCAGCACACCATAACCTAAAAGAAGGGTAAAGCATCGATAGATCTTTAGCCCTAGATAGTTGTGAAGCAGGGTATAAATGCCTTTTCAAATCTGGATGTTTTTCGAAATAAGGATTGGCTACAAGATCAAGAAATTTACGTCCATCTTGCCTAGCCAAATTCATGTATAAGATGGTTCGTTTCTGGCTCCATAGCATGTAAGGTGAAAACCTGGCTGTGTTGGCCTTTTCAAAATCAATAATTCCCCACTCTTTTTTTAGCTTCCATAAGTCGAAGCTAAAGAATTGAGCCTGTAAAGAATTTACAGCAAGTAAAAAGAATATTAATACAACTATATTTTTTAAAAATTTCATCTTAAACAAAAATTCCAACTACTATTTAGTTAATTAAATTTAGATTAAAATAAATGCTATTTAAATAATTAACAAGAAACATTAACAATTTACATCTAATGAATATATTCTGGTTTAGAAGGGATTTGCGTTTAACAGATAATACAGCCCTAAGCCATGCATTGGCTGTAGGTCAATCTACTTTACCCGTTTTTATATTCGACATTAACATTATAGATGAATTAGAGCAAAATGACCCAAGAATCAGCTTTATATATGAACAGCTCGAAAAAATACACCATAAGCTAGCTCAAAAAGGTGCTGGATTGGTCGTTTTAAAGGGAGACCCTGAAAAAGTATTCAAAAAGCTCATTGATACTTATCCAATCAAAAAAGTTTATTTCAATAAGGATTACGAGCCTTATGCCATAGATAGAGATCAAAAAGTGGAAAAGCTATTGAAAACCCATCAGATCCAGGCACACCAATACAAGGACCATGTCTTAATGGAACCCGATCAAGTGCTTAAAGTAGACGGACTTCCTTACACTGTCTTTACTCCCTATAAGAATGCGTGGACAAAGACCATCGACCTTCATTCAATAAACGTTAATACAAGCATCAACTCCAATGGTTTTTACAAGCACAACACAAGCTTTCCTTCCTTAAAAGAAGTAGGGTTTACAAAAAGTAATATCAATGTTCAACCCTATGAACTCGATGTAGTGAACAATTACCATATCAATAGAAATATTCCTAGCTTAGATGCTACTAGTCGACTAGGTCCTCATTTAAGATTTGGAACAATTAGTATTCGTCAAATAGTGAACGAACTAAATGGTGAATATGGAGAAAATGATCAGTTCCTGTTTGAGCTGATCTGGCGTGAATTCTTTATTCAGATCCTTTATCATTTCCCAAATGTTATCATGAACAATTTCAGGGCTAAATACAATGGTATTCAATGGAGGAATAATGAAACTGAATTTGAAAGATGGTGCAATGGAATAACAGGTTATCCTATGGTAGATGCAGGAATGAGACAGCTCAATGAAACAGGATACATGCACAACAGGGTAAGAATGGTAACTGCTGGATTTTTATGTAAGCACTTACTTATTGACTGGAGATGGGGAGAAGCTTATTTTGCTTCCAAGCTCCTGGATTTTGAATTGTCATCCAATAATGGAAACTGGCAATGGGCTGCAGGGACAGGTTGCGATGCAGCACCCTATTTTAGGGTATTTAATCCAACAGAACAAATTAAAAAATTCGACCCAGACCACCTTTATATTCAACAGTGGATAAAAGAGTTGGGGTCTTCGAGCTACCCTTCTCCTATTGTAGATCACAAAACAGCAAGAGAAAGAGCACTATCTACTTATAAAAAAGGACTCAAATATTATAATACTCTTTAAGAAAATACGTTACATTGTATACTGATTTACAAAATGCGCTATTTTTTACATATTGTTTTATTTTTTTTCCTTTATGGAAGTATGACCCCGCTGGCTTTAGCCCAAAAAAGCAAAGATAAAGGGTTTAAAACTGATGAAGATGAATATTGGAAAAGCATTGCTAGGATCCCCTACCCTAAGCTCAATAAAAAAGACCTCCATTCGCTCTCTAAAATATATATTGTAGACCCCATAAATAAATGGAAAGAGGGTGATGCGTTTATTGATTTTAAGTACAAATACCACAACTTAACTAGAAGAAGAAGCACCACCTTGAAAAGCACAAATAATAGTATAGAAGGAACCATTGAAATGACTAAAGAAAATGGAGAAACCCTTGCTTTTGATTTTCAGTTATTAATGAGTGTTTTTTTAGTATACAGCGACCATTACGAATGGAGGGTCTATCGTATACATGCTAAAAAAAATAAAGAAGAGCAATGGGTAAGACTCTATGATTTTGTATCGCAATTACAATAAATACTTTCTTAGATCTTTTAGTATATTTAAGCAACTTAATTGAATGGATCATCCTTTTTTTATAATTCTCCTTGTCATTGTAATAGGTTGTGGAATATACCTGATCATTGCTTATAATCAATTAGTAAAAACCAGTAACATAGTTAAAGAAGCTTGGAGTGGAATTGATGTTCAGCTAAAGCAACGTTACGACCTTATTCCCAATTTAATAAAAATTGTAAAGGGATACATGGGACATGAAAAACAGCTACTTGAAGATATTGCTACAATAAGATCGAATGCCATCAATACAAATAATATTAAAGATCAGGGAGCAAAAGAAAGTATACTCGGGCAGCAGCTTAATAGCTTATTTATAATTGCAGAAGATTATCCCGAATTAAAGGCCAATGAAAATTTCTTGGACCTTCAACAAAGCCTATCAGAAATTGAAGAGCTGCTTCAGCATGCTAGAAGATACTACAATGGAGCAGTAAGAAATAACAATATTGCCATAGAATCATTCCCCTCTAATATAGTAGCAGGTCTTTTTGGATTTAAACAAGCTGAATTTTTTGAAATTGATGATCCTCAGGAAAAAGAGGTGCCTAAAGCAGATTATTCATGAAGCAATTATTCATCCTTTTTTATTTACTGATATTTCAGCTAATTCCCGGGCAAGAGGAAGTTGAATGGACTTATAACCCTCCAGATAAAAGCATATTCGACAGAGGAGAAAGAATTACTCTATATAAAAGTGAAGTTTGGATAGATCCCTCAGGTAAATTAACAGTTTCAGAGACTATCGATGTAGTAGCTATGGGTCAAAATATTAATAGAGGAATTTTTAGATCTTTCCCTACTAAATATACAAATAAGTCTGGTGGTAATGTTAGTGTTTCTTTTAACGTATTATCTGTTACTAAAAATAATGAACCCGAAAAACACCACAAAAAAGAGATACAAAATGGCATTGCTTTATACATTGGTGATAAAAATGTTTATTTAGACAATGGAGCATATAGCTACCAAATAAAATACAAAACCAATGGTCAAATTGGTTTTTTTGATGATTTCGATGAGCTCTATTGGAATGTAAATGGAAATAGCTGGATGTTTTATATAGACAGCATTGTATGTACAGTTCATCTTCCTAAAGGTGCCTCCATTGTTAGCCATGCTGGATACAGTGGTTATCAAGGTGCTAAAAACAAAGATTTTACTACCAATATAATAGATGAGCAAACCATCGAGTTTTCCTCTACTAAAATTTATTCTCCCGAAGAAGGATTAACCATTGCTGTTAGCTGGCCCAAAGGGTTTGTAGATGAGCCCTCTTTTTTAGAAAAGCTATGGAGAAATTACAATGTCTATATATTTATCATTTTTGGATTATTATCCATTTTAAGTTATTACTATTTTATTTGGAAAAAAGTAGGTGTTGATCCGCCAAAAGGCACTTCATATCCACTATTTTCACCACCCAATGACCTTCCTCCCTCTTTGATCGGATATAGCATGAATTATGGTTTTGAGAGTCATTACCTCACATGTGAGATCATTAATTTAGCTGCAAAGGGTGCACTTACCATTAAAGAAATAACTGTGAAAGGTGTTAAAGGATATATACTTTATAAAAAAGACAAAAAAAACCTATCCTCTTTTGAAGAAAAATTACATGATACTTTATTCATGTATCAAGATGAATTAAGAGTTAGTAAACTCCAGTACAAAAGATTCCAAGCTACTGAAAGTGTAATACTTAGAAAATGTAAAGCCCATAACAGGTTTAATTCACTTTTTAATTTGAATAAGCCATGGATGTTTTTAGGAATCATTATCACTATTTTCACTTACATTATTGGCTGGACTATTTGTTACCAAAATTTTGGTTTTGCTACAGTAATGTTCTTTTGCGCTTTTTATTTTGGTATTGGTTATACCATTTTTTCTTTGATTTTAAATTTCAAAGATAAAGCTGGTGATAGAAGAAAATCAATTACATTTATTTTATTCTCTATTCCATTTTGGTTCGCACCCTTTATCCTTTTTAAATTCATCTACAATGATCCCTTCTTAAATGCTTTTACATTATTTCTTATTCTACTGATGATCCTAAATGCGCTGTTTGCCTATTTACTAAAGGCTCCCACCATTAAAGGACAAAAGCTCATTACTCAAATAGAAGGATTTAAAATGTACTTATCTATTGGTGAAGCAGAAAGACTACGACATTTACATCCACCAGAAGTTACTCAGGAAGTTTTTGAAAAATACCTTCCCTATGCCATGGTATTAGGTGTTGAAAATCAGTGGGCAGAGAAATTCGACCATTACATTAAAAAAGCCAATATAAATATCGACAGCTCTACTATTTCATGGTACACAGGCACTAGCTTTCATCATTTTAATGCTGGTGCATTTTCTTCCAATATAGCTACTTCATTTTCAGGAGCTACCAGCGCTTCTTCTACACCTCCCGGAACAACTTCCGGATCAGGTGGTTTTTCAGGAGGGGGAGGCGGATCTTCTGGCGGTGGAGGCGGTGGAGGCGGTGGCGGTGGCTGGTAATCTCAAATCAAAAATTAATTATTACTTACTCTGCGAATAATTAAAATTATTATTTTCAAACATTAAATTCAATTATTATAATGATAAAATCTACTCTACTTACTTTTATTTTACTAGCCAATTTATTAGTTTTTTCTCAAGACTCTCTTCAAAATCCAAAGAAATTCAATGTAGGAATATCAATCTTAGAAGATCCCGGGTTGTTTGCATGGCAGATCAATGGCATATCTAACTCTATTCATGCAGAATATTATTTAGGTAACAGAAAATCCATTGCTTTATCGATTGGTAATATTACCTGTTTGGAACCAACAGAAAATGTTGAGCTTTTAGTTCTTTCTGGTATAGAAAGTGCCAATGGTATTAAAATACAAACCGAATACCGAAAGTATCTTAATCGAACCAAAAGAATCTTCCCTGCTTATTTACTTCTTCCTCATTTACTTCAATTTAAGTCGATGGCTAACCAAAACAATGGATATTATATAGCTGGAAGTCTTCTTCATTTAAATACTCAATTGAATAAAAGACAAACAATTAACAACCTCACCTCTCTTTATCAGGTAAATAGAAATGCAACTGGTGCTGGATTTAAAATAGGATACATGTGCCAATATAAATTTGGGTTAACACTCGACCTTTCAATAGGATTTGGAGTACAATATATTTCCAGCTCTTATGAAAATAGATTATTAGCTGCCAGCGATTTTCCAGCAAATGACCATGAAGGCGGTGCAGATAAATTGCTAGATAGTGGAAATAAAATATGGCTCTACCCTTCTCAGCTTTTTAAATTAGGATGGGCTTTTTAAATCTGATTGTTTTTTAAGATAATCATTACTTTCGTTGCCCAAATCAAACGACTCACCTAAAATGAAAAAAGCAAAAATCTTATTTATTACCGGCACCATCTTTTTTGGAATCATCTGTGGATTAGGCCACTTAACCTTTGAATTACTAGAAGAAAAACCTACGGAAGTAGTAGAAGGCTTAAAAGAGCTTTCCGTTGTTTTTCCAGACAGAGAAAAAGACATGTTGGAGGTAACTACTGGATTTAGCTTGCTTATGGGGGTAATGCTATTGGCTTATGGAATTATTAATCTCTTACTCATGTACAAAGGCAGAGAGCTTCACCTACCTTCCAAAGCTATTATAACAGCTAATCTTATTTTCGCACTCATTGGTTTTGGAATTGCCTATCAGTACTTCTTTATTTTTCCCATTGCTTGTATGGGTATAGCAACACTATGTTTTTTAATTTCCCTATTTTTATATAAAAGTGCATAGCATTAAAATACTTCCTTTTCTAAATTAGAATTTCGGCATAGTATTTGTTAATTTTTTGTTAAATAAAAAAATCTAACATGAAAAAAATTCTACCCTTTTTAATTCTTATTGCAGCTTTTTTACCCCATATTGTTAATGCACAATGTACTGGTTGCAGCTCTACTCTTTCAGGAACTTCGAGTAATCCATTTCACAAGGTAGTTGCTGATGGTGAAGTATTTTGTATAAATTCTAATGGAAATCTAAATAGACCCATTCAAATAAATGCTGGAGGTATCCTATGTAATAACGGTTCTATATCTAACATCCATATTGACATTAAGGAAGGTGGTACGCTAATAAATAATGGAACCATAGAAGGAGATTATATATATTTTAGACAAGGTGGTGTAATAATCAATAATGGTTACTTAAAAGCCAATGATTTATTTATGGATGATGCCATCTTTAACAACTATAACATTGCTGAAATTGACAAAATCACCATTCAAATAAGAGATTCTATCAACTACTTTAACAACGAGGGAGTTATTAAAAGTAATATCATTCAAAGTCATCAAACAACAAGTGATTCATCTATACATATAAGGTACAAAATTTACAACTCGGGAGAAATTCATATTTTAGAAAAGCTAATGATCTCCTCACGTGTAGATTTTGAAAACAGCGGTAATCTGTTCATTGGAAATGAAATTCCTAATGGTATACTTAGTTCTAGCTATGGAACAGCTGGATTTTTAAATTTTTACCATTGTACTCATGCTACCTTTAAAAATACAGGACAAATGGAAGTTGCAGGTAATTTTGGTAATTATGGAGAATTTTACACTGAATGCATGATACCAGTTGGTGGAAACATGGTTAGTTCTGGTAGAATTACGGGTCCTTTAACAAACAGCTGTGGAGGTTTTAATATAGCAGGTTACTCCTACTTTGTTGGATATGTTGCAGATGATTTTAGCTATATTGACATTTGTGATGCAGGGAATCCAACAGGTGGATTTGACCAACAATTAATTCAAGAGATGGGGCCTAATGTTACCTTCTGTAGCTGTAATAACGAATGTGGACCCATTGATGTATTTGAAGATTTTGTATCTACCAACGACTATACAGTTTCTCCTAACCCAATAGCTGATAATAGTGTGATCACTTTTTACAATCCCATAGAATCTTACCATCAGCTAATGATCTTCGACTCTTATGGCCGAGTTGTAAAAACCTATGAAGGCATTGTTGGCAATGAAATTCCAATAGATAGAGCTGGACTAGACAGGGGCATCTATTTCTTTAAAATAATGAGCAGCTACAATGTGAAAGCTGCAGGTAAGCTGGTGGTTAATTAATAGTAAT
>Ga0315316_10001685_pt1 | contig 15721 bp, 10 predicted proteins | sample M160m3416metaG_FD_203702 | JGI IMG/M metagenome (GOLD analysis project Ga0315316, IMG submission 203702) | Ammonia-oxidizing marine archaeal communities from Monterey Bay, California, United States - M1 60m 3416 | ecosystem: Environmental > Aquatic > Marine > Intertidal zone | place: USA...
CCACTGCCCATCCCCAGCGAGTGCTCGAGATCCTCCCAGGTTTCCTCGACCGCCGCGACCGAGATGCGGGATAACTCCGATGGCTGTTCAAAGATCCCATCATCCACGAGGAGGAAGATCCGGTCGCCCCCCTGCCGCGTACAATGGACCGAGACGCGCCCTGGATAGGCGTCCTCATTAATGAATCGGCGACCGTCTTCGTTGACCAGAATTCCCTTGACGTGAGATTCAGGGGGATAGAAGGGGAGCGTCGTGAAGAGCTCGTCCATGTGGATCGCAGCCCCCCCCACGCTCAGCCCCATGGAGATCCCGGATCCGTCATCGTGCCCAGCGCTGAGACAGTCTCCTGCGAGTCGCTCGGCGAGCGGAACATACCGGCGCAGCATCTCCTGATTGAGGACGAAGCCCCCTGCGCACAAGATCACGGCCTTGCGCGCGCGCGCGAAGAGCAATCGGCCATCGATCTGTACGACGACGCCATGGACCCGCTGCGCTTCATCCGCAACGAGCGCGGTCACCCGCGCGTCGAAATGGACCTCCACAGCCAGATCCTCGACGCGGCTGGCGAGTGTTTCGAGCAGGCGTTTGCCCCCCAGCTCACCCGGTGCTTCCGGCAGATGGCCGCGCGGACACGGTGTCGCCTCCTGGTTGAACGGCCAGGCTTCCTCGTTTCCCGACCAGATCAAACAATCGCCGGTCTGGGGCGTCTCACGCTTGCCCGGAACGTAGGTCGTTCTAAAGGACACGCCCTGCTCTTCGAGCCAACGGTAGTGGTCCAGTGCGTGCTCAGCATACAGCCGCGTGCGAGCCGCATCCGCGTCCGGGCCCCCCGCCATCATCATGTAGCGGTAGAAATCTTCGGTAGCGTCTGCGAAGCCGTTCTCGCGTTGCGCGGGCGTCCCACCACTGCCGCCAAAATAGATGTAGCCGCCGGACATCGCGCTGGTACCGCCGCTGCCGGAAGCGACGTCAAAAATCCCGACCTGAGCGCCCAGCGTCGCAGCCTCGATCGCCGCGGAGGCCCCTGCCGCTCCGAAGCCAACGACGACGATTTCCAGATCGAAATCCCATCGAGGTACTTCATTAAGGGAATAGGATGGGTTGGACTCATGACCTCGCGTCATTCGTGTCTACTCGGGCAGAGTCTGGTCGGCATCATGATCCCTTCGGGCCTCCGCGGCAAGATCTCGAACTTCCGCCTCGACTCGCGTGCCTACGAAAAAGTCTGGATTTTGCCCCAGGAGCAATCGAGCCGGATTTTGAAAGACGAATTCGGCAAAGTCGTGATCCGAGAGAAGTCCTTCTTCGACTAACGAGTAGGCCTCTGACAGCACCCCGGCCATCTCTGGCACGTCCCAGTGACTCAGGTCGGAGCTGAACACGGGCCGCAGCCGGGTACCAAAGGGATTCGCCGGCGAAAATGCAAATGCGATCGTGCGGTCGTCAGCCTCGCAGCCGAAATAGAGATTCGGAGAAAACTGAGCCGCCAGATCTTCTCCGGAATCGACGTTCAGGAAGCGCCATTCGTCGCGCTCTGCTGGTGGAACTCCCGTACCGGGAAGCTCGCGGAGGGCGCTCGCCATGTCGAGGTTCTCACATCGCTCCAGCAGATCGCCGCCGTAGTCCCGCATGTAGGACTCCAACACATTCCAGTCAATGTTATTCGGATCCAGAACGCCGATTGCCGCTCCATTGCGCTTCTCCCAATGCTCGATGAGGTCGGCTAGCAAGATGGAGGCCCAACCCACGCCGCACTCCAGAAACGCGAATCCGAGGCGAGGGAACCGCTGCGTGACACCCGCCATGAACAAGGACTTACAGATCGTGTGCATCCGGCTCGCGAATCCACCAATGTGGTTGAAACTATAATTGGTCACCGACGTAAACCAGAAAGGCGGGATATCGCCCAAACCACCGTGACACGTCACTGCGAAACCAAGCTCCTCTGCCTTCGACCAAACCGAGTCATAGTCGTACGCGCTATCGATCCCGAACGTGTCGAACCAGCAGCTCTGGCCGGGGATGAGAAAAGGCGAAGCACTGACGGGCGAGGCTTTGGCGATCGGTCTCCGAACACCGTCGGGAATACCCACGACTTTCAGCCCTAGGGACTTGCAGTGCTCGATCTCGGCAATCGCCTCCTCCGGGGTATGCATCGGGATCACGCCGGCCATCGTCATCCGGTCGGCAAAGCGGCCGTAGGTATCGGCATAGAACATGTTGAAGCCCCGACAGACACCTCGCCGCAGCTCTTCGTCCGGAATCCCCGCAATCCCGAGGCCCTTGGTCGGATAGAGAACGCTGTAATCGATACCAAGTTCATCCAGCCGTTCATATAAAAGCGCCGGAACCGCAGCAGTCGCGAGATCCCGGGTATTGGCAGCGGGAGTACCCCACCACGCGGACTGCGGGCTCCGGGTCGCGAGACGGCTCTCTGGATCGGCCGACATGATCGTCGCGAGCGGAGACGGCCGTTCCAGGTACTGTGAAAAGAGCGTAGAGCCGAGAGACTCTCGAAGGTAGGGAAGGACCGCGGGCATAAACTCGAGAACATGCCCATCTACATCGATCACCGGGTGGTCCAGCCGGCTCCGGACCGGATTGAACATCATGACCTCCTCGCTCGTTCCAATTCCATCTCGTGAATGCCGCGACATTCAGTGTCCAGAATGCACAACCTGAAAGCCCTTAGCCCAGGAATCTCTGAGCCTAGGATCCGCAAATAATCCAGACAAGGCATGCCTTCGCGGTGTCGGGCGAGCAAGGTCCCCAGCCCAATACCCGCCGTCGCGATTCCGTCCCACGACATCGCCGATATGACCTCCCGCGCCGCGACCGACCGGCTCCCCATGGACGGCCTTCGACGACCACAGAACGCCGACATCACGGCAGATACCGCGTCCCTGATCGGCTCTCGCGATCGGCTCGAAAAGGTCGATCTGCGCATCGAGCCACACATCTGCTCGCAAGGAAAGCCTGCCCCGTCGTGGGCTACACTCTCCAAACGCGAAGAGAACGCAGCTTCAAGATGCTTTTCCGTCAGCTCGATCCTACCTGTCGGTTCGCGGTGGAAAGGACGAGGTAACGTCGGCGGAACCGACTTCACGGCACGCCGCCGATCTACAAGGAGGGCGCGATGCCCACGCGCAAAGACGATGAGCGCGAAACCCGGAGACACATCGAGACGATCCGCCGCAAGGTCGACCATCCGATCGTGGACGGTGACGGACATCTTCTAGAATCGGTCCCGATGTTGCTCGACACCGTCGCCCGCGTGGCCGGCCGCGATGTTGCCGCAGCATTGACCCGAACGATTCCGAATCTCTTCACGGGCCCCGGCTCACGCGAGGAAGGCATCCCGCGCGGGCCCTGGTGGCCCTCCTCTACCGACACCCTGTATCAAGCAACCGTCATGATACCCGCCCTGATGGCTGAACGGCTCGACGAGATCGGCATTGACTTTGCCGTGGTCTACCCCTCGCTTGGACTGGCACTCTGCACGATTCCCGATCGCGAGATTCGGCGCGCCGCGGTCCGTGGGCTCAACACGATGCTGACGGAAATCTGTCTCGAGCACGCGCACGTGCTCACCCCCGCCGCAGTGATCCCAATGTACGATCCCGATGAGGCCATCGCCGAGCTCCGCTTCGTTCACGAGCAGGGACTGAAGGTCGCCATGATCCCACCAGGCGTCGCGCGGCCTCTCGAGGCCCACCCCGATCTTTTCCCGCTGCTCTCCCAGGTCGATCGTTTCGGGATCGACTCCGAGCACGACTACGACCCCGTCTGGCAGGCTTTCGAGGAGTTGGGCATGGCCGTCACCTCGCATGGCGCCGTCGGCCTTCGCTATCTCCCAGGTGGCCGCGGCTCACCGACGAACTACTCCTACAACCATGTCCTGGGGCACGGCTATCTACAGAGCGAGTTCTGTCGATCACTCGTCTATGGCGGTGTGCCAATGCGATTCCCAGAGCTGCCCTTCTGTTTTCTCGAGGGGGGAGCCGCCTGGGCGATCGAAACGCTCGGCGCTCTCGAGGAGCATTGGGAGAAGCGGGGTCCGGGCGGCCTTGCCCGATACGATCCGAGTCGCCTCGACCCGGATGCCCTGGGCAAAATTCTCGCGCGTTATGGCTTTCCCGAGGATCCACCCGAAATGATCGGGGAAACAGAGCGATCTCCCTGGGCGCGCGACGAGTTTGCGGAATCTGGACTGCGTGGCGAGGAAGATCTCGCCCGGATCTTCCGGGAGCAGTTCTTCTTTGGCTGTGAGTCAGACGATTCCACCGTTCACCGGGCACTCGACGGACCGGGCAATCCCATGGGCGTGCCACTGCGGCCGATCTTCTCCTCGGATATCGGCCATTGGGACGTGCCGAAGCTGGCCGACCCCGTCCCGCAGAGCTACCGGCTCGTCGAACGCGGCCAGCTCTCCAAGCGGGCCTATCGCGCATTCGTGTTCGAAGAGGTCGTCGGACTTCACACGAAGGCAAACCCTGACTTTTTCGCCGGGACGAGCGTTGAATCGGAAGTTCGCGCTCTCTCTCAGGTCGACGACCGCACGAGCTAGCGAAGTCCGGCCGGGCCCACTTCTCAAAATTCCGAATCGCGGCCGTTCCGAAAATACGAAGCGCGATTTCGATCCCCTACGCGCCAGAGATACGAGCAATCAAAAACTCTCCCTCCCTGACAATTCGCGATTTCAGGCAATCATTCACTCGATGCGGCGACGCTCCAGCTTTCCATTGGATCACGCCCCTCCCACGAGCGCTCGAGGCAAACAAGATAAAGCCGCACCCGACCATCGCTCCCATCATCTTGCAACAAGCCCCTTTTCGAGGAGCACTCTCCTCGTTCCGCAACCATGACGCGCAGCCGTGATACGCCTGAATGCCCACTGGCTGTCCCAACTGAAGTGCCCCAGCCGCCTTTGAAGTGATCCAGACAACAAGTAGCTATAGTGCGCGCGCCGAGGCTGAGGAGCCGTCGTGCACGCTTTAAAATGGGAGACGCGGCCATGCCGACGATCAAGAACACCACGAAGAAACCCCTGAACGTTCCGCTCCCGGGTAGGAAGCGACTGTTCCTAGGCCCGGGCAAGGAGGGCGAGATCCGCGCCAAGGCAACTCAACACCCTCCCCTGTCCGCTCTCGTCGAATCCGGTGAGCTGGAGATCGTCCCCGACGCGGACAAATCGGGCAGCAAGGGCGGCGGCGGTGGACGCGCGGGTGGAGGCCAGGGACGTAATCCCACCACGACCGTCTTCAAGAGCGGCGACGGCTGATCGAGCGACCCGATTGACGTCGCCGGCCCGTCACCCACCGTGCGAAGGCAGGACGGCCTCTTGTTTCAAAATCCATTCGGCAATCGTCAAATGCGCTGGTTTTCGGCTCCCTCCGTTACCAGCCGTTCCGACAAGCAGACCTCGAAACGACAGCTCTGAGCGTTTCCCCGTCTCTTCCCTATACACAAAACCATCGGAGAAGGAGTTTTCATGCCCCCTAGGATCATCGTCGCCGGGATCATCGCCGTCCTCTTGTTATGGATCGTGGGACAAAGTTTCACGATCGTGGAAGCCGGCCACGTCGGTGTCGTCAAGACGCTCGGTGCCGTTCAGCCGACGGAACTCGGCGAGGGGTTTCACTTCGTCAAGCCGCTCCTGGATCGCGTGGAGGCCATCGACGTCCGCCTTCGGAAAGCATCGAACGAGGCAGGCGCCGCCTCGCGAGATCTCCAGGTCGTCCGAACCAAGGTGGCAGTCCAGTACTCGATGAACGGTCCAGTGACTCCCCTCGCTTATCAAAAAATCGGGAATCGATCCGTCGTCGAAGCGACGCTCGTCAATCCGGCCATTCTCGAATCGGTCAAGGCGGTGACCGCCCAATACACCGCCGAGGAGTTGGTGACCAAGCGCGCGGAAGTGAAGAACCGTATCCAGGAAGCCATCGAGCTCTTTATCAACACGACGCTCGAGCAGAAAGGCGCCGTCGGTGCGCTCAGTTTGGCAAATGTGGCCATCACGGATTTCGACTTTTCGCCCGAGTTCAACAAAGCGATCGAGGAGAAGGTGCAGGCAGAACAGGAAGCCCTGCAGGCCAAGAACGAAAAGCTGAAGAGAGTCACGCAGGCCGAAGCCGCTGCAGCCGAACGAACGCTTGCCGCCGACGCCGAGGCCTACCAGATCGGGGTCGCATCGAAAGCACGAGCCGAGGCGATTCGACGTGAGGCCGACGCCCTTCGAGGCAATCCGGCTCTCATCCAACTGCGAGTCGCAGAGAAATGGAACGGAGTCCTTCCGCAAGTGAGCGGCGGCAATGCAGTCCCCCTCCTGAACCTCGACGGCCTCGGCAGCAAGAAATAGACGGAATGTCCGGGAAGCCCGGGAGGGGGCGGCTCAGGCCTGCCCTTCTCCGGGTGCCTGATGCAGCCGCCTTTTCTGCACAATGACGCATCAGCGATTCCCCCACACAGAGATGCCAATTTCGATTTCCCTTCGGCTCCAATCCCTCCGCGGCGGCGGGTGGCCTCGGCCGGAGCCTGGGCTGAAGGGCTTTCCCATCCTCTTGGTCATCTGGGGGATCGGGATTCCAAGATCGATCTTCGGCAGGGCCGTTCAACTCATTGCTGAGAGCGAGCTTCCGCCCTGTCGGAATCCGCTCCATCTTAGGCCCAGATTTCGCCGTACTGGCGCGACGCGGGGGGACGCGCGAGCCTTTCGGTGAACGAGCTACGCCCACAAGGAGCCAGCCATGCCCAGGCCCGCGAAGATCGCCCTCGGGATTTTGATCGGTTACGTCGCCCTCATCGTCGCCTTCGAGTCGCTGATGGGAATCGTGCAGCCCGAACAAGGACAGGTCCTCAAGATCACGACCACCGGCGACGACGGAGTCGAGAACGACCGAGTCGTCTCCTGGCTGGACGACAACGGAACCATCTTCGTGAGCGCCAACCACTGGCCCCGTGCCTGGTACAAGGAAGCCGTCGCGAATCCGCGGGTGCGAGTCTCCATCGAAGGGCAAGGCCGAGACTATCTCGCTGTTTCGGTCGATGACGACGCGGAGTGGGAGCGTCTCGACACGAAGTTCGCCCACCCTTTCCTGTTCAAGGTCATCACGGGCTTTCCGCCGAGACTCTTCCTTCGGCTCGAACCGAAGGAGTCGGCGCCCGAGAGGTGAGGGCCAACGCCCAGATGGTCGTAGCCGATGCCAATCACATCACCTCAGCACACGCCGAACTGACGCGTGGCACTATGCGACCCGCGAGGTCGCAAAGCCCCTGCGATCTGCCCGCACGAGATCCACACCGGAATCTTTTGATTGAAGGTCCGTTTCCATGAGCACTCCTCCGGACCGCGAAATCGCGCGAAGAGAACTCCTCCGAAGCGTTGCCCTCGGTGCGGGGTTTATGGGCGCCGCCTCGCTCGCGGCTTACCCTACCCGAGCGGCCCCGTCCGAAGTGCCTACCCGCACCACCCCGAACAGGCCGCGAGAGCAGCGCTTCGATCTCGAGGTCGAAGGCAGGGTCGTCCCTGGCATCGTCTGGCATCCCCGCAACGCGGTGACGCCGACGCCACTGGTCCTGGCGGGCCACGGGGGCGGGTTCGGGACCGAGGGACACAAGCGGGTCGAAGCGATCGTCGAGCTGGCGGCCACGCTTGCCCTGCATGGAATCGCGACGATGGCAATCGACCAGCCGGGTTGCGGCGATCGACTTGGCGCTCGGGAGGAGCAGGCCCGGCGCCGCGAGCTGAGTATCGAACGGGCTATCGCGCAGCTCTGGACTCGGGAGCTCGTGGAGGAGATGGCGCGAGACTGGAAGGCCTGTCTGGATCATGCGCGTATGACGTGGGGGCTCGGTTTAGGAGGGGTTGGTTACTGGGGACTTTCTGGGGGAACGACCTTCGGACTGCCGCTCGTGGCCCTCGAGCGCCGCATCCGGGCCGCCGTGCTCGGGCTGAACAGCGCCGTGCCGCTGATGCTCGCGTACGCTCCACGCGTGACCTGCCCCGTACTCTATACGATGAACCTCGACGACCATTTCATGAGCCGATCAGAAGGTCTCGCCCTCTTCGACGCACTCGCGACAGACGACAAAGTCGTTCTCGGGTATCCCGGCGACCACGGAGAAAACCTCGACGGCGCGAGAGACCCGTGGGCTCGGTTCTTCGCTTCGCGGCTCGGCGCTTCTCGATAAGACGCAACTACGACGAATCAGGGCTGGCCAGCGAGACCGCTCCCGAACCTTCCTGGCGCGGGTTCGGAATTGGCATTCCTGAGTATCGTAGACCTCCCGAATGGATACTTCAGCAATGCAGACCTGTGGCTCCCGGGAAGTGCGACCGACGATCTCACGACCAACTTGCGGGGCATCGATTTCGACCCGGCGGCGCCAACGCGGTGCTCAACGTCACACCCTCCATGCCGCTGGTCGCTCCAGTGGACTCATTGTGTCTCGCACGACTACCGGGAAACGCTGGTTGCCGGCGAGCGAGAGGCCCGCGTCAAAGCGGGGCGTCCTTGCATCTCTTTAACGCGGGAATGCTCTTCGGTGCCGTCACGGGCGCGATGACGAGCGGGATCGCAGCACACAGCCACCTCGGCTGCCAAGAGCGATACCCTCATAGTCGGCTGGACGGGCTTAACACGTTCGCGAGCACTCTGCTCACGCCCCCGGTAGGTCTATTCTATTTTTGGCAGTCACGCGACGCCCTCCTGCGGAGGCACCTGCTCGGCCCCCGCCTTGTCAAGCCGTCAGCGGCCGCTTCCCTCTAGCTGAGATCGCACGGCGGCGATGAGCTGCCGAGCCCGGAACGGCTTGGAAAGGAACGTCGCGCCTTCTTGGGCAAGATCGTCGATCCGGTCTCTGGAATAGCCCGAGATGAAGAGCGCCTTCAGATCGGGAGATTCGGCGCGCAGCCTTCGAAACATCTCGGGACCCGTCATTCGAGGCATCATCACGTCGCACACGACCATGTCGAACCCGGCTCCTTCGTTTTGACAGCGCTCGATCGCTCCCAAGCCGTCCGCCGCGGTCTCAACGACGTAGCCGGCTGAGGTGAGCATCAATCGAACGACCTCCAGGATCGCGCCCTCGTCATCGACGACGAGAATCCGATGCGACGTGGCCTCCGCCTTCCGTTTGGTCTCGGGCAAAACGCTGACCGGTTGCGCCTCCCGCGACGTCGCGAGATATTGAAGGCGAACGATCGTCCCCCGACCGGGCTCGGTCTCGAGTGAGACACGCCCGCCCATCCGCTCGGTCAGGCCGTGGACCGCAGCAAGCCCCAGACCCGTACCCTCGCCGACTTCCTTGGTCGTAAAAAAGGGCTCGAACGCACGGGAAGCGATCTCCTCGGACATCCCAGCGCCCTGGTCACAAACCTCGATAATGACCCTCTCGCCTTCGTCGGTCTCGGGTGCGGAGATCCGTCGTGAACGGACCTCGATCCGCCCGCCTCGAGGCATCGCGTCGCGGGCGTTTAGCACCAGATTGATCAGCGTCTGCTCGACCATCTTCGGGTCGACGACGGCGTTGGGCAGCGGCTCGGCGAGATCCATTGTGATCTCCACCGTGTCGTCGACGAGCCGGTCGAACGTGCCCGCGAGCTCCAGGATGACCAAATTCACATCGACGACACGCGGCGCGTACGCCGATTCGCGCGCGAAGGCCAGTAGCTGTCGAATCAAGGCGGCGCCCCGATCCGCATTCACGAGGATCTCCTGGCTCGCTTCGACGGCAATGCCCGGATCGGCCTGAATCCCATCTGCCCAGCTGATGATCACCGTCAGCAAGTTGTTGAAGTCGTGCGCAATGCCTCCCGCCATCTCTCCGATGGCCTGCAGCTTCTGGGACTGCTGGAGTCGGCGCTGCAGCTCGCGGGGCGCGGTGACATCCCGTAGGCGAAGGACGACGCGGATCTCACCTTCTTTTTGATAGCGACTGACAGTGGTCTCGACCCAGACCGACTTTCCGTCTTCCGTCTCGAGACGCGTCTCGGGAAGCAGAGCGAAATTGCGGTCGGCGATCACCTGCTCGACCTGCGCGCGAACCTCTTCGCGATCCTCGGCTGAGAAGAGATCAGTGATTGCGCTTCCCAGGAGCCGGTCCATCTCGAAGATCTCGCGCGCGTTCGGGCTGGCGAAGACGACTCCCGAGTCTTGATCGAGTTCGAGGATAACGTCCGGACTGTTCTCGATGAGTGCGCGATACCGCTCGCTCGCGACCACGAGCTCTTGATCGAGGCGCGCTCGGTCGTGCTGCAGTCGCTGGGCTTGCTCCGCCGCACGACGCCGCGCAACATCACTCGTGACGATCACGGCCAGCAAAGCGACCAGGAAAATTGCGGCGGCACGATGAGGCGAAGCACCCATCGCTTCGGGGTCGAACGCGGCCGAGGCGACGGCGACCGATGCAGTGCGCTGCCACCCAAGGAGGGCGAGTAACGCCAGCGTCGCGAGCCCCCACCCGACCGCGGCGCGCAAGCCGATCGCGTGCAAGGCGATGACCGGCACGAGCGCGACAAAAAAAAGCATGCCGACCGCGCTGCTGGCGGTCAGCCAACCGACAGTGGAGCCGAAAGCGAAGAGTACGCCGACCAGGGCATGCGCTGCGTACATGGCGAACGCCGGCTTGCGCTGGAGGATAAGCGCGATGATTGCGCTGACCAGTGCACCGCATGCCGCGGAACGACCGATCAATCCGCTCGCCGAACCGAGCTGGATCGTGGCGATTACAGCGAGTACGGCACCCATCACCCAAGCCGTACGCGACAAGGATAGTGAGCTCACTTCCGTGATTGAGTCGTCGCCCCGCCACGCTTCCCGGTACGCTTCCAGCAAATGCTTCCCCTCGAATGCGGCGCTCACAAAGCGGCGGTAACCGGGCGAACCCTAGGTGGGTACCGCTTACGAGATTACGCGAAAGTGTCGCTCAGGACACCGAAATATCGGTGTCCGTCAGATCCGGGAGCGCGTGGTTCGTCGGAACCGAACGGAACAGAGCCAGACTGTGCGTCCTGTCTCCTTCTTGACGACGCGGGTACAAAGGCGCGCTCCTGATCGCGCAATCGGAGACCGTGATCCGCTGGCATCCGGAGAACCCTCGGCTCTACGAGCGGCAACCCAATTTTTGAATGCGTATGTCGGCACCGCCGCTGAGTCCCCTTCAAACCGCTCGCCCCCCCTCGGCTCATTAGACCCTTTCTAACCGGAAAGGTACGAGAAAATAGGGAGTCATCGAAGACTTAGCGAGTGCTGGACTGGCTCGGGGCTCCGCCTGCCTGTGCCTTGATTCACCCCGATCAGAAGAATCCATCGTTTCCCCTCCCGCCCCTTCTCTTCTGAGAAAAGGCCCGGTCGGCTTTCGGCTTCGGCTTCGGCTTCGGCTTCGGAGGGGGGGCACACGATTCGGGAAGGTCATCCCAACCAGGCGGAGAGCCTTGGCCGCCCTGCCCTGCCTGGGCCAGAGGGGACTCAGCACCTTGGCCTCGACCGTAACCTGAACGAAGAGGTTGAGAGCATCTAGGTGAGTACGCCCACGCGCGGCGCACAACTGGGTCCGCAGAAGCCGGCCACATGCCGTATTTCTACTCGCACTGCTCGCCGCCAACACGACGCAGGCGTACGGTCCCGGATCGTCTGGGGCCAGGACAACCACGACCACAGATCGCCCCCCACCCGCTCGACGGCACCAGCCACACCGCCAACCTAATCTCGATCGGGGGTTCGCGCCGTCGCGCGATTCAAAGCCCTGCCGACGGCGTACCCGAAGCGGGGGAACAAGCCGCACCGAACGCGGGCTACGGGCGCATCCACTGGCTCAACGACAAATTTAGCGTTGAACCCGAAATGCTCTGCGAGTACCGTGGAGGAGCAGGGCTGACATACCGAAGCGCTCCATCCCAATCACGAGCCCCCCGCGTAGAACGAAGCTTCGTAGACCCGCCCCCGGGCCCCCTGCAATCGCGACCCTCGGCGTGCAGTCGTCTTAGCAGGAACGGCCCCGCAGCGGCCCACCAGCCGTTGCGGAGAGAGCGAGATGCCGCCTCCTGGGCACACTCGACCGCATTCGACATGCCCCGCTCTATCCGTCTACTCTTCGTCGAACGTCATCCGCAAGGGCTCGGATTCGCTACCTCGAAGCGGGCCCGAACTCGTTTCCAGAGGGGAGCCATGCAGGATCAGAATCCGCAGTCACACGAGTCCCTTGCTCGATTCAACGAAACCTTTGGTGCTCTGGCGGGCTGGTCCTTCGACCACCGCTGGATCGTCGTGGTCCTCTCGATTCTGGTCCTCGGTGGATTCCTGTCCCTGGCCAGTGGCGTGCGCCAGGACAACTCCTATGAAGCCTACTTCGACCCGGACGACCCGGGCGCGCTCGTCTACAAGGAGTACCGCGCTGATTTCGGTTCGGACGAGATCGCCTATATCCTCTACGAGGCGCCCGGGTACGAGCACGGCCCTTGGAACCTCGAGGTGATGCGGAAGCTGGATTCGCTTACGCGCGCACTCGAGGACGAGGTGCCCTTCGTCTACGAGGCGACCTCCCTCGTCAACGCCGAGCTCACGATCGGCGTCGCGGACGGAATCGAGATCCTCGAACTCGAGGAGGACTTCCCGACCAGCCAGGAGGCGCTCCTCGCGCTTCGGGACGCCTATCTGGCGAAGCCCATGCTCGTGGGAGGCATCCTCAGCGAAGACGCGCAATTCGGCGCGATCGTGATCGACATGGACGTGACGAGCACCGACGCACCGGAAGCGCTCCGAGCCGATCCCGAACTCGGCGATACCGTCGAGAACATCTACCCCCAGGCCAGCTATCTCCGCATCGAGGAGATCCTCGCGCGCCCAGAATACGAAGGGATCGTCTTCTACCACTCCGGCGACGTCCCCATCAATGCCACCTACAACCTCGCCTTCTTCAACGAGAGCGCGATGCTGAACGGCGTCACCTCACTCGTGATCGGGCTGCTCCTCGCCTTCTTCTTCCGCTCCTGGGTCGGGGTGCTCGCGCCACTTGTCGTGGTCCAGATGGGCGTGTTCGCTTGCCTCGCATTCATCGCCGTCGTCGGCTGGACCGTCAACATGAGCTTCGGGAGCATGCCATCCCTGCTGACCGCCATTGGTGTCGCCCATGCCGTCCACATCCTCTCGGAGTTTCGGGGTCGCTTCGACGAATTGGGAGATCGGCGCGCGGCGCTGGTCGAGACCTTCTATCTCGTCGGGACGCCTTGCCTCCTCACCAGCGTGACGACCGCGCTCGGGTTCGGCGCGATGAGCTTCGTGCCCATTCGAAGCGTCTCGGAGATGGGCACCTACGCAGCCTTCGGCGTATTGATGGCCTTCGTCCTTTCCTTCACCCTGCTGATCGCCCTCTTGTCGTTCGGACGGCGCGAGCCCCCGAAATCATCGAAACGAGCACGCGGACGAAATGAAACGATGAAGAGGGGAGGCGCGCGAATGGGGACGGCGCTCCTCGCGGTCGCTCGTTTCGACCAACGACATCGCAGAGGGATCCTGGCTGCCTTCGCCCTCGTCTTCTTGTTTTCGATCGCGGGCATCACCCAGCTCGTCGCCGACTCCAACTGGCTAAATGACTACTCCGATGCGATGCCCATCAAGGCGGCGACTATCAAAGTCGACCAGGTGATGGGAGGAACGACTAACGTTATCTACGTCTTCGACTCGGGTGAGCCGGAAGGGATCAAAGAGCCGGCCGTCCTGCGAGAAATCGAACGTCTGCAGCGAATCGGAGAGGCCTACGACCCGGACTACGTGCGCAAGGCATACTCGATCGTCGACGTCCTGAAAGACCTCAATCAGGCGTTTCATGGCGGAGACCACAGCTATCACGAAATTCCCGAGAGCCGGGAGCTCGTGGCGCAATATCTACTCCTCTACGAAACCTCAGGCGGCGAGGAGGCGGAGAAATTGGTGACGAGCGACTACCAGCGCGCGAGCCTCGAATTCCGCCTCGCGATGGCAGGGGCCAAGGATACGGCGGGCTTCATCGATGCGCTCGACGCGAGCCTCATGGCAGAGCCACTTCAGGCGTCGCAGGTTGCCACCACAGGGATCGGTGCGCTCTGGGTCAAGATGATGGACTACATCGTCACCAGCCAGATCCGCGGATTTCTGCTCGCCTTCGGCTCCATCGCGATCATCCTCATCGTGGTCTTCCGGTCGCTACGCGTGGGCTTGATCGCGATGATGCCGAATCTATCGCCGGTCTTGCTCACACTCGGAGCCATGGGCTGGCTGGGGATTCTGCTCGACTACTCCAAGGTCGGAATCGCGGCGGTCGCGATGGGCATCGCCGTCGATGACACGATCCATCTCGTCACACGCTACCGCCACGAGTTCAATCTCAGGGGCAACTACGTGGAAGCGCTGAGCGCCGCGATACAGGACGTCGGCCGGGCGCTCATCATCACGTCGATCACGCTCGTCTGCGGATTTCTCGTCCTCACGCTGTCGATCCTCGACGCGATTGCGGTCCAGGGCATTCTGCTCGCCACGACGGTCGTGATCGCGCTTGTCGCGGATTTTCTCCTGATGCCCGCGCTGATCCTCACCTTCCATCCGTTCGGACCCGAGCGAAACCGCGCCCACGCACCTGAAGAGGCACGAGCGGCTGCCTGAGGCCTCGCCCTCAGCGTTGCTCGCACTCGCCCCGGGCCGTGGTGCCGACTCTCTTCGCCGCTCCGATTCCCCGGAAGGGAGCTGATGGCCCAGGTCCGCAAGCGACCTCTCCAACGAGACCGGACCAGGCGCGCGGCGAGCGGCCCCTTCTGGACCTCGACGCCGCGCGGGCCGCGGCGAGCTCCGCGGCGATCGTTTTATCTGCGGGCAAGAGCATCGCCGCCCGCTGCAGGGCCTCGACCGCCTCCGGAGGCCTCCCCGTCGCAAGCAACAAAAGCCCAGGGCGACGGAGTGCATCTACGTTGATTGCGTCGAATCCGATCGGCTTGGCGTACGACTCGTCTGCCAGCCGAAGCTGGCCCAATCGCCAATGCCGCGACCGGGACGGGATCGACGACGCTCGCCGCACCCCGCAAACGCAAGCACACCGAGCCCGTGAACAGGAGGTAGCCACCGCCCAGGATCGCAAAAAGGAGGCTCCAGACAGAAGGCAAAGTCCCGAGGTGGATGATTCCGAAGGGCGTGCCCGCGAAATCCCCCACGCCATGACGCTCGAACAGCAGGCCGATTCCCCTGTGCAAGGAGATGAAGACCCGCCCATGGGATAGGGCAAAGGATGCGTAGAGGAGGCGCTTGGTCTGTGGACTGAATGGGATTCCGCGACGCCGGAGCAACATCACGGCCAAGCCGTACTTCTGGCCCCGATCGTGCCACGGGCTCCAGGTCAGATAGAGCGTAATCAGCGCGGAACCGAGCGCGACGCTGTAGAGCCCCCCGACAAAGCCGGCCCAGAGCTCCGACGATACACGAATGATTCAGTCCGCCACCGAATCCACGGGCTCGCCCAAAGTCGGAAAGGAGATTCACTTGCGCAGAGTGCCTAGCAATCAGAACCCCGCTTTATGCGTAACATCAGATACACCCTTCGACTCCACCGACATCAAAAGTCCTGACGAACCTCGCTCCAACCGAATTCGGTCGCGGCGCCCGGATGCAATGCATTCTCGACTCGGTCATGCATGAGCCCGTCTTCCAACATGAGACCCCCAGCTACGCCCAAACCTCCTTACCCGGACGCCTTCAAT
>Ga0315316_10001690_pt1 | contig 15689 bp, 13 predicted proteins | sample M160m3416metaG_FD_203702 | JGI IMG/M metagenome (GOLD analysis project Ga0315316, IMG submission 203702) | Ammonia-oxidizing marine archaeal communities from Monterey Bay, California, United States - M1 60m 3416 | ecosystem: Environmental > Aquatic > Marine > Intertidal zone | place: USA...
CACCGAAGAAGAAGGCTGCACCGAAGAAGAAGGCAGCGCCCAAGAAGAAGGCAGCGCCCAAGAAGAAGGCAGCGCCCAAGAAGAAGGCAGCGCCCAAGAAGGAGGCAGCGCCCAAGAAGGAGGCAGCGCCCAAGAAGAAGGCAGCACCCAAGAAGAAGGCAGCGCCCAAGAAGAAGGCGGCTCAGGCCCAAGAGGAGTTCTTTCCTCCTATTCCGGTGAGGCCAAAGAGCGTGAAGTCCCGGAAATTAACGAATTTTGAAAAACAGCAGAAGCAGAAGCTCTTGAATCTTCGGGATTCCCTGATGGACGCCATGGTAGGAGTGACCAAGGAAAATATACGCTCGCATCCGGATGGAGGAGATGCATCAGGATTCGGGATGCATCAGGCTGATGCGGGAAGTGATGCGTATGATCGCGATTTTGCCCTGAATCTTTTGTCCCAGGAGCAGGACGCATTACATGAGATTGAGGAGGCACTTAAGCGCCTGGATTACCTAACCTACGGTGTTTGTGAGATGTCCGGGAAAAGGATCCCTCATCCCCGTCTCGAAGCGATCCCGTTTGCCCGCTACACGGTGGAGTGTCAGGCAAGAATAGAGCGTGAATCCGGTGGTCGCGGTAGCAGAAGGCCTGCAGCGCAAGCTTTTGTAGGGTTTCTCGATGATAGATCAGGGCTTGAATCTGGATCAGATAACGATTAATGTTCACGCCCTTCGCACAATAAATAGACACGATGGCACGCGATACAATCATACTTGAATGCACGGAAGCCCGGGAAGCGGGCTCTCCTCCGTCACGTTATGTGACCACCCGTAACAAGAAAAGCCTGCGGACGCCTGGTCGTCTGGAGAAGATCAAGTATAACCCTTTTCTCAAGCGGCGGACGCTCCACCGTGAGTTGCGATAGAACCTGATCAATATTTAATATTCGATGGAACCTAAGACAGAACAAAGGGCTTATAACCTGCGTCGTGCCAACCGCAAGATGCCGAGACGTCGTCTCGATATTCAGATGGACCAAATTGACTATAAGAATCCGGAAGTGTTGACTCTGTTTACTACAGACACCGGAAAGATTCTGCCGCGCCGGGTTACTGGTGTTTCCGCAAAGGTCCACCGTAAAATTACGCGGGAGATAAAGCGTTCACGTGCGGTGAACCTGTTGAAGTAGTCGCATGCCCGGTCAGGGCGGATAACGGGACACGGCGAGTATTCGAGGGATTATACCCTGAAGAGTGCCCCCAGTTTTTTTCCGAGCGCGATGCTTGCTCCCATGATGGTGATTGCCAGGAAGGTCATTGACCAGACTCCGAGCGCAGAGGCTAGGAAGTGTCCGTTACCAAGTGCCCCAAAAAGAGTATAAATGGCCTTGGTGATAGGGTAATGCGGTTGTTGCTGTGCGAGAATCAAGGAGTCGGAGACTTCAAGCATGGCAAAGGCAAATGCCAGCAGTCCGCCAGCAATCAGGTTGGCAGTGATTAGTGGAATGGTGATTTTCTTGAGGGTCCTGAGCGGAGTTGCGCCAAGATTCTGGGCAGCTTCCTCGAGGTCAATAGAGGTTTGCTGGAAGCCGGCTACTGCTGAGCGCACAACGTATGGGAGTCTTCGCACTGCATAAGCGATAACCAATATCAGGGTTGGGTTGCCATTGGGTAAAAGGAAGTGGAATGGCTGTCCCTCACGGGTCATGGCAAGGTAGCCGAAGGCCAATACGAGCCCGGGAACTGCCAAGGGCAGCATTGAGAGTGCATCCAGTATGCTGCGTCCCGGGATTTTGCTGCGGACGATGACATAGGCGATTGCAATTCCAATGACGAGGTCGAGCAGCGTTGAGATGGATGCATACTTAAGGCTGTTGGCAATGGAGGGGACGGTTAACTCGTGCCCAAGGGCATCAGAATAGTGCCGCAGAGTTAAGGATTGCGGGAAGATTGAGTGATACCAGTCAGTTGCGAAGGACATCAGGATAACGCCAATGTGCGGAAAGACTGCAAGACTGATAATACAGGCAAAAAATCCGGAGCAGAGCATGCCTACCAGGGGGGACGGTTTACGCTGTTTTGTCGAGATTGCAGCCCGTCCCGTCATGGTGAAGTTATTGCGCCCGAAGAAGTGCTTACCCATAACATAGAGAGCCACCGAAAAGGCCAGCATTACTGCGACAAGAGCATAAGGCATAGGGTTTCCGCCAATATCCTTGATGCCGTTGAAAATCTGCACTGAGGTGACGCGTTGATAGTCAAACATCAGTGGCACCCCAAGCTCGGTAAATGACCAGATAAAGACAATGGTGGCTCCGGCGAAGATGCCCGGCATGGTAAGGGGAAGCGTGATTTTCCGGAAGCGATGCCAAGGACTGGCCCCAAGATTCTGGGCGGATTCCTCCATTGCCGGGTCAAGGTTGGCAAGTGCCGCGGTTACATTAAGGTAGAGGATGGGGTAAAGATGAAGGGCATTCATGATCACGATTCCCCAGAAACGTCCTTCGCCCAGCCAGTCAGGAGGGGTAGACATGTCGACGAGCCCTGTTTTTGACAAAAGGATGTTCAGGGCACCTTCCTGTCCCAGGATTTGCTTGATCCCAATAGCTCCAACAAATGGGGGAAGGATGAGTGGGACGAGAACCATGGAGTTGAGCAGTGTCTTGCCCGGGAAAATGAATCGGTCGGATATCAGTGCCAGCGGCATCGCGATGAAGAGCGCGGCTAAGGTACTGAAGGTGGCGATGAGGAACGCATTAGAGAGCCCTTCGATATAAATGGGATCCGTGAAGATATGATTGACGAAATCCAGAGTGAATTGCCCGTCGACGATAAAAGCCTCTTCAACAGTGGTGGCTATTGGCCAAATAAAGAACAACGCAAAGAATATTGCGGTGGCGACAAATACAAGGTAGGCGATCGGTTTGCTCACTGTCAGTGCCCGGCTTCAGCCAACTTAATGACCTTTGTGTATTGTTCGCGGAAGGCCGAGGCCAGTTCTTTAGCGAGTCTGGCTTTTGCCAGACTGCTTTTCCCGCTGAGTATTTTTCCTGTGTCTCCGGTTTTCTTGCATTCCGTGTAGCAAACCCTCTCATTAATACGGTTAAATTCGGCCAGTGCCCTTGGCGGGAATCCTGACTGGATGAGTGCCTGCCAGGCATTTTGCAATTCATCATGGGTGTCGATGCACATGACCCGCACGATGAATCGGAGCGGGTTGAAATGCCCGCCGGTCCATGCGGATATATATTCGAATTTCTTATTATCATCAAAGGGAAGGACTTCAGGGTCGGAGCCATGTAGCATGCTGGTCCTTGTATATAGATCCTTGCGGATGGGCAACCTGCGCAGGGCTTTCTTCTCAGGACCACCAGGGGTGCCGGGACGGTAGGCCCAGATTTTCTGTCCAGCCGGTGAGATTACAAAATCAATGAATGCCTCAGCAACAGCAGGGTGGGGTGCTCCCCTGAGTAGAGCGATTGGGTCAACGCTGAATGAGGAGCCTCCCGGTGGAGTAATGTAATGGATACGGGCTCCACGGTCGGGATGTTTGGTAATTTCATTATAAGTGCGGCCATAAAAATCAATACACATTCCGGCAGCGGCATTTCCCTGGGCTACGTCAAAGGGTATTTTCGTTGCCGAATCCGTGAAATATCTGGTGTTTGCACCTATGCGGCGGATTAATTTTAATCCGCTTTTCCAGCCTTCCGAAAGTGCGCTTTCTTCGGTCACTCTGCCAATCATGCAATTCCTGATCTGTTGCTGTATGAGCATTTCCAGGGCCTTAGTGACCGATCCGCTTTTGGTAGGGTCTGCAATCGCGATTGAGCGGAAGTATTCGGGCTCACCAAGGTGATGCCATTGGGAAGGTGGCTCACGTATACCCAGTCTCTGGAGAACGAAAGGATTATAGCATATGCCGAAGGAGGACAAGCTGGCACCTACCCACCGCAGCTTTGCATCGTAATAGATTTCTCCACTAAATTTGGCGGGAATTATCTTGTCGGAAAACCACTCGGGGTGGCGCCTGGAAACTCCGCAATCCACGAGGTAACCCATGCCTGCAAATCGCTTAAACGGGTAATCGCCCCCACCAAAAAAAACATCCACGCCGCAGCTGACGGTGGACTGAAGAAAGGCGCGCTTTGCCGCATGCTTTGGGGTATCGTCCTTCTCGTTTTCCGGGAGAACAAGTCTTCTGTTGTCAAAATGTGCGGCAACTTCGGGGCTGCTCCATTTCCTGCCCAGCGTTTTGCGCCAGTAATGTTCAAAATTCGCCCGGTATTCGCTTTGAAGATAACGCTCAAGGTCCGCGGTTCCGGATCCGGGTGTGCGCCAGTCAATGTGAACGGTCTGGTTATGGGCTTGTTTCATGTGCCTTGCAAATGCAAGACCAAATTCATGGCGAATGCTTTCATTGTGGGGAGTGATGACGGAAAGGGTGACATCAGCTTCCCGTGCCGTGATGCCGCTTTCAGGCTTTAGAAGGAAAGGGGCACTCAAGGTGAGCACAAGAGCGCCTCCGAGCATGATAAGCTTACCGGTCATTGTGCCGAGTCCTTAATGATGACCACATCATCGCTATTAACTGAGGCATGGAGCTGAATCTCTCCTGGCTGGTGCAGGATGGACGGGTTGAGCTCAGCGACCTGGAGAAGGCTGTTGTCCTCCATCTTGATTCCATACTGGGCGATTTCGCCAAGATAGGTCAAGGCAGCCAGTTTTCCTGTTATGCCATTTATTTGTGGCTTGGTTTCTGAGAGGGTAAAAGCTTCCGGTCTCATAGAAAGCGTGACGGTATCTCCAGTTGCTGGAAGCCAGTTTCCATCTGCCTTGCGGCCAGTGAATTGACCGTGGCGGGTCGATACCTCTATGTGGTCCTTTGTGGTGCATGCCGTGACGCTGCCGCAGATAAAGTTGGTTTCACCGATGAATTCGGCTACCAGCTTGCTCCTTGGTGAACCGTAGATTTCCTGGGCAGTGCCGACCTGGGCAACAGATCCGTTGTTAAGGACTGCAATTCTGTCAGCGATGGAAAGTGCCTCTTTCTGGTCGTGAGTGACATAAATTGCAGTGAGGCCGGATTGCTTGCATATCCGCCTGATTTCGCTGCGCATCTCAAGGCGTAGTTTGGCATCGAGATTTGACAGGGGCTCATCGAGGAGCAGGCATCGCGGACGAACAATCAAGGCTCTTGCCAGAGCTACCCGCTGCTGTTGCCCGCCTGAAAGTTCGTTAATTTTGCGTCCCGCATATTCGGTCATTTTTACCGTATGCAGAGCCTCAGTCACATTGGTTTTTATTTTACCCCTAGGCATGCGTTGTTCCTCAAGGCCGAAGGCAACATTTTTAGCGACACTCATGTGTGGCCAGAGTGCATAACTTTGGAACATCATCGCCGTATTGCGCTTGTGGGGAGGAGTGTTCGTGACGTCATCATCTCCAAAAAGTATTTTTCCCTTATCCGGAGAATAGAACCCGGCGATATGGCGAAGCAGCGTAGTTTTGCCACATCCGCTGGAGCCCAGGAGGAAGAAGAGTTCTCCCGCGTGAATTTGGAGGGAAATATTGTCGAGAGCCACGGTCTTGCCGAAGTTCTTACTGACTTTATCTATAGTGATTGAAACCATTTGATAAAAGATTGGAGTCTCTTGTTTACAGGTTTTCCTCCATCAGCTCTCATTGGGCAATGATGTTTTGCCAATGTATCGGAAAATATAGCGGTTACATCCTGGCTGCAGGCCATAAAGGGGGGGCAGGGCCTTGAAGGTGTCGGGATCTTCCAGAATGTCCATGAGTTCAGGCCATTGGAGGCGGGCAAGAGCGATTTGCCCTATATTGACGTGAAGAGGTCTTGCGCTGTCATCAGATGCTTGCATCAGGGAATGCAATTTGTTAGCAACATCAGGAGTGTATTTTCTCTTGATGATGTAAGCGGTAGGATCGTATCCGGGAGTAATCATGCAGAACTGGGCAGTGATAGCATTGGCTACATCTGGATGCATTGGGTTGAGGATATCCCGTGTCTGCCTGACGGATTCCAGTAATGGTTCAACAGCATGGTCCCGTTGCAGTCTTCTCTGCTCTCCGGTATAGGAGGTGTATGGAATGAGGACTGCCGCGAGGAGTAACAGGCCGGCCTGGGTGCGTAAGCGTACGGACTGAATCCGTGCAGGCAGGGATTCAAGTCCGATTGCTACGAGGCAAACGGCAAAGGGCAGCTGAATGATCGCATACCAATGATACAGAAGGACGTTGCCGATCAGAGAATGGGAGAGCATCAGCAGATAAGGCAGGCAAAGGACGATCAGCATCCAGCGGTAGCCCGAGAGGCAGAGCCTCCAGGCACCAACGAGCATAAATCCGTAGAATCCGGCAAGGATGGTCAACGAAATAAACGGGGTTTCTGCTAGGTAGAGGCAGTTGGGATTGCCGGGTTCCCAGGGTTTCCAGGGCATTCCCGTTGCAAGGTAGCATAGATTATCTGCAAGCCACTCCATGCCAATCTCCCCTTGCGCCCTGGCACGTTCAAGGTATACCCGCATTTGAGGAAGGTTGGGGGACATCAGGATGATCGAGGGAATGGCAGCGAGAGTGGAGGAGGAAAACCACCGCGAGGTAAGGATTATTTTATCACCTGGCGCTAGTCCCCCCCGCGTTCTCCAGACATAAGCCAAGGCTCCGGCATTCATTGCAAGTAGAACATAGATGGTTCCGGGATAGGCGTAGAAGAGCAGGAACTGCAGGATGCAGAATGCTCCCCAGTAACGCCATCGCCCCCTTCGCAGCGCCTTGATGAGAAATGCGAGGGTCAGCGGAGCCAGGCACAGCGTGATGGCGTAACCGCGGGCTTCACAGGCATAGCGTAGGTACCATGGGTGCAGGACGAGGATAAACATGGCTCCTATTGCAGCCCTCCGGTATCCGATAACGCTCAGCAGGTACCCCAGGGAGATGACAGATCCCAGACCAAAGAGTAATGCCGGCATTCTCAAGCGGGTTTCCTTAAAATGCAGGGTTTCGGGTTGGCCGGTATTATTGTAGCCGAGGTGTGCTATTCGGGCGAAAATACTGTAAAGGACATGGTTGTTCGGGTTTTTGTAGTAAAAAAGAGTATCCGTCCATTTCGTCTTGCGGAAGGTCAGTTGGTCTTCCGCATTACGTTCCCATTGCCCAATAATTGCCCGCCTTGCCGTGTAGTCCTCGTCTCCCCACAGGCTGTTATCGAGGCGGGGGATCATCTCGGCGGAGGCAATGCCAATGGCTATCGAGGCCAATACAAGAAATACCGGTGAGGATTGTCTGCCAAGCCCTGCCTGAAGCCTCGAGAAACCGGGACTTAGCCTCCTAAGGGAAAATCGTCCGGCAGCGAAAAGCACCGGGAGAATAATGAGTGCGAGCAATGATCCATACCAGAGGCCAGTGACGGCATAGTGCTCGGGTTTAACCGTTTTACCAGCCAATTGGCGTGCCGCAACACCCTTTTCCCAAGGGAGTTCGGCATTGAGCAGGAAAAGGATGATGGAAACCGAGATTGAGAGAAGGAGGCCATAGTATACGAGATGGCGGCGGGAGGCGCAGCGGATCTTCTCTGGGATGCGCACGCTAAGTTACACGAGTTCGTGTTGACCGGTTGCTGCAGAGTGGTCATCAAGCAGCTTGCGGTAATGGCCGGTGGTAAATTGCCACATCATGCGCAGCACTTTCAGTCCGTAGGGAATGGCATTGAGGCTGGAGGTCGTTTCGTCGTAGCGAGTCGGGATTGCAACTTCGACAATCGGGAGCTTACAAAGGTGGGCCATGATCATCATCTCGGCATCAAAGTTGTAGTTGTTCTGCAGGTTCTTGTAGGGGACCAGATCAAGGAGACGCCGGGAGAAGACCATGTAGCCACTGTGAAATTCAGCAACGTTGGTGCCGATCACAATGTTTTCCATTGTAGTCAGGATCCTATTAGGAAGGTAACGGGAAAATAACGGCATACCGCCAGCCCGAGCGTTCCCACCTTTCATTCTTGATCCCTGAACGATTTCACTTTCGTGCTTTTCGATTGGCTCACAGATGCTCAGTGCCATTTCGGGGGCATATTGCCCGTCAGCGTGCACTACGGGAAAAATGTCAAAGCCCGACCGGTAAGCGCTTTCCAGACCGCTCTTGAGTGCACCGCCGTAGCCCCGATTTTCCGGGTGATGGATGACTTCAATATAGGGATATGTCCTGGAGAGGTCATTGGCAATCTCCCCGGTTCGATCCGGGCAGCAATCATTAACCACAATGACCTTGTTGCCCTGCTCCGCCAGTTCGCCAGGAAGACGATTAATAACTTGCGGGAGAGTTTCTGCTGCCTTGTAGGCTGGGATTATGACGGCCTTGCGCATATTGACTATCTGCATATAGCAGTGCTTGGCCAGCTTATCAAACGCCACCGGAAGAACTGAATTGGCTTGTCAGGGCAGGTTGCTGGCCTTAAGGTAAAATTAGTGTTCATTCGAATTGGAATTCCCCCGATTTTTATTATCGCAGCCTGAGTTCAGGCGCGATTCAATTGGCATTGGCTTCACGATCTCTGCCCAAAGCAATCTTCCCGGTACCGGGGCATCGTCCTTCAAACACAACAACTCCAATATGCCACTTCCTGAATCTGTAACTATTTACGATACTACTCTGCGTGATGGCACCCAGGGGCTGGGGCTCTCGTTCAGTTCACTGGATAAAATCCGTGTTGCCGAGAAGCTTGATGATTTCGGGGTTGATTATATCGAGGGTGGATGGCCCGGCTCGAACCCCAAGGACGTTGATTTCTTTGCCGAGGCGGCAAAGCGTGAATGGAAAAATGCAAAGATCGCAGCTTTCGGTAGCACAAGGAGGGCGGACAAGAGTGTTGAGGAGGATTCCCAGGTTCGCACTCTTCTTGAGGCTGAGACCCCGGTAATTACCTTTTTCGGAAAGAGTTGGAAACTGCATGTTACCGAGGTGTTGCGAACAACTCCGGAGGAAAACAGGGCAATGATCCACGACACAGCTCGTTACCTGAAGTCTCACGGTCGTGAAGTCATCTATGATGCAGAACATTTTTTTGATGGATGTAAGGATGATCCCGAGCACGCGATGTCGACTTTGCTTGCCGCCCAGGATGGTGGTGCGCAAATCGTTGTCTTGTGTGATACCAACGGGGGCACAATGCCCCACGAGATTGAGGAGATGACACTGATGGTTGCCGACAAACTCGACATTCCAGTCGGAATCCACACCCATGATGATACGGGGGTGGGTGTTGCAAATGCCATGGCAGCAATCCGCTCCGGGGCAGTTCAAGTGCAGGGCACAATCAACGGTTACGGTGAGCGAACCGGTAATTGTAACCTGACATCACTCATTCCCAACGTTTCGCTGAAAATGGGAATTGAGGTTGGAATTGATGTCTCAAAATTGACATTGATGTCCCATTTCATCGATGACCTGGGCAATAATCTGCATAACGAGCGAGCGCCTTATGTCGGAAGGACGGCCTTTTCCCATAAGGGGGGCATGCATGTTAACGCAGTGCAGAAACTTGCAAGCAGTTATGAGCACATTACCCCCGAAACGGTAGGCAATTCTCAGGTTATCCTTATCTCGGAGCTTTCCGGGCAGAGCAATGTCCTGATGAAGGCAAAGGAGTTGGGGCATGATCTGGAAAAAGGGGGAGCTGAGACAAAGGAAATTCTCGCTCGTCTCAAAGAACTGGAAAAAGAGGGATATGAATTTGAAGCCGCGGAGGGTTCCTTTGAGCTGTTAATACGCAAGGCGGTTGATAGCTACAAGCCGCTGTTTGTCCTGCATGAATATCACTGTTCAACCCGCAGGCATCCAGATACACATTTTGAAACCTGTGAGGCAACCGTTAAGCTGGAGGTTGATGGTGAGCCGGCATACACGGTTGAGGAGGGTGAGGGGCCGGTCAATGCCCTTGATGGAGCATTGCGCAAGGCCTTGGAGCCATTTTATCCGGAGATAAGCAGTGTGGAGTTGTGTGACTACAAGGTGAGGATTATTGACAGCCAGGCCGGGACTGCTGCAAAAACACGGGTGCTTATTGTTTCCAGCGACGGTAATCGGACGTGGGGGACAGTCGGTGTTTCCTTTAATATTATTGTGGCTAGCTGGCGGGCTCTTGTGGACAGCTTTGAGTATTATCTTCTTGCCCGCGGCAGGGAGGCTTAACGGGAGCAGAAGATCAACGCCGGGGAAAAGGTCCGCGGCGGGGCCTGTTGCTTCGCGGTTTGCTTTCCTTTGAGAATCTACTGCGTAGGCGACTCAGCAGGCCAATGCGTTTCTTTGGAGTGGGAGGCTGTAGTGAGGGCGGCCCTTTTTTCTCAGCGATGACGTCCTCAACCTTGGGTGTGAGTTTGGGTGGTGATGTTAATGCACGTAACAGGCCGGGATTCAGGCTGGAGGGCTTGGCCTTTATGCGGAGTCTGGGAATGGGAATCTTGAGTTTGCCGGCAGGCGTCGTCTTCTTCAATGTCTTGGATGCAATCTGCGTGGATTTTACCAGAGGCCGTCCCCCTGGGTATGGCGCAAAAGTGTTAATCGGAACGGAATGAAGTTCTTGAGATGTCTGGCATTGGCGGTTTGACCTGATGAAGGAACTCGGGCTGTAGTAGTTTGCGTAGGTCTTTGCAAACCTTGATCGGTGCATGCCGATGGAGATGTTTTTACGTATCTCGAAGTGCAGGTGGGCGATATACATTCCATGATTGGTCCCGATTGTCCCTATTTTCTGCCCTCTTTTTACCCGTTGGTTGAGCACTACCGTGCGTTCATTGAGATGACCGTATAATGAATCGACATATCGTATTTTATTACCCTTGTCACGGAAGGCGTGCCTGATAATGACAACATTTCCCCAACCCATTCGGAGATCCCGTGACTGGACCACGATCCCATCACCGATTGAAGTCACAGGGTCGCCGAGATCAGTATTGCCACCACCACGTCCATTCCAGTCCTCGCCGAGATGACCGTCTGGCCAGAATCCCCGGGCCTTGTAATACCCTTTCGAGTCCGGTTTGCCTACCGGAAAATCAAAACCTGAGGCCAGCTGCATTTCAGAATAGTCAATGGCCGCAAGGACCGGTCCCGGTGCCATGAATAAGATCCAGCAGAGGGCGATTGCAATTGTAAACCGTCGGGACAAAATAAGGGCAGGAGTGCTTAGTGGGCTTGAAGATTTTTGAGCTTCACCTCATTGAGAAATAGATCAACCCTGCAATTCCTATTGTGATGCAGTAGATGCCAAAATAAGCAAATTTGCCATGCCGGATAGAGGAAATTACCGCATAAATGGCAAGTAGACCGGTGACAAAGGCAACGGCGATACCGGTAAGGTATATTGTAGCCTGATCTCTCGGAATTGCGGAGATTTCATCAATTTTGAGTATCGTTGCGCCACTGATGGCTGGAATGGCTAGCAGGAAGGAGAATTCTGCGGCGAGTGCCGGGCGGATACCCAGCGCCAATCCGGCGGCGATCGTGGTGCCGGAACGACTGATTCCCGGCAGCAGTGCCAGGGATTGGGCCAAACCCATGAGGACCGATGTGCGAAGGTCTGGGGAGAGGGTAGGCCTTGCCTTAACCCATCCAGGCACAAATAAAATTAAGCCGGTGAGGCAAAGCAGCAGGGACACGGTCACTGGATTTTCGCGTACTTGTTCAAGCGGGGCCTTAAGGGATAATCCGGCGATGACAATAGGGATGGTGGATACACAAAGCAGGATGATGAGTCGGCGTTCTTCTTTGCGATTGCGGTCAAAGAGGGCACAGGTGAGCGAGATGATCCGTTTGCGGAAATAAATAAGCACAGCAAGCAGGGTGGCGACATGCAGCAGGAGATCGAAGATGATCGGTGTTGTCCCCGCCTCCAGACCGATGATGTCCTGGGTGAGAGCAAGGTGACCTGATGAGGACACCGGGAGAAACTCAGTGAGGCCCTGGACGATTCCCAGAATGATGGCGTCAGAATAATTCACTGCAATGAGTTGCCCGTTGGCGTGGCGGCTGTATTGATAAATGGTACAATTACCCGGATGAGACCGTCGAATTTGTGAGAGAGCGCTGGAAAAGATTTGTGCGAAGGACGTACCGTTCGTTGCGGAAGCATCGATTTCATAAGGGCAATAGAATCAAATACTGGCTTGCGACCCGGGTTTTGCACCGCCGGCTTTGGCTGGTTGACCGACAATCCATGGCTCTCGGTCTCTCTCTTGGACTGGCGGTAGCGATGCTTCCCCCGGCTCCGATCCAGACTTTGGCAGCGACCACTCTGGCGATTCTCTGCCGGGCCAACATTCCGCTAGCCGCTTCAGCAGTTTGGGTTTCCAACCCTCTGACGTGGATACCGCTCCTGCACTTGCAGGAGAACTTTGGGGAACGTGTGCTTTTTGGCAGCGGCGCCGGGGAAGAGAGGACAAGGTTTGAGATGATATCCTCACTGACACTGGGTGTTGTGTTAAGTGCCGCATTGATCGCTTTATTAAGCTACTCCATCTTTCACTGCCTGTGGGGCATTTTTTCCAGGAAAACTTCACCGGGAAGTAAGTAGTAAGCGGCCAAACCAAGTGGTTGCCCGTGAATGGTCGGAATGAATGGCGGTGAGAGTGGGATTCGAACCCACGGAACCCTTTTGAGGTTCACTTCTTTAGCAAAGAAGCGCTTTCGACCACTCAGCCATCTCACCTTTTTAAGGAACTGAAGCCCCGGAGGGCGATCAAGCGCGAAACTAAACCAAATGTTGCCGCACACGTCAATGTTTTGCTGCCTCTTCCGGCAGGGAATTGTCTGTTCGAAGAAAATCTTGTTCTTCATGCCTCCAGATGTTCGCATCTCGAACGAATTTGGTTCGGATACCCCGTCTTCTCTGGACCGGGTTAATTACAGGGAAAAACAGCCTTCCTAATCCTTTTCGCCGACCATATGCTGGAAAACTGATAACTGATGATTGATGAATTTGAGGCCATTGACAGGATTTTGACCTCCACGGTGAGGGCAGGAATTGATGAAGTTGGTGTCACGGATGCCGCCGGGAGGTATTTGCTGGAGGATATCCGGTCAAAGGTGGCAGTTCCCGGTTTTGATCAGTCGGTTATGGATGGCTATGCACTTTGCAGTGCGGATCTTTTAAGATGTGGAGGCAAGTTGAGAATATCCGGCGTTAATGCAGCAGGCGCTGGCAATCCGGGAAAGCTCAATGGTGGTGAGGCGATGAGGATTTATACAGGTGCACCTTTGCCTGTCGGTGCCGACGCGGTGGTAATGCAGGAAGATGTGCGAGTAGCGGGTGGAGAACTGGCTATAGGTGAAAAGGTTGAAAGCGGGGATTACATTCGCCGCAGGGGAGAGGTTCTTTGCCGGGGGCAGACCATTGCTCGGGCTGGAGAGCAATTGGATCCGGCAAAAATAGGACTGCTTGCCTCTCAGGGCTTTACGAAAGTTGAAGTGGCAAGCTGGCCAAGGGTGGCGGTGATTACCACCGGGGACGAGCTCGTTGATCCTGAAGTCGGTGAACTTGAGTTCGGGCAGGTGTTTAACAGCAATGCACCGATGCTCGAGACTGCATTAAGGCACTTAGGGATACCTGTTGTTGATGTCTATCGGGTTGGTGATGAAGAGCAACCGACATTTGATGTGATCAGCTCAGCCGTGGAGGGGGCTGAAGTGGTGTTGATTGCAGGCGGTTTATCGGTCGGTGACCGGGACCGGGTGAAACCATCCCTTGAGAGGTGTGGAGTGGATATTGACTTCTGGCGGGTCAAGATTAAACCGGGGAAGCCCTTTTTGTATGCTTCCTTGAGTGAAGGTCGGCAGCTTTTCGGTTTGCCGGGAAATCCCGTTTCGGCCTTGGTGACGTTCTTGATATTTGTCCTTCCTGCCCTGCAGTTAAGGCTTGGAGCGGATCGAGGTAAGCTTGGCATGCGGCGAGTGAGGTCAAAGGCCCTTGCCCCGATTTCCAATCCGGGGGACCGCCCGCATTACGTCATGGGCTCTTTTGATCCTATGAATGGCTTCCTGGCCTCTTCCGGCCAGGCTTCACAGGATATACTGGCACTTGCGAAATCAAATGCGCTGGCCAGGATTTCGGAGGGTGCGAGTATTCGGGAGGGGGACATACTCGATTTGCAGGTTCTGTGGGATTATTAATCGGGGTCTTGAATCGTTGGTTATTTCGATCACCGGATGGCCAATGGCTCGGATTTGGTTAATTAACCATTGGCTATCATCTTGGAAGGAGAACTTTCTCGATCACTGTCTTGATCAATGATTATTGAGTTCCCGGAGTGATGATGTTCTCAATTGATCAAAAGCTATGAACGCTCATTGTGCATAAAATGTGAATAAACTTTATAGAAATACGCTCGACCTGCTTTCAAAAAGCCCGCTTTAGTCTCTTATAACCAAGGTTTTTTCACTTTTTTGCAAAACAGATTTGATATTTCTCTAAATTTGACTATAAAGTAAGGAGGTTAACAGAGGTTAGAATCATGGTAAGTATGATTTTTTAAAATAAACCTTGTAAATCGTATTAATTTATGTTTTATAATGATCATGCCTGATCTAATAACTGCAGGCAGTAACTATTAAGACTTATGCAAGCGGTAAACGAAAATATACAGACTGTTCGGAAGGATGCCGGACGCCTCGCGGACTTTATCATGTTCACGCAGCGTTCGTTTCTTCTTAACCTTTCGAAGGAACTCAATAAGGGAAGTGTCTCTTTTGCCCAGTTTTTCCTCCTCGGATACCTGGCCAAGGAGGACTACCTGACAATGACCGACATTTCCAAGAAAATGGGCCATTCAACGGCAGCTGCTACTGGCCTTGTCGATCGCCTGGAGAAACTGGGCTATGTCCAGCGGCTCCATGCTTCCGATGATCGTCGCAAGGTAATGGTACAGATTACCCGTAAGGGAATTGACCTTGTGGATAAGATGCGTGAAGACATCGTTGAAAACCTCGTTGAGGTCATGGCCGGTATGGATGCCGGTGCGGCTGAAGCCATCATGGAGGCCTCGGACACTTTCAAAAGCGGCGAATAAGTCGCTTCAAAAGAGAAATATTCCCTGTGCACCCCGCCATCCCTCAGCCCGTCAAGGGCTTGGGGGCGGCAGGACCAAGTGCGGGGAATTTTCTTTTTTGGGGTCAGGGGAACAGCTGGGCACCCTTAGTATTTTTGCGGAATGGATGGGGAATGGGCTGAAGATTCCGACAAGTTTCCTGATACCCCCCCGGATACACAGTGTTTTCAGGCCCTTGAGGGCATTCGATCAGTGAGGCATTCGCTGCTTCTCCGTGCCCCGGGGATTGATGTGAACATGGATCGTAAAGGAGCGCTGGACAACTTGCGCCATCACTACAGCTCGGGAATTGCTGGGTTGGGTTACCGCATGGGCGATGTTGCTACTGCCGAGCAGGTGCATGGTAACAGTGTCCAGCGGGTTGTGAGCGCGGAGGGATTTGATAATCCCGTTGCCGGTGCCGACGGGTTGGTGACTGATTGCCCCGGCACAGTGCTTGCCATTCTCGTGGCTGATTGCTGCGCAGTTTTCCTTGCGGATAAACATGGCCGGGGTGTTGCCCTTGTTCATTCCGGTAGAAAGGGCTCAGAAATGGGTATTGTCTCAAGGGCAATCGCTGCAATGTGTGATATGGGGATCTCGCCAGGGGATC
>Ga0315316_10001691_pt1 | contig 15688 bp, 22 predicted proteins | sample M160m3416metaG_FD_203702 | JGI IMG/M metagenome (GOLD analysis project Ga0315316, IMG submission 203702) | Ammonia-oxidizing marine archaeal communities from Monterey Bay, California, United States - M1 60m 3416 | ecosystem: Environmental > Aquatic > Marine > Intertidal zone | place: USA...
CAATAACTTTTCTTACTAAGTCTTTTATTTTTATTCCTTGTCCTAAGCCAACATTATATAATTCATAAGGATTCTTTTGATTCTTTAAGGCTTTATCAATAAAATCTAGTAAATCATCAATATATAATAAATCTCTTTTTTCTTCTCCTGAACCCCATACGTTTACTTTTCCGTCTTTAGATGTCATAACCTTAGTAATAGTTGCTCCAGTTACGTGAGATTTTTCTAAATCGTATTTATCATGTGGTCCGTATATGTTAGAATGTCTAAATGCTGTGTATTTAATATCGCTTAATCTAGAATAAAATTCACACATCTTTTCTAAATAAACTTTAGTATGCCCAGCACCATAATAAAATGATTGAAGTTCTTCTCTAGGATCATAATCACTCTCTTTAAGAGCTGTTTCAGATTTTTGATACATAATAGTACAGCTTGGGAATACAAAATGTTTTACTCCTTGATGATATGCTTCTCTCATAAGTAAAGAAGTCATTACAACATTATCAGTAACATGTATATACGGTTTAGAAACTATATCTTTAGCACCTGTTGTTGTTGCTGCAAAATGCATAACTATATCTACTCCTTCGAAAATATTCTGTAGGTGTTTAGGGTTACGTAAGTCGCTAAACTTCCATTGAACGTTAGGGTGTTCAAAATTAATAGGACGTTTATGGTTTATAGCTATAACTTTATTATCCTTAGAGTAATGCTCTACTAAATTTCTACCAATAAATCCTGTTGCTCCTGTAATTAGTATTGTTTTCATAGTTGTTTTATAAATTGGTTAAATACTTCTTTAGATGTTTTGTCTAGGTTTTTATTATACTTTACTAACTTATCATTACTAATTAAAGGAGTCTTAAAAGTATACTCACCATATTCGGGAGAGGCTTTTAGAATTTCTACTATAGCTTCTAAAGTAATGTTCTCTGAAGAGGTAAAATCAACTATTCCTTTTACTGCCCAATTGTAGGCAAATAAAATAAAGTCTAAAATATCACTATGGAGTATGTAATTAAAATTAGATTCTTTAGTAAGAGACAGTTTTGACTTTTTATCTTTTACTAATCTAAGTACGTTATTAGGTCTCATATATTTTCCTAACATAGCAGGACATCTTAAAATGAGAGGACTTTTACCTAAAGTATTAATTATAGATTCAGCATACAATTTTGTATGTTTGTAATTCATATACTCTTTTTCATAAACTGCTAATGAAGAGATGTATACTATTTTTTTATGAGGTATTTCAGTAAGTTCTTTTGTAAATAGTATATTATCATCTACATATTTAAAATAATCATTAATTTCATTTTGATCGAAACCTCCTTGACCTCCAAATGCACAATGTATTATTAAATCTACTCCTGATGATTTATATTTTTCGATTATTTCTTTTCTATTAGATCTATTAATACCAATACATTCTATCGTTTCACTAATATACTTTCCTAATCCACTATTACAACCTGTTACTAATACTTTCATTTATTAAGCGGGTTAAACTTTTTATCTATTTTATCTGGGTTATTTAAGAACCATTTAATCGTATCTAATATACCTTCTTTAATTCCTATTTCAGGATAAAAACCATATGAGTTAGCTCTTTCCATACTAAATATTCTCTTGGCATCTCCAGAAGGTTTTTCAGGTGACCATTTTATTTCTTTACTAAAGTAATCAGCTACAGTTTCAGCTAATTCTTTTATAGTAAATCCAGTTCCTGATCCTAAGTTCATAGGTTTAGTAATTTTATTTTCTACAGCAAATATCATTCCTCTTGCTACATCTTTAGCATGAATGAAATCTCTTACTGGAGAACCATCTCCCCAAACATCTAATATATCATTTTCAGAAGCTTTTCTAATCAACGACGGTACTACCATAGCATTTTTTAGATCAAAATTATCATATGGTCCATAAACATTTGCTGGTCTTACTATAGAGCATCTACCTTCACCAAATTGTTTCTCATATGCTTCACATTGTAACTCTCCCATTCTCTTAGCCCAACCACCGTACCAATCATTAGGAGATGGAGAACCTTTCCATACATCGTCTTCATAAAATACTTCAGCAGGGGTGTACACTCCTACTGTGCTAGTATACAGATACCATTTAACGTTAGCATTCATAGCTGCTTCTAACATATTAGTATTAAATTGCATCATAGCTCCCATTATATCAGCAGGTTGTTCCATCGTTACTTTAGGAGAACATTTTATACCTACTAAATTAAATACGTAGTCCATATCTATACAAGCGAATTGACATTCTTTATAGTACCTTAAATCAACTTCAATATAGTTAACTCCTTTTGGAAGATCTTTAGGTTCATTAAGATCTGCTATAGTTACTATTGCTCCTCTTTCAATTAACAAATCTACTAACTGGCGTCCTATCATTCCAGCTCCACCTGTTACTAATACGTTTTTATCTTTAAACATTATTTAATTTTTTACAAAGGTTAATAATTTGGTCTTTTGTTAGCTCAGTATGATTTCCTATATAAAGAGCATTATAATGAATATAATCAGCTTCAATTAATTCTCCAACTTTTCTATGATAATATTTTTCTAAGTACGGTTGATGGTATTGATTACCTCCTCCAGCTGTACCTAATCTATATTCTACTTCTTCTTCTTCTAATACTCTACAAACTTTATCTAAACTATCTGATGTATTAACAAGCATCAAAGGTAAAGCAAAGTTACTATTACCCTCAACATCATAGTCGGTATGATATTTATCTGAATCTAAATGGTTAAGCCATAATCTAAAGTTATTTCTTCTAGCTAAGATATTGCCGTCTATTCTATTCATCTGCTCTATACCTAATACAGCATTGAGTTCACTTGAACGCATATTAAATCCTGCTACTCCAAATGTAAATAAAGGATTAAGATTTGGATATCTCTGCTGAAAGTCTTTTTGCATTTTAGGAGATGTCTCTCTTGTCATTCCGTGAGATCTAAATAGCTTAGCTAAATCATATAAATGATCATCATTAACACATACAGTACCTCCTTCAATAGTAGTTATATGGTGCCCAAAGTAAAAAGAAAATAAAGAAATATCTCCAAATGAACCTACTCTCTTTCCTTTGTATGTAGCTCCATGAGCTTCACAACAATCTTCTATAAGCATTATATTATTATCTTTAGCTATTTTTATAATCTCATCATTAATAGCATTAAAACCTAACGCATGAACTAGTACTATAGCTTTAGTATTTTCAGTAATAGCTGCTTTAATGTTCTCAGCAGTAATATTAAAATTAGATAAGGAGACATCAACAAACACGGGAGTCATTCCTAACTGAGTAACAGAAGAAATATCCGATACCCATCCAATTGGAGGAACAATTACCTCTCCAACTCCTTTTAATTCTTTTACCATGGCAATCGAAATAAAGTTTCCGGAAGCACCAGAGTTTACCATTACAGAATGTTTTACTCCTAACCATTTAGACCATAAAGATTCAAATTCTTTTACTTTAGGTCCGTTAGTAAACCTATTACTATTAAGGATAAAATCTGATAATACTTCTTTATCTTTACGAGTAATGTTATCGTTAATTAAAGGCCATTTATATCCCATGTTTAATCTCTTTTAATTTATTAATAATTTCTTCAGCTGTTGGAGGTAAGTTATCTACAGAAGGATGAAAGCCTGCTGTGCGAGGTTTCAATCCCATTGTTCTTACAACTTTACCTGTTGCGATGCTCAATTCATTAGCAATACTACTAGCGGTTCCCTCTACATGATCATCATCTGTTACTAGTCCGCCATACTTAGATGTTTTTAATCCTTCAATCCAATGTTCTTTAATATTAAAAGGTCTTAACCAAAGCTGGTGAAATATATTTAAACTAATATCAGCTTGTATAGCTAATACTTTTAACTTATCCATTTCTAATCTAGTAATAGAAATAGGAAAAATGCTAAAATCAGCTCTTGTAGATGCTTGATCATATAATTCTTTATCATTATCGTATGACTTTCTATGCTCTGATACATAATAAGGATCATCTTCTTTCATGTAAGTATCGTAAGCAGTTTGATATTCTCCAGGTGTCATAGGTGCTATAACTTTTATACCTGGCATTCTTTGAGCCATAGAGTGGTGAGAAGAACCTGCCACAGGACCTACACCCCCTTCCATAGCTATACTTCTTACAAAAATAGGGCAAGGTCTTTTCCAAATCTCTTTTGACTTTGCTGCATAATTAACTACTGATGCTAAATTGTACCATTGAAAACCTTGATACCTTACAACGTAAAGAGGTCTCCCTCCTCCTAAAGCAATACCAGTTGCAATAGCTCCACCTGCTACATCAGCCATAGAAAACTCTACCATACCGTCTTCTTCATACATTTCCGGTAATGTTCCTCCTACCCATCCAACTGCTGTTAAACATTGTCCGTAACACTTACCTATACCTTCTTTAAGATGTTTACGTGTAATTTCTTTTATAGTATCTCTAACTGTTTTTGCCATAACTCTTTTATAATTTTTTCATTTAAACTATCTATCTCCTCTGCATCTTTTCCTAATATTGATTTTTCATCTTCATACCTATCAAAATAATCTCCATCAGTTCCTGCACCTGAATGCCAGTATTTTCTTATTGTATTAATATTTAAAAATAAAGGATATTCAAAATTATAATCCTGTAAATAAGTATTAATCTCTAAAGGACTATCTGAAATATTATATGCTTCCATTTTAAATGCGCTTGCTACTTCATCCATATTCCAAACTCTCCTTACTTTTTTCTCAGTTAGTATTGATAAGTTATTATCTTCTACTACAAATAATATAGGAAGCTTTTTTGTAGCTGCCCATCCTAAAGCTCCTAGTACATAATCTTCCTCTGCTGAAGCATCACCCATAACAACTATTGTAGGCTTACGAGTTTGGTAACAATGTCCTACTGCTATTGGAACTTGACTACCCATCAATCCATCGTGACCAAATATGTTCTTTTCGTGAGAATGAATAGAAGCAGAACCTCCCATACCTCCTGCACATCCAGATTTCCTTCCTAGTAACTCATCTATTAGTTGTTTAGCGCAAGCTCCTTTACTTAGGTAATGTGAATGACCTCTATGTTGTATAAACAAGTTAGTATCTATTCCTCTTTCTTCAAATATAGTATGTATAGAAGCAGGAATATATTCTTGGCCAGCAGATAAATAAGAAGGAAACTTTATATTCTTAGCTTGAATATTTTTATAAGTTTCGTTCTCAAAATGTCTACACAAGGACGCTTTGTTAAATATTTCTAATCTTAATTTTTCCATTCTATGTTAATTTTTTAAAGTATAACCATTTCATAGTACTCTCCCAATCAGTATGTCTGAGCCCATTATCATCTATATAAAGTATCGCTCTAGGTTTCTCAGCAGTTACATAGTCTACATACTGAAATACATTATGCTTTTTAAGCCACTCTTCTACTAATTCAGTTCCAGTCTTACCATTTACTAACGGTCTATCAGGTTTAGCTTTAGCAGTATATATTACAATATTATAATCTCTAGATAGTTCTTCTAAAGCTTCTAATGAACCTTCAAGAGGATCACCGTAGCAAGTACCATCGTGAAATCCTCTATCCATATTATGTATTACTCCATCAAAATCTATAGCTATTGTTTTAGCATCGTTTTCGAATCCAGGAGGAAAGTTATTACTATTCATTTGGTTTAATTATCATTATTAAAGTTTCAGGGTCTACCTTAGTAAATTGTTCTGCTAAAGTATGTAATACAGTAGCTACAACTACATCACCAGGACTTGAAACATTCTGGTTATAATCTGCTTGCAAACCTCCTCTTAAAAACATTACATTATATTGAGGTTCTATTTCATATAGGTCTGATATATCGGTAATATTCTTTACAGATAAGGTACAGTTTGCAAATTTATAATCTTTTTCATCTTCTGCTATCCATAAACAATCTTCTGCTTTTGGACTTTCATGCGTACTATCTTCATAAGGTTTTCCTTCCCTACCGTAACTATCTCTAAATCTTACAAGATCTTTTTTATCAACTGGAGTTTCTATTTCAAATACAAATGCTCCTTTTTCGTCTGTAGCTTTAGTAGAGTGAAATAAACCTTTTCTAATCATTATCTTACCTCCTGGGTTAAGTCTGTTTGTATTATTAAAGAAGGATACGTCTGCCCCTCCATCTAATAATACTAACCCAGTTGTTTTTTTAGGATGACAATGTAATGATGTAGCATGAGTATGTTTGATATACAGAAACCAAAGAGCTACATGCTCGTTTTCATATGCAAGATATTCATACCCCCAAGGTTTAGCGACTATAGTTGATTCGTATCTCATTTACCTCTTTTTTCTAATACTTCATAACAAGTTCTCATCCAATCTCCCATGAAGTCATAATGAGGAGATGAAACTATATTCTTATCTACTACAACTGGTCCAGGATGATAAGTAGCACCGGCATTATTAATATCAGCTTCTATAGCATAATACCCTGAGACTGTCTTTCCTTTTATAACGTCAGCTGTGATAAGTAGTTGGGCTCCGTTACATAGAGTAAAGATAGTTTTGTCTAAATCATTCCATTGACGAACAAATTCAACTACTCCTTTTTCTAATCTAAGTTTTTCTAATGCTTTTACTCCTCCAGGTACTATAAGAGCATCATATTTTAAATATTCTTCTCTAACTTCAGGAGCTTCAAATGATGATGCTAATTCATCTCCAACCATATGACATCCTAATATACCATAAAACCTTCCTAATTGATTTGCTACTATAGTAACTTCAAAGTTATTTTCTTTTAAACTATGATACGGGTATATAAGTTCGTGATCTTGAAACCCAGCATAAGTAAGTATAAGTGCTTTTTTCATTTTTATTTATTTAATTGTTATTTATCTCTTTTTGAAAGAATAGGGTTATCTGTCGGCCAGTTAATTCCTAAATCTTTATCATTCCATTTAATTGTAAATTGTTCGTCTACATCTGGATATTCTCCTTCGTAAGACCATTTATAAAAGAAGGTAGCTTCATCACTTAAAATGTAATGACCGTTAGCAAATGCTGGTGGTACAAGTACAGTTCTTCTATTTTCAGCAGATAATATTGTCCAATCCCATTTAAGGTAATTTGGAGAATTAGGCCTTCTATCTACTACTACAAAATATATTTCACCTGCTAAACAAGATACTAATTTCCATGCTCTATAATCTCCGTGAAGACCTCTCAATACATTTTTTTTAGATCTTGATACCTTATCATGATTAAATACTAAATCACTTTTCTTTTGATCAAATATAGTATAGAGTTCTCCTCTATAATCATGAAATGAATCAGGTTCGTATATTTTAACTTCTGGAAATATCATTACCAACTAATTTCCCAATCTTTAAAGTCTGCTGCCAGACAATCTATTTTATAATCTTTCCTCCCTCCTACTTTTTCTTGAATTTTATTCTTAGCAGTATTTCTAATACCGTTAAGTCCGTGAGTTAATTCAAGATTGTTACCATCTTTAATACCTTTTCTATAGTTAGACTCATTATGCCATATGTGTAAATTCATTTGAGATAGTACTACAACTGACCTAACTAAATCAGCATCAATTCCTAATAGGTCTATATCATGCATTATGTCTTTTATCTCTTTTGCATACTCTGCTTTATGTTCAGGTATGAATACTTCTTTTAGTTGCGCTATTGATAATCTATCAACTAATTCACTTAATGTCGGTAAATATTTTCTACTCATAATTTATCTCCTGTTCTAATTCTATAACTATCTTCGTCAAAATGTTCTGTTGATACTTCAAATATTTCTGACATATCTCTTAAAGCTATAAGTTGATGAGGTTGACCTCTTTCAATTGTTAAACAATCACCTTCTACTATAGCTTCGCTATGCTCTGTACCTTTTTCAGTATCTAACCAGATATATTCAAAAGCTCCTTTACTAACGTACCATGATTCTTTTTTAATTATATGGTAATGTAAAGAAAATTTATTTCCTGCTGTGGTAAATCTTAATATCTTACCGCAGTATTCATTATCATTATGGATCCAAATTTCTTTACCCCAACCTTTTTTTACTACTTTAGGTTTTACTATCATAATTCTTCTATGCGTTTTGCTTTATCATCAATAACTAAATCAAATGAAGGTTTAATTTCATTACCTGAGGAGCTATATCCTGTTATAATTTCATGGTATTTACATCCCCAATCGTCTAACTGCTTCTCAGTCAAATCATAATAATCTATATTTGAATGACCTCCTCTAGCTGTCCAGTAAGTTATATACCAACCTTCTTCGTAAAGTTTATTTATTTTATTTATATTATCCCTATTGGGTATAGCTAGTTCGTATATTCTCTTATCTTCATAGAAGCATATCGTTTCATCTATATCAACTAAAGCTCTTTTATTTTCATTATACAGTTTGCTTTCTCTCATTACTTAATATATTTGTAGTTGAATAACCTTCTAATCTATTAAAATATACGATTTTTTTTGCATATATGCCACCGACAACCTCTTTATTTTTCCAATCACTTCCAACAACTAATATGTCAGGACTGTATCTTCTTATTTGATCTACTAAATGACTTCTAGTATCAAATACCCAAACATCGTCTATAGCTCTAATACTCTCTAAAGCGTAAACTCTATCTTCTAATTTATTATATGGTCTATCTGGTCCTTTATCGTAAGCTACTTTTTCATCTGAGTCTATACTTACTGTTAGAGTATCTCCTAAAGACTTAGCATAATTAAATAATTCATAATGACCTCTATGAAGTATATCGAAACAACCATTTACCCAGATTTTCATACTTTAAACTCTTTATGTACATTCTTACATAGTACTACTTGATACCCAATATGAGTCCTAGTATATTCTTCATCATACATATGAACAAATGTTCTAATGCCTAGCTCAGGAGATGCAACAGGATGAGGTTGGTTTGGATCTTTCCATCCAAAATCATCAAAAATAAGTATACCTCCTCTGTTTAACATCTTGTGAGCATAGTATGCATCAACTAATGTATCATCAGCTCTATGAGAAGCATCAATGAATATCAAATCATATTTTTTTCCTCCTTTAAGTAACTCAGGTAGTATAAATTGAGAACTACCTTTACGTACGTTAAAATTAATATCTTCATGGAATGATATATTATGCATAAAGTTTTTTTGAATTATATCTTTATCCTCTTTTAATCTTTCCATTGTAGTATCCATTCCGTCTTCTACAGCTGAACCTCCAAATGTGTCTACTACAGTATAGTTTGTTCCTTTATCAAGCACTTTATTACATAAGTAAACAGTTGCCCTACCTTCATAACAGCCTATCTCTAAAACACTTTCTATAGGTCTTCCATAATTCTTAAACAGTTCATCCCATAATGGTATATTATGATCAAACCATTTTTCGTTAAATTGATATTTCTTATCGTATTCCATTATAAAGTATCGTAAAAGTTATTTTGTCTCTCTTGTCTTTCTATATCTTTAGGATGTATTAAACAGTATAATTCATCAGCAGGTAAAGGTACATACTGTTTATACCCTTTCAACACCTCATGTACTTTATTTTCCCATCTTATACCAGCATTATTTTTCCATATTCTAAATTGATAATCTGGAAAGTTTACCCATCCTTTATCGTTAACATTCCATCTCCACTTATCTATATGTTGTTGGGTTAATCCTTCTACTGTATTAATTCTAGGAACTAAAAATAAATCGCAGTTACTATTCGATTCTATTATTGCTGGTAGAAGTTTGATAAATTCTTTCTTTAGGTATTCATCTGCATCTATTTGAAAAATATAATCACCATTACAGTTATCAGTTAATTTATTTTTCCAATCAGCAAAATGATGTTTAAAAGTAGCTGCATTAACTTTATTAATTTGAGCTTCTTTAGTTTGTATGTAAGACCAAACTTCTGGTGATCCTTTACCTTTATCAAATAAAACAACTATTTCATCTTGTGATCTTTTATTTTCAGAAAGTACTTTAATCAACCTCTGTATTTCTACAAGTTCATCACATACTGTAATTGCATAACTAATTCTCATTTTTAATCAATTTTATAAAAACCTATATACTCTAAAGCATCCATAAAATCTTTTCTGCCAAACTCTTTTCCAGCTGTCATATCCATTTTATGTGTTTGACCTTCAGGGTATCTTTCTAAATCTTCTTCAGGTATTTTTACTGCTTTTACTCCTTTCCATTGCCAATCATCTTTACTCTTACCATCTAAAAATACCATTCCTTTTTCTGGAAGAGTGATAGTAGCAGGAAACCATATCCTTCCGTCTTCTGCTTTATGTAACAAATCTTTGTATAACTCAGGAGATGTTTCTAATAAATCTTTAACAGTTTTAGATCCTTCTGTCATTAAGGTAGAGGTTGTAAACCCACTACCGAAACATAACCAAGTTTTAATTTCTTGCCCCTCTTGTTCGAATGACTGCTCATAACAAGCATTACTTCCAAATGGTCCTTCTACTAAATTCATATTAATTCTTTTTTAATTTTTCTGGTAAATTTATTTTAATAGGGTTGACTGAAGCAGGAGGTACAAATGTAGCTTCTACTGGAAATTCTGGTACGTTCCTATCAAGTATTTCTTCTAATTTATCTTGCATTTTATTTAAAGTGTAGTATTTTTTAGTTACTACTCTTTGTTTTTTTCCTCTAAGTAATGCTTTTTTATAATGTTTAAATACATATTTAAAATGATCTTTAGCTAACTTTTCATCAAAAGTAAACCATTTAGCTTCAGGTAAAATCATATCTTTAACTGCTGCTGATTGATGAACATTATCTAATTTACCTCCTACTAAAAAGGATAAATCAGCTCTAAGAAAATCTACTTGACCAGACCATCCAGATGCTATAACTGGTTTACCTGTAGTTGTAAATTCTAATAAAGGTCTTCCAAATCCTTCACCTCTAGTTAAACTTACCATCGCTTTTACTTTTGGATGATTATAAAGAGTATTTATTTCACTATCATTTATTTCTCCATGCAGTAAGTATATATTAGGTAAACTTCCTCCAACTTCTTTTCTTATATAATTAATTTTTTTCATCATAGCTTCTCTATCCATAATAGAAGTACTAGCCAGATGTGACTTTAATATTAAAGCAGGTTTCTGAGAACTATGTTTAAAGGTTGTTAAGAAGTTTTCTATAAGACCACCAACGTTCTTTCTATCCTGTCTGTGATTACCTTGCATCCAGGAACCAACAAATAAAAAGCAAAAGGACTCGTTAATAGAATCTAAACTATCAATAATCTCTACATTAGTTTTACGGTCATACTCACCATTATACTTCTCTATATCTATACCTTCAAATAAAACTTCTAGGTTTACATTCTTACTTACTTCTATAGGAGTTGACTTCCCATTAGGATCTTGAGCATCCCATTTACTTTCTATAAGAGAATTTTTACTATGTTCTGAAGAAGTAAGTACTAAATTCATTCTGTTTACTCCTTGTATCCAAGTAGCATGGGATAAAGTAGTTTCCATAGCAGCAGTTACTCCTATGTTATAATCTCCTACAGGTTGAAACTCATTAGGAACAGTAACCTGTATCCATACCTTAGGTTTTTGAGGCATTTCTCTTATAAGTAATTTAGCTAATTCTTCTTCATTATGCTCTTGTAAGTAACCGAATTTAGTAGAACCCCATCTTTGAGGTAGTACCCTAATATTCCACTCACTTCCTTTACATCTTACTAATGCTTTTACAAAATCTCTTGATCTTGCTCCGTATCCCGAATAAGTATCTATCGGGCATGATACAACTGCTAATGGCTTTTTCATATTTATAACCTAATATTTTAATTTATGTTTAACGTAATCTGGTTCTAAGTCTTCTATCTTATGTAATTCAAATCTAGGACGAGGTTTGAATGTATCAAAGCATTCCTGTATACACTTATCTATGTTTTTACTCATATTAGCTCCAGACATTTGTGCTTCAGTACTTGTAGCCCATTCTCTTCCTTTTTTACCTTTCTCTAATCTCTCTTCAGGAGTTAAATTATAACTAGTTTCTATTGCAGTAGCAATATCTTCTGCACTACATCTATCATCAAATATGTAAGGAGTAGGTACAGAACCTACTAAAGATATGTTAGACGGGAAAATAGGTATTGCCCACTCTCCATGATCCTTATATGTTCCTCTGTGATTAGAAGGAAAATCTTCATCAAATTCTATCCATTTACCATCTTTGTCTGTAAATCTCATTTGATCTTGCATACCTCCTGTAACGTTAGCTGATATCATAGTTTCAGCCATCATTGATTCAGTTAATGCTAATCCCCATCCTTCATTTGAAGAAGGTAAAACTGTTAAATCAGCTAGATTGTATAGCCAATTCATTTGTTCAGTATTTAATTTTTGTTGAGAAAAATACACTCTACAGTAACTAGGGTCACACATTGCTTCTCTTACTGCTTGTAAATCAGTTCCATTTTGATCAACAGCATTGGTATGAAGTACTAATGCACACTTCTTAGCTTTTTCTTTACCTATATTATCACAGAAAAATCTATAAGCTAATATTAAGTCTGAAACGCTTTTTCTTCTGATATTCCTAGAGTTAAAGAATACAACATAGTCTATTTCTTCAGATTCATTTTCAAATAGATTATTTTTAAAATCTAAATACTTATCGTAATTTTCATAATTTTCATCTATTTTAAAGAACGATTCTTCATTTATACCATGAGGTACATATCTAATGATTTTATTCTTTCCTCTATCACCTAATACTATTTTATTGATATTAACTGTTTGTTTAGATATTCCCATTAAGCAATCTACTGAATCATAATAATCTCTGTTGTAAAGAGGTGCAGGATAATCATCCCATATATTTAACCACATAATTGGTATTTGAGATCTTATCTCTCTTTCTATTTGGAATAACCATACCCAGTATCTTGGATCAGTAAATATAAAAACAGCATCAGGTTTATGTTCATTCATCAACTGTCTTACTAAATCAGGATTTCCATAACCATTAAAAGGAATAATTTTAAGTTCACAATCTTCAACTCCTGTCATTTTAGATACCTCTTCTGATAAATCTAATCCTTTTCCTGCTTCAGGGTGACTTACTGCACCTCCTACATGTATCCAATTATACTTATGTAACAGTCCAAATACAAATTCTTTTGCCATTGTAGCAATACCGGAGTGCATTCTCAAATCATCACAAAGTAAAAGTATCTTTTTTCTATCTTCTTTTTTGATATAACCTTCTCTATTTTTCATTGATTTCTTCTATGTTAATATTATTTAAATTATGTATACTTTTCTTAAACTTATCATCAGTAAGATAAAGAAAAATACTTCTAGAGGCAAGCTTTTGAAAAGAAAACTTGTTCTTAATACATTGATATTTAAACTCTTGGAATAGTTCGTCTTCTATACGAACTGTTGTCAGTCTTTTTTCGGAATTTTTCATAACTATATATACTTATATATTTATATATAAATAGGCTTTTATTTCAAAAACTGAAAGCAGTTATCGCATTTACCAAATGGAGAACCACATTCATAATCTTTATCAATATACTTACCATTTACATCTATTACTTCTTCAATAAACTTATTTACTGAGTCCATAACTTGCTTAGTTTTTCTTGGTCCTGCATTAGGACTAAATTGTTGAACTCTTCTTTGCATAGAAGCGAATTCTGCTTCTGCTGGGACTCTTCTTTTAACTATAAAAAATTCAACGTTAATTTTCTCTTTCGGTATATTAAACTGTCTAGAGAAAAACTCTTTATACATTACTACTTGTGCAGTAAGGTTAGGGTTCTTCTTTTGTTTATCTCTCCATCCTGATGTAGATGTTTTGATATCTACTATAGTCCATTCATCTATGTTTGGATGGTAAAATACTAAGTCAACTAACCCTTTAAACTTTACCCCAGGTTTTATATCTTGGTAAAGTAAAGTCTCAACTCCTGCTAGCATCATATTCTTAGTGCTAAAGTAACCTGCTCTTTTCTTTTTAAGAAAATTTAAAATATGCTTTCCATCTAACCAGAAATTAGTTAATTCATCAGCAGAAGAGAAATGTTCATGTCCCATTTGTGCCTTACCTCTTTTGTAAGCTTTAACCATATTAGCGTAAAGTAGCTTATCTAAATCCATATCATTAGCTGCTTTAACTTTATCATGGTACATAACTGTTAACCACTCTTGCATAGTTTCATGCATAGCAGTTCCAAAACAAGTGTAAATATTTTGAGTAAAAGGTACCTGATTACGTAAATACTGTAGCTCCCATAGTTTAGGGCATTTGTTATACGTACTTACTGAACTGTAAGATACATGAATATTCTTAGAAGGTGATTGTTTAATTTTACTTTCCCAAACCTTCTTTACAGGTCCTTTTAACTTTTTAGGCATCTAGTCGTTTTTCCAAAGACCTCTCTTAACTAACTGAGCTATAATTCCATAGTTAGTAACATCTTGAAAGGTATCTATTATAGTTTCGTTTTGAGCTTTACGGCCTGATATAATCATATTCTTCCATCTATTAATTTTATCTGAAAGTCTATACCATAATCCGGTCATTGCAAATTCTATTTCATCTTCAGTATCTAAATTAGTTCCTGCACTTACATTATGCATTCCGTAATCTAAATGTTTCTTACAAAATAATTCAAATTGCTCATCAACTATATCTTGGTAGGCATTATAAATTGTTGGGTATTCTTTTTTCATTACCTCTCTAGCAGACGGAGGATTTTTAGCATTCATGATTTCTCTATCACTCATTTATATAACTTATTAATTAAAACTTATTTTTAGTCGTTAAGAATCTTATTAGGATTTTCTTCAGGAAAATATCTATTAAGTATCTCAATTTGCTCTTCAGCTTTCCCTAACTTCTCTAATGCTTCTTCTGCATTCTTATAGTAATCTTCTGTGGAATGATCACCGATACCGACTGCTTTATCTGTAAGAAGTTCAAAGTATGCAAGTGCTTTTTCTTTCTCAGCTTTTGCTTGAGCTAGTAATGCCTTAATAATTCTGTATTGTGCCATGTATAATATTCTTTTATTTAATAATTAATATACGAATAAATACTTATATTTACAACTTATTATTAATAAAGTTTAAAAGTTTGTTTCATGTTATCAGAATCTGTAATTGCTTTTTGAGCAGTCTTTTTATCAATCAATATTATCTCTCCAGACTTTAAAAGTAATTTCCACTTACTAGGTCCTTTATGCATTACCCTTTCGATATTACCTACTAATTGCCAGCCATATTTAGATTCTGATGGTTGATCAGGTTTACTTTGCCACATGTCATCATTATCTAACATATAACCATCGTGTTCTTCTTCGTAATGTAATCCATCATTACCGTTCTGACCTATAATATCCATACGTTCTTCATTGACTATCATTGGGATTTGAACTTTTTTTTTGTCCTCTTCTAACTCTCCATATAAATTTTCTCTACGTTTAGGGTATGCTTTATCGAATGCAAAGTTAGCTGCAACTACCAATGAGATAGCTAAAGGATCAAATACAAATATGATAACTAAAAGTAGTATGTTAATTATCTTATCCATCGGAACACCAGTTAATCCGGAAAGATATTCT
>Ga0315316_10001698_pt1 | contig 15671 bp, 17 predicted proteins | sample M160m3416metaG_FD_203702 | JGI IMG/M metagenome (GOLD analysis project Ga0315316, IMG submission 203702) | Ammonia-oxidizing marine archaeal communities from Monterey Bay, California, United States - M1 60m 3416 | ecosystem: Environmental > Aquatic > Marine > Intertidal zone | place: USA...
AGAAAAATTGATGAACTTAATCAAGAAACAGAAGTTTTGATTGACGAAATAGAAAAATGGCAAACGTAAATATAAAGTTTAATAACAAAGATTATTTGTTGTCATGTGATGATGGTCAAGAGGAAAACCTTAAAAAATTGGCCAAGCATCTAGATTCTAAATATTATGAGTTAAAAAAAAATCTCGGAAATATAGGAGAGAATAAACTTTTACTAATAACCGCCATTCAAATGGTTGATGATTATTTTGATTTGTTCCAAAAAGTTAAAAGCACTAAAAATGATTTTGAGAAATTGTCTGTAAAGTTTAAAGAACTTAAATCTTTGGCCATCAGTTATAAAGATGAAAAAGATCTAGAAATAGATAAATTGAAAAATGAACTAGATGTATTTCAAGCAAAGGTCGAAACAAGCAAAAATTCATATGAGGAAATTTTAGACAAAACGACAAAGTCAATAGAGAAATTTATTGAGACCGCAGAGTTTGATAAAGAAAAAAATATTCAATAATGAAATATGATAAATCTTTTTTAAGGAATAAGTTAATTTTACAAAGAAAAAAAAAATATTTAACTGTAAAAAAATTTAACTTCAGCTTAATATTTAATTTAATTAAAAAGCATTTTGATAAAAAAAAAATAGTTATTGCAGGCTATTATCCATCTAATTATGAAGTCGATATTTTAAATTTTTTATATCAAGCATCAAAAAAGAAATTTAAAATTGTTTTGCCGGTTATAAAATCTTCAACTACAATGAGTTTTAAGTCGTGGATTTACAAAGAGCCACTTTATGTAAGTAATTTTGGTATATTAGAACCTAAAAAAACAAACAAAGAAATTACTCCTGATTTAATTATGGTTCCTCTTGTTGCCTTTGATAAAAAATTAAATCGTATCGGTTATGGCAAAGGATATTATGACAGGAGTCTAAATAAAATTAGTAAAAGTAAAAAAAAAACCGTTTCTTTAGGAATAGCATATTCATTTCAAAAATGCGCTAGTATACCAATTAATAAATTTGATTTTAAATTAAACTATATTTTTACAGAGCGAGGGATTATAAGTTCAAATAAATAATATGAATATTTTGTTACTAGGTGATATTGTGGGACCATCAGGAAGAAAAATTGTAGCCGAAAAGTTACCTGGTTTAATTAAAAAAAAAAATCTAGATTTTGTAATTGTGAATGGAGAAAATGCTGCTGACGAAGGCGTGGGCATAACAAAAAAAATTGTTGAAGAATTTTTAGCACTGGGAGCAGATGTAATAACTACAGGCAACCATGTATGGGATCAAAAAGAAACTATAGAATTTATTACTACTGAAAAAAGGTTATTGCGACCCCAAAATTTAATTGAAGGATCTCCTGGCAATGGATTTGGTATATACCATGCAAAAAATAATAAAAGAGTTGCCGTCATAAATTTAATGGGAAATGTTTTCATGAAAAAATGTGAGGACGTTTTTAAAGAAGCAAAAAAATTTATTAGATTAGTTGAATTAAAAAAAAATGCAGATTTCATAGTTGTTGACATGCATGGAGAAATTACTAGCGAAAAAATGGCGATAGGTCATTTGTTTGATGGCAAAGCTACTATGGTAGTTGGAACACATACTCATGTTCCAACTGCAGACCATAGAATCATGGACAATGGAACCGCTTATCATACTGACGTTGGAATGTGTGGAGATTATAATTCGGTTATTGGGATGAATAAGGATAATTCCTTAAAAAAATTTTTAAAAGATCCATCTGCTAAAAGACATCATCCTGCGCTTGGTGAAGCTACAATTTCAGGAATAATGGTTAGCGCTGATGACAAAACAGGTTTAGCTAACAAAGTTGAGCCAATTATTTTAGGAAAATTTTTAGAGAATAGAATATAATTTATGGCAGGCCATTCACATTGGGCGGGAATTAAACATAGAAAAGGAAGAGCAGACAAGCAAAGATCAAAAATCTTTTCTAAACTTTCAAAGGAAATTACAGTAGCGACTAAACTTGGATCAAAAGACCCTGAAATGAATCCAAGATTAAGAACTGCCATACAATTAGCTAGATCAGCGAACATGCCTAAAGACAACATTGAAAGAGCAATAAAAAAATCAGAGTTAAATAAAGATTTAAATTATAATAGTATAATTTATGAAGGGTTTGGTCCTGAAAAGGTAGCAGTAATAATCGAGGCCTTGACTGATAATAAAAATAGAACAGCATCGAGCATAAGAACAATATTTCAAAAAAATGGGGGCAACTTAGGGTCTTCTGGAGTTGCTTCACATCAATTTAAACAAGTTGGTGTTATTAGAATTGATAAAAATTTGATTTCTGATAATGGAATATTAGAATTAGCAATTAATTCAGGAGCTGAAGATTGTTACTCCAATAGTTTAAAACATGAGATCATAACTTTAAAAGAAAATTTTTATAAAGTTAAGGTTGAAATAGAAAAAATAATTAAAGAATTTTATTCATCGGGAATTGAATGGATACCTATAAATAAAATTTCATTAGATCAAGAAAAAACTCAATCTGTCCTAAACTTTCTTGAACTTATCGAAGACGACGACGATGTTCAGCATGTTTATGCTAATATAGAAATAAATAATAAATCTACATTGAAAGACAAAACAATATGATAATTATTGGTATTGATCCTGGAATAAGTGGGGCTATCAGCGTTATAGAAAAAAAAAAAATTCTTGAAGTTTACGACACACCCACAATGATTGAAGGAAAAAAAAATAAAAGGCAAATAAATGCTGCTCAAGTAACTAACATCATCAAAGAAAGATTAAACAGCGGAAAAGAAGTTGTGGTTGTGGTGGAGCATGTTAATGCAATGCCGGGACAAGGCGTGACTAGTATGTTTAACTTCGGTCAGTCATTTGGTGTTATTAAAGGAATTTGCGCAGCTTTAAGTCTGCCAATCTATTTTGTTAGACCCACAAAATGGAAAAAACATTTTAATTTGATTAAAACCAATAAAGACGCAAGTAGAACAAAAGTAATTGAGGTTTATCCAGAAATATCTAGTAAATTACATAGAAAAAAAGACTCAAACAGAGCTGATGCGATTCTAATTGCTTTATATATCAATAAAAACTTAGTTTTAGTGCCAAATTCATGACACATTTAAATGCACATTAGCTTTAATGGAACAAGAAGTAGCAACACAAGTTGTAGGACTAGGTGGATCGACAGATTTTTCTTTAATCCAACTTTTTTTAAGAGCTGACTTTATTGTTAAATCAGTTATTATTATTTTAATTGCGGCATCAGTTTATTCTTGGGCTTTGATTTTTGAAAAATATAAACTCTTTAAGAAAATAGATAAAAGTACTACCATTTTTGAAGAAAAATTTTGGAAGTCTAAATCAGCTGAAAGTTTTTATAATTCTCTTACCAATAGAGAGAAAGATCCTGTAGCAAATATATTTCAATCAGCTATGTCAGAGTTAATTAAAACTAAGTCTAAATCATCTTCAATTCAATCAGCTAGAGTAAGTAGAATTATTGAAATTTCAGCCGATAAGGAGATCAATTCAATCGAAAAACACTTTACCTTTTTAGCTACAGTAGGATCAACAGCTCCTTTTATTGGTTTGTTTGGAACAGTTTGGGGAATAATGAATTCTTTTCAGTCAATTGCTATTTCAAGAAATACTAGTTTAGCTATCGTAGCCCCAGGAATAGCCGAAGCACTTTTTGCAACAGCCTTAGGTTTGCTTGCAGCTATTCCAGCAGTAATTGCTTATAATAAATTCAATAGTGATTCTAAAAAATATAGCGCCCGAATAGAAAATTTTTCTAAAAGATTTTTATCAATTATTTAAAATCAATTTATGAGTTTTCAATTAAATCGTTCATCCAAAAAACCAATGAGCGAAATAAATGTGACCCCTTTCGTAGATGTTATGCTTGTATTGCTTATAATTTTTATGGTTACCGCTCCATTACTAACTGTAGGAGTGCAAGTTGATTTACCCGAATCTGCAGCAGATTCTTTACCAGACGACCAAGAACCTTTGACTTTATCTATTAATTCAAAAGGAGAAGTTTTTATTCAAGAACACCAAGTAGCTTTTGACAAAATAATTCCAAAAATTTTGGCAATATCCAACAATAGAACTGATACCAGAATATATGTCAGGGGAGATAAAACTATTAACTACGGTAGGGTGTTAGAAGTTATGGGAATGCTTTCAGGAGGAGGTTTTTCAAAAGTAGCTTTAATATCAGAACCATATAAAAATTAATATGAGCAAAAGTATATTTTTGTCTTTAGTTTTTCATTCTGTTATGATTGTTTTAACAGCTTTAAGCTTACCATTTATGATAAAACCCCCAATAGATTTACCTCCTATTTTATCAGTTGATTTAATTCAAATTACAGATAAAACCAGCATTCCATTTGCAGCCAAGGCAGCAAAAACTTTAGAAGAAATAAAAAAAAAAGAAGAAGAAAGAATAGTTTCAGAACAAGCTCCCCCAACAGAAAAAAAAAAGGAGAAACCAGATAGAATCCCTTTGCCAGAAGATTTAAATAAAGAAAAACAAGAAATTATAAAGAAAAAACAAAATCCAAAAGAAGTTGAAGAACAAATAAGACAAGCGTCAGAGTTTGAAAAAAAAGAGATTTTCGATCCAAATAAAATAGCTGCACTTATTGATAAATCTAAAGAAGACGCAGCTAAAACACTTAAGAAAAACAAAAAACTTACTCAAAGTAATGTTAAAAATTCATTTTCTAATGCATTAACTTTGAGTCAGGAGGACGCCCTAAAAGCTCAGATTTTTGGTTGCTGGAGCCTACCTTTAGGGTTACCATATCAAGAAAATTTATTGGTCAGAATTAAGTTAAAGTTAAAACCAGATGGTACAGTTTTGAGATCAGAAATATTAGATCATGCACGCATGAATCAGCCAGGACAGTCTTTTTATAAAGTTTTAGCTGAGAGTGCGCTTAGAGCAATAAGAATATGCCAACCACTTAGAGTTCCACCAACAGGCTATGAAAAATGGAAAGATCTGCAGCTAAATTTTGATGCCAACGAAATGTTAAAAGGATAACATGAGAAAAATATTTTTTTTTATTTTCTACTTATTTATATTTAATAATTCAGCACTAGCTCTGGTTGAGGTTGATATTACTAGAGGAAATCTAGATCCATTACCAATTGCAGTTTCTCCTTTTTATATAGAGCCAGGTTCTAAAGATATTAATCAAGATGGCAAGGTTATAAAAAATATTGGTGAAGAAATTTCTAAAGTAATTGAAGTAAACCTTAAAAGATCTGGTTTGTTTAATCCTTTAAAAAAAGATTCTTTTGTTCAAAACCCTGATATAGCCCATGTTAAACCAAGATTTGAAGACTGGAGGCTAATAAAAGCTCAAGCTCTAATGACTGGAAAAGTAACAGTTTCAGATGAGAAGTTAAGAATTGAATTCAGACTATGGGATGTTGTGGCCGCGAAGGAGATGGTTGCTTTAGCATTTTCTACCAATCCTAGTAATTGGAGAAGGGTAGCTCATATGATTTCAGATAAAATTTATCAAAGACTAACAGGTGAAGAAGGTTATTTTGATACAAGAATTATTTACGTTTCAGAAACGGGAGAAAAAACACAAAGATTTAAAAGACTTGCAATTATGGATCAAGATGGAGCAAATCTTAAATATTTAACTTTAGGAAATGAATTGGTATTAACACCAAGATTTAGTCCAAAAAATCAGCTAGTAACTTATTTATCTTATTTTAGAAATATGCCCAGAGTTTATTTGCTTGATATAGAAACTGGTAAACAAGAAGTTGTAGGTGATTTTCCTGGAATGACTTTTGCGCCAAGATTTTCTCCAAATGGGGAAAAAATCATTATGAGTTTTGCAAAAGATGGAAATTCAGATATTTATACAATGAATTTAAAAACAAGAGTTGTTGAAAAAATTACTGACCACACCTCTATAGATACATCTCCATCGTACTCTCCAGATGGTAAATATATTTGCTTTAATTCTGATAGAAGTGGTTTACAACAAATTTATGTAATGAGAAGCGATGGATCAAATGTTAAGAGAATAACTTTTGGTAAAGGTTTGTATGGGACTCCTGTGTGGTCTCCTAGAGGCGACCTTATTGCATTTACAAGAGTTCATAAGGGAAAATTTTATATTGGTGTAATGAGAACGGATGGATCTGGAGAGAGATTATTAACTGAAAATTTTTATCAAGAGGCACCATCCTGGTCACCAAATGGACGAGTTTTAGTTTTTTATAGAGAAACAAAATCAAACGCAGATGGGAGCGGCTTTTCAGCTAAACTTTGGTCTATAGATTTAACTGGCTATAACGAAAGACTTATAGAGACTGAAACAGATGGTTCAGACCCATCTTGGTCCTCTTTATTATCTAAGTAGTTAAACTAGCCATTTTTTAAAGAAAATTTGACTTGCAACTTCGAGGTTATTTTGAAATATTCTCAATAGTTATATAGAAAATATTAAAACTAATTAGCTAGGAGCAAGATATGAATTTAAGTTTAAATTTAAAAAAGATTTTTTTAATAGTGTTAGCAGGTATAGCATTAACTGCCTGCGCGACACAAAAAAAACAATCAGGTCAAATGCAAAGCGATGTATACACAGGAACAGATACTGTGGAATATTTAGCTACTGGTGTTGCGGATAGAGTGTTTTTTGCTACAAACAAATCAACATTAACTACAGCAGCAAGAGATACTTTGCGTAAACAAGCTGCCTGGATGAGAAAGAAAAAAGATCTTACCTTCACAATTGAAGGACATGCAGATGAAAGAGGTACGAGAGAGTACAATTTAGCTTTAGGAGAAAGAAGGGCTAATGCTGCGAAAGATTATTTAATGACTTATGGAATATCAGGAAATAGATTGTCAGTTATAAGTTATGGAAAAGAGAGACCAGTTAACTCTGGCTCAAGTCCTTTAGCTTGGTCGCAAAACAGAAGATCAGTAACAGTTAAGGCTAACTAAAATTAAAATATAATTCTAAAAAAGACCTTCATATTTATATATGAAGGTCTTTTTTTTGCCATTTTTTTGCTTAAGTATCAAATAAATTATGAGAAGAATAGTATTTCATTCAATTAATCTTTTATCGATTTTTATATTTATTATGCTTATTTCCTATAAGGCTTATGGAGAAGAAATTGAATCAGTTTTAAAAGAACTAGAGATTTTAAAAAATGATATACAAACATTAGAAAAAGCAGTTTATAATCAAGATGAAATAAGCAGTAGTTCAATATCAAATGAATCAAATGTAAATAGCGACGTATTAACAAAGCATCTACTTAAACTATCTGAACTTGAAGGGCAATTTCAACTTTTAACTAATAACTTTGAAGAAATTAATTTTAAATTAGATAAACTATCTAATAGAATTACAAAAATTCAAACTGATAATCAAATGAGATTCCAGGATCTAGAAACATTTGGTGAAAATAAAACTAAAAAATTGCCTGGTAGCGGTGAAGCGCAAGACTTGGGGCAAGCTTTAGAAATAGGTGTAGAAGATTCTGATACTGCTTCTGCAGAACAAATTCAACAAACACAATCTGTAGATTCTGTAGCTACAGTTATTACTGAAACTGCAGAAAGAAGTGAAAAAATTCTTCCAGATGCCTCTCCTGAAAAACAATATGAATTTGCTGTAAGTTTTATTAAAGTTGGAGATTACGAAACAGCAGAGTTTGCACTTAGAGAGTTTGTGGATACTCATTCACAGCATCCACTTGCTGGAAATGCTCAATATTGGTATGGGGAAACTTTTAGAGTTAGGCAACTTTATCAGGATGCCGCAACTGCTTATTTAAATGGTTATCAAAAATATCCTAAAAGTAAAAAAGCACCAGTGAACCTTCTTAAGTTAGGAGTGATGCTTGTACAAATTGGAGAAAAGGAACAAGGTTGCTCTATGATTATAGGTGTTAAAGATCAATATCCAAAAGCAAATCAATCTGTTATCCAAAAAGCCGAGTATGAAAAGAAAAAATTTAATTGCGATAAAAAAAGTTAAATCAAAGGCACTATTAAAAGATTCTAAAATTTTAAATTTTTACGCAAAATTTAAATCAACAATATATAGAGATATTAAAAAGAAAAAATTTGCGTTAGCTGTTTCGGGTGGCGCAGACAGTTTATGTTTAGCTTATTTTGGTAAGCTATATTCATCTGAATTTAAAAACAAAATATATGTACTTATTGTTGACCACAAACTTAGAAAAGAATCTAGAAAAGAAGCTTTAAAGGTTAAAAATATATTAAAAAAAAGAAAAATTTTAAGTAAAATACTTTCTTGGAAAGGTAAAATTCCCATAAGCAATATTCAAAAAAATGCTAGGGATATAAGATATTCATTAATATCTAATTATTGTATAGACAACAAAATAAAATATTTAATTACTGGACATCATGAAGATGATCAAATTGAAAATTTTTTAATAAGATTATTAAGAGGCAGTGGGTTAACTGGTTTATCATCAATGCCTGTAAAAACAATATATAGTAAACATCTAAAGATTTTAAGGCCTTTTTTAAATTTTAAAAAAAAAGATTTAGAATATGTTACTTTAAACTATTTTAAGACTTTTATTAAAGATCCGTCAAATAAAGATGAAAAATTTTTAAGAGTAAGAATAAGAAAATATAGAAAAAATATGGAAAAAGAAGGTCTTGATACAAGAAAAATTACTAAAACTCTTACAAATCTTGTTTCAGCAAATGATGCTCTAAATTTTTATAAAACTAAAAGTTTTAATAAACATGTAACTTTTGTGTCTAAAAATAAATGTTTAATAAATAAAAAAATATTTTCTGAAGAAGCTGGGGAGATCATCTTTAAATCCTTTTCTGATATTTTGTCTCTTGTATCTGGCACATATTATCCACCAAGATCTAAAAAAATTATAAATTTAATTGATAGAATAAAAAAGAGTAAATATAGCAAATCTACGTTAGGCGGATGTATTGTTGAGGAGAAAGACCACTTTATTTCAATTTCACAAGAATTGAGTTTAAGAAAAATGTCGTATCAATTGGACAAATAACAATTTTAATATAATAAATTGACAAAAAAGCCACTTGTTTACTTAAAAATAATGCTTATCTTTAATAGTAAATGAATTTAAAAAATTTAATGATGTGGGGTGTTATAGTTCTGCTCGTTCTAGGACTGTTTCAATTATTTCAAAATCCAAAAAACAATATGGTTTCAGATAAAATGCCTTTTTCTGAATTTTTACAAAATATAGAAGAAGGTAGAGTTGTTCAAGTTGAAATACAGGGGAATGATATTGAAGGTATTTTATCAGACGGTAGTGTTTTTAAAACTTATGCTCCTAACGATCCAAATTTAGTAGAGAAGTTAAGCTCAAAGGGAGTTACTATTACGGCCTCTCCTTTAGAAGATAAAATGCCTTCACTGTTAGGAATTTTATTATCATGGTTTCCTATGCTTTTGCTTATTGGTGTGTGGGTATTTTTTATGCGTCAAATGCAAGGTGGAAGAGGCGGAGCAATGGGTTTTGGTAAATCTAAAGCAAAACTATTATCAGAATCTAGAGGAAAAATTACATTTAATGATGTTGCCGGTATTGATGAAGCAAAAGAAGAAGTTGAAGAAATAATAGAATTTTTGAAAGACCCAAGAAAGTTTAGAAGACTTGGCGGCAAAATTCCAAAAGGAGCACTTTTAATTGGTCCTCCAGGCACTGGCAAAACTTTGCTTGCAAAAGCAATAGCTGGAGAAGCTAACGTGCCTTTTTTTACAATTTCAGGATCAGATTTTGTTGAAATGTTTGTTGGTGTAGGAGCTTCAAGAGTGAGAGATATGATGGAACAAGGAAAAAAAAATGCACCTTGTATAATTTTTATAGATGAAATTGATGCAGTTGGAAGAAGCAGAGGAGCTGGATTAGGTGGTGGTAATGACGAAAGAGAACAAACATTAAATCAATTACTTGTTGAGATGGATGGTTTTGATACTAATGAGGGTGTAATAATTATTGCTGCAACTAATAGACCGGATGTTTTAGATCCTGCTTTATTAAGGCCAGGACGGTTTGATAGACAAGTAGTGGTACCAAATCCAGATATAGTAGGAAGAGAAGCTATTTTAAAAGTACATATTAAAAAAATTAATGTTGGCCCGGATGTAAAATTAAGAACAATTGCAAGAGGAACTCCAGGTTTTTCTGGCGCAGATTTAGCAAATTTATGTAATGAGTCTGCTTTATTAGCCGCTCGAAAAAATAAGCGAATTGTGACAATGATTGATATAGAGGAAGCTAAAGATAAAGTAATGATGGGAGCCGAGAGAAGATCGATGGTAATGACAGAAGATGATAAAAAATTAACTGCGTACCATGAAGGTGGACATGCAATTATTGCATTAAATGAAAAAGCGTCTGATCCTATACATAAAGCAACAATAATTCCAAGAGGAAGAGCTTTAGGTGTAGTGTGGACTTTACCTGAAAGAGATAGATATTCTCATACCAGAGAATATATGGAAGCAAATATATCTAAAGCTATGGGTGGAAGAGTTGCGGAAGAAATGATTTTTGGTCATGAAAAAGTGACATCTGGAGCTTCTTCAGATATATCGATGGCAACTAAATTAGCGAAAGATATGGTAACAAAATATGGAATGAGCAATGCGTTGGGACCCTTAACTTATGGAGATAATGAAGACGAAGTTTTTCTTGGTAGACAAATAGCAAGACAAACACATATGTCAGAGGAAACTTCAAGAAAAGTGGATGAAGAAGTTAAAAAAATAGTTGATGCCGGCTATCAAAGAGCAAAAAAAATTCTTACAGAAAAGATAGATGACTTACATAAATTGGCTAAAGCTCTTCTAGTGTATGAAACTTTAAGTGGAGAAGAAATAAAAGATCTAATACTAAAGAACACTCAACCGAAAAGATCGATTAAAGAAACCGATCAAAATTTAGATGAAGGCTCAGCTTTAGGAGCTCTAGGTTTAAAACCAAAACCAGCGCTTTAAATTTCAATGAGAAAATATTACACAAGGCCGTGTAATTTTTACTACGGAAGTTACTCAAAAAGTCTTGTAAAAACGAAAAAAACATTACCTTTGGCGGGCAATAGAAATATTTCATTCGATCAAATAGAAATTTTTGAAAGAAAAAAGAAGGGTTTAACAAAAAGCACTACGTGCAAAATAAAAGAAATAAGAAATCTAAATAAAAAAATTAAATATGTAATTAGCAACGATTTAAAAAAAATAACTTCCAAAAGAAAAAATATTTGTGGAATTCAATTTGATAAACCTAAAATTATGGGAATCCTAAACGTAACACCAGATAGTTTTTCTGATGGAGGTTTATTTCTGCAAAAATCAAAAGCGTTAAATCAAGCAAATCTTATGATAAAAGATGGAGCTTCCATTATTGATATTGGAGGAGAATCTACTAGACCAGGCTCAAAAACTATTAATAATAAACATGAATGGAACAGAATTAAAGAAATTATAAAAAAAATTAAAAAAAAATTTCCTAAAATACCTCTATCTCTAGATACAAGAAAATCCTACGTAATGGAAAAAGGAATTGATTTTGGAATAAGTATTGTGAACGATGTGTCAGGTTTAAATTATGATAAACAATCATTTGACATAATTAATTCTAAAAAAAAACCTTTCATTTTGCATCATATTCAAGGAACCCCAAATACAATGCAAATAAAACCAAAATACGATGATGCATTATTGGATATCTTTGATTTTTTTGAGGAAAAAATAAATTTTTGTATAAAAAAAAATTTTAAGAAAGAGTTTATTATAGTAGACCCAGGAATAGGATTTGGGAAAAATCTAAATCATAATTTGAGGATCATGTCTAAGATTTCAACTTTTCACAGTCTAGGATGTCCTATATTAATTGGAACTTCTAGAAAAAAATTTATAGAACATATTGTAACAAAATTTGATACTTCAGATCGAACAGGAGGCACAGTTGCTTCAGTGTTGAATGGACTTTTGCATGGAGTTCAGTTATTTAGAGTTCATAATGTAAAAGAAATCAATCAAGGGATATTAGTTTTTAATAAAATTTTAAATACAAATTAAATCATGGATAATAAATATTTTGGAACAGATGGTATTAGAGGTACCACAAATCAAGGTAATATTACTGGGGAAAAATTTTTTAAATTTGGATTAGCTACTGCTACTTATTTTAAAAACCAAAAAAAGAAAAAACAAATTGCAATAATAGCTAAAGATACAAGATTATCAGGATATACTTTAGAGCCAGCTTTAGTATCTGGTTTAGCTTCAGGTGGTATGCATGTTTTTACATTAGGACCTTTACCTACTAATGGACTTGCAATGTTAACTAAGTCAATGAAAGCTAATATGGGTATAATGATTACAGCATCGCATAACCCTTATTGCGATAATGGACTTAAATTATTTGGACCAGATGGAATGAAATTGTCTGATCAAATAGAAAAAAAAATTGAAAAATTAATAGATAGCAAAAATACGAAGCAACTTACAAACTCAAAATTGCTAGGGAGAGTTAAAAGACTTGAAGATGGTAATGATAAATATATTAAAATATTAAAGAAAAATTTTCCTAATAATTTTAATTTAAAAGGAACAAAAATAGTTTTAGATTGTGGCAATGGAGCAGGCTATATAGCTGCGCCTAAATTACTCAAAAGTCTTGGCGCCAAAGTAGTTGCGATCGGTGTTAAACCTAATGGTTTTAATATTAATGATAAATGCGGATCTACTTACCCAAACAAAATAAAGTCAGCTGTAAGAAAGCATAAGGCGCATGTCGGTATTTCTTTTGATGGTGATGCAGATAGAATTATTATGTGCGATGAGTATGGTAAAATAATAGATGGTGATCAAATTATAGCCATGCTTGCTCGTAGATGGAAATTAAAAAAAATATTGAGAGGTGGAGTGGTTGGAACCCTAATGTCTAACTATGGATTAGAAAATTTTTTAAAATCGGAAAAAGTAAAATTCTTTAGATCACAAGTTGGGGATAGGTATGTAAAAGAAAAAATGAAAAAACTTAATTTTAATTTAGGGGGAGAACAATCTGGCCACATTATACTTGGAAAATTTGCGACTACTGGAGACGGATTAATGGTTGCGCTTGAAGTTTTATTTTCACTAAGAAAAGGCAGAAAAGCTAGTCATTTGCTTAATGTTTTTAGACCTTTGCCACAAGTGCTAGAAAATGTAATTGTGAAAGATAAAAGTATAATCAATAAAGCAAAATGTAAAAAAGCTATCAAACAAGCAAATAAACTTATGAATAGAAACGGAAGATTATTAATAAGAAAATCAGGTACAGAGCCTAAGGTAAGAATTATGGGAGAGTCTTATAACAGAAACTTAGTTTTAAAATGTATAAAAATAATTAAAAAATCTATAAAATAAAAGTGAAACCTAAGTCAAAAGTATTGATAATTGCTGGCTCAGATTCTTCTGGGGGGGCTGGTATACAAGCAGATATTAAAACAGTTACTGCTTTAGGTAGCTATGCGATGACTGCAATAACAGCTGTAACATCACAAAATACCAAAGGTGTAAAAGCAATTTCTTCCATTCCTGCAAAACATCTACAAACACAAATGACAATGGTTTTAGATGATATTGGAGCAGATGCCATAAAAATTGGAATGCTTCCTAACGCAAGCGCCATAAAGTGTGTTTATAAAATTTTAAAGAAATATAAATTAAAAAACATTGTTCTTGATCCTGTAATGATTGCAAAAGATGGTACAAGATTAATCGATAATAACTCAGTAAAATATTTAAAAAAATTACTTTTACCTTTATGCAGTGTAGTAACACCTAATATTCCTGAGGCTGAAGAATTAACGGGATATTCTATTTTAAATAAAGATCATATGATAAAAGCTGCAAAAAAAATCATCACTATGGGGGCAAAAAATGTGTTATTAAAAGGCGGGCATTTAAAAAATAAAATGATTTTTGATATTTTAGTTTCTAAAAAAAAAATAAAATTATTCCCAAAAAGAAAAATTAAAACAAGACACACACATGGAACTGGTTGCACCCTTTCATCTGCGTTAGCAACATGTTTATCTCAAAAAAAGAATATGCATAAATCATGTAAAATTTCTCTTAAATATGTAGATCAAGCTATATTAACAGCACCAGGTTATGGAAAGGGTTTTGGACCTTTAAATCATTTAATTTCAATGAACTTGAGGAATATTAATGTCTAATGTAACGGTGGTCGGAGCGCAATGGGGAGACGAAGGTAAGGGTAAGATTGTAGACTGGCTTTCAGAAAAGGCAGACGTAATAGTAAGATTTCAAGGTGGGCACAACGCGGGTCATACTCTTGTTGTGGACGGTATTACATATAAATTAAAGTTATTACCTTCAGGAATAGTAAGAAAGAATAAAATTTCAATTATTGGCAATGGTGTAGTTATTGATCCATGGGCTCTTTTAAGTGAAATTAAGCAAGTTGGAAAATTAGGAATAAAAATTAATAAAAAAAATTTATATATAGCTGAAAACGCAACATTAATTTTGCCATTACATAGAGAGCTAGATGCAATTAGAGAAGATGCAAAAAATACTGATAAAATAGGAACTACTAGAAGAGGTATTGGGCCAGCATACGAAGATAAAATTGGAAGAAGAGGTATTCGTGTAATGGATCTTGCAAATAAAACAAATTTGTCAAAAAAAATTGATATGATTTTATTTCATCACAACTCTATAAGAAAAGGTTTAAAAAAAAAATTAATAAATAAAAAGAAATTGCTAAATGATTTAAGCAAAATTTCTTCTAAAATTTTACAATATGCTCAACCTGTTTGGAAAAAAATCGATGAGTTTAAAAATAAAAAAAAAATAATTGTTTTTGAAGGAGCGCAAGGGATGCTTCTTGATATAGATCATGGAACTTATCCATTTGTAACATCCTCAAATACTGTAGCTGGAGCAGCTTCTGCAGGTGCTGGGTGCGGACCTGAAACAATTGATTATATTCTTGGTATAGTTAAAGCATATACGACTAGAGTTGGAGAGGGTCCTTTTCCCACTGAATTAAAAAATCAAATAGGTAATAAAATTGGAAAAAAAGGTAAAGAATTTGGAACTGTTACTAACAGGAAAAGAAGATGTGGGTGGTTTGATGCAGTTTTAGTTAAACAATCTTGCATCATATCAGGCACAAAAGGAATCGCCTTAACTAAAATTGATGTCTTAGACGATTTTAAAAACATATACATTTGTGTAGCTTATAAACTTAATGGTAAAAAAATTAGTTATTTTCCTAGTTCTTTGCAAGATCAAACTAGAGTAAAGCCAGTATACAAAAAATTTAATGGCTGGTTAAAAAAGACTAGCGGCATAAAAAATTGGAAAGACCTTCCAAAAAATGCTCAAAAATATATTAATTTTATTAAAAATTATTGTGATGTTAATATTTCTAGTATATCTACAAGTCCAAAAAGAGAAGACACTATTCTTTTAGAAAACCCTTTTAAAAAAAATTAATTTTTTTCAATTAAATTGCTTGACTTACTTGCATTTAGTACAGATTTTTGTAACTTTTCAAATGCTTTTGATTCTATTTGTCTAACTCTTTCTCTGCTAATTT
>Ga0315316_10001701_pt1 | contig 15662 bp, 12 predicted proteins | sample M160m3416metaG_FD_203702 | JGI IMG/M metagenome (GOLD analysis project Ga0315316, IMG submission 203702) | Ammonia-oxidizing marine archaeal communities from Monterey Bay, California, United States - M1 60m 3416 | ecosystem: Environmental > Aquatic > Marine > Intertidal zone | place: USA...
CATTTCACCGGCGCCGATCACCAGCACAACCTTGTTGTCGAAGCGATTAAAAATACTGCGTCCGAAATCACCAACCGCAACGCTGGCAATGGAAACCCGGCCTTCTGACAGTCTTGTATTCGTACGAACCTTTGCCGATACGGCAAGTGCCTGCTGAAACAGGGTGTTGGTCAACAGCCCGCAGGAACTGTTCTCCTGAGCAATTCGATAAGCTTCTTTCACCTGCTGCACGATCTGGGGTTCGCCAAGAACCATACTGTCCAGGCTGCAAACAACCTCAAACAGATGTTCGACGGCTGCCTCGCCGTGATGATACAGCACCGAACTGGTGAATTCGTCCGGAGGAAGACCGTGAAAAGCCGAAATGAATTCGGTGAGCTGCTGAGTTGACAACTCGGCGGATGCCTCATCCGAAGCTGCGTAGATTTCAACGCGATTGCACGTTGAAAGTACAACCAGTTCCGATTCAGGATGCCGCTGCTGCCATTGTTCGTAGGCCAGCGCCAGCTGTTGCTCGGAAGCGAACGCCAGCTTCTCGCGGACTTCAAGTCCTGCGTGATGATGATTGCAGCTCAGAACAACAACGTTCATCGTGATTGCACCAGACTGTGTTCTGGCGTCGTTATGATCGTGCGAAGAACATTGTCTGCGGAACTTCCGTGAATACCTCCCGATAACAGGGTGAGACCGAACACCGTCAGCAGCAGAAAACCTCCGGCAATCAACGTCAATTTCGCTACCTGGCGTCCTGTCTGTTCCCTGCGGGTCAAAATCCAGCACAACGCTGATACCATCGTCACCCAGACAACGGTGGTCCCTGCCACCAACGGGTCCAGCCAGCTGAAGCTGCTTTCAAGAGGTCGCCGCACGGTGGCCAGTATGAATCCTGTGACCAGTCCGATCGTCAGCATGATCACGGTGCTGATCACCAGCCAGCGATTGAAACCGGTCAATTGTTCAAGGCTGGGCAGTTGCAGCCGGTGCAGCCACGAAGTTTTCCCACGCAGCTTCTGATATTGCAGCAGATACATGACAGCACAGATCGTTGATGCCGCCACGGTGCCGAGTCCGACTAACAGGGTGGAAGCATGCAGCATGCCCCATCGATAAATCGCGTTCTTTTCTCTGACAGATTCCGCAGCAATGTCGTCTACGAACAACGCCAGAACGATCAGGCCCAGAATGGCCGGCAATAGAAACAGCCCAATCGCCAGACGCCGGTGCGTCGCCACAAGTCCGACATAGAACAATGCCCCCAGCCAGGCCAGCACCAGGAACCAGTCGTGGCTGCTGCCCACCAGCGGCGGGAGTCCGGAATCCAAGCTTCTTGTCACCAGATAGGCTGTGTGAGCCAGCAGGCCGGCGGTGGCCGAACATAGTGCAAGGCCACGAGTCAATCGGGACCGGTGGCGCAACAGCTGAAACAACTCAGCACCAAATGTGACCAGGTAGCTCAGCAGGAAGCATGACAGATGAACCTTGGACAGAAATGCCAAGTTTGAGACTCCGCAAACAGGTGGGAGAGCAATCGGGAAACCATAAGTCAAATTCTAGCTGACGGCCGATGACCGGCAACATGCCGAAGCCCGCTTCATTCCATGATTATTAGTCTGCCAGCGGTTGTAGGGACATTATAGGGCCGTCCACATTGATTTCTGATCAGGCCGAACCCATCAGCGGCCGACATCGCCAGCCAGGGATCGGGGCTGAAAGGCCCAAAAACACTCGAAATTCCTGCAGGAGGCAGTCCGCAGCTGTGACCGGCCTCTGGTTCCACCCAAATGTGTCGCCTGACAGCGAAGCTGGCAAGATTAGACTGCGGAGATCCGTCGTGGGGTCCCCCGGACTCTTTCCCTGGCCGAAGACACGACCGTGACAGTTCGTCTGGCTCATTGAGTCGCATGACACAGGCCCGCCGTTGGGATATCCTATATGCTACTGAAACGATCGATCTTGCCCCTGGGGTGGGATCAGGGATGTTTGCGGCCGCCATGGGCGAAACGTCCTGAGCGTCGGTTTCGGATTCCTGGTACAGATACAGGACCAGCCCGCCTCACCGCCAATGTGCGAAGTCCCGCTTCACGAATCTCGCCCCTGTCCGTTGCACTGCGAAGAAGACGATCTTCGTCGCGTGCCGCGTGTTTATTGCTCGTCCGGTCGCAAGATGACCATTCTGCCGAAAGAAAATCTTATGTTGCCAAAATGCCTGCTACTGATTTTTTCAGTGACCGTGGTTTCCAATCTGGCAGCTGCGTCTGACTGGACAGAGTTTCGCGGCCCGACCGGACAGGGGCATTCCGATGCGGTCAACCTGCCCACAACTTGGAGCGAAGATGAGAACATTGCGTGGAAGGTTGAATTGCCGGGAAACGGATGGTCCTCGCCAGTGGTTGCCGGCGGTCGCATCTATGTCACTGCAGCCGTTCCTGTTGCCGATGACACCCCCCTTCAGCACTCGCTGCGAGTTCTCTGTCTGTCGGCGTCGGACGGAAAAACCGTTTGGAATATTGAGGCCTTTCAACATGCAGCAGACGACACTATTGAAGTTCACGGCAAGAACAGCCATGCCAGTCCCACGCCGATTCTTGAAGGCGACAGATTATACGTACATTTCGGCCCGCACGGTACAGCCTGTCTTAAGACGGACGGCACGATTGTCTGGCAAAATACAGAACTGCATTATGCCCCGCAGCATGGCAATGGCGGTTCTCCCGCCATCGACGGAGATGTGCTGGTCATCTGCTGTGACGGAAAAGATTATCGTTATGTGACGGGACTTCATAAAAAGTCCGGTGAACAGGTCTGGAAGACAGAGCGTCCGCTGGAGCCGTCGCGCGGGTTCAGCTTCTGTACCCCCACTATCATCAGCGTCGACGGACAACGACAGGCAATCTGCCCGGGAAGCGGAGGCGTCTGGTCTTATGAACCTCAGACGGGAAAACAGCTGTGGCAGGTGGCGTATGGCGAAGGATACTCCGTCGTGCCGCGGCCCGTTGCGGGGCATGGTTTGGTGTTTGTGTGCAGTGGATTCGGCGACCAGCAACTGTTCGCCATTGATCCCACCGGAAGCGGTGACGTAACAGACTCGCATGTTCGCTGGAAGATCAGGAAGGGAGTTCCAAAGTCGCCGTCGGTATTGCTGGTCGGTGAGGAACTGTACATGGTCGACGATGCGGGAATTGCCAGCTGTCTGGACGCAGTGTCCGGAGATGTGCACTGGCAGGAACGTCTCAACGGCAAGTTCTCTGCGTCGCCATCACTGGCCGACGGTCGTATCTATTTCCAGAGTGAGACCGGAACAACAACTGTGGTGACGCCAGGCAGAGAGTACCTGGAAGTTGCAAAGAACCAGGTGGGTGACGGTGAGATTCGCACGTTCGCATCATTTGCATTCCTGGACAACGCTATCCTGTTGCGCAGTGAAACGTCGCTGTATCGTATCGAGAATCAGTAGGTCGAGCAGGGCAGGGGCGGCAACTAAGCGGGACGGGATTGGGGTGTACGATGGCCGCGCGGTTTCATCGGAGACAGAGGACCCGCGTTGTTGCGCCGGCGGCGAAGGTCCGCCTATTTGATCGCCAGCACGGAGGCGAAATTGAAGCATTGAAACCACGGGCAGACCGACCGGAATCCGGCGATTTGAAGTCGTTCCACGTGGGTCTCCAGGGTCTCCGGTATCAGACGCCGTTCGATGGCGGTGCGTTTCTGAGCGATTTCAAGGTCACTGTAGCCATGAGCGCGTTTGAAATCGTGGTGCAGAGCTGTCATGAGTTCCTGCTGTGCCGGGTCGGCAAAATCGATTTTCTCGGACAGCAATAACGCTCCGCCTGGCAGAACACCGCGGGACACGGCCGCAATAAACGAGTCGCGTTCATCCGGTGCGATGAACTGAAGCGTCAGATTTAGAATCACCAGGGAGGCGTTCCGGACATTTGTCTGGCGGATGTCGTCTTCGTGAACGTTGATCTTAGCGAGCGTGCCACGTTGTCGCCCGACACTCTGACGCAGACGAGCGACCATCGCGGCTGAACTGTCCACCGCGTGAATTTGACAAGTGGGTGGCGCGTTTCGCTGCACGACAAATGTTGATGCTCCCAGAGAACAGCCAAGGTCGTAGACATTTGTGTCCGGCAGGACATACGTAGCGGCACACTGCCCGATCAACGACAGCATCGACGCATAGCCTGGCACCGATCGGCGAATCATGTCCGGGAAAACATCGGCAACATCGTCGTCAAATTCGAAATCACCGACGCGGTTCAGCGGCACAGAATAAAGACGGTCTTCAGGCACGGGCCATTGGCAACATAACAGGCGTTGGAACCGCAAAGGTCAAAAACGTGGCGGAGCAACCCAGCATAACGTCTGAGAGTGGCTTCCGTTCAGGGATTCAGCCCGGCGGCACGAAAGAATTCCGGGTTTTCGTGCGGGACAACAGCGTCCGCCACACGAAAACGATAGATGCGGGCGGCATCTGACGCATGGTTTCGGCGTTAACCCCCCGACATGTGCCTGCGAAGACATCACTTCGAAAGGCGGCTGATTGATTCAACAGCGAGTGTCGTCTGCATTGAGTCTGAAAAACGCCGGGAACCGGCTGCGTCCGCGAGCGGTGTCATGGGATGGGCGGATTTGGTCACATTCCCTCGCTCACATTTCAGGTTTTTATGTGTGATGCCGAAAGGGGGAGACTGATCCTACGACAAGCGGAGCCACTTTCTAGTTGGTCGAGACGTCAAATATTTGCGGCGTCGAGTTGCCGGACAGTGAAAAATGACGCCGGTAAATTTCCTGATTCGCGCTTTTCAGGACCATGCTGTATCGACCTGCGACAAGTTTGCTGTCGACCGTGTAGAAGAAATTGGCCCGGAGACTTTCTCGAGGAACAAACTGACCAAATTGCTCAATGGTTCGTTGCTCATCATCCTGCAGCAGGCATTCGACCCACATGTCTTCATGCGGCGGGTTGAGATTGCACTGAGCGATCATCGTATCGCCCACAGAATAGTCCGTTCGCCGATTTGACAGCTGGTATCCGATCGTTGACGTGCCGATTTCAAAGTTGAAGAACTTGTCGTGTTCACGGACCGGCGTTTTGTCTCGCAGCATTGTGAGGGCGATATCCCGGTCTATCGGCATTAATTTCAGCAGACCTGCTTCGCTGCGGCTTTGGTAGATGTCCATCTGAAGTTCTGCTTCCGTCGCTCCAATTGCCGCAGCGGCGAGGAGACATATCCAGACGACGCCCGCCGGGACGGTCTGCGGGAAGATGTCTGCAACGCGAGACACAGCGAGTGCGGGCAGACGTATTGCCGCCCTGATGGGGCGCAACACTGAAATTCGCCGCAGCCGGAGAATGTCCTGTTCGCTGACGAAGGCCAGATAGCCACTTAAACAGATGGCGGGAAATACATACAGCCCCAGTGTCAGCCATGTCATAAAGTGAAACATGGCTCCGGCTCCCAGCATCACAATGCGTCCCCGGGGTCGCCACACAAGAAATGCGAATAAAACTTCCCAGATGACGGACAGATAGGCACTGATAAGCAGCAGTGGTGACGACATTGCGACGATTTCACCGACAGGATTCTCGTAATTCCAGTCGCTCAACATCCAGTATCTCATCTGTTCACCGCTGAAGAACTCAGCCGTCTGAATCTTTGTAATGGACGCGCCGAAATAGATGAACGCAAACAACAACTGGACCAGCCGAGCCGGCCAGACGGGGAAGCGGGGAGGCAGAACATTGACGTCGCCGGAACGCTTCTTGAGAAAGGCATCGACAGACCAGACGGATCCTGCGTGCGAGAGACTGAGCAGCAGAAGCATGTGCGAGGCGATGACGGAGTACTTCGTCAACGTGCCCACTCCGTCCAACGCGTTAAAATACAAATACAGCACAGTTGTCACCCATAGCGACGTTCGCGTGCGGAAGCCAACGATGGAAGTTAACATGCATAACAGCATGATGCCGTACAGGGGGACCGCAACAGCTGGGGTCAGCACGGGCAGCACTGAACCCTGACGAAACATTTCGAACAGCTGCACAGGGGAGCCATCGGTGGTGAACAGTTCCCGGACAAATGGAAACCGCATTGTCATGGGTACGCCGGCAGCCAGCGGCAGAACGATCCTCAACAACGCCATCCCGTAGGGCGTTTCCCGTGCAAAGAAGAAACGCCCCAGGGCAGTACGCGGAGAATTTTCGGCAGGTGGTGGATTCATCCGTGAATCTCTCGGTGTGTGAACGATACGAATTTCCGTGAAAGTAACTATCTCTGCCCCAATGACGCACGGGCACTGCGAGCCTGTCTAATTCGTCGAAAGACCAGCGCTCATGGAAGTGTTCAGAGTGCTGCCCGCTCGTGCCTGGCTGGGATTATACAGCGTGCTGAACAGGCTGGTCGCATTTGCAGACTGACGTCGCAGACGAGGGTTGTCGTAAACCGCCTGCAATTTCTGTTTCGCGTGCCAGTCCGGATAAATACTCATCGGAGTACCGTCGTCACGAAAGACAGCGCGAAGATGGTAGTACGACAGCTTGTCGTTGGGACGTCCGAAGTGCTCGTCGTACAGACCCGGTGGCAGGTTATACTGTTTGGGCCAGACTTCTTCGATGGTGTAGACTCTATCGATCGGTTCATGTGCCGTGTGCCGCAGCACGTTCTGAATGTGACGGGGCAGCAGATCATTGGTGTTGTCGTGGTGAATTCGTGCCAGGTGACCGAACGGATGGAACTCGCCCCAGGGCGCGCGAACGTCGTAGTACTGTCCGCTGGCGCCTTCAGCAATCAGGTGCGTGCGGGCATCCCAGGCGGTCCAGCCGCAGAACATGTCCCACACGACATAAAAACTGAGAGTGTTACCACAAAGGCCGACTTTCAGGGCGTGGGCCACTGTGCCAAAAGACAACGCGGACAGGTAAGCTCCGATGAAAGCAATCACCAAAACAGATTTTAAGCGTGTCATCGCGGACCTTCCATGGTTGCGACTCGTTGCCATTTCCGTCCTGCAGACCGAAACGGGCGGATGAAAAAACGTCCTGCGGCAGAATTTGCCTCATTGTTCGGATTTAGTCAACACCGGTTCTGTTCCGTTCTGGTTACCGGGATTTCTTCAGAGCCACATGCCACCTCGGTCTCCTGCGGAGGCAACCGTTTTTCCGCCCGAAGATACGGTTACGCTGAAGTGTCGACTGGGATACGGGGCGGTTGACAGCACCCTCACGATTTTTTGAGTGGCAACGTCCCAGTTGTAAATCTCTCCATCGTGGCCACCGGAGGCCGACAGACGAACGTCCGGAAAGACGGTGACGGCGCTGTTCAGGCCGGAACGGGCCTTCAGGTGAGCCGCCCGTTCGCCGGTGTCCATCCAGTAAAAACGCAGGTAGTGGTCCGGAGTTCCGACGATCAGGCGTTTGCCATGCGGACAGAAAGTCAGTGCCGGGAAGTGTCTTCTGTCGACGGAAAGCCGGAGGCAATATCGCCGCTGTCCACAGACAACTGCTGAATAGTTCGAGCATCCCACGCGACCGTCCGAGCCGCCCCGTCAACAGAGAAGCAAACGTCTTTCACGGCTGCTTTCTGTCGAGAACCCGCAAACCGGAGACACGTCAGGTGATGTGCGTCAAAGAGCAACACGTTTCCGGCTCGACCGTCCACGGCAAGCATTTGTCCGTCACGGGAACAGGCCGCGGATGAGTAGCCCCAAACGGCCGACGTGTTTCAGCAATGACGGTCGACGATTCAGGATCCGCCCGCCACACGATGCTCGCGCATCATGCGGCTGACCGCTATAGCGTCCGTGATCGGATTGACGGCGAACGCAATCGCCGGTTTGCCAACGGCTGGGGCGACTTCCCTGGCCCTGCCATCGGCCGTATTCCAATCGCGTATGCCCCCGTCTTCGCACGCCATGATCAACGACTGACTGTCACGAGCGAACTTAACATCTCTGACAACGCCACCGTCCCGGTAAATGTCACGCTGAAATGCCGCGTCCGTTGTCAGCACCTTTGCTGTTTGGTCGCCGCTTCCGACAACACAGAAAGATCCGTCGTTCGCGCACGCGACATGTCCAAGAGAATTCGTATGCGTCCACATCCGCCGCTGCTCTCGGCCTTCCGAAGACATGATATGCATCTGCCCGCCCAGGGCTGTCCGATACCATGCTTCGCGGCCGGGCAGCCTGTCAACGGTTCCAGTATGTTCTCCGGGACGTGTCCTGTTGTCTTATCAGCTTCCCATCGACCCCTGAGAATTGCAGAAAAGTACCAGGCTGGCCCACGGCACAAACGGATCGGCCGGACTCAATAAAGTCTATGGAAATCAGCGCCCTTGAATCGGCCGTTTCAAGGGCAATGCGTGTGAGTTGACGTCTCGGATCTGAATGCGCCGCAGTAAGGACTTTCCGCCCTCTGCGGCTTGTGCTCTCAATTTGGCCAGAAACTGGCTGTCAGGTGAGATCTAAAGATCGCAGACCGGCTGGTCTGCGACCGAAAATGCATCTGTGACCAGCTCTGCCGGTCCGACCGCTCTTAACCTGACGATTCCATCTTTGCTGCTGGAAGCGATGTATTGTCAATTCGGAGAGACCAGGGCTGAGCTCACAGCAGTATCATGGTCGAGATCAAAAGTAATGCGACCGTTCCCGCAATTGATTCCCGATTCGTTTCCTCTGGCCTGCGAGCCTGTATCCCCCGCCGCCGTAAAGGCCGCACTTCACAAGGGCAAGCATGACAACCACCTACGACCAGCTGGCGGCGCAGGTTTCGGCAGCATTTGAGAGTCTTGATGGCGATCAGCAACACTGGATTGGCCTGGCGGGATCTCCCGGCAGCGGAAAGAGTACGCTTGCCGCTGCGATCCGGCGACGAATGCCCTACTGGATCACCGTCGTTTCCATGGATGGGTATCATTATTACCGAAGACAACTTCACGCCATGAAGGATCCAGAGGAGGCCTTCGCCCGGCGCGGTGCGCCGTTTACGTTCGACGCAGAACGATTAGTACACGAGCTTCGCGTGGCGCGGCAGAAGGGAACCGGGTCATTTCCCAGTTTCGATCACAGCGTCGGTGACCCTGTGGCACACGATATCGAACTCAGGCCTGGACGGCAGATTGTTATCGTCGAGGGGAACTACCTGTTGCTTGATGATGCGCCGTGGGCATCATTGAAGACGGACGTCTTTGACGAGACATGGTTTCTGGACGTAAATGTAGCCGAGTGCCGACGAAGGGTCGAGGAGCGGCACGTCCAGGCAGGGCTTAGCAGACACGAAGCCCAACTCCGTGTCGTGACAAACGACGGTCCCAATGCTGAGCTGGTCAGAGACGCATCTTTGAGGAACGCCGGCAGGATTGTCAGATTGGTTTCACGGTTTGACCAGGCATAAGAAATCCGTCACCGTGCTGTTCGCCGTACGATGTCAGGATCGCATCTGGCCGCAGTGTCACTGGATCTGCTGATGGTCACTTTGGGACAAAGTCTAAGTGCTCAGGTGTTCTGAACTGCAGCGTTGCCGGACATGAGCACGGCCATTTGCTGATTGACCACTCGGATGCAGTCAGCGACCGTGAACGTGGTCTTCGGGTACTGAAAGAACTAAACTGAGGTGTGTTGGTGGCGGAACTGGAAAGCCGGGGAATCATTCAGGGACCGTTGGCGCTGGATACCCGTGACAGGGAACGATACGGTCCTTCGGCCTGAACGATCGCTGGCTCGTCTACACTGTGCTGTTTAATAAATCTGTTTCGATAACTGATCTGCCGAACTGTTGCGAATGTGCGTCCGAATTCACATACTCAGACGGTGTGCGGTTAGTGCGCTCGTGCTGTACCCGCGAATGGTTGCCTTCGGAAGGTAATACGTATGATGCCACAGTGAGTCGGATGCCACAGTGAGTCGGATGCCACAGTGAGTCGGATGCCACAGTGGTTCGGGATGCCAACGGGGATGTTCTGCAGCCTGGTGAATTTCGTGATCGAGCATCTGAAGGTCAGGGGCTCGTCGACGGTCGTCAAGGGGGGCGAATGTCAGAAAACATCGACTTGTTGATGGCGACCGTGACATCGACTGCAGAATTAACGGCATTGGCGGTAGGCAATCGAAGTTCAGGCTCGTAAAGAAAGCGTGACGTTGGGGACTGTGGCAGAACTGGCGACGTCAACAGATCGTAAACCATTCCGAAGTTCCTTATCACTATGGATTCTTAATGACAGACAACATCAAATGGCCGGTCAAGATCCGCGAGCTTCACAACCACCACTTTGATTCCACAATCTGGAACGATCTGCTGTTCCGCGATGACGATATTGTTATCTCCACATATGCCAAAGCGGGGACAACGTGGATGCAGCAAATCATTGCTCAGTTGCTGTTTGATGGCGACGGAGAACTGCAGGTCGCCGAAATGTCTCCCTGGATGGATCTGCGCCTTCCGCCAAAGGAAGTGAAGCTTCCTCTGGTCGAGTCGCAGACTCACCGACGTTTCCTGAAGACTCATCTTCCGGTGGACGCGTTGGAATTCTCAGCGAAGGCAAAATACATCTATATCGGACGTGACGGACGTGATGTGGTCTGGAGCCTGTACAACCATCACGTGAATGCCAATCAGATGTGGTACGACGCTCTAAATAATACTCCCGGACGTGTTGGCCCGCCGATTGAACCCCCGCCCGATGACATCGGGCAATACTGGCGTGACTGGCTGACCGGCGACGGATTTCCTTTCTGGTCGTTCTGGGACAATGTCAGCAGTTGGTGGGACATCCGCAACCTGCCTAACGTTTTGATCGTGCATTTTTCTGACCTGAAGCGTGATATGCCCGGACAGATTCGGAGTATTGCAGACTTCCTGGACATTCCGATAAACGAAACACAGTGGGATTCCATTCTGGAACACTGTTCGTTTGACTGGATGAAGCAGAATGCGTCCGGAAGCGTACCGCTGGGGGGAGCATTTTGGGACGGAGGTGCTCAGGTCTTCATCAACAAGGGCGTCAATGGTCGATGGGCGGATGTCTTGACGTCTGCAGAGTCACATGAGTATGAAAAGCAGGCTGAGATGCGATTGGGGAGTGAGTGTGCCCGCTGGCTTGCGTCAGGCATGCCGCGGAATGCGGACGAATGAACAGCTGCTGAGGAAGAGACAGGTGATGGTTCAGTTCAGTCGACTTATTTTGCAGTGGCCGCTTCACGTAACAGACTCAAGGCAGTCTCGACCAGTATTTCCCCGCTGCCTGGTTGGACGGCTGAATTCGTGACTTCATAACTTCCGCCGGCATAGGCGGCCCGATTAGGGATGTAAATTGTTTCAACGGCGTCCGACAGTTCCACGATCATTGTCGTGCGAAACGGCGATCCCTGTTTGATGGCCAGCCCCAGTTCCACAAACACTTCACCGGGCAGACAGACAATCGCGACATCGCTGCCGATAGTCATCACGGTCACATCAACAGGCAGCCTTTCTCCGATTCCAGCCAGTGATCGGCTCAGCCCCCAGGTAATATGGTCAGGTGTGGATACGTACGGCTGAGCGTGGCGAAAATGGTCCAGAATCAAGTTCTTGTAGGCGGTGACGTGTTGAAAAAAATCGACCTTTTCACCTCGTTTGGCCCGCTCAACGATCTGCACCGCGCTGGTGACGTCATGTTGGGTGGCATCCTGCAGCGCCAGGTTAACTCGCCTTGACTTCACGACCAATCGCGTCTGCTCAACCGGCCGCAGTTGCTTCACACTTCGAACGATGGAATCGCCGATAGACGTACCGATAAAACCGGCCGTATTGCGTTTTGGGCTGTGAGGGTTGGAGTGGTTAATGTCTCCGCAGCAGCCCGTGCCGAATATCGAGATCACATCGGGGCCGACTGCCAATTTCAATGTGCGCTCGATAAAGAATGGATAGTCTGCGCTCCATTTCAAGCCGCCGACGGTGTCCAGGTGCAGGGCGAAGTTGCTGAACACTCCACGCAGATCGCCCGATGGCGTTCGCACTGCCAGCAGACCGATTTCCGGGTCGATCGGGCCTGCCGACCGAATTACACTGGGATTGTTGAAGTTCTGCCACGTCTTCACACTACCGTCCCGCATGACAAAGCGACGGTTGAATGATACGGGCGTCCGCTGCACTGCCGCGCCGGACTCAAGAAAGGCCGGCTGAGCATCGGTTGCGGCGTCTTCTGTTACGGCAGCAATTTGTCCGATCAGCGAGTCGATATATTTTCGTCGCAGTGCCTGCTGCGGTCGTTTTGTGATGTTCAGCCACAGTTCCTTCATGTAGTCCGGAGCGGTGTGCGAATGGGTCGCTGCAACCACGACGTTCGTTTCCGGAATACCGGTGTTTTCTGACACTCGTTTTCGCACCTCACGTGACAGGTCGGTGGCGATGCCGATCAGGTCGCAGACAACCAAAGCGCCAGATACATCTGTATCGTGAAATACGATTGCCTTTGCCTGCAGCGGATCGATGGCCCCGTCGGCCAATCGTTCGTGGTAGTAGCCGGCCATGGGAAATCCAATCGGTGGGGTGATGTCGGCGACAGCCAGTCCCACGCGCAAAGCAATGGTTGCGGGGGCTTGCGGCAGGACCGTCTGATGAATTGCCGTGCGCCACAGATCGGCCGCTCTCCGCTGACCAGCCGCTGTAAAATGTCGCCGCGAATCCGCGTCGCCTCGGTTCTCATTCTGCAGCACATCCGTATCAGGGCCGGGTTTGAATTCGGGCAGTCTGACAAGTTCGTCGATGGCGGTCCGAATACGGGTTTCACCTGTCGGGTCGTGGTAGACGGTGGGATGGAGGGTGGATTTTGCTAACAGCCACGTCGCAGTGCCCGTCCACTGTTTCGCTGCGGCGTCACGAATTGCAATCAGGTTAGCGACGTACCCGGCGGTCGACGTTTTCTCAATCACGTCTGATTCACCCTGCTGCCACAGAACTGCCCGAAAATTTCCCAGCGTCTGCCCCGTCAGGACCAGTCGCTGATGCAGACGCCCCTGCGGCATCCACTGCATAGACGATGTTGCGCCCACAGCGACATTCGCAAAGCCAATCGGCACTTTGCAATCTTCGGCCAGAGCATCTCCCAGCGGCGGCCAGATAGATCCGCCATCGCTGCCGTCAGAAACTGGCTGTGGATCATTTGCGATCTGCCAGGTCCCCTTAGCGGAATCAAATGCCGCGACACGCGTCTGTGCGTCGGTGACAAGGAAACGTTGATCATTACAGTTGGTGGCGTAGGATTGGCCGGCGACCAGAAAGACCTCGCCCACGCCAAACGGCTGAACTGCCCCGGCGGCAATAACGTTTCCCTGGCGCCGGCAACGAAGTTCCAGGCGATACCAGCCGCCGGCACCCACTCGGACATTTCCGGTAAAGATATCCCCGTCCGGGATGATCATCAGTGCTTCCCACGCGGCAGTCGCGGATTTGACGCCGACAGCCTCTGTCGCTCCAGTCGGGATGACTCGGTATTGCCATTCCGCAGTTTCAGAGTTTGTCGGCAGCAACCCCTGAACACTTACGTCTGCATAACCCCGGCCGGAGGCGATGCCCTTGCGCTGGATGATCTGATTCGATTGAGGCTTATTCAGCGTCAACCGTTCGGCTGCGTTTCCCCTTGAGCCGATGGAGAATATAAGCGTCAGGCAAACAGACACGCGACAGATACAGTGCATGGAGATACCTTAATTGAGACCGTGGCAGCATCTTTGCTGTGTGAATTCGTTCGTGGATGATGTCCGGGTGTTCGAGCGTCCTTCGCAAGGTGTCCGACGTGTTTTCGATTCGCAGGTTTCACCTCGCGGACATTGTCATTGTACGTGTGGGGCGTGGTCGACGACAGTATCGCGGTCGAAACGTCTTTCGGTGGTCGGCGTGGAGGGTGGTTTCTGACGGGACGATGGTCTTGAAATGCTGAAGGAACTAAAATGCATAATCGCGGAGGCGAAGCAGCAACAGCCGGAAATGCCGCAGGAACCATCCTGTTGGGTTGTCACTCCTGTTTAGAGCCACGTCGGCTTCGCACGCGACGCCAGTAAACCTGCCTCAGAAGACACGCTTTTCACGCATGCCTTCCCGTGCCATTCCCTGAGCCTATTCACTATGACTGATCGATTCTGCTCTTTCTTTGTTCTGTGGTCTTTGGTTGCAACTTCTAAAGTCCATGGAGACGAGTTTCCCAAACCACTGAACACGGAGAGTTCGGAAGCCAGAATTACGTCTCCGGCGGACGCCCTGGCTGGAATGACACTTCCGGCCGGCTTCCAGGCAACCGTGTTTGCAGCCGAGCCCGCTGTTCAGCAACCGATTGCTCTTGCGACGGACGATCGCGGTCGATTGTGGGTGGCAGAAAACTACACATACGCCGAACGGCCCACCAATTTTGACGAACGCATGCGCGATCGCATTGTGATTCTGGAGGATGTCGACGGCGACGGGCACTTCGACAACCGCACCGTGTTCTGGGATCAGGGTCGACGGCTGACGAGCGTTGAAATCGGACATGGAGGCGTGTGGGTGCTGGACGCTCCCAATCTGCTGTTCATTGCTGATGCGAACAAGGATGACGTGCCCGATGGAGAGCCGGTCGTCATGCTGGATGGCTGGGACGACAGTGCTGCGCGACACACGATGGTGAATGGGCTCCGCTGGGGGCCGGACGGATGGCTGTACGGACGCAACGGCATAATGGCGATTTCAAGTGTTGGCGTGCCCGGTGCCACTTCCGGCCAGAGGCAGCCCCTGGACTGCGGAATCTGGCGGTTCCATCCCACTCGGCATCAGTTTGAGGTGGTCTGTGTGGGTACGACTAATCCGTGGGGCATGGACTGGGACAAAAACGGGCAGATGTTCTTTATTAACACGGTGATTGGACATCTGTGGCACGTCGTTCCGGGCGCTCGCTTTCGACGCATGTACGGTGAACATTTTAACCCGCACACGTACGGCATCATCGAGCAGACGGCGGATCACTTTCACTGGGATACAAAGGAACTGTGGCACGATATTCGCAAAGACGGAGTGACGGTGATGACCAAAACGACCGACGATGCGGGGGGCGGGCATGCGCACTGCGGCATGACAATTCTGCAGGGGCAGCCCTTCCCCGAAGCATTGCAAGGGTCGGTGCTGGCGCTCAATCTGCATGGTCGTCGCATCAATCGAGACACGCTGCATCGTCACGGCGCCACATACACGGCTCGGCACGCGCCCGATTTCATGAAAGTCTCGGATCCGTGGTTTCGTGGTGTAGAAATTATTACCGGCCGGGCCGGCGAGATGTTTATCGCAGACTGGTCCGATGTGGGGGAATGCCACGAAAACGACGGGATTCATCGAACTTCCGGGCGCATCTACCGGCTCACGTTAAACGAGAATTTGCAGGCCCGACACCCGTCCGTTGCTTCAGTGGGGCAACTCAGCAATCAACAGCTGGCAGAGCACGTGGCGTCCGAGTGGGAATGGTTGTCGCGACAATGTCTGTTGGAACTCGCCGAACGTGCTTCGCATTCAACGTTGCCCACGCAGATCCACGAAAACCTGCGAACAAAGTTTCATTCGAATGAATCTGAACAGCGGCGACTGCGACGCCTGTGGGCACTGCACGTGACTGGCGGAGCGAGTGACGCATTTCTTGCCAGCTGCCTTGACGACAACAGCGAGC
>Ga0315316_10001703_pt1 | contig 15654 bp, 10 predicted proteins | sample M160m3416metaG_FD_203702 | JGI IMG/M metagenome (GOLD analysis project Ga0315316, IMG submission 203702) | Ammonia-oxidizing marine archaeal communities from Monterey Bay, California, United States - M1 60m 3416 | ecosystem: Environmental > Aquatic > Marine > Intertidal zone | place: USA...
AGGATCACGCGCTCCACGCGCATGAGGGGATGGACAAGGTCTACCAGGTACTGGAGGGAAGGGGGACCTTCCTGCTCGAGGATCGCGAATTGCCGATGGAGCCGGGGGTCATGCTGATCGCACCCTCGGGCATCCCCCACGGCATTCGCAATGACGGCGAAACGCGCCTGGTCGTCTCGGCGATCCTGGCTCCCGGGCCGAGCAAGTAGGGGCACCGCCGCGCCCTGTTTCGCTTCGGTGACGACGCCGGGCGGGGATGAGGGTTGAGCGTCGAGACGGTCCGGCCGATGGTTTGTATGATCCCCGGCATCGTGGGTCGCGCCCGACCCCCGACCGAGGCAGCCGATGAATCAGTCGAATCCGCCCAAGGCAGCCGGTCCCGTTTCCGGCCCGGCCCCCGATCCGGATGCGCCTCGCCCTCCGGACTCGCCCTACCTCGAACGATTCGGGGTCAACGCGGCCTGGGTCGAGCAGATCGAGACACAGTATCGGGTCGACGCCCACTCGGTCGATGAGAGCTGGTCGGCCGAGTTCGAAGAGGACCCTGCGCGGAGAGCGACCCCGCTAGAGCGCGCCCCGGCGGCCCCTGCCCCGCCGCCGCCACCAAATTCGCAGAGCGCACAGAGCGCACAGAGCACGTTCACCGGCGCCTCGACTGCTCTGCCCAATGGGCTCGAGGCCACGAGGGCCTCGACTTCACCGCCCACCGACCATGCGACGCTGCTTCATATTGCCGACAAGCACGCCCGGGTGTTGCGCCTGATCCACGCCTACCGCGCGCGCGGCCACCGGATCGCACAGAGCGATCCCCTCGGCGGTCAGTCGACCTATTTCCCCGAACTCGATCCCGCCCACTACGGCTTCGGTAACGAGAACCTCGATCAGCCCTTCATCGCAGGCGACCTGCCTGGAGGCTCGGTCCAGACCCTGCGACAGATCTTGACCCGGCTCGGGCGGACCTATTGTGGGCCGATCGGGGTCGAGTTTACGCACGTCCAGGACCCCGGCCGCAAGGCCTGGCTGCGCGAGGCGATGGAAGAGGGCCAGAACGAGCCGAACCTCGACGACGGGGAGCGGCGGCGGATCCTCGAGAAGCTCGCGGCGGCGGAACTCTTCGAGAGCTTCCTCCACACGAAATTTCTCGGCCAGAAGCGCTTCTCACTCGAGGGCGGAGAATCTTTGATCCCGTTGCTCGACCACATCGTCGAGAACGCGCCCTCTTTCGACATCCGGGAGGTGGTCCTCGGGATGGCCCACCGCGGTCGCCTGAACGTGCTCGCGAATATCCTCGGCAAGAGCTACGAGGCGATCTTCTCGGAGTTCGAGGACTCGCCCGACGTCGACGCGCCCTTCGGTTCGGGGGACGTGAAATACCATAAGGGCTTCTCGAGCGATCGCCGGGTCGAGACGGGGGAGCGGGTCCATCTCACCCTGACCTCGAATCCTTCCCATCTGGAGGCCGTCGACCCGGTGGTCGAGGGACGCACGAAGGCCAAGCAGGTCCGCGCCGGGGACGCGGATGGCGAAACGATCGTCCCCGTCATCATCCATGGGGACGCGGCCTTCGCGGGCCAGGGGATCGTGGCCGAGACGCTCAACCTCTCTCAGCTCGTTGGATATTGCACCGGCGGTACGATCCACCTGATCGTCAATAATCAGATCGGCTACACGACGACGCCGGCCGAAGCGCGTTCCACGCTCTACTGCAGCGACGTCGCGAAGATGATCCAGGTGCCGATCTTCCACGTGAACGGGGATCATCCCGAGGCTGTCATCCACGTGACGAAGCTGGCGATGGCCTATCGCCAGCGCTTCGGCGACGACGTCGTGATCGATCTCGTCTGCTATCGCCGCCACGGTCACAACGAAGGGGACGAGCCGGCCTTCACCCAGCCAAGGCTCTACCGGAAGATCCGCGAAAAGAAATCCGTCGAGACGCTCTACATCGAGAAGCTCGTCTCCAGTGGTCAGATGTCGCTCGCGGAGGCCGAAGAGGTCGAGAAACAGCGGAAGGAGGCGCTCCAGGAAGCCCTGCAGCGAATTCATTCCCGCCCCCCCGGCCCCGACGAGGCCTACGATCCGCGCGGCCCCTGGATCGGCTATTCGAGGACGCGTACGAACGACGCGGTCGAGACCGCAGTGACGGTCGAGCGTCTCGCGGAGATTTCGGAAGGCACGGCCCGCGTGCCGGGCTATTTCAACGTCCACCCGAAGTTGAAGGCGATCCTGGAAGGGCGCGCGCGGAGCGTCCAGGACGGGCGCGGAATCGACTGGGGATTGGGTGAGGCGTTGGCTTTCGGGTCGCTGCTGCTCGAGGGGACCCCTGTTCGGCTCTCGGGGCAGGACTCGTCGCGGGGGACCTTCGCCCACCGACACGCGGTGCTGGTCGACCAGGACTCGGGGGAGGAATACGCGCCCCTGGACCATATCCGCGAGAATCAGGCGCGCTTCGAGGTCTACGACAGTCTGCTCTCGGAGGCGGCCGTGCTCGGGTTCGAATACGGCTACAGCCTCGCCGATCCGTCCTCGCTCGTTCTTTGGGAGGCGCAGTTCGGAGACTTCGTGAACGGCGCACAGGTCATCATCGATCAGTTCATCAGCTCGGCCCACGTGAAGTGGGGGCGGATGAGCGGCCTCGTGATGCTCCTGCCCCATGGTTATGAGGGCCAGGGACCGGAACACTCGAGCGCCCGCGTCGAACGCTTCCTGCAGACCTGCGCCGAGGACAGCATCCAGGTGGTCAATTGCACGAACCCCGCGCAGTATTTTCACGTGCTGCGGCGGCAGATGCTGCGCCCCTATCGTGCGCCGCTCGTCGTCTTCACGCCCAAGAGCCTGCTGCGCCATCCGAAGGCAGCCTCGAGCGTCGAGGAGTTCACGACCGGCCGTTTCCAGACCGTGATCGACGACCCGGTCGCGGGAGCACGGGCGGGTGAGGTCCAGCGGGTGATCGCATGTACGGGGAAGCTCTACTACGACCTGTTCGAAGAGCGAGCAAGGCGCCTCGCGGGTCACGAGCATGAGGTGGCCCTGATCCGGGTCGAGCAACTCTATCCCTGGCCGGAGCTGGAGCTGGCAGAGGTATTCGGTGGCTATGGGGAGGCGGTGGACTGCGTCTGGGCCCAGGAAGAGCCGCGCAATATGGGCGCCTGGACCTTCGTCCGAGACCGGCTGCAGGCGATCGTCGGCGATAAGCGTCGCCTCGAGTGCGCGGGACGTCCGGAGGCGGCGAGTCCGGCGGTCGGGAGTCCGCGGATCCACCGCGCGCAGCTCGCGGCGCTGCTCGACGAGGCGTTCGGGCTGGAGAGCTAGCGCTGCTCCGCGTTCCGTGACGATCGCGTCGACCCCGAAGAGTCGCTTCAGGGCATGTTGACGCAGCGGCCTTCGGAACCGAGAATCCGTCTCCCGCCCCGCCGCTGCTCGGTGCCTTCGCCGCGCGGTCTCGCGCTCTTGGGGTGGCACTGGAGTCGACGCATGGATCTCAGCTACGGCGAAGAAATCGAGTCCTTCCGCGAGGAAGTGAAATCCTTTCTGTCCTCGAATTGGCCCCCGGCGGAAGGGGGTGACAAGGCGGAGCAACTCCAGGCCTTCCGTCTCAAGGCGACCGATGCCGGCTATCTGAACCGTGGCGTGCCGAAGCAATACGGGGGTTCGGAGCAGGCCCCTGACTCGCTGAAGGGGTCCGTGATCGGCGAGGAGTTCCGGCGCGCCCGGGCGCCGATGGAACCGGCGGGGATCGGCACGATGATGCTCGTTCCGACGCTCCTGGACCGGGGCGAGGAATGGCAGAAGGAGAAGTTCGTTCGGGCGACGATCCAGGGCGAACTCGGCTGGTGTCAGGGCTACAGCGAGCCCGGTTCGGGCAGTGATCTTGCGAGCCTGAAGACGAAGGGAGAGCTCGTCGGAGACGAGTGGGTCATCAACGGTCAGAAGATCTGGACGAGTTCGGCGGTCGAAGCCGATTATATGTTCTGTCTCGTGCGGACGGAGCCCGAGGCGAAGAAGCACGCGGGGATCTCCTACCTCCTGATCGACATGAAGCAGCCGGGCATCGACGTCCGCCCCCTCAAGCAGATGACGGGCTCCTCGGAGTTCAACGAAGTCTTTCTCAACGACGTGCGGACGCCGAAGGACTGGATCGTTGGGAACCGCGGGGAGGGCTGGTTGGTCTCGCGCACGACGCTGAAGCACGAGCGGGCGGGAATCGGGGCTGCGGGTCAGTCCGTCGCGCTGCTCCAGGGGCTCGTGGCTCTGGCTCGGGAGCGAAAGCTCAACGGTCGGCCGGCCATCGAGGACACCGAGATCCGACGCAAGCTCGCCGAGTTAGAGGGCTACGTCCGGGCCCATCAATATTCGAGCTACCTGCAGATGACGAAGGATCTGAAGGGCGAGAACCCCGGCGTGATCCAGCTCATGACCAAGATCAACTCGACGAATATGGGCCATATGGTGGCGAAACTGGCGATGGAGATCCTCGGCGACGACGGCTTGGCCGCGCCGAGCTCCGAGGGGCTGATGAGTCTGCGGGGGGGCGACGCGGGGTCGGCGGGCCGGTGGATCTCTCAGTATATGTCGTCGCTCGGGGTCGCGATCGCAGGTGGGACCGCCAACGTCCAGCGCAACGTGATCGCGGAGCGTGGCTTTGGTTTGCCCCGTGATGCCGCGGCCAACAAGAGCAGCAAGTAGGAGAACGCCGAGATGGACTTCGATCTTTCCGACGAACAGCGCCTCCTACAGGAGACGGTCCAGCAATTCCTCGAGAACGAGTGCCCGATGGCACGTCTACGCGAGCTCTTCGACGATGAGACCGGCTACGACGCCGTGCTCTGGAAGGGGTTGGCCGAGCTCGGTCTGGCGGGCATCCATCTTCCGGGAGAATACGGGGGCAGCGAGCTCGAGATCCTGGATCTCGCGGTGGTTTCCGAGACCCTCGGCGCGCTCGCGGCACCGGTTCCCTTCCTGTCGCATTCGCTCGCGACCGAGGCGATCGTGGCCGGCGGGAGCGAAGCGCAGCAGGCCCGGCTGCTCCCGGATTGCGCGAGCGGAGAGCGGCTCGCGACCGTGGCCTTCGCCGAAGAAGGCGGCGCCTGGTTGCCGGAGCAGTGGACCCTCGACGTCTCGGAGGGGACGGTCTCCGGGACGAAGGAGATCGTCGAGTTCGGCGAGCAGGCCGATGCTTTTGTCGTCGGTCTGGCCGGGGGGCGGTTGGGGGTCGTGGAACGGAGCGCGAGCGGCGTCGAAATTCAGCGCGTCGAAGGTGCGGACCGCACTCGCCGGATCGCCAGAGTGAGCTTCGATGCCAGCCCGATCGAGGTGCTGGAGCGGAGCGGGCCCGAATCGGCGGCCCGCGTGGTCGACGTCGGTCTCGTCTTGCTCGCGGCCGACGCTTTCGGGGGCGCTCGGCGCCTGGTGGACATGAGCGTCGAATACGCGAAGAGCCGAGAACAGTTTGGCGTCACGATCGGCCATTTTCAGGCGCTCAAGCACCAGCTCGCGAATATGGCGATCGAGATCGAGCCCGCTCGCGCGCTCTATTGGTATGCGGCGCACGCGGTCGACCACGTTGCAGACGACGCAACGCGCACGGCGGCGATCGCGAAGAGCCATGTCTGCGATCGATACTCGCAGATCGCCCGCGACGCGACCGAAGCCCACGGCGGCATCGGCTATACCTGGGAGGGCGATACCCAGATCTGGTTCAAGCGCGCGATGTTCGACCGCGTCTTCCTCGGGACGCCTCGCGTTCACCAGGATCGGGCGGCCGAGCTGGCGGGCTGGTAGCGAAGGCCGAATCCGTATCGGTCGCACGCACACGGAGTGTGCGCATCCGGTTGATCGCCGCGGCGACTTCGAAACGCCGTGGGCGAGCGAGCGCGCCTGGGTGGCGGCCGGCTCGATGGAACGGGTCGAGCCCGTCGAGCCCCTCTTGTTCAAAGAAGCGATCGAGCGCGTCGAGGATCTCGACGAGGGATCGCTCGCCGTCGCTCCAGCGCGTCGCGATCCGATGGAGCGCTCCCGCGATGGCGCGCGTTTGGCTCGGATCGAAGAGCTGTTCGACGCTTCGCAGGTCGATCTCTGTGGCGCCGTAGACGATCTCCTCCCGACCTCGGCTCGTCAGCTTGACCTCCTTGCGGCCTCGGCGCGCATCGAAGCTCGACGCCAGTGGGATCCGCGGGCGTGGGCTGCGGAGAGGCTCGGTGGGTCGAGGGCGTGCGGCGTCTGTTCTCGGCGGGGCGATCTCGCGTGCGCGTGCGGTCACATCGACGGGCTGATAGGCCTTGAGTTCGATCACGGCGTCCGCCACGTCGAAATAGTCTCCCGACCCGCCCATGACGAGCACGGTCGAGACGCCGAGTACGTCGTAGAGGGCTCGGACGCGATCGACGAAGGGCGTGATGGGCTCGTCTGCGGGGTGGATCAGCGCCTGCATCCGCGCGTCGCGAATCATGAAGTTGGTCGCGGAGGTGTCTTCGTCGAGGAGCAGGCCGGTCGCGCCGACCTCGATCGCTTCAGCGATATTCGCCGCCTGGCTCGTGCTGCCGCTCGCGTCGGGCGTCGAGAAGGAGCGGGTGTCGCGGGGCGCCGACTCTCCGGGGCGGATCGGGAGATGGTCGATGAAGTTCTGGATGTCGACGCTCGTGACCGCGCGCCCATCCTCGGCGCGAATCTTGACCATCCCGGGGTCGGTCACGACGGTCTCGCGGCCGTCCCCTGGCACGTGGGGGACGACGGCGCGTTCGAGCGCGCGCAGCAGGGTCGACTTCCCGTGATAGCCCCCGCCCACGAGGAGCACGACGCCGCGCGGCACGCCCATGCCCCGCCAACATCGGCCCTCGCTGCCCGCGTCGGCATGGGGCACCTCGAACTCGACCGCAAAGGCGTCGGGCACGTCGAAGGGCCGTGTCTTCTGGCGTTCCATGGGCCGCTCGCTCGCCCCGCTCTCGCGTGGCAGGAGCGCGCCTTCCCCCACGAAGGCCACGAGGCCGCGCTCGGCGAGGCGGTCGCGGACCCACTCCTGATTTTCGACGCAGTCGACGAAGTGCTCGAGGGACTCGTCGTCCGCGTCGGTGCGGTCGATCCAGGCACGGGTCGTGATCTCGGGTAGGTCTTGGGTCAACAGTCGAGCAGCCGCTCGCCCCATCGCGCGGCGTCCGGCCGCGGGCAAGCCCACCTCGATCCGCGCCTCGACCCAGCTGTCGCCAAACACGACGGCCGTTCGTTCGAGCACTTCGGGGCCGCCGGCGTCGATCGCGACGAGGCCGCCTTTCCCCGTGCCGCTGCGCGGGGGCGAGACGTCGCGGATCGCGTCGCGGAAGGCGCGGGCGAGCCAGCTGGCGGCCGCCACAAGGCGCGTTCGGTGGGTCAGGACCGACTCGGGCAAGACCGCGACCTCGAGGTCGACCCGGACGCGCAGCTTGGAGGGGGCGGCGAAGGGGTCCGACTGCACCCGGTCGACGAAGAGGGTGAACTCGTTGAAGGTCCACGCGCCTTCGATGTCGCGATAGGCCTTATAACCGCGGCCATCGAGACGCTCCAGGGTATGGGCGAGCTGTGCGGAGTCGGACAAGGGGAGGTCTCTCCTGGGGCTGGGGCGATGCTTGGGGACGCAGGGCTCGCTCGCGCCCGAGTCTAGGACGTGTCAGGGGATCGGGCTGCGCGGGGGAGGGCCGAAGCGGGTAGACTGGGAGAAACGATGGGTCGGATGTTTCTTGCGAGATCAGGAGGAAACGGATGCAACCTCGAATCCTCGAGATCGGGAGCGAGTGGCGTGCGAGCGATGTTGCAGACGAAGAGGTCTGGACGGAGCGGCTCGATGCAGCGGAGCGCGAGGAGATCGATGTCGCGCTCCGCACGGCCCTCGCCCGGTCCGAAGACGTCCTGGAGATCGGTCGGGATGACTTCCCCCTCCCGAATTTGAGCCATCGCCTGGCGGGGATCGAGCGGGAACTGATCGACGGTCGGGGCTTCGTCCGGCTGCGCGGCGTCGAACGGGACCAGTATTCACAGACCGAGATGGAGATGATCTACTGGGGGCTGGGGACCCACCTCGGTCACCCGTGGCCCCAGAATAAGAAGGGTCACGTGCTGGGCGACGTCACGGATTACGGGGGGGATCCCCAGGACCCGAATACGCGGGGATATCAGATCGGTGGCGCAGCGCTGCCCTTCCATTGTGACGGGTCGGACCTGGTGGGGCTCTTGTGTCTGGATGATGGCCTCGAGGGCGGGTTATCCGGTGTCGCGAACTCGGTGGCGATCCACAATGTGCTGGTCGAGGAGTCGCCCGAGCTCGCTGCGGAACTCTACGCGCCCCAACCCTACGATTTCAGGGGGGAGCAGCCCCGGGACGGGAAGCCCTTTTACTCGATGCCGGTCTTTACGGATTGGGGGGACCGGCTCTTCGTCCGCTGTATCCCGCCCTATATCCTCGCTTCGCAACGACACGAGTCCGCGCCGCGGCTCACGCCGCTCGCGAAGCAGGCGCTGGCGCGGGTCGTGGCGCTGGCCGACGACCCGGACTTCCACGTCCACATGGAGCTGCACCCCGGTGACATTCAGTTCATCAATAACTATCACGTGATGCACGGGCGCACGGCCTACCGGGACGAGCGCGCTTCCGGTCGGATACGCCACCTCAAGCGGCTCTGGCTCGAGACATCGGTCCTCGAGGACCGGCCGCCTCATTTCGCCAATAGCGCCCAGTCGCATTGGAACGCGAACCGGAGCGCGAGTCGGATGCAGGTCGGTTAAGCCTCGCTCCGAAGCGCTAGAGAGCGAGTTCGAGCTGGTTGCCGCCTGGACGCCGAAAGGCGGCGGTCGAGAGCGGGGGATGCGGGCGGTCGAGGCCATGTCGGCGGGCCATGAGCCGAAAGAGGTCCTCGATCTGCTCGGCGAAGCGCCCCTCGCCTTCGAGTCGAGTGCCGAAGCGCGGGTCGTTGAGTCGGCCGCCGCGGAGTGATTCGATTCGATGGAGCACCTTGTCGCGTCGTAGGGGGCGGTGGCTGAGGAGCCAGTCGTCGAAGAGGTCCCGGAGTCCGTGGGGCAGCCGAAGGATGATCTTGCCCGCACGCTGGGCGCCTGCAGAGGCCGCGGCGGCGAGCAAGGCGGGGATCTCCGAGTCGGTCAGGCCTGGGATGATCGGGGCGATGTTGACGCCGACCGGCAGGCCCGCCTCCGCCAGACGTTCGACCGCGCGGAGCCGCTCGTGTGGCGCCGAGGCGCGTGGCTCGAGGTCGCGCTGGAGCGCGGCGTCCAGGGTCGTGAGGCTGATGTCGATCGAGACGGCCTGGACCTCGTGTAGACGGAGGAAGAGGTCGATGTCCCGGGTCACGAGTGCGTTCTTGGTGATCACAGCGAGAGGGTTGCGAAACTCTGCGAAGACCTCGACACAGCGTCGGGTCAACTCCAGCCCCCGCTCCAGGGGTTGGTAGGCATCGGTCACGCCCGAGAGCGCGACGACCTGGGGCTTCCAGCGGGCGGCGGCGAGCTCCTCGCGCAGCCGCTCGGGCGCGTGCTCCTTGACGAGGATTTTCGTTTCGAAGTCGAGCCCGGCCGAATACCCGAGGTATTCGTGGGTCGGTCTCGCATAACAATATGCGCATCCGTGTTCACACCCACGATAGGGATTGAGGCTCGCGTCGAAGGGGATGTCCGGGCTCTTGTTGTACGTCAGCGCCGAGCGTGTCGGGTCGGGGAGGGTTTGTGTGGGTGGGTGCGTTCGGCTCTGGGTGCGGGCGGGCGCTTCGAGATCGGGTTCGAGCCATGTTCTCTCGAAGCGTCCCGTCGGGTTGGTACGGGCTCCACGGCCTTTTCGGGCTGGTCTCAGCGCGCTGGGTTCGAGTTCCCGGAGCCGGTTGGCGCGTCGTAATTTCGGGGCGGGGGTTGCTCGAGTGCCGGACGGCGTTGATTTCATGAGGCGAAAATAAAGCGAAATCAAAGACCTGGCAAGCAGGCTCCGCCCCGCGCGGTTGAGTCTATTTGAGGGGCGGGTCCGGGTCGGCCTCGAGCAGGTAGGCCACCAGCTCGCCCTCGGCGTAACGCTGAAGCCTTCGGGCGAGGCGGATGCGTTCGGCCACCTGGCGCAGGACGCGGTCCCCCGCCACGAGGGGGTGGGCCGCAAAGAAGCTTGCGATCTCCTCGGCTTGGCTCACCGGCAGCGCGGTCGCCGTCTCGGCGGCGAGGCGAGCGAGGAGGATCGGAGGCATCTCTCGTTCCAGCCTGGGCCAGACACGTCGCAGGTGGTCCCAGGTGGCTTCCGCCTGGCCAGGGCTCCCGAGCAGCAGCATGAATAGGCTCGCGCGGTCGACGGCGGGGGCAAGCGTGGCGTCGAGACAGGCTCGGAGACTGCGCTTTAGGAGCGGGGGGTCTTCGAAGCCGGCGAGGGCGAAGAGGGCTCGTCGTCGGGTCTGGGGCGTCGTCGCTTTTCGGGCGACCTCGAGTAGGGGCGAGTGCAGGCGGGCGTCCCCGGAGTGGGCGGCGATGCGTAGGATCAGATCCGCTCCGTCGATGGGGAGGGGGGTCCCCGAGGAGAGGTGCCGGGCGGCGAGCACGCGGCAGGACTCGACCCATTTCTTGGAGCGGCCGAGGGCTCCAACGATCCAGAGCAGGCGCGCGCGTCGGCGGCGACGGAGTGGGTCTCCCGAGACGCTTGGCGAGTTCGGGAGGGCATCGAGCGCCGGCTCGAAATGCCGGACGATCCAGGCCCGAAGACGCTCGGTCGTGTCCTGGCCCGCGTCGCGCGCCAGCTGCTGCAGCAGCTCCGTCAGCACGCGCTCGACGGCGAGCAGGACGTCGGGATCCTCTTCTTCGTTTGCGGCGGCGAGGAGGTCGAGGAGGTCGGAGAGTCCTGCGCGCCCCGCGCGCACGAGTGCCCACTGGTGGCCGACGAGTCCGATCCGTTCGACGGGCGCAAGGCGCGGGAGCGCCTGGATCAGGTCGGGCCACGCCGCCTGGCCATGGTCGACGCGGAAGAAGCCGGCCTCTTCGGCATTGGCGTAGAGCGCCCCGGACTCGGTGCCGGGTAGGGAGAGCGGCTCGCGCCGCCGCGTCAGAAGTGTGCGCGCGAGTCGTCGGGGCCCTTTTTGCGCGAGCGGTCGGCCGATCCAGGGGGTGGCCCAGGTTGGGCTCCGATCCGGCGCGCGTCCCGGTAATAGGAGGAAACGCTCCTGAGCCAAATGGTTGCGGCCTCCGCGGCCCCTTTCGACCCGAACCAGGGGGAAGCCGGTCCGGGTGGTCCAGGGCGAGACGATCCGCTCGATGGGAAGGGAAGTGGTCTCCTCGAGGGCGCGCCAAAGATCGCTCGCGGTGGCGATGCCTTCCTTGTGTTGGCGGATATAGCGGCGGACGCCGTCGCGGAAGGGGCGCGCACCGACGTAGCGCTCGAGCATCCGCAGTACGGAGGCGCCCTTTGCGTAGGTGATCGCGTCGAAATTCTCCTGGGCTTCGTCGGCCGTGCGGACGGGCGGCGCGATCGGGTGGCTGCTCGCGAGGGCATCGAGTTCGAGGGCGTTCTCGCGACGGGCGATGAACTCGTGCCAGATGCGGAACGAGGGCTCCCAGTCGTCGACGATCACGTAGGCCATCCAGGTCGCAAAGGACTCGTTCAGCCACAGGTCATTCCACCATGCCATCGTGACGAGATTGCCGAACCACATATGCGCGAGCTCGTGGGCGATGGTCTCGGCGGCCCGCGTGCGGTCTTCGACGCTGGCTTCCTTCTCGTCGAGGAGAAGCACCGAATCGCGGAAGAAGACGGCGCCGGCGTTCTCCATCGCGCCGAACGCGAAGTCGGGTAGAGCGAGGAGGTCGAGCTTTGGATAAGGATGCGCGAGGCCGAACCATTTTTCGAGGCGGTCGAGGCTCTCCACCGCCGCGCGAAGCGCAAAACGACCCAAGGTCTGGCGACCGGGCAGGGTGTAGACACGGATGGGCGTCTTCCCCGCGACCCGGGGTCGAGAGGCACGAAAGGGACCGACCGCCACGGCCACGAGATAGGCCGACAGTGGGGGCGTGGTTGCGAATGTCGTGGTCCGATGGCCCTCGCTCGGCCTCGAACGTTTCTGGACCGGCGCGTTGGAGAGCACCGTCTGATCGCTGGGGGCGGTCACCTCGATCGTGTAGCGGGCCTTGATGCCGGGCTCGTCGAAGGTAGGGAAGACACGTCGGGCATCGGTTGGGCAGAGCTGGGTCGCGAGCCAGGGCTGCGTGGGGTCCGTGCCGCGGTAGAGGCCGCGGAGATCGTCGCGGACCCGGCCCCGAAAGCGCAGCGAGAGTCGGGTGTGTCCCGCTCTGAGCAGTCGATCGAAGCGCAACACCACGGTCTCACATTCCGGATGCAGCTCGACCCGGCCGCGTGCGGAGAAGTCACCGTTCTCGATGCGGACACTCGAGATCGTGAGGTCGGCGGCGTGGAGCTCGATCAGTCGACAGGGCCGCTCGAGCGAGAGCGTGTAGGTGATCTCTCCGCCAAAGCCGCGGGCGAGTGGGTCGAGGTGGAGGTGGAGCGCGGCGGCCTCGGGACGTACGTGGGGGGGCAATCTCGAGGTGCGGCGGGGCCGAGAGGGAGGACGGGCCTTCGTGGGGCGCTTGCTCAAGGCGGCGGATCCTGGGTCAGGGGAGGAGGGCGCGAGGGGGCCCCAAGATGGCACACGTCGGGCTCCGAGGCGGCTCTGGCGTGTTCTCAGCGCGGTTTGATTTGGGGAGGGACATCGAGGAGCGCACGGATCCGGGCGAGGCGCTCCCGGAGTCTTGCTCGCAGCCCGCGCAGGTCGCCCCGGGTGCTGAGCCCGTACGCGTCGATCCCCAGCGCGCGTGCGAGGAAGAGGACGCGGGGCAGATGAAAGGCTTGGCTCACGAAGGCGACCGGTTGCGCCGTCGCCCGGGCGGCGACGATTTCGATGCTGTCCCGAGTGCGGACGGCTCGCCCGTCGAGCTCGATCCGGTCGACAGGGACCCCGGCCCGGGTGAGTACCTCGACGAAGGCCGTGACCTCTCCGTGCGTATCGAGCCCGCTGCACAGCACCCGCGTGCGCGTCGCTTTGCTCTCGTCGAGGCGGCGTGCCTCGAGGCTGTGATAGGCCGCCGCGCCGGCCGCCGCTCGAGCCAGAAAATATTGATTCGTCCCCCCGCTGCGATTGCGGATGGGGCAGCCGAGCAAGACCACGAGCGTTTCGGGGGGCAGGGTTTCGGCGTTGGATCGCATTCGACGTCGGGCGATGCGATCCATCAGGAACGAAGTCAGCGCCGAGACGGTCAGCAGAGTGACGCAGGCCGCGACGATCCATCGACTCATCGTTCGCCCCCCCCTGCGGAGGCTGCGCCTGCCCTTTGTCGAAACATCGTTCGGCGAAGGGCGTCGCGGTGGCCTGCTCCGCGAGGCGGCCGCTCCGCGTCGAGGGTATGCTTCGCGCGGCTTTCGCGCTCAGGGTGTGTAGAGCGCCGGAGGAACGAGCATGTCGAGCGAGTCCGGAGCACGCGAACAGTGGCGCACCCGCTCGGGCTTCCTACTCGCCGCGGTCGGCTCCGCGGTCGGGCTGGGCAATATGTGGCGCTTCTCCTATCTCGCGGCGGAGAAGGGAGGCGCGGGCTTCGTCGCGCTCTACCTGCTCTTTACGCTCCTGCTGGGGCTGCCCGTGATGCTCGCCGAGTTGACGCTTGGGCGCGGTGCGCGGCGCGGGCCGATCGCCGCCTTGCAGCATTACGGTGGGGACGGCTGGAGGTGGCTCGGCGCCGTGTTCGTTGCGGCCGGATTCCTGATCCTCTCCTATTACGGGGTGATCGGGGGTTGGACTCTCCGTTACGCCTTCGAGGCCTTCACCGTCGGTTTTGCGCCGGATGCCGGTGCGCATTTTGGCCAGGTCTCCGAAGGGCACGGCAGCTTCGCTACCCAGGTCGTGTTCATGGCGGTCACGGTCGGAGTGGTCTCGGGGGGAATCGGCGCTGGGATCGAGCGGGTCGCACGGGTTGCGATGCCGAGCCTCTTTTTGATCATGCTCGGCTTGGTTCTCTACGCCGCGAGCCTGGACGGAGCGAGTGAGGGGTATGCCTACTACCTCAACTTCGACCTCGAAAAGGCCCTGGCCCTCGACGTCGTGGTCGCCGCGGCCGGACAGGCCTTTTTCAGCTTGAGCCTCGGGATGGGTGCGATCCTCACTTTCGCCAGCTACTTGCCCCGCGAGAGTGACCTGGCCCGCGAGACCGTCGTGATCTCCTTCTCGGATTTTGCGGTTGCCTTCTTCGCCGGCCTGATGGTGTTTCCGCTGATCTTTGCGCTCGGCATGCAGCACGAGATCTCGGGAGGAACGATCGGGGCGCTCTTCGTGGCGCTACCGAAGGCCTTCGCCTCGATGGGTCTCGTCGGCCAGTTCGTGGGGGGCGCTTTCTTCATCGCGCTGGTCGTCGGCGCATTGACCTCGGCGATCTCGCTGTTGGAGGTGATCGTCGCCGCGGCGATCGATTCGCTGGGATGGGCCCGCCGCAGGGCCGCGCTGTGGGGCGGCGCGGCAGCGACCGTAGTCGGGGCCTTCTCAGCCTACGATATTGCGATCCTGGACTTCGCCGACAGCCTCGCGACGAATCTCTTTCTCGTCGGCGGAGGCCTGGGAATCGCGCTCTTCGTCGGCTGGGTGATGGAGGACCCCGTGGCCGAGGCCAGCGCGGGCGGGGAACGGACCGCTCTGTTCGACGTGTGGCGTGCGCTGCTGCGGTACGGGGTGCCCGCTGTCCTGATCTTCGTCCTCTACCACTCTTTGCCCGAGACGTGGGCGAAGGCGGTCGCGCTCTTCGCGGGGGATTGAGGCGAACCTCTTTTCGATTTTCCCGACCTGCGGCACGCTTGCGCCCGCACACAGGAGCAGAGCCATGGCCAGTATCTTCACTCAAATCATCGCCGGAGAGATGCCGGGACATTTCGTCTGGAAAGACGAGGTGTGCGTCGCCTTCCTCACGATTGCGCCTCTCCAGCCCGGGCACACGCTTGTGGTGCCGCGTGCGGAGGTCGATTCCTGGACCGACCTCGAGCCGGACGTGATGAAGCACCTCGCGGGCGTTGCCCACGGGATCGGTCGTGCGCTCCAACAGGTCTACCAGCCTGAAAAGGTCGGTTTGACGATCCTCGGCCTCGAGGTCCGCCACGTCCATCTGCACGTTTCGTGTATCTGGAAACCCACCGATCTCGATTTTGGGAACGCCGACGGCAACGCCTCTCCCGAGGCCGTCGGGGCCGAAGCGGAGTTGGTTCGTGGGGCGCTTCGAGAGCTCGGCTACTCGGAAGTCGTCGACACCTGATCCGCTCTGATCGACCCACGTGCACGGAGGTCCAGTACAGCTTGGGCCTGGCGAAGAAGCGCGGCGCTGACCGACGGCCCTAGAGTCCGAAATGATCTCGGATGGTCTTCAGGCTGAGGCGGTCACTGAGCAGGCGTTTGCCGAGTCCGACGAGTCGCGCCTCGCGTCCGACCGCGTACCGGAAGCGAGGCCGTCGCGCCGTCAGCGCGTGCTCGACGGCGTCTGCGATGACCTGGGGCCCAGGGCTCTTCGGGAGCGATTCGCGGATGGTCCGCTCGCAGCGGGCCGCGCGCTCCGCGTAGGGAGAGTCTTCGGCTCTTTCGCCCCAGTCCATCCCTTCGTTGAAGGGCGTGTCGATATCGCCCGGCT
>Ga0315316_10001705_pt1 | contig 15643 bp, 15 predicted proteins | sample M160m3416metaG_FD_203702 | JGI IMG/M metagenome (GOLD analysis project Ga0315316, IMG submission 203702) | Ammonia-oxidizing marine archaeal communities from Monterey Bay, California, United States - M1 60m 3416 | ecosystem: Environmental > Aquatic > Marine > Intertidal zone | place: USA...
ATTCCAACCCGCGAGCAAACTCATGATTTCCAAAGCTGGTCTTGTTGCGTCTGCCTTTTCTCTTGCTGCCTTCGTGTTTGTCGGCTGTGCTGAACAATCTGAGCCGGCCCCGGTGATGGCCAGTCACGACCATGAACATGAGCACGAGCACGAGCACCCTGAAACACTGGGGGGAGCCTTGAGTGAGCTGACTGAACTTCGCGATACGGTGCGTGATGCGTTTGCCAAGGATGACGGAGATGCGGCTCACGGACCATTGCATGACGTCGGCCATCTGCTGGAAGAAGTCTCTGAACTTGCCGATCACGCACATCTATCTGATGAAGCCAAAGACACCATCGAATCCAACGTCGAAACATTACTGGATGCCTTCGGTGCAGTAGACAAGAGTATGCACAGCGACGACGAAGGCTCTGCCTACAGCGAAGTCTCAGAGAAAATCGACGCGGCCATCGGCGCCATCCGTGAAGCTGCCGGCCCGGCCCTCGAAGACGACGATGAGCACGGACACGAACACGACGATGGTGACCATGATGAAAAGCACGACGACGACCATGAAGAGGGCGAAGGCCACGATGATGACGACGACCACGAGACCGACAAAAAATCAGAATCAGGCAAGTCGGACACGGAGGAATAGCCCAGTGAGACGCGGGACGCTGTTCATCGCATTGTTTTGTCTTGCAGTTGTCGTTGGCTGCGGCGAAACCGGAGACGGTGAAACTCTGGCGCTGCGTCAAAAGCTGATATTGTCAACCGCACCGACCAACGAGACGTCCATCAGCAAGATTCGCAAATTGCTGATGGGACCGAAATCCGCCGACGAAACGGAGGTCGTTCTGCGCGGCCGCATCTGGGCAGGAGAAATCCCGCCATGGGAAGAGGGCAAGGCCGCATTTGTCCTGACGGACGCCACCGGACACGATGGCGATGACGACCATGATCCGCACGCCTGCCCGTTCTGCAGCCGCGATATCGATGACTACATCGCCGCCATCCGGTTTCGCAACGATGACGGCGCGGTAGCGGCCATTGACAGCCGGGAACTCTTTGACGTGAAAGAGAAGCAAATGGTCATTATCAAGGGCCGTGGCTCAATGAACGGCGATCGATTGCGAGTCGACGCCACCAACATTTTCATCGCTCGGTAGTTTCTCTGCGGCAGGCCACGTTCTCGCAGTCCTTTTGAATTGCGATTCCCCGGTGCGCAACGTACAGTGAGAAGAACGAGCGGCGATCTCTGCTGAATCAGTGAGTTATTCTGTTGGGTCGCCTCACCCTGAGGTACACTGCTCGTGTGCGGAACCTTGTCTTCGTCAGGAGGGGTAATTGGTGGCTGCAGGGCATCAACGAGACTCATTGGCAGGGCGACGATCGTACCTGCTTCAACTTGGCACGGCAGGCATTTCCGGAGTTCTGAGCACTGCTGCAAATGCACTTCCGGCAGCGCCCGGACTGTCGCCGCGCGCTGATCGCTGTATCATTCTGTTCCTCAACGGTGGCCCCAGTCATCTGGACATGTGGGACCTGAAGCCGGATGCGCCGTTAGAAATTCGCGGCGAGTTTCAGCCGATCGACAGCAGTCTGCCGGGCGTGTCTGTCAGCGAGCACTTGCCGCAGCTGGCGCGGCACATGCACCGTACAACACTGATTCGCTCCATGAATCACAGCGTCAACAACTCACACGCCGCTGCCGTCTATGCTGCGCTCACTGGTCATGACCGAGGTGAACTTGGGGGTGGCGCACAGCCCACCGATCGCCCTTCCCCGGGTTCTGTGCTGGCACGATTCCGGCCACCGGAAAATCGCACACTGCCGTACGTGGCCCTGCCGTACAAAACAAAGGAAGGCGCGGCCGGGCCACTGCAGCCGGGATTTCTGGGTGGGATGATGGGGCAGACGTTTGATCCGTTCTGGGTGCTCAACAATCCGGATGCAGCAGATTTCCATGTCGAAAACCTGGTGCTGCCGAAAACCGTTTCTCGGGACCGCCTGCAGAATCGCAACGAGTTACTGACAGGACTTGGCAATGGCCTGCAGGTGAAGAACGATCTGGCCATTTCGGCCATCGATGATTTTCAGTCGCAGGCCTTCGAACTGCTGACGTCGAACGCCGCTCAGGATGCTTTTGACCTGGAAAAGGAGTCAGCCGCCACACGCGCCAGCTATGGCCGGAACATCTATGGTCAAAGCACACTGCTGGCCCGCCGGCTGCTGGAAGCCGGAACCAGATTCATCACTTTGTCATGGGCCCCGGATGCGAACGCGACGTGGGACACGCATGGCAACAACTTCACCAGCCTGAAAACGCGTTTGCTGCCGGAATTCGACTTGGCCTGCAGCAGTCTGCTGCAGGATCTGGCCGACCGGAATATGCTGGACCGCACGCTGGTCGCCGTTCTGGGAGACTTCGGCCGCACGCCAAGAATCAATGCTAATGCAGGACGGGATCACTGGAACTCCTGCTATACCGTAATGCTTGCCGGTGCTGGAATTCGTGAGGGCTTCGTCTTTGGCGCAAGTGATCGTCAGGGAGCAACACCCGCCGAATCGCCGGTGAGCCCCGGCGATGTGATCACCACGATGTATCACCTGCTGGGTGTCGATGCAGCGACTCAGATTACGGATTCGCTCGGACGGCCTCACGAAGTCGTACCCAAAGGTCGTATCATCAACGCAATTCTGTCCTGAGACTGGGTGTTCGGCCTCCGACAGATTTCAACGGTTTTTACATGTGAGCGGTCCCACGGAAACCGGGCAGGTGGTTACGCCTGCCCGCGACGGGAACGTCCGGGAAACCGGTCGATGTTCTCCGAAAAACGCTCACATCGTACACATACAACAGCTTTCACTTTAGAATTGCGAGACGCGTGTTACATGCTGCCACGAAACCTGAAAGAAACTGCCATGTTGCCGAGATCCATTATCTGTCTGGTCTGCACCGTCTGTGCGAACAGTGCCATAGCCAGCGACTGGACTCAGTGGTCCGGCAATGACCGTCAAGGCAACTGGAACGAATCGGGCATCCTCGACCGATTCCCGGAAGGTGGCCTTAAACCAACGTGGGCCGTCAAGATCGGTTCAGGTTACTCGGGACCAGTCGTCGCCAACGGACGCGTCTTCGTGACCGACTACCGACCACAGCCCGAAACACAGACTCTGGAAGCACTGGAGCGATTACTGTGTCTGGATGAAGAATCGGGCGACATCATCTGGCAACACGAATGGCAGACGCATTACCGTCGACAGATGCATTCCTATGCAACCGGTCCCAGAGCCACACCGCTGGTCGACAATGACCTGGTCTACACGCTGGGCGCAACAGGACGGATTCACTGCACCGACGCCCTGACGGGCAAAGTCATCTGGGAACATGACGCTCTGGAGGCGTTCGACGCACAGGTTCCCATTTTCGCAATGTCCGCTTCACCAATCGCCTGGAAAGACACAGTCATCTTTGCGTGCGGCGGGGCAGACGGATTAATACGAGCTTTGGATAAGGCAACGGGCAAAGAAAAATGGAAATCGCTTCCCGCCAGTTACGACCTGCCGTACAGCGCACCGGAGATCTTTGAAATTTCCGGCACACCGCAGCTGGTCCAGTGGCACAAGGAAAAACTTTCGGCCATGAACCCCGATGACGGCACGATTCTGTGGGAAGTGCCCTTCAGCGCGAAATCAAATATGGCCCTCGGACGTCCGGTATGGCTGCCGGGCGATCGGCTACTGGTCAGCGGGTTCTATGACGGATCGATGTTGGTGAAAGCGGGCACAAATTCCGCTGAGATGTTGTGGAAGAACGGCGGCAGTGGTGAACGCCCGAAACAGACCAAAAGCCTGCATGCCGTCATCACAACGCCAATCGTCAAGGGCGACCACTTCTATGGAACGTGCAGCTATGGAGAATTACGGGGGCTGCAGCTCAGTGACGGAGAACGTGTCTGGGAGAATACAGAACTGACTCGCCAAGGACGCTGGGGGTCCATGTTCTGGGTGAAGAACATGGATCGCTACTTTGTGAACAATGATCTTGGCGAATTGATGATCATGCGGTTTTCGCCCGATGGTCCGGAACTGATTGACCGCGCAAAACTGATCGAACCCGATACTCAGTGTGGCTATGGGCCTCGGCGTTTTGGAGACGCACTCGTGAATTGGGTGATGCCGGCGTATGCCAACAAACACGTGATCATTCGCAACGACCACGAAATCCGTCGCGTTTCCCTGGCCGCGAACTGAGCGACAACTGATCCACCGCGGTCTCTCGGGTCAGACGCGTCAGACGTCCACTTCGCGAACTTCGATCATCGTGTTCAGCTTCGTGACCTGCAAAACTTCCTGAACGTCATCGCATGGATTGAAGACCTGCACGATCGGCTCCAGTTCCATTTGCCTTAGTGATATCCACAGCCCCAGCATTCCGCTCGGCACGAATTTAACCCCGGTCAGGTCAAAGGCCACGGTCCGACAGTTGTTCGCGACAAGCAGGTCTGTGATCGCCGCTCGATAATGGGCCGCATTGAATTCTGACGGAACATCCTGTCCACCGAAGCCAAGGACGGTCGTTTCGCCGACGCTGTAGACCTTCAGAATCCCGTCTTCAGTCAGGGCATATTGCGCTGCAGTCGGGACACCGTCGTTGCTGGAGTCTGAATTTTCAGTCATGATATCGTCGGGCCAACGTTTTCAGGAGGTGGACGGAAACGTGTTACATTACCGGATAAGACGGGATCGGAACAAAAAATGAAAGTGTATTTGAGAGAAATTCACGCTGGTCATCAGGACATGCAAAAAATGCAAGAAATAAATGCGTGAAAAGCCAGTGACCGTCGAGAACCTGCCGCATCCGTCGGTGTCAAAAATGCAGCGAACACAGTCGCATTCATTCTTTACATCGTTTGAAGGCATTGATAGATTGCCGCACTTTAGTGACGGAAGTTACCACATTACCCCGTGGTGTAATCGGTAGCACGACAGATTCTGGTTCTGTAAGTTGGGGTTCAAGTCCCTGCGGGGTAACTTTGTCATTGAGACGGAATGAGAACAGAGGCGAACGGAATGGATTTTCGTTCGCCTTTTCTCGTTTATGGTCGGGGCGAGTTCTCGGTTGAGACCTACCTGTTCCCGACTGTCCATGACCACCAGAATAGCCGCATCAAAGACGACAGAAAAATCACGTCGCACAGGAACAACTCATGGAGCACATTGCGGCGGGAAGTCCGGCTGTGGTCTCGACATCCGTTTCCATCGACCACGTGATCCGGATGCTGCGGGACGGGGCCCTGCTATCATTACTGCCCACGCGGCAGGCCATCCGTCGGCCTGGTGTGGCGAATTCAGCAGACAAGCTCCGTCAACTCGCTAAACTCAACAGCAAGACGCACGTCTGAGCGACCCTCAGAACCAAGAAAAATTCGGCATGGTCAGCAATACGGCCAGACGATTCGTGTCCCTGCGGTCTGAGTTTTACCGTTTTGTGTGCACGTGCAGAACATTCTTCACGAGATGGTGTCACTGAAGCACCACCGTCACTGTCGGAATCTGTGTGTTTCCCATACGCGACGATCTTCAATCCCACCGTTTTCCCATCGTCAACTACTTGATGATCGGCGTCTGCATTCTGGTCTACGTTTTGCAAAAGAACGATGCAGATGGATTGGTTGAAGAGTTCGGCATGGTTCCGGCCCTGGTAAGTTCACCTGCGGCGACCGTCGTCGTATCTCAACGGCAGGCGGTCCGAACACCATTCGGTACGCAGATCGTGGTCGTGGACCGTGAATTGCCGGCACCTAAGCTCCATCCCTGGACGACACTCCTGAGCTGCATCTTTCTGCACGGCAGCTTCATGCATCTGCTCGGCAACATCTGGTTCCTGTACATCTTCGGTGATAACGTGGAGGACCGGATGGGACCCTGCGGCTATCTGATATTTTTCCTGGGCAGCGGCATCGCAGCCAGCCTGGCCCATTTCGTATTTCAGCCCACATCGCCGATACCAACGATAGGAGCGAGCGGTGCCGTCGCAGGAATTATGGGAGCGTACATGCTGCTGAATCCGCACGCGAAAGTCGTCACCCTGATCCCTATCTTTTTCATTCTGCAGATGATGGTCCTGCCTGCTCCGGTATTTCTGGGCATCTGGTTTGTGATCCAGCTTATTCAGGGCAGTTTTTCCATGGGCAGCGCTCAGGCGGCTGGGGTCGCCTGGTGGGCTCACGCCGGCGGCTTTCTGTTTGGCTTCCTGGTGGCCTGGTTTCTCGGCAGACAGCAGCATCCGACACGCCCCAGTGTCAGAGTCATCAATTCCAGCGATGACTGATCAACCATCCGCCAGCAACTCATGCAGTTGCTTCATGGTGCGAGTCAGCATGACACGCACGGCCGCGTCGGATCTTCCCAGAGCCTTGGCAATCTCTTTGGAAGGCTTGTTTTCGATGTACTTCAGTCGAATGGATTCCCGCTGATCGTCATTAAGTTCAGCAATGGCTGCATGAAGACGACCTTCCCGTGCATTCCGTGAAAACGCCGCACTGGGTGTTGTCATGCTCTTGACCAGTATATTCACCAGACCGATTTCGCCACCACCGGGCGACCTTGCATCCAGGGCACGTTCTTTGCCGGCGTCTCGTTTCTGAGCACCAAAGTGATGCCGGTGCGCGTCCACGATCTTTCGTTCTGAGAGATGGCACAGCCACGAAAACGGTTCCCGCTCACCCGGCCACTCCGGCGTCAGCGTTCGAATGGCCTCTGCACTGACATCCTGGAAGATGTCTTCCACTTCGACTTTCGTGCGAAGAGCGTCTCCGAGTCGTCGGCTGATAAAGGCCATCAACTGTCTGCGGTTCACGTCCAGAAAGCTGGCCAGTGCACCCGCGTTACCTTCGCTGATGCCCTTCAGAAGCTCCGGATCGTCTTCGTAATTGTTGTCCATTTGCACGACGCTTCCCGGCTGCAGCTCTGCCAGTGAATCGATGTTATATTTCGAAAACAGCCGTCGACACTTCGGCGAACACCAGACCGCTTCATGGCTGGCGGAATAAACAACGGGGCATCATCCGACCATGGCGTCAACGATACAGTCCCTTACGCAGCTCGTCCAACGAATAGAAGCTGTTTCGCCAACGAACACCGTCCTGCCGCAGAGTCACCCAGGCGGAACGCCAGAACGCAAACGACATCAGCGACGCAGCAACGGGAAAAAACGGGACCAGAAAAACACTGCCACCAAAGCTGACAGCGGCGACTCCATACATCACATGCCACAACAACACGGTAGCCAGGAAACCACCCGTTTCACTGAGGGGCAGCAACAGCGGAGGAATATACGGCAACATCATCGTGGCAAAGAACACGACGGTGCACAGCATGACTGATGTCAGCGAATAATTCAGGGCCGCAAAACCGTTCTTTTCCAGGCCTGTAATGACCTCCCACAGAGAATCGTACCAGCGAATTGACAGCAGGCCGGGAGCACCAATGAAATCCTGAGTACCACCATGCTGTTTCACCAGTTTGCCAAGCTTTGCGTCGTCAATGACATCCATCGCTATCGCGGTGTGGCCCCCGAAGCTGCGGTAGAATTCCGCATCAATCAGATTGAAGGCCCCAACGCCGACGTACGCAAACGGCCATCGAGTGCGGATAAGATGCACCTGCTGTCCGATTGCGAACGCTAGTCCAAAAAAAGCCACGATGCAGTTTTCGAAGAATCCACCGGGAATCATACGAGGCAGCAGACACAGATGACTCAGACGTTTCCGTTTCAGATACGTCACGGCTGACCGCAATGCTGCCGGCTCATGAATGACGTCGCCGTCGGTGAAGAGCAGATATTCCCCCTTTGCAGTCCCGGCGGCGAGGTGCATCGCGTGGTTCTTGCCCAGCCAGCCGTCGGGCAGGACTTCAACATCAATGACCTGACAGCGGGAATCGTCGCTGGCCACGCGATTCATGATCGCCCCGGTGTCGTCTGTACTGCGGTCGTTGACCGCCAGCAGTTGTATACCGGGATAGTCCGACTTCAACAGTGAACGCAGTGCCCGCTCAATGGCCGCTGCTTCGTTTCGCGCCGGAACAATCACACTGACGGCTGGCCATTCGCCGCTGGGTGTATGATTCGTCAACACTGGCTGTAGTCGCCGGCATACAAACCACAACACCGGAGGCACAACCCAGACAGCTATTCCGGAGAACAGAATCCAGCCGAACCAGAACATGAAAACCTTTCGGAATGTCGACGAGCCACGTGTGGCACATCGCTGCAGTGCCCGGCGATCGCGGACCCCCCTGTTCCGACGTCAGCACAAACAAAATGTCGAAGATGGATCAAAGCAACTGGCAAGTAGACCGTCACTCGTCGACTGGTGCCCGCAGTTCCCACGCGGTAACCCATTCTTCAGACAGTCGCTCATAACCGAATTCGTCGAGTACGCGTTTTTCCATATCCGGAAAATGGCCGGCTCCATAAAACACGCCGATTCGTCTCCTGCCCTTCTTCAGCTGAGCCTTCAGAACCTGCAGCGCCTTGGTATTGCGTTCTGTGATAATTGTTGACGTTCCGTCAGCCCCCGCAAAGGCATCGCCGTCGTTGGACTTGGTCAACTCAACGGCAGCAATGCGACGCACGCGATATTTCCGATCCGATGTCAGCAGCGACAGTGCCAGATCAAGCGACTGGGCAAATGGGTTAGCCTGCTGCTGCTGAAACGCCGCTTTACCCATCTCACGCGCCAGCATTTGCGAAAACGATTCGCCTCGTTTGGCCATCGAAGCTTCGAATTCTTCCTGGGTCATATCCGCATGAACAAAATTCCCGGAAGTGTAGTCGACACCGGCCAGTTGAAACTCCAGCCCCAGCGCATCTTTTGCGCCGAGCTGCAAAACAGAAATCGCCTGCAGACCAATCTTTGCTTCGGTCCATTGATCTTCGTCGGTCAGACTTCTTCGGCCACCTCCAACCCCTGGACGAAAGCCGCGTCGCACTGCTTCCTTCGGCATAACTGCCTCGTACAGCAGAACATCATACTTGCTGAACATCGAATTCAGCCTGTCATAATACTGTGCCTCGCCCAGATGAATGGCTCCCAGCAATTCAACCGTTGTCTTGGGGTAAAGCTGTGAGTTGCCGAACTTAATGACGGACGTTTCCAGAGCCGCCGCCAACTTTCGATCATTGCGGCGAATGCGGACATATTCCGGCTTCGATTCACCATTCGTTTTGACATCGGCAGATTCGCCGAATGCAGCTGATGATAGTCTCACGTTTACCGATTCCTGCGCCAGCACGGAAATCGACAACAGCTTAACAAGCAGCAAACCGGTCAGAATACGGATTGAGAATCGGTGCATGCGAACAACTCTGGGGGCGGTGAAAAAACAGAATACGGATGAACGAAGCTGGCCCTATCTTCCCCGGTATTGTGGAAGGAGTCCAGCCTCTTTTAAAATCGGCCACAGCTGTCAGTTGTCGACAGGGACGACAGGCAACCGGAGTGACGTCCCACGCGTCCCCAATCGCCGGTTGGATTGATTTTCGGCCGTTTGTCGGCAACGATGCCCGTTCTTTCACTGAGTTACCTTCGTCGCTGAATGAGGACTGTTATGAGCAAGTGGCCAATTGGAGTTTTTGCGTCTGTTGATGCGGGGTTGGGGGTGAACTTCGACGTCGTAAAGGAACTGGAGATCCCGTCTATTCAGCTCCATGCTCCTCACCAAAGCACTCGAACTCAGGAAACAGCTGATGGATTCCTCGCAAAGTGTGCCGACGCCGGTGTCACAATTACGTGTGTCTTCGGCGGATTTGAAGGAGAAAGCTATGCCGATATCGAAACCACGGCACGCACAGTCGGATTGGTTCCGGAAGAGACCAGAACTGCTCGCGTGCAGGAAATGAAGGAAATCAGCGATTTTGCGAGACTGCTGGGTGTCGACGCTGTCGGTTTGCACATCGGCTTTGTTCCGGAAGACACGGAGTCAGAAAGCTATATAAACCTGCTGGACACGACGCGTGACCTGCTGGATCACGTCAAAGCCAACGGCCAGAATCTGCACTTGGAGACCGGCCAGGAAACGGCAGAACATCTGCTGCATTTCATCAATGACGTGGAACGCGACAACCTGTTCATCAACTTCGACCCTGCCAACATGATTCTGTACGGCACAGGCGAACCGATCGAGGCTCTGAAGAAAGTTGGCAAATTCGTTCGCAGCATTCACTGTAAGGACGCAACGTGGGCGGCCAACGGGCGGCGAGGACTGGACTGGGGCTGTGAAGTAGCCCTGGGTGACGGCGACGTCGGCATGGAAAACTACCTGCAGACGCTCAACGAGCTGGGTTATGACGGACCGCTGACGATCGAACGGGAAATCCCGGAAGATCCCGTTCAGCAAAAAACTGACATCGGCAAAGCCGTCAGCCTGCTGAAAGACGTCCGTGCGAAGACCCTGGGCTAAGAAAACCGGCATTTCGGGCCTGCAGAACGTTGAAATTGCAGCCGGAAGAATGACCTGGGGTTCCTGTCATTGACTGCATTTATCTAATTCGGCGAATCTCCGTTCCCGGACAACGATCTGCTTTGTCCCAAGCCTCCGGCGTGGTAAAAGTTCGCAAATCCGCGTGCTTTGGCTGCGGAAATCTTGCGCGCAGGCTTGGAAAGAAGGAACATGACAGCACACCCGGCGAAACTGGCTTTGGCCAACGGTTCGATATTCACCGGCAGGAACTTCGGCGCAGAAGGCGAGGTTCACGGAGAAGTGGTGTTCAACACCAGCATGACCGGCTATCAGGAAATCCTGACCGATCCGTCCTACAACGGGCAGATCGTCACCATGACCTGCCCGTTGATCGGTAACTATGGGGTAAATGCTGACGACGTCGAAAGCCGCGGACTTTTTCTGCGCGGGTTTGTCGTCAAGGAATTGTGCGATCTGCCCAGTAACTACCGCTCCGACGAGTCCCTCGACAGCTACCTGAAACGTCACAACATCATCGGCCTGCAGGGTATCGATACTCGCTCACTGGTGCGCCAGATTCGCATCGAAGGTGCCATGAAGGGAATTATTTCCTCCGTCGACATGGACGATGCCTCTCTGGTGCAGAAGGCAAAGGACGGACTGAGTCTTGTGGGTGCGGACCTGGCCTGCGAGGTCATGCCCAAAGAGTCTTCCCAGTGGGATTCCCCACTGGATTCACTTGGTCGTCCGGCCGACTTCGTCTCGGACGCAGACAATCAGAACGGACCGCACGTCGTGGCAATTGACTATGGCATGAAGTGGAATATTCCGAGATACCTGCAAGACGCGGGCTGCCGGGTGACCATCGTTCCCGGAAAGACATCGGCTGAGGAAGTTCTGGCTCTGAATCCTGACGGCGTATTCCTTTCCAATGGCCCCGGCGATCCGGAACCTCTGGAATACGCCATTAATACAATTCGGCAGCTCCTCGGGAAAAAGCCTGTTTTCGGTATCTGCCTGGGACTGCAGTTACTGGGCCTGGCGTGCGGTGCGAAAACGTTCAAGCTTCGCTTTGGCCATCGCGGTGCTAACCAGCCCGTCATGAACAAGGCGACAGGGCAGGTAGAGGTGACTTCGCAGAATCATGGCTTCGCCCTCGACAGCAATTCCCTGCCGGACAACGTTGAGGTCACGCACATCAACCTCAACGACGACACGGTGGAAGGCATTCGACACAAGGAGCATGCGGCCTTCGGCGTCCAGTATCACCCGGAAGCGTCCGCCGGTCCGCACGACAGCCATTATCTGTTTCGCGAATTCGTTGACATGATGGTCGTGTGACAGCAAACAATGCATTGCTGACATAAAGGCACCAAACTGAAGTTCGGGGCCGATAATCAGATAAACTTTCTTCTGCTCATCAGCAGAAAACATTCAACAACCAAGGCCTTCTCTCCATGGCATCTGAAAAAACCCTGATCCTTGTCAAACCCGATGGCGTGCAACGAAAACTCATCGGCACCATCATTGGTCGTATTGAAAACAAGGGCCTGAGCATTGTGGCCCTGAAAATGCTGACGGTCACCCCGGAACTCAGCAAGCAGCACTATGCAGAGCACGTTGAAAAACCATTCTACCCCGATCTGGAAAGCTTCATCACTGCGGCACCGGTTGTCGCCATGATTGTAGAAGGGCCGGAAGCCGTCTCCGTGATGCGTACACTGATCGGAGCGACCAACGGACGTGAAGCAGCGCCGGGGACGATTCGAGGAGACTACGGCTGCAGTCGTCAGATGAACATGATTCACGGCAGTGACAGTGTGGCGTCAGCCACGCGGGAAATCGACATCTACTTCGCAGCCAGCGAAATTTGTGGCTACGACGTCACTCTCAGCAGCTGGATGTGTGCCCCCGACGAACTGTAATACTCACATGAATCCGCTGGCCGTTCAACTTAATCGTCTCACCCTGCAGAATCCGATTCTTGTCGCGTCCGGAACATTCGGCTATGCGAAGGAGATGACGGCGTACGTCGATTTCGCAAAACTCGGCGGGATCATTCCGAAGACCGTAACGCCGCAGCCACGACCGGGGAATCCACCGCCACGAACGGTTGAAACCGCCAGTGGATTACTGAACTCTATTGGCCTCGATAACGACGGGTTCGATCAGTTTGTTGCCGAAAAACTGCCGTACCTCGCAGGTCTGAGGACATCAGTCATCGTAAATATCGCGGCAAAGACGAACGACGAATTCCGACGAATGGCGACCGTACTGAACGCTGCAGAAGGCGTTGCGGCGGTGGAGCTGAACATTTCGTGCCCGAACGTGTCCGGTGGAGTGGATTTCGGTACGAATCCTGAACTGGCTGCCGACGTCGTTCGTACAGTTTGTGATGCCGGCGATCTTCCCGTTATCGCAAAGCTGACGCCCAACGTCACCAGTGTCGTTCCGATTGCACAGGCTGTGGCCGATGCCGGTGCCGATGCCGTGTCATTGATCAACACGTTTCAGGGTATGGCAATCAACTGGAAGAAGCGGCGTCCGGTCCTGGGGAACGTTCTGGGCGGACTCAGCGGCCCGGCGATCAAACCGCTGGCACTGCGAATTGTCTGGCAGGTGGCCCAGGCTGCGCAGATACCAATTATCGGTGTGGGGGGGATCCAGTGCATAGACGACGTGATGGAGTTCATTGTCGCAGGTGCGTCTGCCATTCAGGTGGGGACTGCCAACTTCTATGATCCCGGACTGGCAAACAGACTGGTGGACGAATTGACAGACGTTGTTGCACAGGAAAAGGTCGAGTCACTCACAGATCTCGTCGGAACTTTACAGATTTCGAGGGCACAATAGGCGTCCAATTATGAAGGTGCTTTCCGGCATTCAGCCGACAGGTCGATTCCACTGGGGCAACTACTTCGGTGCAATTCGGCAGTACATTGAACTGCAGGGCAACGAACAATCGTTTTATTTCATCGCAGATCTGCACGCGCTGACAACCGTTCGCGATCCGAATGTGTTGAGACAGAACATTCTGGATTCAGCCCTGGATCTGCTGGCACTGGGACTGCGGCCTGAACAGGCAACACTTTTCCGTCAGTCGGACGTTCCGGAAGTTACCGAACTGACGTGGCTGCTGATGACGATCACGCAGATGCACCTGCTGGAAAAATGCCATGCCTACAAGGATAAGAAAGCACGAGGACTGGCGGCAGATGCCGGATTGTTCACATATCCGGTTCTGATGGCCGCCGATATTCTGATTTATGACAGCAATGTCGTACCGGTCGGCGTTGACCAGGTGCAGCACATCGAAGTGACTCGTGACCTTGCGCAACGGTTTAATTCGCTGTACGGTGACGACTGCCTTGTCCTGCCGGAGGCCCACGTGCTGGATTCGTCTGCAAAAGTCCCCGGCACAGACGGCGAAAAAATGTCAAAAAGCTATGACAACACAATCCCGGTGTTCGCGACACCGAAAAAACTCAGGAAGATCATCAACAAGATAAAGACGGATTCAACACCGGTTGAGGATCCCAAGACCCCGGATGGGTGCGCTGTCTTCAATCTTTACAGGCTGTTTGCAACGCAACAGCAACAGGACGAACTGGCGGCCCGTTATCGGGCCGGCGGTATGGGCTATGGCGAAGCGAAAGCCACACTTTATGAAGCCGCCATGGACTACTTCGGTTCCGCCTTTGAAAAACGAGCGGATCTGGAACGAAGACCGGACGAGGTTGAGGATATTCTGCGGCAGGGTGCTGTCCAGGCTCGGCAAAAGGCACAAAGCGTGCTGGAACGACTTCGTGCCGCCTGTGGCCTGAAGTCACAGCCGGCGCCGCTGTAAGTACAGGGCCAAATGCTGTGGATGACCGCCGCTGAAGGAATTCGACACGACAATACGCGGTCGAGCCAGACGCTGATATTCGCACAGTAACCTGATCTTGCTGAAAATGCCGGTTCGTCATAGTCTGCCTGTGTTAATCGGCTCGCACCGACAGGCTGTTCGTGCGCCGAGGACTTGAGAATTATTCACTTCAGATTGATGTGCCCCCGCACGTCAATGCATCGACTACCGGATGCGGGCCGTCTGTCTCCGAACGGATCCAATCAGACTGGATTGCGGTTATGCCGCACTGCAGGGACGCAGAGTGCCAAGAACAATGATTCAGATGATCCGCCTTGGGACCTGCAGTTTCGTGCTGTCAGTATCCGGTGCGCGCGATGAAGGCAAATCATTGTTGCCCACACAAAAAGGCGACAACGCATGAATCTGCTGCAGCGCTACATCCTTAGCGAATTGCTGCGGGTTTTCGCGCTGCTCGTGATTATTCTGACAGTCATGCTGGTCTTCGTGGGAGTGCTGAGGGAAGCGGCCGAACGAGGCCTTGGGTTCGCCCAGATTGTGCAGATCATGCCCTTTATTGTGCCGAGCATGCTGCCCTTCACGATTCCCGCAACGCTGCTGCTGACGGTGACGGTGGTCTATGGGCGACTTGCCGGTGATCTTGAGGTCACAGCTGCGAAAGCCGCCGGCATCAATCCCGTCAGCCTGCTGACTCCGGCCTTTAGCCTTGGCTTGGTCCTCGCGATCTGTTCGTTCGGACTGACGAACTACGCTATCCCGTGGGGCATCGACAATACCGAACGAATTGTGACGCAGGCGATGGAGGAAATTTTTCTGGATATGCTTTCGTCTCAGCATCTGGTCAGCGACCCTGAGAATGGCTATTCCATCACAGTCGAAGGTGTGACCGAGAAAGGCATTTTGAAAAACCCGACATTTCGCTATCGCAACGACAATCATGATCAGATCACGATGAATGCGGAATGGGCGAGGATCCGATTTGACATGGAAAAAAAGAAGGTGCTGCTGCATCTGAAACGTGCCCGTGGAAGTATTCCGGGACAAGATGCCACAGCATGGCTGGATGATCGCGTACTTCCACTTCCTCTTGATGTGGACAGCGGCGAGAGAAGTGCGAGAAACCTGACAATTGACACCATGAAGGCCATGATGTCAGAATCAAAACGAAACATCGTCGCCAAAAGTCTGCAGCGGGACCAGGAAGCAGCCATGCTGTTGCTCACCGGAAACTTCCAGCAACTGGATGGCCACCGCATCCAGGAATACGCGACCTTTGAGGCATCGCAGAATTTTGATAACAGAAAGATGCACACTGAGATTCAT
>Ga0315316_10001708_pt1 | contig 15624 bp, 15 predicted proteins | sample M160m3416metaG_FD_203702 | JGI IMG/M metagenome (GOLD analysis project Ga0315316, IMG submission 203702) | Ammonia-oxidizing marine archaeal communities from Monterey Bay, California, United States - M1 60m 3416 | ecosystem: Environmental > Aquatic > Marine > Intertidal zone | place: USA...
ATAGACACTCTATATGTTTCCAATATTCAAGGTGAATTTGGTACAAATGGTTCTGCTAAGTCATTTGCTGTAGGAGCTGCTGTAAGTTACTATAATGATTCTGGTACTGTAGTGTCTGCTGCGTCTACTACAATACGATCAACTAGTGCAACTGGTGGAGTGGAATCTGGAAATCTAATGAAGGTTGAGCATTTTAATCATGGTATGTATTCCAATACTAATAAAGTTACATTAAGTGATGTTCAATCAACTATAGTACCAACTACATTATCAGCAGCATTGACTCTAGATGAAGCAACTAGTGTTAGTGTGGCAAGTACTGCTAATTTCACAACTTTTGAAGGAATAACTGTAGATTCAAATAATCCAGGTTATGTAAAAGTTGGAAATGAAATTGTTAAGTATGATAGTGTAGGTTCTGGAACCCTTTCCATTGCTAGTAATGGTAGAGCAGTAGATTCAACGGTTGTTTCTTCTCATGTTACCAATTCTTTAGTTTATAAGTATGAATTGAATGGAGTTTCTTTACGAAGAATAAACCAAACCCATACTATTTCTGAACCTATTGGTATTGATGATTATTATATTAATATTGATAGATCAACCAATGGTATTGATAGGGATACTGATTCAGCTACTGGTAGTGGAATGCCAGAACTTTCATTCAGTAGTGAAGAATCTACTGGAGGTTCTAATATAAAAGCAACAGAGAATATTCTCTATAATCAAGTAATTCCCACATACAGTATTCTTACTCCCGGATCTTCTACATCCATAAATGGAACAATTAGAACCGTTAGTGGAACTAGTATAGATGGCACAGAAGGTTCATTTAATGATCAAGGATTTGAACCTATTGGTATTAATGTATTAAATATATTCAATACATCAAGAATAGTATGTTCTAAAATAAATGAAAATACTTATTTAACTAATTTACCAAGAAATAAATCATTCACAACTGGAATAACTTTGAATTCCAGTAATTCCAATATTTCTCCTATAATATATCTTGATGAAGCATTAACAGAATTTAGAATCAGTCGTTTAGATAAACCAATTCTAAGTTATCCTATTGATAGTAGAGTTAATTCAATATTTGATGATCCTCATGCTGCTGTATATGTATCAAATACAGTATCATTATCTAATCCAGCAACATCTCTTAAAGTATTATTGTCTGCATATAGAGATTTTTCTGCTGATTTTAGAGTCCTCTATAATTTAATAAAAGCAGATTCTAGTGAAATTGAACAAACGTTCCAATTATTCCCAGGATATGATAATCTGAAGAATATTGAACAAAGTGGACTTGCTGTTGTTGATGAATCTAAGAATAGTGGATTACCAGATACTTTTGTACCTGATAGTTTAAGTAATGAATTTTTAGAGTATGAATTTACTGCGGATAATCTTGAATTATTTACTGGATATACAATTAAGATTGTAATGTCTGGTACTAATCAAGCAACTCCTCCAAGAATTAAAGATTTGAGGACAATTGCAGTACGATGATTAAAGTCGAGGGGCATCAAAATTTATATCGTGATGAAATAAGTGGTGCCATAATAAATACGGATTCTTCAGCATATAATCAATATGTGTCTTCAATAGAACGAAGTAGGACTCAAAAAGAAGAAATGGTAAGAATAAAAAATGATATTGATGAGATTAAATCACTTCTCAAATCACTGACAATGGGTGAGAATATAAATATCTAAAGATAATATAGTATTTGGTTGAATAATGGCAGTATACGTATCTAACATCACAATCGAACAGGGTTATGACTTCGATACCTCTTTTCAACTGGAGGATACTAGAACAAATGAAGCTTTGGATTTGGTTGGAGCTGCATCAACAGCTCATTTGAGAAAAAATTATACTAGTACTACAGCAGTTTCTTTTGCTTCGACAATTTCACAACCAGATAGGGGAATTATTTCCATATCATTAACGGCTGCGAAAACCCTGCAATTAAAACCAGGTAGATATGTTTATGATGTAAAATTAACCAATGCTGGAAAAGATTATAAAGCTGTTGAAGGATCAGCATTAGTACGAGCCGGAGTAACTAGGTAATGCCAACGATAAACGATAGAATTGGATCTCAAAATGTAATTCGTGTATTATCCAATGCTTCTGCGCCACCAACAAGAGTAACCAATTTAACTGACGTTGATTCTTCACGAAAAACGTTAGATGGACAACTTCTGGTCTGGAATTTGTCTGATGAAAAATTCTATATGACTGATACCATCGATACTGATGGTTTAATTTTTACTGCTGGTGGTAGTGCTACTGGAATAACAACATTTGCAGGAACTGTAGATTCTACATCATCAACTACTGGAGCTATACTTGTTAGTGGTGGTCTAGGAGTAGCAAAGAATTTAAATGTAGGACAAGATTTTAAAGTTGTTGGAATAGCAACATTTTCAAATGAAATTGATATTAATGCTGCTGTTGATATTTTAAGAGGATTAAATGTTTCTGGAATTGCAAGTGTACAGTCACTTAGCATTGGATCCACACAAGTAATCAGTAGTGCAAGAGAACTTCAAAATATTACATCACTTGATGCAACAACCACGGCAACAATTGAAGCTGCTATTGAGGTTGCACCAAATAGATTTACAGATTTAAAGATTACTGGTGTTTCTACCTTTATTGGTATTGCTACATTTGGTGGTGGTATTGCAGTTCAGGCAGGAGTATCCACTTTTGATGTTGCTGTTGATATTAATGCTGGATTAGATGTTGATGGACAAACTGATTTAGATGAAGTAGTAATTGCTGGTGTTACTACATTCAATAATGCTGATGTAGTTTTCCAGGGTGCTTCTGGTGGTCAGAATATGACCTGGGATGCTTCTGCAAATGATTTAAAGTTTACTGATACTGCCAGATTACAACTTGGAGATAGTGATGATCTTGAGATATGGCACGCAGGTAGCAGTCATATAAAAAATTCTACTAATGATCTTAAAATTCGTAGTGATTCGATCCTACTCAAAAGAGCAGATGATAGTGAGACATATCTTGAAGCTAATGTTAATAACGAGGTAAAATTATTCTTTAATGGTATTGAGAAAGTATCTACCACTGCCGAAGGTATTGATGTTACTGGACGCACTGAAACCGACCTCTTAAATGTCTCTGGTATTCTGACTGCCGTGCAAGTAGATGTAAGCACTGGTGGATTAGATGTTGATGGAGAAACACAATTAGATGAATTAGTTGTTGCTGGTGTTGCTACCTTTAGTAATACTGTTGATATTAATGGTGTTTTAGATATAGATGGTCAATTAGATGTAGATGAACTCGTAGTTGCTGGAGTTGCTACATTCTCTTCTCTAATAGATGCTAATGCCCGTCTTGATGTTGCAGGTGGTGCCAATATAGATCAGTTAAATGTTACTGGTGTATCTACATTTGCTTCTGCTGTTGATATTAATGCTGGTTTAGATGTAGATGGTCAAGCAGACTTAGATGAGGTCGTTGTTGCTGGAGTTGCTACATTCTCTTCTGCTGTTGATATTAATGCTGGTTTAGATGTAGATGGTCAACTAGATGTAGATGAACTTGTAGTTGCTGGTGTTTCTACATTCTCTTCTCTCGTTGATGTTAATAATCGTATTGATGTAGTAGGTGGTATAAATGGTGATCAATTATACGTAGCAATAGCAACGGTTACTAATACTGCTACTTTTGAAAGTGCTATAGTTGCAGAGTCTAGTTTAGATGTTGATGGAACAACTGATTTAGATGTTCTTAATGTTGCTGAGACTGCCACGTTCTCTGCTCTAATAGATGCTAATGCTCGTCTTGATGTTGCAGGTGGTGCTAATATAGATCAGTTAAATGTAGCAGGTATTTCTACATTTGGTGCTGTTGATATTAATGGCATAATAGATATAGACGGTCAATTAGATGTAGATGAATTAGTTGTTGCTGGTGTAGCAACATTTAGTTCTGGAGTTGATGTTAATGGTAGTCTGGACGTTGATGGTGATCTTCAGGTAGATGACCTTAATGTATCTGGTGTTTCTACATTCGCTTCTCTAATAGATGCTAATGCTCGTCTTGATGTAGTTGGTGGAATTAATGTAGATCAGTTAAATGTTACTGGTGTTTCCACATTCGGTGATGATGTAACATTCACTGCTGGTGGATTAAATGTTACTGGAATTATAACTGCTACTGAACTAGATATAGGTACTGGTGGTATTGATGTTGATGGACAGACCGATTTGGATGAATTAGTCGTTGCTGGAATAGCAACATTCTCAACAGATGTAAATATTACTGGACTGCTTACTGCAGGTGCAATCGATGGAGGATCATTCTAATGGCAAAACCAGCAAGTAGAGAGGAATTGACTAATTATTGTTTAAGAAGATTAGGTGAACCTGTAGTAGAAATCAATGTAGATACTGAACAAATAGAAGATTTGATTGATGATGGCATTCAATATTTTCAAGAACGTCATTTTGATGGTGTTGAAAGAATGTATTTGAAATATAAACTTACTGAAGATGATATTAATAGAGGAAATGCAACAAATGAAACTGGAACTTCTAATACGCTAGGAATTACAACAACATCAGGTATTTCTACCACGGTGAGTGGTATGACTACTATGACTAATAGTTTTTATGAAACATCTAATTTTATACAAGTTCCTGATTCGGTAATTGGTATAGAAAAAATATTTAAATTTGATAGTAGCACTATATCAGGTGGAATGTTTAGTATAAAATATCAATTATTTTTAAATGACTTATATCAATTTAATTCTATTGATTTACTTCAATATTCTATGGTTAAAACATATCTAGAAGATATTGATTTCTTATTAACTCCAGATAAACAAATAAGATTTAATAAACGACAAGGTAGATTATATCTTGATATGGATTGGAATAGTGAGACTAAAGATACTTATTTAATTATTGATTGTTATAGAATTTTAGATCCTAATACATTTACGGATGTTTATAATGATAGTTTCCTTAAAAAATATGTAACTGCACTTATAAAACGACAATGGGGACAAAATCTGCTTAAATTTAGAGGTACTAGACTTCCAGGTGGAATAGAACTTAATGGTCGGGAATTGTATGAAGATGCTGAAAAAGATCTTGAGGATATTAAACAGAGGATGACTTTAGAATACGAATTACCACCATATGACTTTATCGGTTAATTATGACCTTAAATTCCTACTTCTTACAAGGATCGACTGCAGAACAAAATCTTATTCATGATTTAATCACTGAGCAGATACAAATTTATGGTGTTGAGGTATATTATCTACCTAGAAAAATATTTAAGACTGATAATATTATAAAGGAGATTCAATCATCAAAATTTGATGATAGTTTTCTTCTAGAAGCATATGTTAATAATTATGACGGATATGCTCCTGATAGTGATGTAATGACAAAATTTGGATTGAAATTAAAAAATGAAATAAGTCTAACTATTGCTAAAGAAAGATTTGAAGATTTTATTACACCATTTCTGGAAGGTATATCATCTGGTATTAGAGAGGGAAGAATTACTGGTTATACATTTGGTGATTTAGTTAGTAGACCAAAAGAAGGAGATTTGGTATATTTTCCTCTAGGTGAAAGATTATTTGAGATTAAGAGAGTAGAACATGAGAAACCATTTTATCAATTAGGTACTCTTTATACATATGAATTAAGTTGTGAATTGTTTGAATATGAAAATGAACTTATTGATACTAGTATTGATGAGGTTGATAATACTGTAGAGGATGAAGGATATATTTCAACTGTTAATTTAGTTGGTCTTGGAATAACTGCTACTGCAACTGCTGGTATATCAAGTGGTTGTATCAGGGAAATATTCCTGAATAATGATGGTTATGGATACACATCATCACCAACAGTTTCAATTTCAGCTGCTCCTGCTTCAGGATTTAGTGCTAATGCAGTTGCTATTACCACTACAAGAGCTAATATTACTTCTATTTACAGAATAGAAATGACAAATACAGGTGCTGGATATACAGAGGCACCCACAATAACAATTAGTGGTGGTGGAGGAGCTGGAGCTGCTGCAACTTGTTCTATATCAACTAGTTTTGGTATACAGAATGTTGTTGTAAGTGCTGGTGCTACTGGTTATTCTTCTACACCACTTTCTACAGTTACTGCTCCACCATCAGGAATTAATACTGCTATAATATATGCACCATTAGATGCTTATTCAGGTGCTGGAATTAGTACTATTAGAATAATAAATTCTGGTATTGGTTATACAGAGGCACCTACTATTGTATTCAATACTCCAGGAACTGGTGTTGGTACATTCTACTATAATGAAGATGTTACTGGTCAGAGTTCTGGAGTTACTGCAAAAGTTAGAAACTTCCGTAAGGATACTGATGAAAGTGCAATTGATCCACCAACAACTTTACAGGTATCCCTAAATACAGGTAAGTTCTATGACGGTGAAATAGTCGTCGGTTCAATATCTACTGCTACATATCTTGTTAAGAATCATGATCTTGATAGTTTTGATCAACCATTTGATTCTAATGAGGATATTGAAACTGAAGCAGATTCATTATTAGACTTTAGTGAAGGCAATCCATTTGGAGATTATTAATGTTAGGAACATATTTTTATCACGAAATATTAAGAAAAACTATTATTTCTTTTGGTACGCTGTTTAATAATATTAATATTAAACATAAGAAGGCTGATGGAACAATTCTTGATGATATTAAGGTAGGTCTTTCTTATGGACCACAGCAGAAGTATTTGGCAAAGATTCAAGAACAGGCACAATTATCAAAACCAGTTGCTATTACTCTGCCCAGAATGTCATTTGAAATGATTAATATTCAATATGATCCAGCAAGAAAAACGGGAGTAACTCAAACTTTTAAGGTTAAGGATACTACCGATGATAAAATGAAAAAAGTTTATATGCCTGTTCCATATAATATTGGATTTGAATTAAATATTTTTAGTAAATTGAATGATGATGCATTACAGATTATTGAACAAATAATGCCATATTTTCAACCATCATTTACATTGTCAGTAGATTTGGTATCTGCTATTGGAGAAAAAAGAGATATTCCTGTTATATTGGATAATATATCTTTCCAAGATGATTATGAAGGAAGTTTTGAAGTAAGAAGGGCACTTATATATACATTACAATTTACTGCAAAGACATATTTATTTGGTCCTGTTGCTAAGTCTAGTGATGGATTAATTAAGAAAGTTATTGTAGATCATCATTCAGGAACAGATACTTCAGCTGCTAAACGTGAAGTTAGATATACAGTTGTTCCAGATCCAATTAGTGCTGGACCAGATGATGACTTTGGATTTACTGAATCTTGGACAGACTTTGGTGATGGTAAAGATTATAGTCCTACAAGACAAACTGATGTATAATGAGTTATGAAGAATGATTATGCCAGTATTGATAAAGCTCTTAACATAGAGAATGATATTGTTGAGACAGATAAAAGAAGATCAGAAATAGAAGTTATACCTGAAAAACCAAATGAAATTCAAAAGGATTATGAATATACTCGTGCTAATTTGTATTCACTAATTGAAAAGGGGCAAGAATCACTTAATGGTATAATGGAACTTGCTGGAGAGAGTGCAAGTCCAAGAGCATATGAAGTTGCAGGACAGATTATTAAGTCAGTTGCTGATACTACTGATAAGTTGATGGAACTTCAGAAGAAAGTTAAAGAAATTGATGAAGACAGTATCAAAAAACCTAGTACAGTTACAAATAATGCATTATTTGTTGGTTCTACATCAGAACTTTCAAAAATGCTTAAAGATGGATTTTTAGATAAAAATTAATATATTATGTCTGATGCAGTCTATCTTGGTAATCCCAATTTAAAAAAAGCAAATACAGCACATGAGTTTACAGAAGAACAAGTTGTTGAATTTATAAAATGTAAGCAGGATCCTGTATATTTTGCTATAAACTACTTAAAGATTGTTTCTTTGGATCATGGTTTAGTTCCTTTTGAACTATATCCATTTCAAAAAAAATTAATTAGAAATTTTCACGAAAAAAGATTTAATATCTGTAAGATGCCACGACAGACTGGTAAGTCTACAACGTGTGTGGCCTATCTATTACATTACGCTGTTTTTAATGATAATGTCAATATTGCGATTCTGGCAAATAAAGCATCCACGGCTAGAGATTTACTTGGCAGATTACAACTTGCATATGAAAATTTACCTAATTGGATGCAACAAGGTATAATATCATGGAACAAAGGATCATTGGAGTTGGAAAATGGGAGTAAAATATCGTCAAACTCTACTTCTTCATCTGCTGTCCGAGGTGGATCCTATAATGTCATCTTTCTTGACGAGTTCGCATTCATCCCGAATCACATTGCTGATGACTTCTTTGCCTCTGTTTATCCTACTATCTCGTCTGGACAAAGTACTAAAGTAATCATCGTAAGTACCCCTAGAGGGATGAATCATTTTTACCGAATGTGGCACGATAGCGAACGCGGCAAGAATGAGTATGTACCAACTGAGGTTCATTGGAGTGAAGTTCCTGGTAGGGATGAGGAATGGAAAGAGCAAACTATTGCTAACACATCAGAGCAACAGTTTAAAGTTGAGTTTGAATGTGAATTTTTAGGTTCGGTTAACACCCTTATTGCACCAGCAAAACTTAGAAATTTAGTATATGAAGAACCTAAGACAAGAAATGCTGGTCTTGATATTTATGAACATCCAAAAGAAGATAGTAATTATTTAATTACGGTTGATGTTGCCAGAGGATTGGGTAATGATTATTCAGCATTTATTATTTTTGATATTACAGAGTTTCCATATAAGGTAGTTGCTAAGTATAGAAATAATGAAATTAAACCAATGTTATTCCCAAACATCATTCATGATGTTGCTAAAGGATATAATGAAGCATTTTTATTGATAGAGGTAAATGATATTGGAGATCAGGTAGCAAGTATTCTTCAGTATGATCTTGAATATGAAAATTTATTAATGGCTTCTATGAGGGGAAGAAATGGTCAAATTGTTGGTCAAGGATTTAGTGGTAAGAAATCTCAATTAGGTGTTAGAACAACTGCAGCAGTTAAGAAACTGGGATGTAGTAATTTAAAAACTTTAGTTGAAGATGATAAGATAACCACAGTGGATTATGATATTATTTCAGAATTAACAACTTTCTCACAAAAACACAATTCGTTTGAGGCAGAGGAAGGATGTAATGATGATTTGGCAATGTGTTTAGTTATATTTGCATGGTTGTGTGCACAAGATTATTTTAAAGAAATGACAGATAATGATGTTCGTAAAAGAATATATGAGGAGCAAAGGAATCAAATAGAACAAGATATGGCACCATTTGGATTTGTTCAGACTGGATTAGAAGAGGAGAGTTTTGTTGATGGTGATGGTGATAGGTGGCATACTGATGAATATGGTGATAGATCTTATATGTGGGACTATAGGTAATGGAACTAAACGATATAAATGTAAATGAAGCATTAGATGAAATCCGTCCTTATGTAGAGATGGATGGAGGTTATCTTGAGTTTGTTGCAATAGATTATCTTAAAGAAGGACCTATTGTGATGGTAAGAATGTTAGGTGCTTGTGCTGGATGTGCTATGAGTGCTCAAACATTAACTATGGGTATTGAAAAGTTAATTAAAGAAAAGTTTCCAGAAGTTCAGAGAGTTATATCTGTATAATGGATTTAGATGATCAGGTTGAATTAGAACATTTATTATTTACTGAGAGAAAATGTAGGGTCTGTGGAAGTATAAAAAATTTAATAGAAGATTATTATCTAACACGTAAGGATAGAGGATCTATGCAATCTTCATATTCTTATGAATGTAAAGTTTGTACTATAAGAAGAATTGTTGATAGTAGAAAAAAGAAATCTCCTTTTGTGGATTGGAAATATCCTGATTGGTAATGTTCACGCACTATTTCCCCATTGTAAATAATGCTTTTAATAAATATTTGTAGAATAAATTTGGACTGCGAGGGGAATTAAAGATGCCATTAAATCTAGCATCTCCTGGAATTATTGTAAAAGAAATAGACCTGACCCAAGGGAGAGTTGATCCAACATCAGATAAGATTGGTGGAATTGTAGGACCGTTTGAAAAAGGTCCTGTAGAATTACCAACTGTTGTTGAAAATGAGAATGATTTAGTAAACAATTTTGGAGAACCACATAGTGCTGATAAGCAATATGAAGGTTGGATGGTTGCATCTTCTTTTCTTGCATATGGAGGTACATTAAGGGTTGTAAGATCAGATGATGATGATCTTAAAAATGCTGTTAATAATAGTGCCAGCTTAAAAATTAAAAGTACTCAAGATTATGAAGAACTTGGATATGATGAAAATATTATTCCTACTGCCGTTACTGTTGCTAAGAACCCTGGTTCTTGGGCAAATGGTATTAAGATAGGTATTATTGACGCAAAATGCGATCAAATACTAGAAGTTGCTGGTGCAGGTGCTACTGTTGGATACGGTATATCACAGGCAATTACTAAAGAACTTCCAGGTGTTGGGGCAGGAACAACCTTAGACGGAGTTCTGAAAGGTATTATTATGCAGGTTACGGGAAATAAAGTTGGTGTAAAAATTGTTTCCCATGTATCAGCAGCTGGAACAGAAACTGCTGTTGATTATCAACCAGGTGGTGTTTATCAGTTTATTACTTCATCAGGTACTGGTAATCCTGCTTCTACGATTGGATTTAAAAACAGTAGTGGAACTGCTACAGGAATTTCTACATCAGTCAATGCAACATCTGACTGGTTCGATGCTCAAGATATTGCAGTTGCAACAAGTACAGTTGGTATAGGAACATCAACGAAGACTATTAAGTGGAATACACTTGTTGATAGACCAGGTACTTCAGACTTTGCTTCAGCAAGAGGATCAAGATTTGATGAACTTCATGTTATTGTACTTGATGGTGAAGGAAAAGTTACTGGAAATGCAGGAACAATTCTTGAGAAGCATCTAAGTCTCTCGAAAGCAAAAGATGCTGAATTCTCTGCAGGTTCTCCGTCTTATTGGAGAAAGTATCTAAAGTCTAATTCAGAATACATTTTTGGTGGAAGTGCTCCATCAGGACTTACAACTACTGGATTTAGTGCTAACTACGTTCCACAATCTGATTATGGTTGGGATCAAGATGCCAACGGTATTATCTTTGGTGGAACAGGAGTACAGAATCTTATCTTAAATAATGGTAAGAATTATGATGGACAAACTGGTATTGGAACATCAGGTGCCCTAAAAGCAACTGTTTCTAAGTTATCGACTGGTTATCAACTTTTTGAAAATAATGATGCATATGCTGTAGATTTCTTATTGATGGGTTCTGGGAACTATTCACAGATAGCAACACAGAATCTTGCTCAACAAGTTATTGCAGTTGCTGATGGTAGAAAAGATGCAATTGCATTTATCTCTCCATATCGAGGAGCATTCTTAACAGATACTGCTACAGGAACTGTTACAATCAATAGTGATGAGGATATGACTACTAATGTGCTTAATTACTATGCCCCATTAACGTCTTCATCATACGCAGTATTCGATAGTGGATACAAATATACTTATGATAGATTTGCGGATACATTCCGTTATATCCCTCTTAACGGTGATATTGCTGGTTGTTGTGCTAGAACAGACATTAACAACTTCCCTTGGTTCTCTCCTGCTGGAACAGCAAGAGGTGCTATTCTAAATGCAGTTAAGTTGGCATATAATCCATCTAAGACTCAAAGGGACAGACTTTATTCAGCAAGAGTCAATCCAGTTATTTTCTCTGCTGGTTCTGGAATTGTTCTCTTTGGAGATAAGACTGGACTTGCTAAGGCATCTGCCTTTGATAGAATTAACGTTCGTAGGTTGTTTATCTTCCTTGAGAACGCAATTGAAGCAGCTGCTAAAGATCAACTCTTTGAATTCAACGATGAAATTACAAGGACTAACTTTGTAAATATCGTTGAACCTTTCTTACGTGATGTTCAAGCAAAGAGAGGTATTCAGGATTATGTCGTTATTTGTGATGAAACAAATAACACTGCTGCTATTATAGATAACAATGAGTTTGTGGCTGACATCTACATCAAACCAGCAAGGTCGATTAACTTTATCGGTCTAACCTTCGTTGCCACCAGAACTGGTGTTTCATTCGAAGAAATAATCGGCAACGTTTAATTAAAGAGGTTTAAGCAACTATGGCTACACGTCAACAACAAAATACCACTCCCTTAAGAACAATTAGTGATTTTAAGAGTAGATTATCTGGTGGTGGTGCTAGACCCAATCTATTCGAAGTTGAATTAGCATTTCCTGATGCTGTTGCAATTGATAATGATATTTTACAGAAGGCAAGATTCCTTGTTAAGGCAGCTGCCCTTCCTGCATCAAATATCGCACCGATTGAAATACCATTCAGAGGTCGTATTTTAAAAATTGCTGGAGATAGAACATTTGAAACATGGACTATTACAGTTATTAATGATACGGATTTCTCTATTAGGTCATCTTTTGAAAAATGGATGAATGTCATTAACAAAATGTCTGATGCAACAGGTATAGTAGATCCAGAACAGTACCAAAAAGATGCTGTTGTTAAACAATTAGATCGTGATGGATCTGTACTCAGATCTTATAAGTTCTGGGATATTTTCCCAACTAATGTTTCAACTATTGATTTAAGCTACGAAACAACAGACACTATTCAAGAATTTACTGTAGAATTACAGGTTCAGTGGTGGGAAGCTTATAAGGGCAATTCTCCACAATCTGGTGGTGAGGATATCGTCTAAATAGTACAATAGTAGACTAATTCAAACTTTATAATATGGCAAGACTTTTTGGATTCTCGATTGAAGATAAGGAAAAAAAATCTCCTTCTATAATTTCCCCCGTTCCTCAGAATAATGAGGACGGGGTTGATAATTATATTAGTAGTGGATTTTATGGTTCTTATGTAGATATTGAAGGTGTCTATCGAACTGAATTTGATTTAATTAGAAGATATAGAGAAATGGCACTTCATCCAGAAGCGGATGGTGCTATTGAAGATGTTATAAATGAAGCAATTGTAAGTGATCTCTATGATTCTCCTATTGAGATTGAACTTTCAAACTTAAATGCTAGTGATAAATTAAAAAAATTAATTAGAGAAGAATTTAAAAATATTAAAGAAATATTAGATTTTGATTCCAAGTCTCATGAAATTTTTAGAAATTGGTATGTTGATGGAAGACTTTTTTATCTAAAAGTAATTGATATTAAGAAACCTCAGGAAGGAATACAGGATTTAAGATATATTGATCCAATGAAGATCAGATTTGTTCGTCAAGAAAAGAAGGACAAAAAGAATGATTATATGAACGTGAAGATGAATGCAGAATCAGATAGTTCTAAAATAGTATCCCCTGAGATTGAAGAATATTTTGTTTATACACCAAAACCATCTTATCCAACCGGATCTATTGCTAGTAGTGGTGGAACTAAGGGTGTAAAAATTGCAAAAGATTCTATTACTTATGTAACTTCTGGTTTGGTAGATAGAAATAAAGGAACAGTTCTTTCATATCTTCATAAAGCAATTAAAGCACTCAATCAACTTAGAATGATTGAGGATAGTCTTGTTATTTACAGATTATCAAGAGCACCAGAACGTAGAATTTTTTATATTGATGTAGGTAATCTACCAAAAGTTAAGGCAGAACAATACCTTAAAGAGGTAATGAGTCGTTATCGTAATAAGCTGGTATATGATGCAAATACTGGTGAAATTCGTGATGACAGAAAGTTCATGTCTATGATGGAAGATTTCTGGTTACCACGTAGAGAAGGTGGTAGAGGAACCGAAATCACAACACTTCCAGGTGGACAAAACCTTGGAGAACTTGCTGATATTGAGTATTTTCAGAAGAAACTTTATAGAGCATTAGGTGTTCCTGAATCTAGGATTGCATCAGAAGGTGGATTTAATTTGGGAAGATCATCAGAGATATTGAGAGATGAACTTAAGTTTTCTAAATTTGTAGGACGTTTGAGAAAAAGATTTGCAAATTTATTTAATGATATGTTGAAGACTCAACTTATCCTAAAGAATATTGTTACACCTGAAGATTGGGAAGTAATTAGTGATCATATTCAATATGATTTTCTATATGATAATCAGTTTGCAGAATTAAAAGAAACTGAAATGATGAATGAGAGATTAGGAACTCTTGCTACTATAGAACCTTATATTGGAAAATTTTATTCTAATGAATTTGTTCGTAGAAAAATTCTTCGTCAGACTGATGCTGAGATGGTTGAAATAGATGAACAGATCGAACAAGAAATTGCAGACGGTATTATTCCCGATCCTGCAATGTTAGATCCTATTACTGGAGAACCATTACCACCGGAAGGTGAAATGGCAATGGATGCACCAAATGCAATTACCAATGGAGAATTTGCACAAGATACTAAAAAGGCTGAGATATAAATAAAGAATAGGACTTATATTAAATTTTTTATGGAAGAACTTGTAAACTTGATTGCTACTGATAAATCAGCTTCTGACATCAGTGACAAAATTAAGGATATTTTGTATACGAAAGCTGCTGATAAGGTTGACAATTCTAAACCTTTAGTTGCATCTTCTATGTTTGATACTAGTAATGATACTGAACAACAATCATCCGAGGATCAAGAATAATGGCACATAAACCAGTAGGAAGTGGAGTATCTTTTGCTGTTGCTACGGCATCAGCCACATCTGGCATCATAACTCATTTCACCGATACTGTTAGAGTACATGCACTTGGTGGAGATGCACATGTAGTAGTTGGACTTGATCCTACTGCTCTAAATTCTGACTATTATGTTCCATCTGGTGGAACCGCAACACTAAGTATTGGTAGACCAAAATCACAGAAAGTTGTTGGTGTCACAACAGGAACAACCACTACAATTGATTTCCCTGGAGGAAGTGGAAGTCCATTTGAAGTTGGAGATAAAGTTCAATTAACTGGAATTGTTCCTACTGGTGCTAATGGTGGAACTTCAGGAATAGGACTTACAGTTGTTTCAGTTCTTGATGGTTCCTTCAGTAGTAATTCTAATGGAGATCCTGGATATTTTGGTACGAGACTTACTCTTGCTCATAATACCACCAGTGTGGGACCAATCACTGATGGTGAAGGTGAACTGAGAGATGTTTTCCAGGTAGCAGCAAAAGGAACTGCTTCAGGTTTATATGTTCAACAAGTACAAATTTCAGGAGACGCATAATGAAACTCATTACGGAAGAAATTTCAAGCGTTAAATTTATCACTGAAGGAAAAGGTGCTAAAAAGAAAATGTATATTGAAGGGGTTTTCCTACAAGGAGATCTCAAAAATCGTAATGGTAGAATGTATCCTGTAGCAACTCTTGCAAAAGAAGTTGGTAGATATAATGAGTCTTTTGTTAAAAAAGGTCGTGCTGTTGGTGAATTGGGACATCCTGATGGACCAACTGTAAATCTAGATAGAGTGTCGCATAAAATTACTTCATTGAAACA
>Ga0315316_10001709_pt1 | contig 15621 bp, 12 predicted proteins | sample M160m3416metaG_FD_203702 | JGI IMG/M metagenome (GOLD analysis project Ga0315316, IMG submission 203702) | Ammonia-oxidizing marine archaeal communities from Monterey Bay, California, United States - M1 60m 3416 | ecosystem: Environmental > Aquatic > Marine > Intertidal zone | place: USA...
TTCCCATCCAGAGATTGATGACGCAAAACTCAATCGAGTCGTCACTTACCTCAGGACCCTTGCCCCGCCTGCCCAAAGGACTCCAGAAGCGAAAAAGGTAATCATGGGGGAGAAATTATTCACCCGGTCCGGATGTGCCAAGTGCCACACGCCCAGCCTGAAGACAGGATCACATGCATCCCTTGAAGAACTCAAGAACCAGTCAATCAGGCCATACTCGGACCTGCTCCTTCACGACATGGGTCAGGCATTATCCGACGGTATCGACAAGCCAGGGGTTTCAGGAAGGGAATGGCGAACCCCGCCCCTCTGGGGAATCGGCCTCACCGGGACGGTCAACGGCAATACCTTTTACCTCCATGACGGCAGGGCCAGGACACTTGAGGAGGCCATCATGTGGCACGGCGGGGAAGGCCTCAGCGCCAAGCAGGCCTATGCAAACCTTTCCGGCAAGGAACGGGAACTGTTATTGAAGTTCCTGCAGTCCCTTTGATTCGGTGAGCGACATAATGTGGCAGGCGCCTTTCACATTACCTTCACGGAAAAAACAAGCATGACCGGATGCGTAATGAGTTTACTGGATTTCCATTTCCTCTATCATGTTCTTTAAAAGAACATGAAAGCCTTACTGATTATTTTAGTGCTCACATTCTGCACGGGTTCCCCGGCGCAGGAACTGCATGTTCCCGAGATCAGCCAACTGCCGCGCGTTGACCGCGATTCCCCGCGCCCAAACCGCGATATCCTGAGGAATTCCGCCTTTATTCTCAAGAGGACAAAACATGCTCCCCTGGGAGAAAGCTATGTCATTCTCACCGACCACACCGGAGAGGAATACCTGGAAGCACTGGACAAACTTGCCGAACACCGCAAGGCAACAATCATCAGAACAGCGAACCTTGCACAAATCCATCAACCGGAAACCTTCAAGAAATTAAAGAGCCGGCTGGTAAAGCTTAAGCCAAAATACGTGGCACTGGCACCACGCATGAAATCCTTCCGGGAAAACATGCTGCTTGGAACCTGGGAGCTATTAAGCAGTCTCGATAAAGACCCATACCTTGATGCCTATCCGGGAATCCTGCCGGCGACCTCGCCAACCAATTTCAAGGTACTCATTGACCGCACCATTAACTACCGGAGCATTCCCCAGAAGGACCTCAAGCCCTTCGCTATTAGCCAAGTGCCTTCCAACACGGAATCACGCTCGCTGCAGAAGGCAGGAATACTGCGCAAGGTATTCGCCGGCTACGGCATCAAGACGCCCACACTGGCTATCTACACACCGAGGGCAACGGATGCCCCTGAGCTTAAAGGGGATCACATCTGGAATGTCCGGGTCGCCGGTAAGGAGAAGTTCATCAAGACATTTGAGTCCCAGCCGCGGCAGGCACTGAACAGGGCACAGCTTGTCATCATGCATGGCCACGGCATCCCGGGCATGTCCTGTTCCGTCGATATCGGGGGAATCCCAACCCAATCGAGCAATCAAATCATTCTCTCCGGCTCCTGCTTTTCCACTGTTCCGGTAGAATCGGATTTTCCCCGGATGACCTCGGCACCCGGCGGATACAAGGTCGATCACCGCCCGGCCTTTGGCACCAGCTACCTGGATCGGGGCGCCACCGTATTCTTCGGACACATGCGGCTAAGCTCGGGATTCCCTCACCTTTACCCGGTCCTGGAGAATTGGCTGCAGGGAGCCAGTGTCGGCGAAGCCTACCAGCAACTGATCAATGCAATCATCAGGATGCGGGGTTTCCTCCCCGGTAATTTCATCGTGAAAAAACCCGTCAAGCAACGCCGTATTCCCCAAAACACCCTGCTGTATGTGATCTTTGGCGATCCTGCCTTGATACCCCTTGAACCCCTCATAAAATCCGCAATTAAATAGAAACGCCAAAGAACGATCGGTTCACCATCCCGGGAACTCACGTTGATATCAAAAATTTCGGGACAGACTAAAATATAGAAAGACAAAATCGCATGACACTGACTAGCGCAAACAAGACCATTCTTTACCTGCTGGCTGCATTGACGGCTTCTCTCCAGCCAGCCAAAGCTGCCGATAAGCCCAACATCCTCTGGATCGTGGGGGAAAACTTCTCCAACGACCTGCGTTGTTACGGGCAAAAGAACACAGCCACCCCCAACTTGGATGCACTGGCCAGGCAAGGTATACGATACACCCACGCGTTTGCCACCTCCCCGGTATGCGCACCAAGCCGCTCATGCTTCATGCTGGGCATGTACCAGGGAACCACCGACACCCACCACATGCGCTCCCACCGGGATGACGACTTCAAGCTGCCACCCGGAATCCGGCCAATTACCCACCGGCTTAAGGATGCCGGATACTTCACCGCCAACCTCACGCACCTGGGCAAGGAGGTAATGGGCACCGGCAAGCTGGACCTTAATTTTGTCAACGAGGGGAAACTCTATGACAGCGCCCAGTGGGATGACCTCAAGGGCAACCAGCCCTTCTTTGCGCAGATCAACCTGCCGGAAGCGGAATATGATATTTACGATCGCAAGTCCGCCGAGAAGCAACGCGTGCCCTGGGTCGGTGAGGAATGGCACCCTAAGGTCGCCACCGAGAAAAACGTGACACCTCCTCCCTACTACCCGGACCACCCGGTAAGCCGGCGGGAATGGGCCCGCTACCTCAATTCCATTAGCGGGGCTGATGTCCGTGTCGGTAAAATTCTGGCACGACTCAAAAAGGACGGGATGGATGATAACACGGTAGTGATCTTCTTCTCCGACAACGGCCGTTTGACCGCACGGGGAATACACTGGCCCTTTGACCAGGGGCTTCGCGTCCCACTCATCGTGCGCGACGCGAAAAACTTTCCTGCCCTTTCGGAAAAGGAAAAGCCGGGAACCGTCAGTGAACGAGTCGTCAGCCTCATTGACCTGACCGCCACCACACTCGCCATGGCAGGCCTGAAGCGGCCACACGGAATGCAAAGCCGCGTCTTTCTGGGAAATGAGGCTGATCCGCCACGCACATTCGCCTTTGCCGCACGAGACCGCATCGATGAGACAGTGGTCAGGATGCGCTCCGTTCACGATCAACATTACCATTACATCCGCAATTTCACCCCCGGGGCAGGATTTGAAACGCTCAACCGTTACAAGGAGAAATGCTTCCTGGTCAAGCCGCTGATGCGCCAGCTTAAAGCAGAGGGGAAATTGAAAGGTCCCGCCCTAGAACTGATGCAGCCATTCCCCGACGAAATGCTCTTTCATGTCGATAGTGACCCTCACGAGATTCGCAACCTTGCCGGCTCTCAAGCACCCGGGCACCAAGCGGCCCTGCAGCGTCTGCGCACGGCGATGGAGACTTGGATGATCGAGTCTGGTGACCGGGGGCACATCCCTGAACCTCCAGAGGTCGTGGCTCCCTTCCTCAAGGAAATGCATGACTGGTTCGGAACCCCTGATTGGGTGAGGGGGAAATAACAATCCTTGTTCCGTAGCCCTTGCAAAAACCTCAGCGGGAATCCTGTATTTATATAGAATCCGGCGCCACCCGAAAAAAAATCTTAAAACCCCGGTCATGGAGGCAATATGAACCGTAATTACCGGCTCTTGGTTTCCCGGAGAAGAATAACAATGGACGTAAATCACGGATCATGATTAATTCAACGGTATCATGAAAATATATTCCAAGGTGGGGACAGGAATTTTGGCAGCGTTAGGGGCCTTTGCATTATGCAACACGGCCCAGGGTGCAGAGCATACACTTTCTGAATTCAATCTGGGCGATCACTTGTCGGGTCCAGAGGTCAAGCTCGACAAGCTGGAAGGCAAAGTCGTTGTCATCGAATACTGGGGAACCCGGTGAGGCCCCTGTATTGCATCAATGCCCCATCTGGTTCAGATGGACAAAAAATACTCAAAAAAAGGAATGGTGATGATTGGTGCCGAGGTACAGGGAAGCAGTCCCGAAGCCATCTCGAAGATCGCTGCCAACCATAAGCTTCAGTTTACCCTTACAAAGGGAATCAGTGGGCCTCGCCTGGCCAACGGCATCCCCCACACGGCGGTATTCGACGTGAAGGGTAACCTTGTCTTCAACGGTCACCCTAGTAACCCGGCAACCGAGAAGGCAATTAAAGACGCACTCAAGGGTGCCACCCCACCAAGCTCGGGAGGTGCGGGAAATAGTTTCTTTAACAAGCCCCAACACCTTGTTGATGAACGCACATGGACAAACTCAGACGGAAAAACCCTGAAAGCCGCGATGATTTCCCTGAAAGGGAAAATCGGTAAGTTCCGTTTCCCTAATGGTCGCACTTTCAACTTCGATATCACCAAGCTCTCAGAGGATGACCAGTCTCTGATCAAGGAAAAAGCCGCAACTGCGCAGGAAAAGGCCGGTGAAGTGCCTGAAAAAAACAAGTTCGATTTCTAGCACCAAGACTGCCGCCTGCCTGCCAGGCAATGATCGCGGGTATACCCCGCCACGTTAGTAGGAGCGCAAGATGTGTGGCATGAAGACAGTGCAAAGATTCACGCTCATTATTTTTGCTTTTCTGGGTGGAGCCTTGGTGGCAAATGCAGGCTACCCTGATGTCGTTAAACCGGTCACCATCAAGAGCTCCCAGGATAGCTCCCTTCAGCCAGCGCTTTTCTTTGCCCCTGAAACTGATACCCCTGTGCCACTGTTGGTCGCATTGCATACCTGGAGCAGCGGGTGGCAGAATAACTATAACGTTCCGCTGGCCAAAGGTTGTGTTGAGCGGAACTGGGCATTTATCCATCCTGATTTCCGCGGCCCTAATAAAAATCCAGATGCCTGTGGTTCCGACCTTGCCGTGGCCGACATTATTGACGCGGTGTCATGGGCCCAGACAAACGCCCGGATCGATCCGGGCCGGGTTTACCTCGCTGGTGCATCAGGTGGTGGACACATGGCGCTGCTGATGGCAGGGAAAGCACCGGAAATATGGGCAGCAGTCAGTGCCTGGGTGCCAATTACCGATTGTGCCGCCTGGCACAGGCAATGCCTGGAGTCAGGACGGCGCTATCATGCTGACCTGGAAAAATCCTGTGGCGGGAAACCCGGTGAAAGCAGTGAAATTGATGTGCAATACCGCAGGCGTTCACCTTTAACCTGGCTGAAGGAGGCGGGCAATGTGCCGCTTGATATCAATGCGGGAATCCACGACGGGCACCGGGGAAGCGTGCCCATCAGTCATTCACTGCATGCATTCAATGCCCTTGCAGAAAAGGGGGACAAAATTAGTGACTTGCACATTAAGCACTTCACCTCACGCTCCACGGTTCCTGAGTCACTCCTCAATCCTGTAAAGCATGATTCAGCCTACGGAGAAAAACGCCAGCCCCTGTGGCGTGCCAAGTCAAACCATGCAAGGCTTACCATTTTCAACGGTGGCCACGAAATGATCCCGGAAGCCATCTTTTCCTGGCTGGCTAGCCGGGTAAAGCCTTAATGGAAATATCCATCGGCCAGATAATTCAGGCATCCATGAGTTGACCGACGTGAGCCTTCACTCCGCGGGCCAGTCCCTCCAGGTTGTAACCTCCCTCCAGGACAGAGACGATTCTTCCACCGGCATATTTATGCGCGAGGTCCATTAAACGCTTCGTTAGTTCAACAAACTGCCCATCAGTAAGGGTGAAGTTACCCAGTGGGTCGCCGGCCCGGGAATCAAACCCCGCAGAAATAAGGACAAGGTCCGGCCTGAATTTCTCCATCGCGCTGCTGAACTGCTCACAAATAAGGGTATTTATCTGCTTATAGCCTGATCCTGCAGGAAAGGGACCATTCAGCGTGGTGCCTTCGCCTTTGCCTTCACCTCTCTCAACCACAGCACCCGTGCCGGGATACCAGGGCCACTGATGGGTGCTTAGATAAAATACTGATTCGTCCTCATAGAAAATATCCTGGGTGCCGTTACCATGGTGCACATCCCAGTCAATAATGACCACCCGCTCAGCACCGTGCTTGCGCTGGGCATAACGTGCGGCAACCGCCACATTGTTGAAAATACAGAATCCCATGCCGCGGTCAGCGCTCGCATGATGACCAGGGGGCCGGACGGCACAAAATGCATTCTTGAAATTTCCGTCAAAAACCCCGTCAACGGCATTGAGGATCGATCCTGCCGCAGCCAGCGCCACATCAAAAGACCCGGCACAAACATGGGTATCACCAGTACTCAAGAGTTCACGGCCGGCTTTAATGTCTGCCCTTGCCTTCTCAAAATACAAACCGTCATGACAGGCCAGGATTTCCTGACTGGTGGCCACCCGCAGGGGTAATGCGTGACATTTATCCTTAATACCCTCCTCCTGCAGGATCCCGGTTACCGCGTGATATCTGCCAATCGACTCGGGATGCCCTTGACCGGGATCATGCTTAAGAAAAACAGGGTCCAGCAACAGGGCGGTCTTCTCCATGCAGCAAGTTATAACGAAGATTCCATGGAATACCAGAAGGATTGCCGCTCTATAGCATTGTAATCGCTTGCGTATTAGCTTCTAACCCGGATAGTTACCGCCCATTTGGATCACTGTGGAAACGTCCTCAAAACAACTGCGCATCGGCCTCGCCGGCCTTGGAAACGTGGGCTCCGGTGTGTACAAGAACCTGTTGCTCAACAGGGAGATCCTTGAGGAACGCACTGGTGCGCACCTGAAGGTTGCCAGAATTGCTGTCCGTGACCTGGACAGGAAACGTGACGTCAAGGTGTCACCGGAAATGTTGACCACCGATTGGCGGGAGCTGATCGACGATCCGCAAATCGACGTCATTGTTGAGTTGATTGGCGGGGATGACGAGGCATTTCACCTGATCACCGCAGCACTGGAGGCACGCAAAGCCGTAGTTACCGGCAACAAGGCAGTACTCGCCAAGCATGGCAAGAAGCTCATTGAGCTTTCCGAACAGCAGAATACGCCGCTCTACTGCGAAGCTGCGGTTGCCGGTGGCATCCCCATCATCAAGGCAGTTAAGGAAGCCCTTGTCGGAAACCGGATCGATTCGATCTACGGGATTATCAACGGCACTTCAAACTACATCCTGACAAGAATGACAACAGCTGGGATCGGTTTCTCTGAAGCGCTCGAGGAAGCCCGGGAAAAAGGCTTTGCCGAGGCTGATCCCAGCCTTGATATCAATGGCTGGGATGCCGGACACAAGGCCATCATACTGGGATGGCTCTCCTACGGGCGCTGGTTGAAACCGGAAGAAGTCTCGGTAACAGGAATCGAGAACATATCCTCTGAAGACGTGGCATTTGCCAACAGTCTCGGTTACGAGATCAAGCTTTTGGCGGTCATCCGCCAAAGCCAGGACGATGACCGCATCGAGGTGAGGGTTGCACCATCACTCATCCCCCGCACCCATATTCTCTCATCTGTTGATGGCGTATTCAATGCAGTTGCAGTACACGGCAATGTCGTCGGCGAAACCCTCTTCTACGGCAGCGGAGCTGGACAGGACGCTACTTCCAGCGCGGTAATCAGCGATCTTGCTGATGCCGCGGCAAACCTAATCAATGAAGTAGGTTGCACAGGCTTTATCCCCCACGGCGACTACGGGGCGGCACTACCGGTTGAGGAAACTCTCTCGCAATACTACCTGCGTCTCAGTGTCGTTGATGAACCCGGTGTCCTTGCCAGGATTGCCAATATCACGGGAGAAAACGGCATCGGTATTCTTTCCGTGATTCAGCCCGAGCCCGAGGATTCATCGGAACACATTCCGCTGGTATTATTACTGCACAATGCCGCATATGGAACCGTCAGCAATGCCCTGAAGGCCGTCCTTGCACTGGACTCAGTGGGATCAGAGCACACGCTCCTCCGCGTGGAAACCCTCGAACGTTAATCCTTCTCACGCCTTGCGATTTCATTCCACAAGAGGCGAATCACCGCCGCTTGGTTTTACCGAGACATTCGCCGCCGGCTTGGCGCCCGATGGGGGACTCTATATACCGGAAAGCCTGCCGGACATCACTTCTCTGATTCGTTTAAGCCCCGTTCCATACCCCGAACTGGCAGCCGATTTCTTCCGGCTTTTTGACGACGAGCATTCACCCGGTGAAGTTGAGGCATTAATGACACGCTCCTACTCGACATTCCCGGATGCTGCAAACGCTGCACCCCTGGTGCAGGTCGCCGAGAATACCTTCGTGCTCGAACTCTTTCACGGACCAACCCTGGCATTCAAGGATTTCGGACTGCAACTTGTCGGCAACCTCTTCGAAGACCAGATATCGCGGACAGGGATGCCGGTTAACATCCTTGGTGCCACCTCGGGCGATACAGGGTCGGCAGCAATTAACGGACTTGCGGACAAGAAGGATGCACGTGTGTTCATCCTCTATCCGCAAGGCCGTATCTCTGAACTCCAGGAACGGCAGATGACCTGCACTGGATCGGAAAACATATTCCCGATCGCTATCGAGGGATCATTCGATGACGCACAGAATATCGTCAAGGACCTCTTCGGTGACCTGGAGTTCAAGGCCCGGGCCAACCTCTCTGCGGTAAACTCAATCAACCTTATACGCATCCTGGCACAATGCGTCTACTACATACACGCTTTCAACCAGTTGCCTGAAAACAAGCGCAACGCGCTCCGCTTTGTCGTCCCAACAGGGAATTTCGGAAACATTCTTGCCGGGTGGCTCACTTCCCGTATGGGACTGCCCGCAGGATGCTTTGTCGTGGCAACCAATCAGAATGACCTTCTCTACCGCCTGTTCACCAGCGGCCGTTACCAACAGGGCGAAGTAAGCCATTCCCTGGCTCCCTCGATGGATATCCAGGTGGCTTCAAACTTTGAGCGTTTTCTGCACTATCACCTGGAGGGAGACAGCGCGCACACAACCCGGATCATGGCACAGGTCAAGGCCGGCGAGGCCGTCGACCTGCCGGATTTTGAGCCGGAGAAATTCACCGCCACTCGCACTGATGATCAAGGCATCCTCGAGAACATCAGGATTACCATGGAAAACACGGGCTACCTTACTGACCCCCATACCGCATGCGCTTTCCAGGACATCAATCCTGCAATCCCGACAATCATCCTCGCCACCGCACACCCGGCAAAGTTCCCGGAGACAATCCGGAAGGCTATCGATAAACAACCTGAACATTCTTCACTGGAAGCGCTGAAATCAAGGAATCCACGGAACGTATCGATCCCGGCAACCTGCAGTGCCGTGCGTGATTATCTTGAGGAAAATATACTGAAAGGATAGCATCACGCTTTTTTGTCGGTATGCTCCCGGGATTTCATGTGCATAAACTGCATGACACCTAACGCCAACAACTCAACGCCTTGTCATTAATCGTCCAGAAATATGGAGGCACCTCGGTTGGCACACCCGAGCGTATCCTCAATGTGGCACGGAAAATCCTTGAAACCCAGAAAGCAGGGAACCGCGTGGTTGCAGTGGTCTCGGCAATGGCCGGTGTCACAAACCGGCTGATTGAACTCGCGGATCAGGTATCCTCCGGAAATCAGCCGACCAACCGGGAAATGGACGTTTTGCTGGCCACCGGTGAACAAACCACCATTGCCCTGTGCTCAATGGCAATTAATGCAATGGGCGGCAAGGCCATATCACTGACGGGGGCCCAGGCCGGTATCGTCACCGATGGGGACCATACCAAGGCAAGAATCTCAAACATTACCCCTGATGAGGTGCATCGGCTGTTGAATGACGAACATATCGTGATCATCGCCGGGTTTCAGGGAAAAAGCCCTGAAGGACGAATCACCACCCTTGGAAGGGGAGGCTCCGATCTAACCGCAATTGCAATGGCAGCAGCGATTAAAGCTGACCTTTGCCAGATACTCACTGATGTCGATGGCGTATACACGTGTGATCCCCGGGTCGTTGCAGATGCCAGGAAAATTGACGAGATCGCTTATGACGAGATGTTGGAAATGGCATCCTCGGGATCAAAGGTGATGCAATCACGCTCCGTGGAATTTGCTAAAAAATTCGGTGTGCGCTTTGAAGTACGCAGTAGCTTGAACAATAACCCAGGAACAATAGTGACCGAAGAACACCCAAACATGGAGGCTGTAGTTGTCCGAGGCGTAAGCGTTGAGCGAGAGCAGGCAAAAGTGACCATAGAGAATGTCCCGGACAGCCCGGGTGTTGCCGCCAGGATTTTTGAAGCTGTCTCTGATGCCGGAATCATCATCGACATGATTGTCCAGAACGTCTCCAAGACCGGTAAAACCGACATTTCATTCACCCTTCACCGTTCTGACATCACCAAGGCCGAGGAGACACTCAGCCCACTGGTGGAGGAACTTGGTGATCCGGTGTTTGTAGAGACCACCAAGGGGATCGGAAAACTCAGCGTGGTGGGGATCGGTATGCGCTCACACTCTGGGGTTGCCGCCCAGATGTTTTCAGCGTTGGCAGACAACGGCATCAACATACAGATGATCTCCACCTCTGAAATCAAGACTGCGGTAACAATCGACGAAAGCCAGCTTGATCAAGCCGCCAATGTTGTGCACACGGCCTTCAATCTCACGAGCAACCCCTGAACAACAGTAACTCTTGGTAACTGCAAGCAACCAGCGAGACCAATGGCCAAGGGTTACCTGGGGATTGGTCCCGAGCCGGGTCCAGTGGCTTTTTTGGAGCCTGGGGATTGGGCTTGGCGCCGTCATTGGCGCTCCACAGAGCGCTACAAGCGAACCTGAACCCGAATTTGTCGCGGAACCGAAGGAATCAGAAACCGAGAAAATCATACGCCTGCAAATTTTCCTGGATGAGCAAGCCTTTGGTCCGGGGAAAATAGACGGCATGATGGGGCAATTCACCCGCAAGGCAGTTGCCCACTACAATGTCCTTTTCGGGCTGGGATATAACAATTTTATCAGGGTTCTCAGTGAATCGAGCGCCTTGATCAAGCAGAACTACACCACTTACACCGTCTCTGAAGGAGACTTTAAGTTTGTTGGAAATGTTCCCTTTGAGCCTGAGGAACAGGCTGAAATCGATTATCTCTACTACCGCTCAATCCAGGAATTCGTCGCCGAGAGATACCACACGGATCATTACTTCCTTGCTAGCATCAACCCTGAGATCAACTGGGACGAGGTCGTCGCTGGCACTGAACTACGGGTTCCCAACGTCACGCCCTTTGTCATTGAGGATCTGGCCCGAAACAAATCCTACCCCAAAGACAAGAAACTCAGCAAGAGGATGATCATTGTCGATACCTCACAAAAACTGGCGGCTATCTGGGAAAAGAAGAAACTCATCGCCACCTTTCCAATCACCCCTGGTGAGGAAAAGTTTATCCACCGTGGAAAATGGAAAATATGGAACATGATCACTACCCCGGTATTCCGTTGGGACAAGAGCATGCTGGAAACCGGCGAGCGCAGCAATGAATTCTTTGAGTTGCCGCCCGGCCCCAACAGCCCGATCGGAATCCTCTGGACAGGAATCAGCAAGGCGGGCATCGGGTTGCACGGGACAGCGCTCCCGGAGACTATCGGTAGGTCTCACAGTGCCGGGTGTATCCGCCTGGCAAACTGGAACGTGGTACGTTTGCCCTCCCTGATTCGACCCGGGGCAACTGTCGAGATACGCTGACTGTCAAGCGCGGCAGCTTTAACCTGCCTTGCGGCGTTTCTTTCTCTCCCGCTTTCCTGAAACAGGCATACGCTGCTTTCCCGAAAGGCGATCAGTTTTCTCAGCAAACTCATGCCAGAGGGCACTAAGCTCTACAGCCAATTTCGGCTTTGAGGTTGCAAGGTCATTGAGCTCGGTTCGATCGGCTTCAAGATCATACAACTCCCAAGGACCCCCACGTGCCGATACAACCTTCCAGTCACCTCTCCTTAGCGCGCGGTTATTGCCGAAATGAAAGTAGAGTAACTCGTGCCCCCTACGCTGTTTCCCCTTCAGAACAGGCAAAAGGGACTTGCCCATCAGGGGATCGATTACCCGTTCGCCATTGCGTTGTGGATATTCAGCACCAGCCACGTCCATACAGGTGGCCATAAAGTCAATCAAATGACCCGGCTGATGGCTGATTGACCCTTTTTCAGCCTGAATTCCCGAGGGCCAGTGGACAATAAGCGGGCTGCTGATACCTCCTTCATGCTGGTTCTGCTTATACCACCGGAAGGGCGTATTGCCGGCATGCGCCCATCCACTGTCATAAGTCCAATAGCTTTCAGGATCCCACGGCATCTTATCCTTCCCGCGGGTGCGCTCAAACGGGCAGGCACCGTTGTCAGAGCAAAACATGAACAGGGTATTGTCGAACACTCCCCGTTGCTTGAGGTGAGTCACAAGCCGCCCGATCTGCTGGTCCATGCGGTCAACCATCCCTGCGTAGGCAGCCATCCTGAAATCCTCCCAGTCCTTGTCTTTCTCGCCAAGTTTCGCCCATGCGGAAACATCGGCAGGACGTTGGCTCAAGGCCCACTTTTTTGGGATCATGCCCATGGAAACCTGTTTCCTGTATCTTGTTGCACGCAACGCATCCCAACCCATGCGATATTTACCGCGGTATTTCATGACTTCCTCCTTTGGCGCCTGCAACGGATAATGCGGGGCATTGTAGGCAACGTAGAGGAAAAATGGCTTATCCTTTTCGCGCATCGCTTCATCCACAAAGCGAATGGAGTAATCGGTAATGGCATCTGTCGTATAGAAGCCTGTCTTGGGAACCGTGAAGGGCTTGCCGTTAAGGCGAAAGGTATCATCACCGCTGAAAAAATTAGTGGCACCGCTTAAATGACCAAAGTAACGCTCAAACCCGCGCCGGGTTGGCTCATTCTTCAAGTGCCACTTGCCACACATGATTGTGGAATAACCTGAGGGTTTAAGCACCTCGGCAATCGTGACACCCCGATCCATGGCAGTGGATCCGGCCTGGCCACAATAAAGACCGGTCAGTAAATCCACCCGGGAGGAATGGCACTTGGCAGTATTGTAAAACTGGGAAAAGCGCAACCCGCCGGCTGCAAGGGCATCCAGGTTTGGAGTGTCTATCTCGCCACCATAACAGCCGAGGTCGGAAAACCCCAGGTCATCCGCCATTATCAGCACGATATTCGGACGATCAAGCCCCCCCTCTCCAAATGCCGATGGAATGCAGAAGCACAGGAAAGAAGCCAAAAGAATACGAATTGAAGACATCCTCATTGCTTATCAGACTCATCTTTCACCCCTGTTTGCAAGGCCAAGTTTCGCCACCACTCACCCTATATCATTACTGGCCGAAGCGATCATTGCCCCTGGCATCATGGAAACCGGGCCGTTATTGCCTGACCGCATTTTGTGAAGACGCCTTATGAATTCACTGGAGCCTACGGCAAAGAAAGGCGAATAACTATCACTGTAAAGATGATAACATTCCAGAGCCTGGCGCGTGATGTCGAAATAGGAGCCAATTCATATCTTCTGACACTGGGTGAAACCCGGGTTCTTCTCGATGCAGGTATGCACCCGAAACAGGAGGGCGAAAATGCACTCCCCGATCTGGGCCACATTGATTACGGCTCAATTGATGCAGCAATCCTCTCGCATGCACACCTTGATCACTCCGGGGCAATGCCCGTCGTACAGAGATCTCATCCCGACATGCCGGTATTTATGAGCCCGGCAACGTGTGTGCTCAGCGAGGCTCTCCTGCATAATTCAGTCAACGTCATGACCTTTAAGCGTGAGCAGACAGGGAACATGGATTACCCGCTATTCACCCACCGGGAGATCGGGCAGAGCAGCAAAAAATGGCAGGCACGCAAGAATGAACAGTCCTTCAGCCTCGATCATTCCGGTAACACAACCTGCTCATTTTACGAATCCGGCCATGTGCTGGGAGCAGTGTCACCACTGATCACATCAAAAGGGCGTAATATCCTGTATTCCGGCGACCTGCACTTCGAGGACCAAACTATTATCAAGAGCGCCGTCCTTCCTCAATCCGAGGTTAATGTCCTGATCCTTGAGTCTACTCGAGGTGCCTTGGCGCGCCCCTCCGGCTACAGCCGGCAGTCCGAGGGTCAACGGCTGGCATCCACGATGGAACAATGCCTCTCTGAAGGGGGCTCAGTAATGATCCCGCTCTTTGCCATGGGCAAGACACAGGAAATCATCACGCTTCTCTATGAGCTGCAGACAAAGAAAAATCTCAGACCGATGCCTTTTCATGTTGGTGGCTTGAGCGTCAAGATGACAGGAATCTATGACCGCTTCACCAGCAAGGTGCGCCGCAACCACCGCGGCATGCACATGATGCGAACCAAGGGACTGCTGACCACGCCGGGCAAGCGGGGCGAAATGCCGGCATTAAGCCCAGGCAACATATATGCCCTCTCCAGCGGCATGATGAGCGAGCGTACAATGTCCAACCGGCTGGGCCGGCAATTTATCCAGAATCCAAAAAACCTCGTTGTCGCGGTCGGTTATGCCGACCCGGAATCACCACTCGCAAAAATCATGCATTCCCGGCGTGGCGAAGAAGTCCAGATAGATACAAGGCACGACCCGGTAGAACGCAATTGTTCCCTGGAAAACTTTGATTTTAGCGGTCATGCACCGCGTGAAAGCCTCATTGAATATGTGGAAAAATTGAAGCCGGAAATGACCATCCTCGTCCACGGTGACCAAGCGGCATTGGATTGGATGAAACAGGAACTCAACAACCGTGTGCCGGAAACCGAAGTGACTATCGCCGAACCCGGGCGCAAGATCATCATAGGGTGACTCTCGCCACTGAAACCTTCGCATCGGGAAGGCAAGCCAGAATAAGGGCCTCAATCCCGCCCAGGACTGCTCTCCTCAATTTTCCTCAGACGCTTCAGTATATCAGGCACCTTCCGGGGATAAACCATCTCTTTGCGCACTCTCTCGGCAGGACCTGCGGGAAAGCCGGCATAGAAAGCCGGTTGCTTAGGGTTTCCTCCCGGCAAACTCTTGGTGACACCCGATCGGGCGGTCAGGACACTGAAGGAACCAATCTCGATATGCCCTGCAACGCCAACCTGGGCAGCCAGGGTCACGTGATCCCCAAGCCGGCTGCTGCCGGCAATTGCAGAATCGGCAACGATAATGCAATGCCTGCCGATTGACACATTATGTCCAATCTGGACAAGGTTGTCGATCTTGGTGCCCTCACCCACCCGGGTTTTTCCAAACCTCCCCCGGTCAATGGTGGTATTGGCACCGATTTCCACATCATCATCAACCTGAACAAAGCCAAAGTGCTCAATTTTCCTGTGGGCCTCACCGTCAAATTCAAAACCGAATCCATCTGCACCCAGGACCGCCCCCGAATGCACAATAACCCGCGCACCAATCACCGTCCGGTCGTAAAGGGTCACATTGGGATAGATATGGCAGCCGTCTCCGATCCGGACGCCACTGCCAATACTCACTCCTGACCCGATGAGGGCAGCATCACCAATCACGGAACCCGGACCGACAACGACATTAGCTCCAATAGCCGTGCTATCCGGGTCGAACTTTACATCATCAGCAATCACGGCAGTAGGATGAATACCCTTCCCCACCTGAGGTGCAGCAGGGGCAAACAACTCTCTGCCCACGCTGTCAAAGGCCAGTGAGGGGCTATCCACCTTCAACA